>Ga0207705_10000085_pt1 | contig 116346 bp, 83 predicted proteins | sample KBSC13metaG_FD_184314 | JGI IMG/M metagenome (GOLD analysis project Ga0207705, IMG submission 184314) | Corn rhizosphere microbial communities from Kellogg Biological Station, Michigan, USA - KBS C1-3 metaG (SPAdes) (version 2) | ecosystem: Host-associated > Plants > Roots > Rhizosphere > Soil... | reverse complement strand
CGGATTGAACTTCGATCCGGTTCGTCTGGCGACGGCGGAAGGTACTTTCCTCGGCCTGATGAATGCGCTCGGCGGCCCGGCCTATGCCGCGCACTACGCGCCGTTCTTCTCGGTGCCGGGTTCGCTTCCGGTTTCCAATCCGGGCAATCTGGGCCTGATCAGCGGCGACATCGCCAAGTTCACGCCGCAGGCCACCGCGTTCGACCAATCGAACGGTTATTCCAAGCAGTACTCGGCGGAATGGCGCTTCAACACCAGCTTCGAAGGCCCGCTGAACTTCATGCTGGCCGGCTATTACCTGCGCACGACGACGAGCGGAAACTACTTCGTCGATACGCCGACGCTGGACTATCCGTCGGTCGTGCTGGGCGGCATCGAAGGCCTGTCCTCGCCTGCAGCGGCCGCGCTTTGCGCACCCACCGGCTGCATCTATGGACCGGGCTATTACAACAACAACGGTCACAAGGACTCGCTGACGTCGAAGGCGATCTTCGGCGAAGTCTATTATGACGCGATCCCGGATCTGTTGAAGTTCACCGCCGGTCTGCGCTGGACGGAAGATCAGAAGACGCAGGTTGGCCGCATCGAATTGCTCGATGGCCTGATCCCGATCGGAACGACGGGCAATGCGAACGACGTGATCTCCGGCCTCACGGCGCAGGGCGTTGACTTCGACGGCTCCACGCCGGGCGTTCAGCCCTGGCAGGTCAACAGCGTGAAGTACGACAAGGTGACGGGCCGTTTCGTGGCCAACTACACGCCGAAGCTCGACTTCACGGACTCGACGTTGATCTATGCGTCTTACGCGCGCGGTTATAAGGCGGGCGGTTTCAATCCGGGTGTCGCGCCGGGATTGGGCGTGCCGGTCAGCTACGCGCCGGAATCGATCAACGCCTATGAACTCGGCACCAAGAACCTTCTGCTGGGCAGCACGCTGCAGTTCAACGCGGACGTCTGGTACTACGACTACAAGAGCCTGCAGGTGTCGGCGATCGAGAACAACACCTCGGTCAACCAGAACATCAACGCGAAACTCTGGGGCGTGGAAGGCGAATTCTTCTGGGCGCCGGATACGCATTGGCAGTTCAACGTCAGCTTCGGCACGACGCAGTCCAGCATCGGCAATGTCGGTCTCGTCGACGACCGCAATCCGACCGCGGGCCGCAGCGATGTCGTGCTGATCAAGGACGCGACCTTGGCGCCGACTTCCGGCCAGAACTGCGTGCTCTATATGACGGGCGGGCAGACAGTTGCGCCGGCGGACAATCCTGCGTTCCTCGCGGCAGCCGCCGCATCGGGCGCGGGCGGCATCTTCTTCGCGCCGCCGGGTGGTTCGCATGCGCTGCAGGCGAACGGCGTTGCCAACACCAACTACGGCAGCTGCAACACCGCGCTTAATCCGCTCCTGAATGCGTTCGGTTACACGCACACCGATCCGAGCGGCAAAGGTTCGGGCTCGGGCGCGTTCGTCAATCTGAAGAACAACCAGCTGCAGAACACGCCGGACTTCACGGCCAGCATCGGCGCGCAATACACGTTCGATCTGGACGGCGGCTACACGCTGGTTCCGCGTGCGGACTATTACTGGCAGTCCCACATGTTCGCGCGAATCTTCAACGACAGCGCGGACCGGATCAAAGCCTGGGGCGTGGGCAATGCGCAGATCACGCTGAATGCGCCGGACAATCTCTGGTACGCGTCGCTGTGGGTGAAGAACGCCTTCAACAGCAACAATGTGACCGGCGAATACCTGGCCAGCGCGACGTCGGGCCTGTCGACGAACGAATTCCTGGGCGACCCCCGGACGTTCGGCATCACCGCGGGCATCCACTACTAGGCCGCCCAGCCGCCAGAATCGGGGTGCCGGATCATCCGGCACCCCCTTTTGGGCGGGACGCCGGGCCAGCCGCGCTTTCGAAAGACCGGTATTTCCGCGATCCGCGGAAATCCGATGAAATAGTGTGGCATTCCGGGCACAAGTCCGGGATCAAATGGCACTGGAAAAACCGGTCTGCCGACAATCTTCTTGCGGGCTACATACCCTTCATCCAGAGTTTCGGGTGAAAAAATCGCCATACTCTGCTGCCTATCGGGGACAGCGGGGGCTGGCAGTGACATTTCGCCATAAGGCGGATGCTAGGGGAGCTCAGGAAATGGTTGCTACGCGTTCATCGCGGACCGGTCGGTCCATGACGTTCATCAGCGCATTGTTGCTTTCAACGGCGCTTGCCGCGCCGGCCTTTGCGCAAATCGAAGAAGTGGTCGTTACCGCGCAGAAGAAATCGGAAGACATCCAGTCCGTTCCGATCGCGGTGTCCGCCTTCACCTCGCAGGACTTGGCGGCCCATCAAATCCAGGGCTTCAAAGACCTCCAGTTCAGCGTGCCGAACGTCACCTTCACGCACGGCAACTTCGGTCCTTCGAACTTCCAGATCCGCGGTATCGGTTCCGCCGCCGTTGCGACCTCCGGCGATAACGGCGTTTCGATCAACGAAGACGACGTCTACCTCTCCTCCCCGCCGCTGACGAGCGGCTCCTACTACGACACCGAGCGCGTCGAAGTTCTGCGCGGTCCGCAGAGCACGCTGTATGGCCGTAACGCCACCGGCGGCGCGATCAACGTCATCACCGCCAAGCCGGATGTCGATGCGTTCCACGCCGACCTCGAAGGCACCTACGGCAATTACGATTTCAAAGAAGCGCGCGGCATGGTCAACCTGCCGCTCATTCCGGGGCAGTTGGGCCTGCGCGTTTCCGGTTTCTGGGAAAGCCGCGCCGGCACGATCAAAAACATCTACCCGGGCATCAATCCGGGTTCTGGCATCAATGACAAGATGGATAGTCGTCACGACTATTCCGTGCGTACCGCCCTGCGGTGGACGCCGTCCGATCGCACGACCATCGACCTGATGGTGCAGACCGGCCACGAAGACGACAGCCGCGTCCGTGCGCAGGCCACGCGCTGCCACACCGATCCGTCGGGCGTGCTGGGTTGCTTGCCGGATAGCCTCGCGGCCGAACCCGCGAATGCGAATGCCGGCCTGAGCCGCACCTTCGGCAGTGACATCGGTCCGCTCGCCGGATCGCCGTTCCAGATCTACAACGTCACCGGCGCCGGCGCGGATCCGACGATCACCAATCCTGCCAAGCAGTTCATTCCGAACAGCCTTCGCACGGTCAACAGTGACTTCAATCCGCTCAGCCATGGCCGCGATCTGTTCGCGAAGTTGAACTGGAAACAGACCATCACGCCGTGGCTCGATGCCAACCTGTTGCTCGGCTACGACAACCAGGGCGGACGGAGCCAGCAGGCCTATACGACCAACCCGGGCTCCGACTATGCGGACTTCGCGCCGACTTGCGTGCAGAAGTTGGCGATCACGGGCTTGGCCAATCCGGCATTCTGCCCGGCGATCACCACCTTCGGTCCGGCCCTGCCGTTCAACCGGGTTGCGGCCGCGCAGGCGGTCTTCGGCGCCATCGCACCGATCAGCTTCAACAACTACTTCGCCGGCCATATCGGCACGTTGCCGCTCTCGTCGGTGCTGAACAACGGCACGGTGGGCAATTCGATCGCGCGCTATGTCGATCACGATTCGGCTTATGACCAGATTTCCGGTCAGAACAACGAAGACACCGCAGAGCTTCGCTTCACGTCGAACTTCGATGGTCCGTTCAACTTCCTGCTCGCCGTCTACCACCTCGATTATCACGACTACAATGTGCAGTACTTCGTGAACAACAGCGGCGCCTTCGACTATCCGGGCATCATCCTGGGGCCGTTGCTGGCGGCGGACGGTACGGTGCTGTCGCCGACGCAGTTCAACAGCAACAACCAGGACTATCATTTGAAGTCGAGCGCCATCTTCGGCGAGCTCTATTATAACGTCACCGACGACTTCAAGCTGACGGGTGGTCTGCGCTACACGGACGACAAGAAGCACTTCGAGTCGAAGTCGATCGCCCTCCAGGCGATCCAGGCGATCGGTTCGACAACGCCGCCGGCCAGCAACCCGAACTGCGCCTTCGCCGGAGCGGTTTGCGATGCCAACGGCTTCCTGCTCCAGAGCAAGACCTACAAGGCCTGGACGGGCCACGCCGTCGCGACATGGACGCCGAAGACCGACTGGTCCGATCAGACCACGGTCTACGCCTCCTATTCGCGCGGCTATCGTTCGGGTGGTTTCAATCCGCCGGCGAGCGTGCCTGGCCTCTTCCCGACGTCATTCGCGCCGGAAAAGGTCGACTCCTTCGAAGTCGGTACGAAGAACACCTTCGAAACCGGTCTGGGTGCGGTGCAGGCGAACGTCACCGGCTGGTACTACAAGTACCAGGGCTACCAAGTCTCGCAGATCATCAACCGTCAGTCGGTGAACGGAAACATCAACTCCAACCTGTATGGCGCGGAGGGTGAGTTCTTCTGGGCACCGAGCGACGATCTGCAGTTCAACGCGAATGTCGGTTACACGCATTCGAAGATCGGCAACACCGCTCAGCTGGACACGCGTAGCCCGACACTCGGCACGCATGGCTGGACGCTGCTCAAGGACTCGAACGGTGCGAACTGCGCCCTTCAGACCCCGGGCGGCGGTGCGGCGGCGACGCCGCTGACGTCTCCGATCCCGGGCCTCATCGCTGCGCCGCCGGCGCAGCCTGGCGCCTCGGTGGCGGAATATGCCGGCTACCTCAACAGCAATGCGGGCGTTCCGTTCGGTCTTCCGGCCGGCGCCGTCACTTGCGGCACGTTGCAGGCGGTCCTCAACGCGGTTGGCGCGGGTGCGGGTGGTGCGGGCTATGTCGCTTCCGGCGGCGTTCTCGACAACCTGTCCGGCAACAAGATGCCGAACACGCCGACCTTCACCCTCAGCCTGGGCGTTCAGTACACCTTCCACCTCGGTGGCGATTACACGATCGTTCCGCGCTTCGACTACTACTGGAACGGCAAGTCGTGGGGCACGATCTACAACGATCCGGCCGATCGCATGAAGTCGTACGACGTGATGAACGCGCAGATCCAGTTGAACGCTCCGGATAACTTCTGGTACGCGCGCGCCTGGGTGCAGAACATCCAGAACAAGACGAACGTGACCGGCATGTATGTGACCGACCCGTCGTCGGCGCTCTTCACCAACCTTTTCGTTGGCGATCCGCGCACCTACGGCCTCACCCTGGGCGTTCACTTCTAAGAGAAGCGGACACAGGACAGATCAAGGGCGTCGGGAAACCGGCGCCCTTTTTCTTTGCTCTTCGCCGCGCGCGACATCGCGGCGGTTGGGCTGGTGCCTATGCGGTGCCAAGCTTGGCGGCAGAGAACCAGAGATGAGCGGCGCTATGGAAATCCGAAACGTGGGAAAATCGGGGCTGCGCGTCTCCGCGGTGGGCCTTGGTTGCAACAATTTCGGCAGACTCGACATCGAAAGCTCGCGCAAGGTGGTGCATCGCGCGCTCGATCTGGGCATCACCCTGTTCGACACAGCCGACATCTACGGCAACAAGGGCGGCTCCGAAGAGCAGCTCGGCGAAATCCTGGGCGCGCGCCGCAAGGACATCGTGCTGGCCACGAAATTCGGCATGGCGATGAGCGACATCCAGCAGGGCGCGTCACGGCGCTACATTCTGCAGGCGGTGGAGGACAGCCTCCGCCGCTTGAAGACCGACTGGATCGATCTCTACCAGCTGCACCAGCCCGATCCGCTGACGCCCATCGAGGAAACGCTGCGCACGCTCGACGATCTGATCCGGGCGGGCAAGGTGCGTTATGCCGGATGCTCCAACCTGAAGGCCTGGCAGGTGGCGGACGCCCATTGGACGGCAAAGACGCAAGGCTTCAATCGCTTCATCAGCGCGCAGGACGAATACAGCATGCTGGTGCGCGACGCCGAACGCGAACTCATTCCCGCGCTGGAAGTGAAGGGCATGGGCCTGTTGCCCTATTTTCCGCTCGCATCCGGCATGCTTACCGGCAAATACCGGCATGGCGGCGAACTTCCCGCCGGCACGCGCATGGCGCTGATGAAGCGCTTCACCGACCGCTACATGACCGAGGAAAACTGGGCCATTGTGGACAGGCTGCAGGCCTTCTGCGACGCGCGCGGCCACACCTTGCTGGAGCTTGCATTCAGTTGGCTTCTGTCCCGGCCATCTTTGGCCAGCGTGATCGCCGGCGCCACCAAGCCCGAGCAGATCGAGATGAATGCGAAAGCGGCGGACTGGAAACTCTCCGCGCACGACTTGGCGGAAATCGACAAGATCACCAGAAAATAGATTCACGCGAAGGCGCGAAGCCCGCGGAGTTATAACCCACATCGTCATGGCCGGGACAAGCCCGGCCATGACGGTTTGTAGAGAGCGAATGACTCCGCGCCTCCGCGTGAGATTTTCTATTCCGCGGCCGCCGGGGCGTGCTTGTGGCCGCGGCCGCGCCAGTTGCCGATGCGCTCACCCAGATGATCCATGTACGTGTAGATCACCGGCGTGATGTAGAGCGTCAGAAGCTGTGAAAGCATCAACCCGCCGACAACCGCGAGGCCGAGCGGCTGGCGCGTTTCGCCCCCGCTGCCGAAGCCGATCGCGATCGGAATGGTACCCATGAGCGCCGCCATGGTGGTCATCATGATCGGGCGAAAACGGATGACGGCGGCTTCGAAGATCGCCGCTTCCGCCGGAATATTCTCGCCGCGCTCGCGCGCCAGCGCGAAGTCGATCATCATGATCGCGTTCTTCTTCACGATGCCGATCAGCATGATCATGCCGACGAACGCATAAAGGCTGAGCGGCACGCCGAACAGCCACAGCGTGATCAGCGCGCCCACCGCCGCCGACGGCAGGCCCGACAAAATCGTCAGCGGATGAATGAAGCTCTCATAAAGAATGCCCAGCACGATATAGACGACGACCAATGCCGCCAGCAGCAGGATGCCGGTGCCGCGGGTGGATTCCTCGAAGGCCTGCGCGGTGCCCTGGAACGAGGTCTGCACGGTGTCCGGCAGGCCGATCTGGGTCTGCACTTTGCCGATGGTGCGGACGGCGTCGCTCAAGGCATATCCGGCGGCCAGATCGAACGAGATCGTGACCGACGGAAGCTGGCCCTGATGGTTGATGCTCAGCGCCATGGTGCTGTTGGTGATCTTGGTGACGGAGGTCAGCGGCACCAGCGTTCCGTCCTGCGCGGTCACATACAGCCGGGAGAGGTCTTTCGGCCCGGTCTGATATTTGTCCTGCACCTCCAGGATCACTTCATAAGTGTCCGACGATCCATAGATCTGCGAAATCTCTTCGCCGCCGAACGCCGCGCCCAGCGCGGTTTCCACCGCCGCGGGCGTCACGCCCAGTGCCGCGGCGCGGTCGCGGTCGATGACGACATTCACGGCCGGCGTCGAAAGCTGCAGATCGCTCGTCACATCCACGAAGCCTGGCGCGGTGGACAGCGCTTCCATCAGGCGGTTGGAGGAAGTCTGCAACTCATCCATGTCGAGATCCTGCAGCGTGTATTGGTACTGCGATTTCGACAGCCTGCCGCCGATGCGGATGGGTGGCGGCACCTGCATATAGATATTGATGCCGGGAATGCGCGACAGTTTCGGGCGCAGCTCGCGCACCACTTCCTCGGCGGAGAGATGATGGCAGAACACCACCATCCAGCATTTTGACTGGCGCTCCGAAACCGGCTTCAGGCTTCCGAAGATGCGCCCGCTGTTGACGGCGGAGCTGGCGCCCCCCGATCCGACCGACGACATGAATCCATCGATATCGGGGTCCTGGGCAACGATGGCCGCCGCCTGCTTCTGATAGCGCACCATCTGGCCGAAGGACGTGCCGTTCGCCGCTTCGGTGAGGCCGAAGATTTGCCCGGTGTCGCTGGACGGCAGGAAATCCTGCTGCATGACCATGAACATGCCCACCGTCGCCAGGATGCTGGCGAAGAACACGCCCAGGATCGTGCGCCGGTGCTCCAGGCTCCAGCGCAGCGAATGTTCGTAGCGGTCCTGGATGCGATTGAACGCATTCTCGCTCCATTCGTAGAAGCGGTTGTGCTTCCTGTTGTGCTCCGATTGCAGAAGCCGCGCGCACAACATGGGCGTCAGCGTCACCGATACGATGCCGGAGAACACGATCGCCAGCACGATGGTCACGGCGAATTCGTGCAGCAGGCGCCCCATGATGCCGCCCATGAAGACCAGCGGAATGAACACCGCGGCGAGCGAAACGGTCATCGACAGAATGGTGAAGCCGATTTCGCGCGAGCCCTTGAGCGCTGCCTCGAACGGCTTTTCGCCTTCCTCGACATGGCGCACGATATTTTCGAGCATGACGATGGCGTCGTCCACGACGAAGCCCACCGATAGGGTCAGGGCCATCAGCGACAGGTTGTCGAGGCTGTAGCCCAGGAACGACATGCCGGCGAAGGTGCCGATGACGGCAATGGGCAGCGCCAGCGAGGGAATAATCGTCGCGGTGACCGTGCGCAGGAACACAAAGATCACGGCGATGACGAGGATCGCCGCCAGAAGCAGCGTTTCTTCCACGTCATGCACGGAATCGCGGATGGACTGGCTGCGGTCGTAAAGCACGTTCAGCGAAACCGTCGCGGGCAGCTGCTCCATGAAATGCGGCAGGATGCTCTTGATCCCGTCCACCACCTGAATGGTGTTCGAGCCCGGCTGGCGCTGGATTGCCAGCACGATGGCGCGGTTGCCGTTGAACCAGCTCGCGTTGAACTTGTTTTCGACGCCGTCCACCGTCTTGGCGACGTCCTGAACGCGGACCGGTGCGCCGTTCTTGTAGGCGATGATCTGTTGGTCGAAGGCCGCGGCGTCCTGCAGCTGCCCGCTCGAATGTACGACGACGGACTGGCGGTAGCCGTTTAGCTGCCCTGTGGGGATGTTCGGATTGGCGGCATTGGCGATGTTCGCCACCTGGTCGATGCCGATTCCGCGCGCGGCCAGCGCCACCGGATCGGCCTGGATGCGCACCGCGAATTTCTGCGAGCCATAGACGTTGACCTGCGCCACGCCGTTCAGCGTGGAGATCTGCCGCGCCAACAGCGTTTCGGCGTATTTGTCCACTTCCTGCAAGGGCAGGGTGGGCGAGCCCATCGCCAGATACATGATCGGCGAATCCGACGGATTCACTTTGCGCATCGTCGGCGGCGACGGCATGTTCTGCGGCAGATGGTGACCGGCAGCCGAGATCGCGGCCTGAACATCCTGCGCCGCGCCGTCGATATTGCGGTCGAGGTCGAACTGGATGGTGACCTGCGTCGAGCCTTGCGTGCTCGACGAACTCATCGAGCTGATGCCGGCGATGGTGGAGAACTGGTTTTCCAGCGGCGTCGCCACGCCGGACGCCATCGTTTCCGGATCGGCGCCGGGCAGGGAGGCCGACACCACGATGGTGGGAAAATCGACGGCGGGAAGCTCGCTGACCGGCAGCGAGGAATATCCGAACAGGCCGAAGATCACCAATCCCGCCATGAGCAGGATGGTCATGACTGGGCGGCGGATGAAGGTTTCGGAGATATTCATCGCGCGGCGGCGGCCTTCTGGCCGTGCGCCCCCCTCTTGCCCGCGATGGTCACCGGCTTGCCGGGGATTACCCGAAGCTGGCCATCGGTAATGACCTTCTGGCCGATCTTGAGTTTGCCCTGAACCGCGGCCACCTGGCCGTCGTCATTGAGCACATTGACTGGAACCAGAACCGCATTGCCGTTTTCGAGCGCATACACATAGCGGCCGTCGGGGCCAACGTTCACAGCGTCATGCGGCACGACGATCGCACGGTTGAACTGGTTGAGCGCCACGGCGACATCGACCACCTGTCCGGGCACCAGTTTGTTGTCGGTGTTGGGGAAGGTGGCGCGCAACTCGATCGTGCCCGTGGTGGCGCTCACCGCATTGCCGACGAAATCCACCTTCGCGCTTTCATGGACCGCATCCGTGTTGTGCGCCTGCACATTGGCAATCAACGCGCCGCCCGCCATGCGCTGCTGGATCTGCGGCAGATCCGATTGCGGCAGGAAGAACGAAACCTTCACCGGATGGATCTGCGTGATCGTCACCAGCGCATTGGTGTCGTTCGCCTTGATGAGATTGCCGGGTTGAATCAGGATCGGTCCGGTCTTGCCGTCCACCGGTGAGCGGATCACCGACCATTCCAGATTCAACGCCGCCATATCGGCCGCCGCCTTGTCGGCTTTCACCGTCGCGGTGAGCGCCCGGGCCTGGGCCACGAACTGATCGCGCTGCGAGGACGAGGCCGCGCCCATCTTGGCAAGAATGGAATAGCGCTTGGCATCGTTGTTGGCGCTGGCGAGCGAGGCTTCGTCCCGCGCCGTGGCGGCTTTGGCCTGCGCCAATGCGGCCTCGGACGGTTTGGGATCGAGGCGGAAAAGAATATCGCCCGCTTTCACCGTCTGGCCTTCGACGAAGGCGGCAGAATCGAGCTGTCCATCCACCCGCGAGGTGATCTGCACGGTGGCGTTTGCGACGACGGTGCCGATGGTCTGCTCATACGCCGTCACATTGCTTTGCGTGACGGTGCTCACCCGCACCGGCGGCGGCGGGATGACGCGTTCCGGCGGCGCGGTCAGCGTGTCGATCAGATACCAGACGGCGATCAACGCGATCACGATGGCCGCCGCGCTTGCGATCAGGCGCGTGCGCGGGTTCGCCTGCCGCATGGTTTCGGGAAAGCCCTGGACGGCAGCGGGAACAGACTGAAGAGAATCCGGTAGCCTGATATTCATCGTCATCCAAATCTGCCGCTTTGGGCGATCATGCCGCCCGGAAATTCCGATGGGCCCTTTTTGGGCGCGCATTTTCCTGGCGATTTTGCTGTCGCTTTCATGCGCCGTGCGGATTCTTCAGCCGCGCCGAAATTCCGCATCCAGGACAAGGCAATACTCACGAGCGCCGCGCCGTTCCATTCTAAAATAGTCACTTTCTGTCTGTTTTTGGTGAAGCGGAGTTTAGGGCCCCTTGTTCGATGTCTTGGCGGGAGGATTTCCTGTTTGGGAATTGGCAAAAAAACCTTTCCGTTCCAAGGGCTTGGTAGAACCCGCCGGCTTTGGGCGGGGGCCGTGGCCGCGCGGCGCCGGCCCAATTTGTCAAGGAATCCCTGGATTTTTCCGGCCCGGGCCGAGTCTGGGGCGCGCCCGGCTCCAACGATCGCAAAGGGGGCATCGAGGATGCCGGCCGGTCCCGAGCGGGGCTGTTTGCGGTTGCGAAGGGTGGCGTCTATAAGCGCGCGCTCCCGAACGCGCCGGTCCCCATGGATATCCGTAACATCGCCATTATTGCTCACGTCGACCACGGCAAGACCACGCTGGTCGATCAGCTGCTGAAACAGTCCGGCTCCGTCCGCGACAATCAGCATATGGACGAGCGCGCCATGGACTCCAACGATCTGGAGCGCGAGCGCGGCATCACCATTCTGGCCAAGTGCACTTCGGTGGAGTGGGAAGGTCATCGCATCAACATCGTCGACACGCCGGGCCATGCCGATTTCGGCGGCGAGGTGGAGCGCATCCTGTCGATGGTCGATGGCGTCGTGCTCTTGGTCGACGCGGCGGAATCGGTCATGCCGCAGACCAAGTTCGTTCTCTCCAAGGCCCTGAAACTGGGCCTCAAACCCATCGTCGTCATCAACAAGATCGACCGCCAGGACGCGCAGCCGGAAGAGACGCTCGAAAGCATCTACGACCTCTTCCTCGCGCTGGAGGCGAACGATTACCAACTGGATTTCCACGTTCTGTATGCGTCCGGCCGCAATGGCTGGGCGGTCGCCGATCTGAAAGATGATCGCAAGGACTTGTCGCCGCTCTTTGCCCGAATTGTCGCAGACATTCCCACGCCGAAGGCCGCCGAGAAGGCGGGCGACGCGTTCCCGTTCACCATGTTGGTGACGACCCTGGAAGCGGACCCCTATCTGGGCCGCATCCTGACGGGGCGCATCGAAACCGGCGCGATCAACGTCAACCGCGTGATCAAGGCGCTGGGGGCGGATGGCAAGGAAATCGAACGCACGCGCGTCACCAAATTGCTGGCATTCCGCGGTTTGGCGCGCGTTCCGGTGAGCCGCGTGGAAGCGGGCGATCTCGTCGCCATCGCGGGCCTGCCGCAGGCCACCGTTGCCGACACGCTGTGCGATGTGAATGTCGAGGAGCCCATCGCGGCGATCCCGATCGATCCGCCGACTTTGGCGATCACGCTGGCGGTGAACGATTCCCCGCTCGCGGGCCGCGAGGGCGACAAGGTGCAAAGCCGCGTCATCCGCGACCGCCTGCTGCGCGAAGCCGAAGGCAATGTCGCCATCAAGGTGCATGAGACCGGCGAAGGCGCTTATGAAGTGTCCGGCCGCGGCGAACTCCAGCTCGGCGTTCTCATCGAACAGATGCGCCGCGAAGGTTTCGAGCTTTCGATCTCGCGTCCGCGCGTGATTTTCCAGACCGGCGAGAATGGCGAGCGTCTGGAGCCGATCGAAGAAGTCACCATCGACGTGGACGATCCCTATGCCGGCGTCGTCATCGAAAAGATTTCGCTGCGCAAAGGCGAATTGCAGGACATGCGCCCGACCGGCGCGGGCAAGACGCGCCTTGTGTTCTTCGCGCCGTCGCGTGGCCTTATCGGCTATCACGGCGAATTCCTCACCGACACGCGCGGCACCGGCGTCATCAACCGCATGTTTCACAGCTATGCGCCCTACAAGGGCACGCTCGAAGGCCGCCGCGAAGGCGTGCTGGTCGCGACCGGCGACGGCGAAGCGGTGGCCTATGCGCTGTGGTACCTGGAAGAGCGTGGCAAGCTGTTCGTCACGCCGGGCACCAAGATCTATCAGGGCATGATCATCGGCGAGCATTCGCGCGACAACGATCTCGACGTCAATCCGCTGAAGGCCAAGCAGCTCACCAACATCCGCACCACGTCCAAGGATGAGGCGGTGAAGCTGACGCCCGTCACGCCGATGACGCTGGAACAGGCCATCGCCTATATCGAGGATGACGAGCTGGTCGAAGTGACGCCGCAATCCATCCGCCTGCGCAAGCGCGCGCTGCTGCCGCATCTGCGCAAGCGCGCGAAGGCCGACGCGGAGTAATTCGTTTCCCGCGTTATTCCTGCCTCGTCATGGCCGCCCTTGTGGCGGCCATCCATTTTCCAGAGGCCAATGGCTTGCGTTAATGGATGGCCGGGACAAGCCCGGCCATGACGTTTTGAGGCTTAGTCTTGCGGCTTTAGTCCCAGCCGCCCGGCGATGATGTTATCCACCACGCGCTTGGGCAGATTGCCGGTGATGAAATCCTGCAAGCCGTTGGGCGATACGGTGTAGTGCACCTTCGGGTTTTTCAGCGTCAGCGATTTCCACACGACATCGCCGATCTTCTCCGGCGGATATCCCTTGCGGCCCAGATCGAGCATGAATTTCTTGATCGTGGCCATCGACGCGGCATAAGGCGTGTTGTCGTAACGCGTGGTATCGATCTGGTCGGCCTTGTCCCAGATCGGCGTCGCCACCGCGCCGGGGGCGACGACGATCACATCGATGCCGAAGATCATCAATTCGCGGCGCAGCGATTCCGAAAGACCTTCAAAGCCGAACTTCGATGCGTTGTAAGGCCCCATGAACGGATTGGCGTTGCGCCCGCCGACGCTGGTAATGTTCACAATGCGTCCTTTGTCTCCGTGCCGTGAAGGATCGGCGCCGAGCAGCGGCGCGAACGCCTGCGTCACGATCAACTGCCCTGTGAGATTCACTTCGAGCTGATTGCGGAACTCGTCCACGTCCAGATAGAGCAGGGGCCCCGCCACCGCGATGCCGGCATTGTTGACGAGGCCGGACAAGGTGTCATTGCCGAGCGCGGACGCGACTTGCTCCGCGCCGCGCTTTACGGCCGCCGCATCGGTGACGTCGAAAAGCAGCGGGGTGAAGCTCTTGCCGAACTCTTTCGTCAATCTGTCCGCATCAGCCTGTTTGCGCAGGCTGCCGAAAACGCGAAATCCTTTGCCGATGAGCACTTTCGTGCAGCCCCAGCCGATGCCCGTGGAGGACCCGGTAACAACGACACTTTTCATTTTGCGCCCCTTCCAATAAGCCTGTGCCACTATAGCGGAAAGGAAGCCCGGCATGACGATCGATCGCGATACCATCGCTTTCGCCCACAGCCTCGCCGATGCGGCGGCTGACGTTGTGCGCCCCTATTTCCGCCAGCGCATCCGGGTGATCGACAAGGGGGCTACCGGCCCCAAGCCCATCTTCGATCCGGTCACCGATGCCGACCGCGGCGCGGAAACCGCGATGCGCAATCTCATCCACGCCGAACGCCCGCGCGATGGGATATTGGGCGAGGAGCACGGCCATGAAACCGGCACCAGCGGGCTCACCTGGATTCTGGATCCCATCGACGGCACGCGCGCCTTCATCACCGGCCGCCATACCTGGGGCACCTTGATCGCACTGCATGACGGCACGCGGCCTACGCTCGGCATCATCGACCAGCCGATCCTGCGCGAACGCTTCATCGGCCATAGCGGCAAGAGCGAGATGATCACCGCCGACGGGCGCGAGCCTTTGCGCGTGCGGGCCTGCTCGTCGCTCTCGCAAGCGGTCGTTTCGACGACGCATCCCTGGAGCTATTTCGACCGCAAGCAGCGCGCCGCTTTCGAAAGCGTCTGCGAGGCGTCGCGCATGAGTTATTTCGGCGGCGATTGTTACGCCTATGCGCTGCTGGCGATGGGCTTCATCGACGTGATCATCGAAGGCCGGCTCGCGCCCTGGGATGTGGCGGCGCTGATTCCGGTGATCGAAGGGGCGGGCGGCATCGTGACGGACTGGGAAGGCGATCCTTTTTCCAACGGTGGCAGCGTGATCGCGGCCGGCGATCGGCGCACCCACACCGAAGCCATCGCCATGCTCAAAGGCAAAGGTTGATTCGCGGGCTGACGTTCAAGCGACTGTGAACGGCGAACGCCCCGCGCCGTGGCAAGCTGATCCGTGTCGGCAAATCGGGGATGGCGATGCTCAACACAAAGACGGCAATTCAGGCGGCGCTGGTTGGCGGGCTGCTGGCGGGTGCGATCGATATCGGCGCGGCGTGTTTGATCTTTCACGCGCCACCGGGGCCGGTCCTCAAATCGGTGGCCGCCGGACTGGTCGGCCGTGAGGCTGCGCGCGCCGGCGGCACGAACATCATTCTGCTGGGCGCATTCCTGCAGGAATTCATCTCGGTCGTCGCGGCGGGCATCTATGCCTTCGCATCGATGCGGCTGCCGATCCTTATCCGCCAATGGCTGATCATGGGCGTGCTGTTCGGGGGCGCCTGCGATCTCTTCCTGATGCATATCGTCGGCCCGCTCGCAGGGCTGCACATGCAGACGGTGGGCACCTATGGCTGGTGGGCCAATCTGATCGCGAATATGCTCACCTTCGGACCGCCGATTGCGTTTGTGAACCAGTGGTTCGCCAAACGAAGGTGAAGCCGAAGCTGAGGGGAGTATGACATGCGCGGCGTAATCGGGATTCTTTTCGCTGCGCTCCTTCTTCCCATGGCCGCAAACGCAGCCGATGCAAGGGCCGACGCCATCGCCTCCATCGATGCGGCAATGCCGGACGCCGTTCAGAAGCAAGGCTTCGGCGGCGTCATTCTGATCGAAGTCAAAGGCAAGCCGGTTTTCGAGAAAAGCTACGGCTTTGCGAATCGCGAGAAGAAGATCGCCTTCACGCCGCAGACGATTGCGCAGATCGGCTCGATCACGAAATCGATGACGGCCTTTGCGATCCTCAATCTCGCGCGGCAAGGCAAGATCGACATCGAAAAACCGGTGAAGACCTATCTGGCCGGTGCGGCCGATCCCGCCGGTTCGGCGACCATCCATCAGATTCTCACGCATCATGCCGGTCTAACCGATCATTGCGGCGATGATTTCGATCCTTTGACGAAAGAGGATGAACTCAAAAGATGCATGGCCAGACCGCTCGCATTTGCGTCGGGCGACGACCACTACTCCAACATGGGCTACAGCATTCTGGCCGCGGTGGTGGAGCAGGTGTCGGGCCAAAGCTGGGAGAGCTATCTGCGCGAGCACCTTTGGCAACCCCTCGGCATGAAGAACACCGGCCTCACGCAATTCGGTGACGCGAAGCCGGAGCAGTTCGCTTACGGCTATCCGCCGGGCAACCCGCGCGACGACGTGATCTCCAACTCCATCGCGAAACTGAAGGGCGCGGACTGGAATCTCAAGGGCAATGGCGGCACACAATCCACCGTCGTCGATATGGAGCGCTACTATCAGGGCCTGACGGGAAAGATACCCGGCGTCCCGCGCGACGTCGCATCGCTAATGATGACGCAGCACGATCAGATCGAAGGCGAAGCGTGGGAAGGCTATGGGCTCGCGGTGCGGCTCGACAAGAACAACAAGCCCTATCGCGTGGGCTTCGCGGGATCGGATGGCACCTTCTTCGCGTATTTCGGTTGGCTGCCGCAGCAAGATGTCTTCGTCTATGTGGTCGGCAACAATAGCGATGCGAATGTGACGCCGGTGGTACAGACGGCGCTCCGGGCCGCGCTGAAGATCGCGGGCATTACGCCGGACATGCTGCAGCCGAGGAAATAGCTAGACGAATTTGCCCACGAACGCATCGAACGCGCTCCAGAAGCGAGCGCGGATGGGGTCGCTCTCCATCAGGATCTCGTGCTCGGCTTCGGGCATGTCGAACAGTTCGCCTTTCGGCAGGTGCTTGATCAATTCGTGTTCGGCGGTCACATCGACGATGCGGTCCTTGCCCGCCGCGCAGATCAGGACCGGTGTCGTGATCGCTCCGGCATAGCTGGGCGCCATCACGGTCGCCATGCTGCGATAGGCGGCTTCGAGCCAGCCCCAGGTCGGTCCCGCGAGGCGAAGATCGGGATGGGCGCGCAGGAAATCCTGTGTGCGCTGGAAGCGCGCGCGGTCGGAGGTCACAAGCTGTGTCTCGAACGTGACTTTGTGCGGATCGCGCAGCTCCATGCCCCATACCCAATCGTTGCCGGCACCGATCTGGTTTTCGATCCAGCAGGCGGCGCGTGCGATCGCGCGTGGATAGCCGCGTGTCAGCGCGCGCAGCATCGGCGCGGACAGCACGGCGCATTTGAAGGCGCTGGGACGGTCATGCATCGCGCGCAGCGCGATATGGCCGCCCATCGAATGGGCGAGGATCACCGGCGGCTTGTCCGTCAGCGGGTTCACCACTTCGTCCATGAACAGCCACAGCGCGGAATCATATTCGGCGAAATTGCCGACATGCGCTTTCAGCGGATCGGCGAGGAAGCGATAGCTGCCGCCCTGTCCGGGCCAGTCGAAGGTGGCGACGGTGAAGCCGCGCCCCTGCAGCTCGCCGATGACCTCGACATATTTCTCGATGAACTCGGTCTGGCCATGCAGCAGCACGCAAACGCCGCGCCCGGGTGTTCCGGACGCGGCGTCGAAGATTTGCGTGCGAAGACGTTTGCCGTCGCGGGTCGTGATGAAACGCGGTTGCGTCATAAGAGTTTCTCCCCCCGTTTACGGGGGGAGTGCTGCCGCAGGCAGCGAGGGGGGCAAGCGCGCCCACTCACCCCCTCCGCGTCGCTTGTGCGACGCACCTCCCCCGTGAAACGGGGGAGGATCATCTCAACCGCGCGCCTTGGCGAGGATCGGGCCGAGTTTCATGGCGAGGCCCATGTCGCCGGCAACGCGCAGCTTGCCCTGCATGAACGCGGAGGTGCCGTCGAGTTCGCCTTTGACCATTTTTTCAAAATCCGAGAGCGCGACCGAAATCGTGCAATCGGCGGTCTTGCCGTCGCCGTCCGTCACCGTGTTCGGCGTGGACTTGCCGTCGATATACACGCTGCCCGGTTCGCCGAAATCGAATTTCAGCGTGCCGCCGAGGCCGGAGTTTTCACCCAGCGTGCTGCTCATCTGCGAGATGATCTGCTTGACCTGTTCCGAAGCCATGAAAGTTGTCCTTCCCTTAAACCTTTTGAATCCAGTTCCCACCGCCAGCGTTGTGGTCCCGGATTGCGGGTATCCAGCCGAGGCGCGAGGGCGAATATGAGCATTTGTCATTAACCGGCACAACTCCCGGAAGAGGCGGATTTCGTCAGAGGCTTCGGGCCATTGGCGATGGGGAAATATGGACTTAAGCTTGCCCCCGGGGAAATACCGGGGCGCGCGCGTGAGCATCACGGAAGAGAACGAGACAGATATTCTGGATTCGGCGCTGCCGGAGCATCCGCAAAAGCGCGATGCGATGGGCAATGCGTTCTTCTACCACCACTTCGCGATGATGTTTTACATCGTGGGCGGCTGGTCAATTCCGTTCAAGCCCGCGCTGTGGTTCTACGTCTTCTTCATCCCGTCGGTCGTGCTGCAATGGCGGCTCAACCGCAACACCTGCATCATCAACAATATCGAGACGATGATCCGCACCGGCAAATGGCGGAATGTGAAGAATACCGAAGAAGGCGGTTGGCTCTGGACGCTGGCGCGCCGCCTCACCGGCTGGGACATTTCCCATTTTGCGATGGACGTCTTCATCTACTGTCTGATGGGAACCTTCCTGCTGCTCGGCCTCAGCCACCTGAAAGGGTGGCTGTTCTGGGGCTGACCGGAAAAAGAAGATTCACGCAGAGTCGCAGAGCCGCAGAGATGCGCGACTGTTAGCGATGCGCTTCAGTCCTTCTTTCAGCGTAGGCGCGCCAAAGTTGATCAACAGGCCTACGGGTAAGTTCATCAGTCTCAGATATGTCAGCAACTACTTCTGATGAACTGGAGCAAATCGCTCGACGGATTTCAGTTCGACAGCGACCCGGTCTTCGACAAGCAAATCGATGCGGCAGACGTCCTTGAATTGAAGGCCGTCATATTCGAACGAGACAGGCACTTGCCGCGCCGCGCGCAAACCGCGCCGCTCAAGTTCTCTGGCAAGTACGGCGTCTCTGCGCCTCTGCGTGAGAACTTGCCGGGCATCTGTCGCGGAACTTTCCGAGAGTATTCGCGAACTGTGTCCTGGTTCTCTGGCACTCCCCCTCTTGAAGCGCCAAAACCTGCTTCCTACCTAAAAAACGTCCGGGTGGCCGTCAGGCGTCCGGGTGAGGAAACCGGCCTTTGCCCATCCCGGGAAAGGCCAAACTCAAACGCTTTTGGAGGTTTGACCATGAGATTCGATTTTTCCCCCCTTTCGCGTTCGACCGTCGGTTTTGACCGTCTGTTCGATACGCTTGGCCAGGTCGCGCAGTACGACGCCGGCCATGCCTACCCGCCCTACAACATCGAGCGGACGTCCGAGAACCGCTATCGCGTGACGGTCGCCGTCGCCGGTTTCGGTGAGAAGGATTTGAACGTCGAAGTGAAGGACGGCGTCCTCACCATCGTCGGCAAGCAGGAAGACAGCGAGAAGAGCGAAGGCAAGAACGTGCTCTATCGGGGCATCGCGGGCCGGGCGTTCGAGCGCCGGTTCCAACTCGCCGACCATGTCGAAGTGCGTGGCGCCAAGCTTGAGAACGGCTTGCTGCATGTCGACCTGGAGCAGATCGTACCGGAGGAAAAGAAGCCCCGCCGCATCCAGATCAACGGGCCGGAACTCAAGGCGATCGAGGGCCAGGCGAAAGCCGCCTAAAAACCCTTCGGGTTTCAACACGTAAGGGAAAGCCGGGCAGCCTTAACGCTGCCCGGCTTTTTCATTTGGGCCGCGCCGGTGCTTTCTCTATCCTGCCGGAGCTTCAACCTCCGGTTTTCCAAATGCCAAGTTGGCAGAGCGCCATTTTCTCCCGCATGAACCGCATGTCGCGGCCGCGCCCCGGTGCGGGTGACCCCACGGACGTCGAAGAGCTACGCCGCCAGTTCAATTATCTGACCGCCCGCTTCGCCGCCGTCCCCAAAGACGCAGTGTTCGAAGCCGGGCAGCTTGGCCCGGTGAAGGGCGAATGGGTGCGGGTCGATGGTTCGGCGCCCCATCGGGTGATCCTTTATTTCCACGGCGGCGGCTATATCTCCGGCTCGCCCGAAACCCATCGCACGCTGGTCGCGCGTCTTTGCAGCGCGGCAAGCGCCAATGGCTTTTCGGTCAATTATCGCCTTGCACCGGATTTCGCTTTCCCGGCGGGTTTGCGCGACGGGATCGATGCCTATCGTCATCTTCTCCAGCACGGCGTCAGTGCGTCGCAGGTTGTTCTGGCAGGCGACGGCTCGGGCGGCGGCCTTGTGTTCGCGTGTCTTCTGGCCATCCGCAATGCGGGGCTGGAGATGCCCGCGGCGGTTGTCGCGATGAGCCCGTGGGCGGATCTTTCGCTTTCCGGCTGGTCGATGCTGCAGAACGCCAAGAAGGACGCCGCGCTCTCCTGGGAATTGCTCTTCATGAGCGCGCGCAATTATCTGAAGAAGCAGAGCCCGGCCGATCCCTATGCCTCGCCGATCTATGCGCCCTTCCGCGACTTCCCGCCGATCATGGTCCATGCCGGCAGCAACGAAATCCTGCGCGACGACGCCAGCCGCATCGGCGATCGCGCGGCGGAGGCCGGCATTCCGGTGAGCGTGGAAATCTACGACGGGATGCAGCACCTGTTTCAGGCCAGCGCGTACGTGCCGGAGGCACGTGTTTCGTTGCAGCGTCTGGGTCAATTCATCCGGCAGCGCGTGCCCGATACGCTTGCCAAGGCCGCCGCCGGCTAGCGCGGATCGCTCGTCGCCATCGATGCCATGGCTTCGGCGATCATGGGCGGAAGCTTCGCGCCCCCCAGGATGGCGCCCCCCAATTCGCAATCGCGCAGATCCGCGCCCAGAAGATTGGCGTAGGAAAGATCGATCTCGTTGAGGCGCGCGCGGCTCATATCCGCGCCGCGGAAATCGGCGTAGCGCGCATTGGCGCTATCGAGGCGCGCGGGCAGCAGGCGCTGATCGGAGATCAGCAGCGGCCCGAGCTTGGCATCGTGCAGATTGGCGTTGCCGAGCTTCGCGCCGGACAAGTTGGCGCCGCGCAGATCGGCGCCCGCAAGCCGTACGCTTCTGAGATCGGCGCCGGAGAGGTTGCTGCCCTGCAGCGACGCTCCCGAAAGATCGAGGCCATAAAGCATCGCACCCGGCGCGATCAGCGCGGTGAGCTGGCGATGCGCCAGCGATTTCAACTCGCGCAAATCCGCGCCGGTAAGATCGGCGGGGGTGCCTTCGCGGCCGTCGGTTTCGGCCCAACGCGAATGGGCGTTGAGAATATCGGGGAGCGAGAAGTTTGGCGCGGCGTCCGGATTCTTCAGCAGCGCGCCCGTCATGTTCGCGCCGTCGAGGATTGTGTTGGTCATCTGCGCGCCGACAAGGATTGCGCCCGACAAATCCGCGCCCGCCAGAACGCAGCCGGACAGATCGGCGTTCTCCAGATTGGCGCCCGTGAGTTTCGCCTGGCGAAGATTGGCGCGCGTCAGCTTGCAGCTTCGCATGATGGCGTCGGTGAAATCGGCGCGCACCGCGAGCGCGCCGGAAAGTTTCGCGCGCTCCAGATTGGCGCTGCTCATCAACGCATCGGGAAGTTCGCTGGGGCCGACATCGTGCTGCATCACGCGCAGGTTTCCGAAGCGGTCCTTCTCGGCGATGGTGCCTTCGCGCAGATCGGCTTCGTAGAGATCGGCGCCGATGAGATTGGCGCCCCGCAAGGACGCCCCACGCATGTCGGATCGCCGCATGGTCGCGCCGGCCAGGTTGGCCCGGCGCAAATCGGCGCCGAAGAAGCTGGCCGAGTCCAGCCGCGCACCCTGAAGGTTGGTTTCCTCCATGAGCGCGCCGGTGAAGTCGGCATCGGAAAGGTTGCGTCCCGAAAGGTCCAGGCCGGACAGGTCGCAGAAGGCGAAAACCGCGCGCGCACCCCCGATCCGCCCCGCGAACAGCATCTCGTGGCGGGCAATGGCGGCCGAAGCATCCTTTTGGGAAAGCTTCGAGAAGCTGATACGGCGCACTGCGCTCATCCGGTAACCAAGACCTACGGTTCAGGGTTGAAATTCGGGTCGTCCGCGATTGTGGGCGTAAGCGGCTAATGCCTGATTAAAAAAGCAAAATTTGAACCGGATGGGGGACTTACGGGCTAGCCTTGGCGGTAAAAATCTGGCTAAGGTCCGCCGCAGCGACGCGCTTTTAGGGGCGGCGGCGCTGTTTTTCGGCATGGGTCCTTGGGGCCGCCGGCCCGGCCAAAACCGGCTCTAAAGCTATGAGGTTCTACGTGTACAAGCGCGCGCTGATGCTGACTGCGGCTACGATTGCCCTGCTTTCGGGCCCGGCCTACGCCGCCGACAATACGCCGCACAAGACCTCGGTCGATGGCAATATCGACCTCACCCAGGCCCTCACCATTCCATCGTCGTCCGACGCGAACACCACGCCGGCGATCACCATCGATTCCAACAACACGGTAACGATCGCAGCGAACGGAAGTATCTCGTTCACCGGCACCCCCTCGGCCACCGGCATCCTGGAGCAGGTGGGACATACAGGCGAGACCATCGTCGCGGGCGGCATCGATCTGACCGGCGCCGGAATCAGCAAAACCGGAATTCTGATCGGCAATCCCTCCGGCGTCGGCGGCACGTTTACCGGCATCACCGACACGACCAACAATTCGTTCACCACCGATCCCACCGCGGTGGTCCTTCAGAGCGGCTCGGTGATCAAGGTGCAAGGCGACGGATCGGACGGCATCCGCCTGGCGTCGGGTTCGACATTGGCCGGCGACATCATCGTTCAAGGCACGGTCGGAATGACGCCGAGCAATTTGAACGCCACCACTTCGACCAGCCCGATCACGGGCATCGAGCTGGACGGCACGACGAACGGCTCGCTGATCGTCGGCGCGACCGGCGTTGTGAGCAGCATCGGGCAGGCCGGGCAGGGCATTGTCGTGCTCGGTCAGTTCAACGGCTCGATCCAGAACTTCGGCTCCATACAGACGAGCGGCGCGCAGCAGATAACGAAGACGAGCGGCAATCCGGTGGCCGGTTCCGCCCTGGTCATCTCCAACAATGTGACCGGCGGTATCTACAATGCCGGGCCGCTCTCGGCATCCGACGCTTCCCAGTTCGGCTCGATCACGAGCAGTAGCGCGACGCCGACCGTGTTCATCACGCCCGGCTTCCTGGGATCGAGCACAGCCACGCCGATCACCATCGGCGGGTTCGCCGATCCGGGTGGATTGGGAACGTTCAGCTTCCTCAATCGCGGCAACATCACGAACGCTCCGCTCAACGTCAACACGTCCAGCACGGCGCTCGCGATCGTGGGCCTTAGCGCAACGAATACGGTGACGCTGACGAACGGCCTCTTCAACACGGCCGGGATTCGCGCCGCCGCGACGACGGACTCCAATGCGGCGGCGACGACGCCGGTAAGCGCCACCGGCATCCTGATCGGCAATTTTGCCAATCTCACCACCGGCATCACCAACTCCCTCAACGGCGCTTCGGCGGGAGCGGTCAGCGGCGTCGGCACGATCAGCGCCACCTTCAGCGGCACGACGGGCGGCAGCGCCACCGCAGTCCTGATCGCGCAAAATGCCAATGTCCCGTCCTTCACCAACGAAGGCGTCATCACCGCCTCGGCCGTAACGACCGAGAGCAAGGTGACCTCGTTGTCAGCCAACGGCATCGTCGATCAGTCCGGAACGCTTTTGAACGTCAACAACTCCGGCACGATCAACATCCAATCGACCGCGAGCGTGAATGGCGTGGCCACGCCGCTGGACAATAGCAACAACATCGCCACCGCGTTCGATCTGCGGGCGGCGACGGGCAGCATCAGCTTCGCCAACAGCGGCGTGATCGCGGGCAATATCCTGCTGGGCTCGTCGGGTGACACGGTCACCACGACCGGAAGCTCGGCGCGGCCCTCCAACATCCGGGGCAACATCAATTTCGGCGGCGGCAACGACACGCTGGCTGTCGGCGGCTTCTCCACGGTTAGCGGCGATATCCTCGAAGGCGCCGGCGGCCACATCGCGGTCACTGTTGCGACCGCCGGTACGTTGAACGTCACCAACAATGGCGCGACGACCAATGGTCAAAGCATCCCGGCCGGCACGACCGCCAATCTTTCGGTCAGCAGCTTGAACGTCGCGGACGGCGGCACGCTCGGCCTCACGCTGGCCGACGGCTTCAATATCAACCGCATCGGCAATGCCGGACCGATCGTTCAGGCAACACCGACCGGCAAGATCAACATGGATTCCGGCTCCATCCTGAAGATCAATTTCGGCGGCTTCGTTTCCGCGCCGGCCCTGTCGAGCGGAACGGCGGGCATCGCGCAGTTCGTGGTGTTCGATGCTTCGAGCGGTAATATCAACATCGCCAATCCGTCGCAGATTCAGACGGCGCTGACGAACGGCATTCCGTTCCTCTTCAACGGAAGCGCCTGCGGTTACAATGTCGGCGGCTTCACCGGATCGCTCCAATGCACGGGCACCAATCCGGAAGGCAGCACGCATTCCGACATCATCCTGACGCTTTCGCCGAAGACCGCCGATGAAATCAAACTCACCGGTTACGCCAAAACGATGTTCGACTCCGCCAATCTGGCGCTGGCGAACGATCCGGCTCTGGGCGCCGCTGTCATCAATGCGGGCGCGCCGGTGAACAATCAGTCGCTGACGGCGGATCAAGGCCAGAAGCTTTATCAGAAGATTTATTCCGGCTTCGCGCCGGATGTGACCGGCTCGGCCCGCGCGATCGCGATCTCGCTGACCGATCAGTCCACCGGCATCGTCGCCGACCGCCAGCGCAAGCTGCGCATGTATGCGAGCCAGGACGGCGACATGACTCTGTGGGCGCAGGAATTCGGCCAGCGCCTGAACGTTCCCAACAAGACGACCGCGGCGGGCTACAGCAATTCCGGTTTCGGCATTGCGGTGGGCATGGATGGCGGCAGCATCTCGAGCGGGCGTTACGGCGCCGCGCTCACCTTCTACACCGGCGACACGCATGAGAAGGTGCCGCGCACCAGCAAGACCACTTCCGAATGGTACATGCTGACCGGCTATTCCGACTGGCGCGGCAAAGGTCTGTTCTTCGATTCGCAGATCAATGTCGGCTACGGCAACCTGAAAGGCCGCCGCGTTCTGTCGATCGACGACCTGAACGGCAACACCCTCATCACCCGCACTGCGGTCGGCAAGCGCGCTTCCGAAATGGCGTCCGGCGGCTTCAGCACCGGCTTCATCTTCAATTCCGGCGGCACCGTGCTCATGCCGCAATTCAGCATGGATGCGCTCACCTTGCGCGAAGAGGGCTACACCGAATCCGGCGGCGGCCCCGGCATGGACCTGCATGTGCAGCCTTACTATGCCAATTCCGTGCGCGCCTTCCTGGGCGCCGATCTGCGCCAGGATCTGAAGCTGGACGGCTTCTATCTGCAGCCGGAACTGCGCGCCGGCTATCGCTATGACATCCTGTCCGGCCAGACCAAGCTGAAGGTGAACTTCGCCGGCGACCAGACGGTCAGCCCGGTCGTTGCGCCCGGCGCTCAGTTCACGATCACCGGTCCCGATCCTGCGAAGGGCAATCTCGTGTTGGGCGGCGGTCTCGCCGTCACGACGGATGCCTGGTCTGTCGGCGTGACCTACGATTACACGCAGGGCATCGGCGGCACCAAGGGCGTCAACCAGGATGCCATGATCACGCTGATCGGCCGCATCTAGCCTTTCGCCGCTTCGATGAATTTCGCGACGTCCGCTTCGGGCGTCGCGAAACTCACGATCAACCGCGCCATGATGCGCTCCGGCTCGGCCACCCAGTCGTAGAATTTTGCGCCTTGTTTGTGCAGGCGTGCGGCCAGTGTTTTGGGCAGCCACACGAACACGCCATTGGCTTCCACCGGTGTGGCCAACGTCACGCCCGGGATCGCCGACAACCCATCGCCCAGCACCTTCGCCAGCGCATTCGCGCGCCGCGCATTGGCGAGCCACAGATCGTTTTCCAGATAGGCCTCGAGCTGCGCCGAGATGAAGCGCATCTTGGACACCAGATGTCCCGCCTTCTTGCGGCGATAGGCGAACTCTTCCGCGCGCGTCCTGTCGAAGAACACCACCGCCTCGGCGCAGAGCGCGCCGTTCTTGGTGGCGCCGAAGGACAGTGCATCCACGCCCGCTTTCCAGGTCATCTCCGCCGGCGTGCAGCCGAGCGACACCAGCGCGTTGGCGAAGCGCGCGCCATCCATATGCAGCGTCATGCCATGTTTGTGCGCGACATCGGCGATGGCTTTGATTTCGCCGGTTTTGTAGATCGTGCCGAGTTCCGTCGCCTGTGTGATGCTGACCACGGACGGCTTGGGGCTGTGCACACCGCCGCCGAAGCGCGCATGCACCTGTTCGATGATGCGGGGCGTAAGCTTGGCGTCATCGCCGTCGAGCTGCGCCAGCTTGGCGCCGCCGGTGAAGAATTCGGGCGCCGCGCATTCGTCCACCGCGATGTGGCTGTCCTTGTGGCAGAACACCGCGCCATAGGGCGGGCAGAGCGCCGCCAGCGCCAGCGCATTGGCCGCCGTTCCCGTCACAACCGGAAATACCGCGACCTCATGCGCGAAGATCGCGGCCAGCTTTTCGGCCACGCGCGCGGTCACCGCATCCTCGCCATAGGAGGTCTCGGTGCCGCTGTTGGCGGCGGTCAGGCTCGCCAGGATTTGCGGTGACGCGCCGTAAGCATTGTCGCTGATGAAATTCATGGCCGTTCCTTCGATCGGGCGGGGACCGTAATCACAGAAACACAAACGGGCTAGATATCCCGGCCATTTGATGCTGCAATCGAAGGAGCGGTATGGGATTGGACATGAGCGATCTGGAGAATTTCCGCGCGGAAACGCGCAAATGGCTGGAAGAGAACTGCCCCCCGTCGATGCGCGGGCAGGGCGGCGGCGCGTTCGAGGACGATGCCGTCTGGGGCGGCCGCAAGCAGACTTACAAGAATCCCGACGCCAAGCTCTGGCTCGACCGTATGGGCGCGAAAGGTTGGACCGCGCCGACATGGCCCAAGGACTATGGCGGCGGCGGCCTGTCGAAAGACGAAGCCAAGGTGCTGACGCAGGAACTGGCGCGCATCAAGGCGCGGCCCGCGTTGTTGTCGTTCGGCATCTGGATGCTGGGGCCGGTGCTGCTGGAATATGCGAATGAAGAGCAGAAGAAGAAATTTCTGCCGCAGATCGTCAAAGGCGAAATCCGCTGGTGCCAGGGTTATTCCGAACCCGGCGCAGGCTCTGATTTGGCGTCGCTGCGCACCAAGTGCGAAGACAAGGGCGATCACTTCCTCATCAACGGCCAGAAGATCTGGACGAGTTATGCCGACCAGGCGGACTGGATCTTCTGCCTCGTCCGCACCGACACAACGAAGAAGCATGAAGGCATCTCCTTCGTCCTGTTCGACATGACGACGCCGGGCGTGGAAGCGCGGCCGATCAAGCTGATCAGCGGCCAGTCGCCGTTCTGCGAAACCTTCTTCACCGATGTGAAGGTGCCCAAGAACCAGATGGTCGGAAAGCTGAATGGCGGCTGGGAAATCGCCAAGCGGCTTCTGCAGTACGAACGCCAGAACATTTCCTCGGGCGGTTTCGGCGGTGGCAGCGGCGTGGAGCTGGAAGACATCGCCAAGGAATATGTCGGCACCGAAGACGGCGCGATTGCCGATGCCGATCTGCGCGCGCGCATCACCGCGCACCGCATGGAAGCCCGCGCTTTCACCCTGACGGTTCGCCGCGTGGAAGAAGAGAGCAAGGCGCAGAAAGGCCCGTCGCCTGCCGTGTCGATCATAAAATACGCCGCCGCGAAACTGAATCAGGATCGCTGCGAGCTGATGGTGGAAGCGATGGGATCGCAAAGCCTCGGCTGGGACGGCGAAGGCTACAAGCCGGAAGAGATTGCGGCGATGCGCGGCATGTTGCGCTCGAAGGGCAATTCCATCGAAGGCGGCACAAGCGAAGTGAATCTGAACGTGATCAGCAAGCGCGTGCTGGGGCTGCTCGATCATCAATGAGTTTCCTCCCCCGCCGGTGCGGGGGAGGTGCCGAGCGAAGCGAGGCGAAGGGGGTGGCGATAGCCGCCGGGATTTATCGCCACCCCCTCTGTCTCATCGGCGCAAAGCGCCGATGATCCACCTCCCCCGTAAAACGGGGGAGGAAAGATTAAGGGTGGAGGAAACATGTCCGCAGCCGAAAAGCTCGATCCGGAGCTGGAGTCCTTCCGTGCGGAAGCACGTGCATGGTTGGCGGAGAATTTCCCGCCATCGCTGAAGGACAAAGACGTCTCGATGACCGCGATGGCGGGCATCGCGCTCTCGGGCGATGCGAAACTCTGGCAGGAACGCATGGGCGCGAAAGGCTGGGGCACGCCGACCTATCCGAAACAATATGGCGGCGGCGGGCTCACGAACGCGCAGGTGCGCATGCTGCAACAGGAGATGGCGCGCATCGGCGCGAAGAATCCCATCGGCGGCATGGGCGTGATGATGTTTGGCCCCACCTTGCTCGAATACGGCAATGAAGAGCAGAAGGCGCGGCATGTTCCGGGCATCGTCACCGGCACGGTGCGCTGGTGCCAGGGCTATTCCGAGCCGAACGCAGGTTCCGATCTGGCGGCACTGCGCACGCAGGCGGTGGACAAGGGCGATCATTATCTCGTCAACGGCCAGAAGATCTGGACCAGCGGCGCGCAATTCGCCGATTGGTGCTTCTGCCTCGTGCGCACCGACAATTCCAAGAAGCACGAAGGCATTTCCTTCCTGCTGATCGACATGAAGTCGCCGGGCGTGGAAGTACGCCCGATCAAACTCATCTCCGGAAATTCGCCATTCTGCGAAACCTTCTTCACAGATGTGAAAGTGCCGAAGGAGAACCTGATGGGCCCGCTCAATGGCGGCTGGACCATCGGCAAGCGCCTGCTGCAATTCGAACGCGCGGGCCTCGGCAGCGGCGGCGGCAGCGCCGGACGTGGCGGCGCGGCGCAGGGCGTCGATGAGATCGCGAAGAAATATGTCGGCACGGACGACAGAGGTCGCATCGCGGACCGCGAACTGCGTGCCCGCATTGCCGAACACCAGATGAGCGCGCGTGCCTTCCAGCTCACCATCCAGCGCGCGCAGGCCGAGGCGAAAGCCAGCGCCGGTCCGAACCAAACGACCTCCATCATGAAGAACGCGGGCAGCAAGCTTCAGCAGGAACGCGCGGAGCTTCTACTGGAAATCATGGGCGCGCAGGGCCTGGGCTGGGAAGGCGAAGGCTTCACCAAAGAGGAAATCGAATCCACCCGTGCATGGCTCGGCGGCAAGGCCGTCACGATCTATGGCGGCACCGCCGAAATCCAAAACAACATCATCGCGAAGAGAATTCTTGGACTATTGGATCATCAATAAGAGGCAGTAGGCGGTAGGCAATAGGCAATCGACTGCCTACTGCCTATTGCCTCCATCCTCTTCACCACTCGGAAGAACGAACATGGCAGTGCTCACCGAAGAACAATCCATGCTGCGCGACGCGGCCAAGAGCTGGGTCAGCGAAAAATCGCCGGTCACCGCCTTCCGCAAGATGCGCGACAGCGGCAATGAAGACGGTTTCGACAAAGCGGCGTGGAAAGAGATCGCCGAAATGGGCTGGACCGGAATCATCATTCCCGAAGAATTCGGCGGTTCGGGCCTTGGCTATTTGACGCTGGGCCTTGTGCTGGAAGAGATGGGCCGCACGCTTACAGCCTCGCCGCTGCTCTCCACGGCGGCCGCCACCTCGGCGCTGCTGCTCGCAGGCAATGACGCGCAGAAGCAGGAGTGGCTGCCGAAGATCGCGGAAGGCAAAGCCATCGCCGCGCTCGCCGTGGACGAGAAATCGCACCACGCGCCGGAGTCGATGACGCTCGAAGCCAAGAAGACCGGCAGCGGCTACACGCTGAACGGCAAGAAAGTGTTCGTGCAGGATGGCGGTGCGGCGGATGTGCTGGTCGTCGCGGCGCGTACTTCCGGCAAGGCGAGTGAGAAGAGCGGCATCACGCTGTTCCTCGTACCCGGCAATGCGAATGGCCTCAAGCGCACCAAGCTGAAAAGCGTGGACAGCCGCGGCGTGGCCAATCTGGAATTCAATGGCGTGGAAGTGCCTGGCAGCGCCGTTCTCGGCTCCATCGACAATGGCTTCGATGTCCTCGACGCCACGTTGGACCGCGCCCGCGCCGCGCTGGCCGCCGAAATGCTCGGCGCCGCGACGCAGGAATTTGAGGTCACGCTCGACTATCTGAAGACCCGCGTGCAGTTCGGCCAGGTGATCGGCACCTTCCAGGCGCTGCAGCACCGCGCCGCCAAGATGTTCACCGATCTGGAGCTGACGCGCTCCTGCGTCGAAGCTGCGCTCACCGCAATCGACAAGAACGCCAACGACATCCCGGCGCTCTGCTCATTGGCGAAGGCAAAGGTGAACGAACTGGCGCATCTGGTGTCGAATGAAATGGTGCAGATGCATGGCGGCATCGGCATGACCGACGCGCACGACTCCGGTCTCTATCTGAAACGCGCCCGCGCGGCGGAAGCGACCTACGGCTCGGCCAGCTTCCACCGCGACCGTTATGCGCGGTTGATGGGGTATTAGAAGCTCATCCTCTTAACATCGTCATGGCCGCCCTTGGTCCGTAGCGACAGCGTGCGGACGCCATCCATTTTCCAGAAGCCGACGGCCTGAGTTAATGGATGGCCGGGACAAGCCCGGCCATGACGGTCAAGGTTGTTTCAAGGTCATATTCGACGTCACACCCGCCGGAAGCTGATCGATCACAAGAAGCTTTACCGGCGCCATTCCTTCATTCTTGCCGTAGTGCCAGTCGGCGTTCGTCTCCACGATGAAATCGCCCTTCTTCACCGTGAAGCTCTTGCTGGTGTCGGTGTTGAACACCGTCAGGACGCCATCCAGCACATAGACGTAGTGCGGATAAGGATGTTTGTGCACCGGCAGTTCCGCGCCGGGCGGGAAGGTGGCGATGGATGTCACCACGTCCGGGTTCGGCGGAACGGCGATCTTCTCGCCCGTGATCGTGGTGCTGGTGCGCGCGATGGGCTGCACACTGATCTTTGGCGCGTCAGCGGCGTGTGCGGCGCTTGCCAGAGCAAACGTTGTGATAACTGCGATAATTGACGAACGCATCTTCTCCCCCAATCGAAAACTAAAGGTCGAGCGTAATTCCAACCCTCCCCTTGAGGGAGGGTCGAATTGCAAAGCAATTCGGGGAGGGGTCCGGCACCGTGCCAATGACCCCTCCCCGAAAAATTCTTCGCTTCGCTCGAATTTTGTCGGCCCTCCCTCAAGGGGAGGGCGGAAGGTTAGCTCCGCCCCGTCACCGGGAGCGAACTCGACAACCCGCCGTCGACCGGCAGCGCGTGTCCGTTCACATAGGACGCATCGTCGCTGGCGAGGAAGAGGGCGGCGCCCGCGATTTCTTCCGGATGGCCGTAGCGCCGCAATGGATTGAGCTGGCCGATCTTGTTGTCCGTGCCGCGTTCGCGGGCGCGGTCGAAGATGGGCTTGGTCATGCCGGTTTCGATGATGCCGGGGCAGATCGCGTTCACGCGCACGCCCGTGCCGTAAAGAAAATTCGCTGCCGTGGTGACCAGATTGATCACGCCCGCCTTGCTGGCGCTGTAAGGGCCGGGGCCCGCGCCGGAGCGGATGCCTGCGACCGACGCCGTGCAGATGATCGAGCCTTTCTTGGCCGGCACCATCACGCGCGACGCATGTTTGATGGCGAGGAACACGCCGATCAGGTTCACGTCGAGAATCTTGCGCCAGTGATCGGCGGTCAGTTCGAAGAACGGCGGATCGCCGCCGCCGGAGATGCCGGCATTGGCATAGATCGCATCCAGCTTGCCGAACTCCTTCACCGCGGTGTCGACGGCCTTAGAGACGTCCGCTTCGCTGGACGCATCGGCCTGCATGGCAATCGCCTTGCCGCCCGCTTTCTTGATCGCATCGACCGTCTCGTTCACGCCATCGGTCTTGTCGAAGCACAACACGCTCGCGCCTTCGCTGGCGAAGAGTTTGGACGTCGCGCGTCCGATGCCGCTGCCCGCGCCGGTGACGATCGTGCCGCGTCCTTGAAGTCTTCCCATATGTCTCTCCCAATATCTTTCGCGTGAGTTTGGCACGCTCGAAGGTTGCACACTATCCCACCCTCCCCCTGAGGGAGGGTCGATAAAATTCGAGCAGCGAGCAAAGCGAGCGCGCAGAATTTTTCGGGGAGGGGCCACGGCGCGGACCCCGCCCCGAAATTTGCGAAGGGCAAATTTCGACCCTCCCTCAAGGGGAGGGTGAAGTTATTGTATCGCCCGCAAATATCGGATCGGCCGGCCCTGCACGAGCGAGCCGGCGGCATGCAGGATCGCGGCGGCGTCGAGGCCGTAATACTCATAAAGCTGCGCGATGCGGCCGGACTGGCCGAAATGCTCCACGCCGAGCGATGCCACGCGATGCCCATGCACGCCGCCGAGCCATGACAATGTCGCCGGATGGCCATCGATCACGGTCACGATGCCGCTGAAGGCGGGCAGGTCTGCGAGCAGGCTTTCGATATGCGATTGCGCGCTGCGATCGCCGGCGCGGCGCGCTCGCGAGGCTGCTTGCCAACCGGCATTCAAGCGATCCGCTGATGTCACAGCCAACACCGCCACATCGTTGCGGTCTTCGGCGAGAAACCCTGCCGCCTTGATCGCTTCCGGCGCGACGACGCCCTGATAGGCGATGCAGATTTCGCAATTCGGTCCGGGCGGCCGTAGCCAGTATGCGCCGTCGATGATGTGCCGCTTCAGCGCATCGTCCAGCATGCGCTTGGGCCGTTCCAGCGGCATGGTGGAGAGGCGCAGATAGACCGAGCCGCCCGTTTCGTCGCGCAGCCAGCCGGCGGATCTCTCGTCCTTGCCGTCACGCTGCACATAATCGAACGACCAACGCAGGATTTCGGTGAGTTCGTCCACGAAAGCCGGCTCGAAACTGGCGAGGCCGTCCTGCGCCATGCCGATCAGCGGCGTGCCGATGCTCTGATGCGCGCCGCCTTCCGGCGCCAGCGTGATGCCGCTCGGCGTCGCCACAAGGATAAAGCGCGCATTTTGATAGCAGGCGTAATTCAACGCATCGAGGCCGCGCGCGATGAAGGGGTCGTAAAGCGTGCCGATGGGAATAAGCCGCTGGCCGAACAGCGAATGCGACAGACCCAGCGCCGCCAACGCGATGAAGAGATTGTTCTCCGCAATGCCAAGCTCCAGATGCTGGCCGCTGGGCCCTTGCGTCCAGCGATAGGTGGAGGCGATCTTCTCTTCCTTGAAGCGGTCCGCGCCTTCGCTGCGATCGAACACGCCGCGCCGGTTCACCCAGCCGCCCATATTGGTGGAGACGGTCACGTCCGGCGATGTGGTGACGATGCGCGATGCGAATTCCGTCTGCTCGCGCGCCAGATCGAAGAGGATGCGGCCGAAACCTTCCTGCGTGGACATTTCTTCAGCGGTGGGAAGCGGCAATGTTTTCGGCGGCTCGACATAAGCTGCAGCAAACCGGCGGCGTCCCTTCGCGTAGAACGGCACATCGGCGAGAAACGCTTTTAGCTCCGCCTCGCTATGCTCCAGCCCTTCGAACAAATCCCACTCATGGCCTTCGCGCACCTTCATGTTGGCACGGAATTCTTCCATCTGCTTGGGCGTCATCAAGCCGGAGTGATTGTCTTTATGACCGGCGAGCGGCAGGCCCATGCCCTTGATGGTGTAGGCGATGAAACACACAGGCCGGTCGTGATCGATGCTGTTGAAGGTATCGACCAGCAGGTCGATGTCGTGCCCGCCGAGATTGCACATCAGCGCGGAAAGCTGCTCATCGTCATATGAATCGATCAGTCGTCCGACGGGTGATTGGCGGTCGAGATCGGCATGCAACCGCGCGCGCCATGCCTTGCCGCCCTGGAAGGTGAGGGCGGAATAGAGATCGTTCGGCGCATTGTCGATCCAGTCGCGCAATTGCTCGCCGCCGGGGCGCGCGAAGGCGGCTTCCATCATGCGGCCATATTTCAGCGTGACCACATCCCAGCCGCATGCGCGGAACACGCTTTCGAATTTCGGTTTCAATCCTTCATGGATCACGCCGTCCAGGCTTTGGCGGTTGTAATCGATGATCCACCAGGTGTTGCGCAGCGAATGTTTGTAGCCTTCCAGCAAACATTCGAAGATGTTGCCTTCGTCCATCTCCGCATCGCCGACGAGGGCGATGAAACGGCCGAGCTTCTCCGCGTCGATCAAATTCTTGGCCGCCAGATAATCCTGCGTCAGCGAGGCGAAGGCCGTCATCGCCACGCCCAATCCCACCGAGCCGGTGGAGATATCGACGTCGTCAATGTCTTTGGTGCGCGAGGGATAGGATTGCACGCCGCCGAAGGCACGGAAGGCTTCCAGCTTTTCGCGCGTCTGCAAGCCCATCAGATATTGTATGGCATGGAACACCGGCGAGGCATGCGGCTTCACCGCCACGCGGTCTTCCGGTTTCAGCACCGCGAAATAGAGCGCCGTGAGGATCGCATTCATCGACGCGGAGGACGCCTGATGCCCGCCGACCTTCACCGCATCGTCTTCGGCACGCAGATGATTGGCGTTGTGAATCGTCCAGGCGGAAAGCCAGAGAATCTTCCGTTCGAGTTCCTTCAAGATGTCGCGCAATTTCGGGCCTTTTCCGGCTGACGGATAATCATAGCGAGCCCAGCGGGATAACGGAAATTCCCGAACAAATACAGCGGCGAAACAGCTCTTTCATTGCGCCGCTGTGGGTGGCTTTGCCCCCATGCGCGGGGCTATCTTCGCGCCGCAAAGCGAACCCCAGAAATCGCCCTCCCATGACAAATATCCATCCGCCCAAACCCGTGAAATCCGCGCTCGACCTCATCGGCAACACGCCGATGGTGGAGCTGACGCAATTCGAAACCGGCCCCTGCCAGCTCTTCGTGAAGCTGGAGAACCAGAACCCCGGCGGCTCCATCAAGGACCGCATCGGCAAATCCATGATCGAAGCGGCGGAGAAGGACGGTAAGCTCAAGCCCGGCGGCCTCATCGTCGAAGCCACCGCCGGCAACACCGGCCTTGGCTTGGCGCAGGTCGGCATCCTGAAGGGCTACAAGCTCATCCTCATCGTGCCGGACAAGATGGCGCGCGAGAAGATCCAGCACCTGCGCGCCATGGGCGTGGATGTGCGCATCACGCGCTCCGATGTCGGCAAGGGCCATCCCGACTATTATCAGGATGTCGCCGCGCGCATCGCGGAGGAAACCGGCGCGTTCTATGTGAACCAGTTCGCCAATCCCGCCAATCCGCAGGCACACGAAGAAGGCACGGCACCGGAAATCTGGGAGCAGCTGGATCACAAGGTGGATGCGGTGGTCGTCGGCGTCGGCAGCGGCGGCACCATGACGGGCATCGGCCGCTTCTTCAAAAAAGTTTCGCCGCAAACCGAAATCGTTCTGGCCGATCCGGTGGGCTCCATTCTCGCCCCGCTGATCAAGACCGGAAAGATGATCGAGCCGGGATCCTGGACCATCGAAGGCATCGGCGAGGATTTCGTGCCCCCCAATTGCGATCTCGATCTGGTGAAGAAGGCCTATGCCATCAGCGACAAGGAAAGCATCGAAACCGCGCGCGCGTTGCTGTCGAAAGAAGGCATTCTCGGCGGCTCATCGTCGGGCACGCTGCTGGCCGCCGCGTTGCGCTATTGCCGCGAGCAGACGACGCCCAAGCGCGTCGTGACCTTGGTGCCGGACAACGGCAACAAATATCTCTCCAAGGTCTATAACGACTACTGGGTGATCGAGCAGGGACTTTCCAGCCGCAACCTGAAAGGCAATCTTTCCGATCTCATCGCGCGCACGCACGACACCGGCGGCACCGTGACGGTCGGCCCCGACGACACGCTGATGGTCGCCTACAGCCGCATGCGCGCCAATGACGTGTCGCAGGTGCCGGTGGTGGTCGATGGCCGCATCGTCGGCATCCTCGACGAGCATGACATTCTCGCCCATGTCGAAGGCCATGAGGAATTCCGCGCCCAGCAGTTTAAGGATCCGGTGCGTTGCGCCATGACGGCGCGGCTGAAAACCGTGCAGGTGAACGACAAGCTGGAAGCTCTGCCGCCGATCTTCGAGCGCAACGAAGTCGCCATCGTTTGCGACGGCGAAAAATTCGTGGGCCTCATCACCCGCATCGACCTCATCAACCATCTGAGACTGAGCAAATGACAGACGGCAAGAACCGCCTCGCTTTCGCCACGCGCACGATCCACGCAGGCCAGCATCCCGATCCCACCACCGGTGCGGTGATGGTGCCGATCTATGCGACGTCCACTTACGCGCAGGAATCGCCGGGCGTTCACAAAGGGTACGAATATTCCCGCTCGCAGAATCCGACGCGGCAGGCCTTCGAGCGTTGTATCGCCGATCTGGAATCGGGCGAGCGCGGTTATGCCTTCGCGTCCGGTCTGGCGGCGATTTCCACGGTTCTGGAATTGCTGAACAGCGGCGATCACGTCATCGCCAGCGACGATCTCTATGGCGGCTCGTTCCGCCTGTTCGACAAGGTGCGCAAGCGCAGCGCGGGCCTTACCTTCGATTTCGTGGATATGAGCGATATCGGCGCGGTGGAGAAAGCGATCAAGCCGAACACGAAAATGATCTGGGTGGAAACGCCTACCAATCCCATGCTGCGGCTGGCCGATCTCGCCGCCATCGCAAAGCTGGCGAAGAAGCGCGGCATCCTCACCGCGTCCGACAACACCTTTGCCTCGCCCTATACGCAGCGGCCACTGGAGCAGGGTATCGACATCGTCGTCCATTCGACGACGAAATATCTCAACGGCCATTCCGATATCGTCGGCGGTTGCGCGGTGGTGGGTGACAACAAGGATCTGGCCGATCGGCTGGCCTTCTTGCACAACGCCGTCGGCGCCATTCAGGGGCCGTTCGATTCCTTCCTCGCGCTGCGGGGCTTGAAGACACTGGCGCTGCGCATGGAGCGGCATTGTTCGAACGCGCTGAAAATCGCGCGCTGGCTGGAAGGGCGCAAGGATGTGGAGCGCGTCTTTTATCCCGGCCTCGAAAGCCATCCGCAGCATGCGCTCGCGAAAACGCAGATGGCGGCGTTCGGCGGCATCGTGACCGTGGTGCTGAAGCGCGATCTCGCGGGCACACGCCGCTTCCTCGAACGCTGCAAGCTGTTCACCCTGGCGGAGTCGCTCGGCGGCGTCGAAAGCCTGATCGAGCATCCCGCGATCATGACGCATGCGTCCATTCCGGAAGATCAGCGCAAGGTGCTGGGCATTTCCGATGCGCTGGTGCGCCTTTCCTGCGGTGTGGAAGACGCGGACGATCTCATCGCCGATCTGGAACAGGCGCTGGCCTAGCGCATGAAGCGTATCGCGGCGGCTCTGTTTGCGTTCGCCGCGATGACCGGTGCGGCGCAAGCTGCGCCGTCTGCTTGCGATGTGTTGCGCAGCGCGGTGGAGCAATCGCCTTCGGGTCCTGTCTTTCTGCCGAGCTTCCCGCAGGAGAAAGACGGCCCGCTCTACAACACCGCGTTTCTTTACGATAACGCCGTCGCCACGGTCGCGCTGGTCGGCTGCAGCGATGCGAAAGATGCCGCGCGTATCGGCGATGCCATGCTGGTCGCGCTGGATAACGACCGCACTTGGCACGATGGCCGCCTGCGCAACGGCTATGCCGCCGGTCACGCCGACAATCCAGTGAAGCTTGCAGGCTGGTGGGACAAGACGCAGAACCGCTGGGTGGAAGACCAGTATCAGGTCGGCAGCGATACGGGGAACATGGCGTGGGCCATGCTCGCGCTGCTGTCGCTGAAGAAAGCGAAATACCGCAGCGGCGCCATCCGCATTGCCCATTGGGTGGATACGCAGTTCGATGCGCGCGCCCCGCAAGGCTTCATGGGCGGCACCTTCGGCGATCAACCGAAGCCAGCGGTCAACCGCTGGAAATCCACCGAACACAATACCGATCTTGCGGCGGCCTTCACGCAACTATCCGCCGCAACCAGCGACAAGCATTGGCGCGATCGCGCGGGCATCGCGTCCGCCTTTGCGCTCGCCATGTGGAATCCGAAATGCGGCTGTTTCGACGCCGGCATGGCGGAGGACAGCAAGGCGCGCAACACGACACTCGCCTTGGATGCGCAGCTTTGGCCGTTGCTCGCCATCCCCACTGCGCGCGACCATGCCGAGGCCGCGCTCGCCACGGTGAAGCAGCACCTTGGCCTCAAAGGTGGTTTGTCCTATGGCGGAACGCGCGATGGCGTGTGGACCGAAGGCACCGAACAGGCCGTGTTGGTCATGAAGTTCGTGGGCCGGACGAAAGACGCAGCAACGCTCTCTGCTGCTGCCGAGAAGAACCGCGTCCCGGATGGCTGGTATTTCGCCGCCGACACCAAAACCTCAACCGGCTTCGACCTGCAGACCGATCTGAAACAGCACCGCGCCTATTTCCGCATCCCCGCGCTCGCCCCGCTAGCGTGGGCGGCGCTGGCACAACGCGAGTTCAATCCGTTCACGGGAACGGCGGCGCTTCCGCGCTAGTCCACTTTCTCCCACGCCAGATCCCAGCTTTCGCGGCGCTCGATGAAGCCGATCACTTTGCCGGAAGCGTCATATTGGAAGATCTTGCGGATGCGGTTGTCGCCGGGGATGAAGAACACGTCGCGCGTCTCTGCATTCCACGTCGAAACTTTCCGGCCGGGGCGTCCGCCCACCAACTTTCCGTCCGTCACCGCCAGCGTATAGGTCGGTTCGGAATCTTTCAGTTTGTAAGTGCCTGCGAATTTCTGCAGATCGGCGGCAGGCAGTGTGATCGCCGGTGGATCGGTGCGTTCCGCCAGCGTGCCGGCGGCGATCATCTTCCAGCCATCCTTGTGCTTCTTCCATGTGGTGCTGGTCAGATAGCTCGCGTGGATGGTCTGGCCATAGTAATGCTCCGTCTCATGCTGGCGGAACAACGCCGCGGCTGTGTCGCCATCTTCGTGATAGGACAACAGTTCGACCTTGATCTCGCCCCCCAGTCCTTTCGGCATTGGCCGCACCTGCTTGATCATGCCGGCCTTGTTCGTGAAGTCGCCGTTTTCGTCGGCATAGATCACATCGGGATCGAGATATTCGTTCCACGGCGTCACATCGCCGGGCACCAGCGCGTCGGCCATGTCCTGCATGTGTTGTGTTAGCAGCGCGCGGTCGTCGGCGAGCGCGGGTGCGGCAATGACGGTAGCCAACATCGCGATGGCGAAGATGAATTTCATATTTCCCCCCAATCGTCATGGCCGCCCTCGTGGCGGCCATCCATTTTCCAGAGACATTGACGGATGAGCCTCTGGAATATGGATGGCCGGGACAAGCCCGGCCATGACGGTTTTGGGAATTAAGCGAGGCTCGGCAGATCAAGTCCCTGTGAGCGGGCGCAATCGATGGCGATGTCATAACCGGCATCGGCGTGACGCATGACTCCCGAAGCCGGGTCGTTCCACAACACGCGCTCCAGCCGCTTGGCCGCTTCCGGCGTGCCGTCGGCCACGATCACCATGCCGGCGTGCTGCGAATAGCCGATGCCCACGCCGCCGCCATGATGGATGGAAACCCATGTGGCCCCGCTGGCACAGTTCAAAAGGGCATTAAGCAAAGGCCAATCCGATACCGCATCCGATCCGTCCATCATGGATTCCGTTTCACGGTTGGGCGACGCCACCGAACCGGAGTCCAGATGATCGCGGCCGATCACCACCGGCGCTTTCAATTCGCCTTTCGCCACCATTTCGTTGAACGCCAATCCGGCGCGATGGCGATCACCCAGCCCGATCCAGCAGATGCGCGCGGGCAGGCCCTGGAACTTGATGCGCTCGCGCGCCATGTCGAGCCAGTTGTGCAGATGCTTGTCGTTGGGCAGCAGCTCTTTCATCTTCTGGTCGGTCTTGTAGATGTCTTCCGGATCGCCGGAGAGCGCCGCCCAGCGGAACGGGCCGATACCTCTACAAAACAAAGGCCGGATATAAGCCGGAACAAAGCCCGGAAAATCGAACGCGTTCTTCAAGCCTTCTTCCAGCGCCATCTGGCGGATGTTGTTGCCGTAATCGACGACGGGAATTCCCATCGCGTGAAAATCCAGCATCGCCTGCACATGCTTCACCATGCTCTGCTTGGCGGCGTGTTCGACGGCTTTGGGATCGCTCTCGCGCTTCTTCGCCCATTCGTCCAGCGTCCAGCCTGCGGGCAGATATCCGTTCACCGGATCATGCGCGGAGGTTTGATCGGTCACCGCATCCGGCTTGATGCCGCGCTTGACCATCTCCGGCAAAATCTCCGCCGCATTGCCGAGCAGGCCGACAGAGATCGCTTTCTTCTCCTTGCAGGCGCGCGTGATCATCTCCAGCGCTTCGTCCAGCGTTTTCGCCTGATGATCGAGATATTTTGTCTTGAGCCGCATCTCGATGCGCGAGGGCTGGCACTCAATGGCCAGCATGCATGCGCCCGCCATCACCGCCGCCAGCGGCTGCGCGCCGCCCATGCCGCCAAGACCGGCGGTGAGAATCCATTTGCCGCGCAGCTCGCCGCCGAAATGTTTGCGGCCCATTTCCGCGAACGTCTCATACGTGCCCTGAACGATGCCCTGGCTGCCGATATAGATCCACGATCCGGCCGTCATCTGGCCGTACATCATCAGACCTTTCTTATCGAGTTCGTGGAATTTGTCCCATGTCGCCCAATGCGGCACGAGATTGGAGTTCGCGATCAGCACGCGCGGCGCGTCCGGATGCGTGCGGAAAATTCCCACCGGCTTGCCGGACTGGATCAACAGCGACTGATCGCCCTCCAGCCGCTTCAGCGCCGCCACGATGCGGTCATAGGATTCCCAGTCGCGCGCCGCGCGGCCGATGCCGCCATAGACGACGAGTTCTTCCGGCCGCTCGGCCACATCCGCATCCAGATTGTTCATCAGCATGCGCAAGGGCGCTTCGGTCAACCAGCTTTTCGCGGAAAGCGTCGTGCCATGCGCGGCCTTGATATGGCGGGTGTTGTCTATGCGGGTCATGGGGAAATCTCAAATCATACACCCCCATATTGTCATGGCCCGCAAAAGCGGGCCACCCAGATGGGCGTAGAGCGCCTCCGCGCGTGGACACGCGCTGCCTGGGTGACCCGGTCAAGCCGGGCCATGGCATCTTTATGAGGTGCTAAGGTGCTGCGGCGTGAGCGCCGGTGCGGCGCCGAAAGCATGGCCCGTATCGGCGAAACGGATGCAGCCTTCCAGGATGGCGTAAAGATATTTCCGCAAATCGGCCGCGCGTGTTTCATCGTAAGGCGCGGGCCAGTTCTTCTCGGAGATTTTCGCGGGGTCCTCCATATAGCCGCGGCAGGCCAGCTCCAGCTGGATGGCATGCACGCCCATTTGCGGCTCGCCATAATGGCGCGTCGTCCAGCCGCCCTTGAAGCGGCCATTCGCCACCCAGGAGAAACGCGAGGCATCGCACACCGCTTCCACCGTGCGCTGCAACTCCGAAGCGCAGGACGCGCCGCTATTGGTGCCGATGTTGAAGTTCGGCAGTTCGCCGTCGAACAGGCGCGGCACATGGCTTCGGATGGAATGCGCCTCGAACAACACCACGCGCTCATGGATGCTGCGCAGCCGCGCGATCTCATCGGCGATGGTGTCGTGATAGGGATTGAAATAATGCAACCGCCGCGCCGCGATCTGCGTGGAATCCGGCGGATGGGAACTCTTCTTGTAAAGCGGTTCGCCGTCGAAGGTGGTGGAGGGGCAAAGCTCCGTCGTCGCTTGTCCGGGGTACAGAGATTTTCCCGAAGGATCGCGGTTCACGTCGATCACGGTGCGCGAGATGGCGGTGCGCACAACGGTCGCGTCCAGCGCGGGCGCGAAATCGTAGAGTTTCTCCACCCACCAATCCGCATCCTTGCGCGCGATCCAGCCGGACACGAGTTCGCTTTCGATCTCCGGCGGAATGTCGGTGCCCGAATGGGGAATGGAGACGATCAGCGGCGCATCGCCGCGATGCACCGTCAACCAGGGGTGTTTGTCACTCATTGTCCGTTCCGGATTCGCGCATGCAGCGGATTATAGCCCATCCGGTAAACAAGTTCGGCAAGGTTCTCGATGTTCCAGATTGCAAGATCGCAATCTTTTCCGGCTTCCAGCGTTCCAGTTTGATTCAATAGCCCCAGAGCGCGCGCGCCTTCGCGCGTCACGCCCGCGATGCATTCGTCCACCGTCATGCGGAAACACGTCGCCGCCATGTTCATGGTGAGCAAAAGCGAGGTCAGCGGCGAAGTGCCGGGGTTGTTGTCGCTCGCAATTGCAATCGGCACGCGATGTCTGCGAATGAGATCGAGTGGCGGTTGCTTCGTCTCGCGCAGGAAATAGAACGCGCCGGGCAGAAGCACGGCCACTGTTCCCGCTTTCGCCATCGCCGCGATGCCCACTTCGTCGGTGTATTCCAGATGATCGGCGGACAAGGCGCCGAACGTCGCGGCAAGTTCGGCGCCATGAAGATTGGATAGCTGATCCGCGTGCAATTTTACGCGAAGACCATGTTTTTTTGCCGCTTCAAAAACACGGCGCGTCTGTTCGGTGGAGAACGCAATGCCTTCGCAGAACGCGTCCACGGCATCGGCAAGCTTCTCGCGCGCCACCACGGGCATCATCTCATTGACGACGAGGTCGATATATTTGTCCTTGTCGCCATTGGCTTCCGGCGGCAGCGCATGTGCGCCGAGGAAGGTGGTGACGATGCGCACCTTGCGCTTGTCCGCCAGCGCGCGGGCCGCGCGCAGCATTTTCAATTCATCGTCCAGCGAGAGCCCGTAACCGGATTTGATCTCCACCGTGCAGGCGCCATCCGCGATCAGCGCATCGAGGCGGGGCAGGGCCGCCGCGACAAGCGCATCCTGCGATGCCGCGCGCGTCGCCTTCACCGTCGAAACGATTCCGCCGCCGGCCTTGGCGATCTCTTCATAGGATGCGCCCGCCAGCCGCATCTCGAATTCGCGCGCGCGGTCGCCGGCATAAACAAGGTGCGTGTGGCAATCGACCAGCCCCGGCGTGATCCAGCGTCCGCCGCAATCGATCTGTTTGGCGGCATTGAGCGAGGGCGCGTCGGCCTGCGGCCCGGCATAGACGATGCGCCCGCCTTGCGCCGCCACCACGCCGCTTTCGACAACGCCCAGGCCCGGCCCCGTCAGGGTCGCCAGCCTTGCGTTGTACCAAAGCGTTTCGCAGTTCATGGCCAGAGATTTCTTGGGGCGCTCCACTTTGTCTCTTAGGTCCGCTAAGACGGCGTTGCAACGGGAGGCCGCCGGAATGACGTCGCTGTGGTTTCAGTCCGCGCTTTTGCCCGACGGATGGGCGCAGGACGTCCGCATCCGCTTTGACGGGAAAACCATCGGGCGGATCGAAAAGGGCGTTGAAGCCGCCGCAACCGACGTGCGCCACGGTATCGCCGTCCCCGGCCTTCCCAATCTGCATAGCCATGCCTTCCAGCGCGGCATGGCGGGTCTCGCTGAAACGCGTGGCCCCGCGCATGACAGCTTCTGGACATGGCGTGATGTCATGTACCGCTTCATCGACCGCCTCACGCCGGACGATGTGCAGGTCATCGCCGAACTCGCTTACATCGAGATGCTGGAAACCGGCTTCACCCGCGTCGGCGAATTCCATTATGTGCATCACGATATCGACGGGCGGCCTTATGCGAACATCGCAGAGCTTGGCGCGCGCATTGCGGCGGCGAGTGCTGAAACCGGCATCGCACTGACGCTTCTTCCGGTATTTTACGCGCACAGCAATTTCGGCGGCAAAACGCCGGTGCCGGGACAGCGCCGCTTCCTCAACGATCCGCCAAGCTTCGCGAAATTGATGGACGCCAGCCGCAAAGCCATCGCATCGCTCGACAATGCCAATATCGGCATCGCGCCGCATTCCTTGCGCGCCGCGACGCCGGAGGAATTGAGCGCGATCATCCCGCTCGCGCAGAGCGGCCCCATTCATATCCACATCGCCGAGCAGACGAAGGAAGTGGACGATTGCATCGCATGGTCCGGCGCGCGTCCCGTCACATGGCTGCTCGACAATGTCGGCGTCGATGCACAATGGTGTCTCGTTCACGCCACGCACATGACCGCGGAAGAAACCGCGCGTCTGGCGCGCAGCAATGCGGTGGCGGGACTGTGTCCCATCACCGAAGCCAATCTCGGCGACGGGATCTTCCCCATGCCGGACTATCTCGCGGCGGGTGGACGCTTTGGCATCGGCAGCGATTCCAATGTGCGCATCAATGCCGCGGAAGAATTGCGCGTCCTGGAATATGCGCAGCGCCTGGTTTTGCGCGGACGCAATGTGCTGGTCGCCGAAGTCGGACAATCCACCGGACGGGCGCTGTTCGATGGCGCGCTGGCGGGTGGTTATCAGGCGCTGGATGTTCCCGTTTTTGGACTGAGGGAGGGCGCGCCCGCCGATCTGGTCAGCCTCGATGCCGATAGTCCGAGCCTTGCGGGCAAGAAAGCGGACACCATTCTCGATAGTTGGGTCTTCGCGGGAACCGATTCGGTGGATTGCGTCTGGCGGGCCGGCATGCGGCTGGTGGCACAGGGACGCCACAAAAACAGGGAACAAATCGTGCGCCGCTATAAAGAAGTGCTTGCGCGCATTGTGAAATAGCCCGCGAATTGCCAATCTGTCCTCTGACGGATTAAGGGTCCGCCGGGGGCATGTTTCCGACATGGTGAAAAATTTTCGAGTCACCTTGCCGGTGGACAATCCGGCAAGCGCGAAGCTTGAGAAAGCCCAAGGTCGCGCGCGCCTTGTCTGCGCGGGCGACTGGACTGTCAGCGAGCTCACCGATCTCGATGAACAGCTCTCCGCGCTCGATCTGAAGAGCGTGCGCGATCTGGAGATCGATGCCAGCGGCATCACATCGCTGGACAGCGGTGGCGCGTGGCTTCTGCTGCGCACCAAGCGTCTGGTCGATAAGGCGGGCGCGAAGGCCACGCTTACGCTTCCGGAAAAATATCATCCGCTGCTCGAAACGATGGACAGCGGACACACCGCGCCGCCCGTCACCCATCCGCCGTATGTCGGCTTTCGAGGATTGCTGGAACGCACCGGCGAAGGCACCGTTCACGCGCTCCGGCAAGGTTACGATCTTCTGGGCTTTCTGGGGCGCGTCGCGGTGGAAACCGTGGAAGCCGCGCTTGCGCCGCGCCGCGAATTGCCATGGGCCGCATTCGTTCATCAGATCGAAGAGACGGGTCTCACCGCATTGCCCATCGTAGGGTTGCTCGCCTTCCTGCTCGGCATCGTCATCACCTATCAGGGTGCGGACCAGCTCGCCCGTTTCGGCGCGCAGATTTACACCATCGATTTTCTCGGCATCGGCTTTCTGCGCGAGCTGGGCGGCCTCGTCACCGCTATCATCATCGCGGGCCGGTCCGGTTCCGCCTTCACCGCGCAGATCGGCACGATGCAGGTGAATGAAGAACTGGATGCGATGCAGACCATCGGTCTCAACATCGCCGAGACATTGGTGCTGCCGCGCGTGCTGGGCCTCGTCGTCGCGCTGCCAATCCTCACGCTCTTCGCCGATGTCGTCGGCATCATCGGCGGCATGGTGATGACCTATTTCGATCTGGGTGTGACCATTCCCGCCTTCATGCGCGAACTGGGCAACGCCATCACCGTGAAGACGCTGATGGTCGGCCTGATCAAGGCGCCGGTGTTCGCGTTCATGATCGCGCTCGTCGGCTGCTTCGAAGGCATGCGGGTGGAACGCAACGCGGCCTCCGTCGGCAAGCTGACGACGCGCTCGGTGGTGGAATCCATCTTCCTCATCATCGCCGCGGACGCAGGCTTCTCGGTTCTTTTTTCGGTGCTGGGCATATGAGCAGTGCGGGCACGAAAGCGCAGAAGGACGCCGCGCTGCGCGCCGGCAAGAAAGATGACGTGGTTATCCGCGTGCGCGGCTTGGTCAACGGTTTCGGCGACAAGATCATCCACGATCACATAGATCTGGATGTGAAGCGCGGCGAAGTATTGGGCGTGGTCGGCGGTTCGGGTACGGGCAAATCGGTGCTGCTGCGCTCCATCGTCGGTCTCAATCGTCCGTTATCGGGCAGCATCAAGGTGTTCGGGCAGGAAACCGTCGGCCTCGCGCCCGATGAAATGCGCGGGCTGCAACTGCATTGGGGCGTGCTGTTCCAGGAAGGCGCGCTGTTCTCATCCATGACGGTGGCGCAGAACATCCAGGTGCCGATGCGCCGCTGGACGAACATGCCCCAATCGCTGATGGACGAGCTGGCCGCGATGAAGCTGTCGCTGGTCGGATTGCCCGAAGACGCGGCGCGCAAATTTCCATCCGAGCTTTCGGGCGGCATGAAGAAGCGCGCCGGCCTCGCGCGCGCGCTGTCGCTCGATCCGGAACTGCTTTTTCTCGATGAGCCGACGGCGGGTCTCGATCCGATCTCCGCGGCGCAATTCGATCAGCTGGTCGGCGATTTGCAGAAGAGCCTCGGGCTCACCGTGTTCATGGTCACGCATGACATCGACACGCTGCGCGCCACCACCGACCGCATCGCCGTTCTGGTGAACAAGAAGATCAAGGTCGGCACGATCAAGGAATTGCTGCAGGACAAGGATCCGTGGATTCACGAATATTTCGCCGGCCCGCGCGGACGCGCGGCGCTGGGCGGTTGAGGAGAGGGGCTGAAAAGCCATGGAAACAAAAGCAAACTACGTAGCGGTCGGCGCGTTTGTGCTTGCCAGCGTATTGGGGTTCGTGGTCGCGCTGCTGTGGCTCGCCGGCGCGCAATATTCCGCGGAGTACGCCTACTACCGCACCTATTTCTCCGGCGCGGTGACGGGGCTGGGGGACGGCACCATCGTCCGCTACAACGGCATCAATGTCGGCCATGTCAGCAAGCTGACCTTCGATCCCAACGATCCCAAGCGCGTCATCGTGGACCTGCAGGTCGATCCCACGCTGAAGATCCACGACGACTCCATCGCCTCCATCGCCAGCGAGGGATTGACCGGCGGTTCCTATGTGGAAATCGACGGCGGCTCGGCCAGCGCACCGGTGCTGGAGCGCCGCATGTTCGGCGATTATCCGGTCATCAAGTCCAAGCAATCGACCTTGCAGCAGCTGGAGCAATCGGCGCCGGAACTGATCGCCAAGCTCAGCCATGTCGCCGACCGGTTGAACAAGGCGCTCAGCGACGAGAACATCAAGAATTTCTCGGGCATCCTGTCGAACGTCAAAACCACCACGGATGTCTTCAAGGCGCGCTCCGCGGACATCGATCACACGCTGCACAATGTCTCGCTGGCGTCGGATACGCTGAATGTCGATTTGAAGGATCTGCACACCACGCTCGGCAACGCCAATGTCGCAGTCACGAAAGTCAGCCGGCTCGCCGACGATGCGGATGCCGCCGTCAACGGCGCCAATCTGGATCAGCTCTCCGATCAGGTGCGCACCCTGGCGCGCAGCCTGACCAAGCTTTCCAACGGGCTAGAACGCGAGCCCACCAAGCTTCTCTTCGGCGATCGTCGCAAAGGATACACCCCCCAATGAGCACGCTTCTCCGCACCCTGCGCCGCGCGGCGCTTGTCGTATTTTCCGCAACCGCCTTGTCGGCCTGCGGCAGCTTGATCGGCCCCAGCGAGGCGCCGCCGCAGATCTATGTTCTGCATCCGCAATTCGGCCCGGTGGACAACGCACCGGCGACGACATGGCAGATCGGCGTGCCGCAGCCGATCACGAGCGATGCGCTCGACACCAAGCGCATCACGCTGATGCGCGGGCAGACCATGGACTATTATGCCAATGCCGCTTGGACCGATCAGACCGGCGATCTCATCCAGAATCTGCTCGTCGAAGCGTTGGAAAAGAGCGGCAAGGTGAAGGCGGTGGGGCCGACATCCGGCGGCGTGCGCGCCGATCTGCTGCTCGTGACGGAAGTGCGCGATTTCACCGCGCGTTATTCCAGCGACAACGGCGCGCCGCAGATCGTCGTCAACCTCGTGGCCAAGCTCATCACCTCCACGCACCACGATGTCGTTGCCACCCATGACGCCCGCGCCGAAGTGCAGGCGAGCGTCAACAGCGTCCCCGCCGTGGTGCAGGCGTTCAACCAGGCCACGGGACAGGCGATCCAGGAGATTGTCGGCTGGACGCTGAACAACGCCACGCCGCAGGCCTCCGACGCCCTGCCGCCGACGACGGCCCAACCGGTCCATCGCCGCCGGCACCGCCGTCACTAGGGCGCGGTTCCGCCCGTGGAACGGTGGCTGAAATCGCTGTAACAAAAGCCATGCCTGCTGCGAACAAACCTGACGGCGCCTCACCCGAAATGGCATGGGCGGAGCTGATGCGGGCCGGGCTGGCCGGAGACGCCGCCGCCTATCGTCAGCTCCTGGAAGCGATCGCGCCGCGGCTGCGAAAATTCGCGGTCCATGGATTGATGCGGATCGGCAATGCCGATGCCGAAGATGTGGTGCAGGAGATTTTGTTGGCGATCCATTTGAAGCGCCAGACATGGATGCAGGATCAGCCTTTTTTGCCGTGGCTGAACGCGATCGCACGCCACAAGCTGATCGACGTGATGCGCCGCAAGGGCCGCCGCGGCGAAGTCCCCATCGAAGGCTTGATCGATGTCCTGCCCGATACGCCACCGGAGCCGGAAACGTCGCAGAGCGAACTCACCAAGCTGGTCTCGCGGCTGGACGGCAAGCAGCAGACGGTCGTTTCGTCGATTTCGCTCGATGGCAACAGCATCAAGGACACCGCGGCCCAGCTCGGCATGAGCGAAGGCGCGGTGCGCGTCGCCTTCCATCGCGGCCTGAAGAAACTGGCGGAGCTTTATCGCGCGGGAGGCACCGCATGAAGACGGATGATTTCATCGCCGCGCTTTCCGCCGATGCGCCGCAGCAACAGACGCCGCCGCGCCGCGCCTTCGCCATCGCGCTGGTGGTGGGTGCCATCATCGCGGGTGGCGCGTTCCTGCTCACGCTCGGCCCGCGCCCCGATTTCATGCACGCGATCCAGACGCTGCGTTTTGATTTCAAATTTGTTGTGACCCTGGTGTTGGCGATCAGCGCGCTGCTCGTCGCGCGCGACATGGCGCGGCCCGAAGTCCATCGTAGCGGGATGCGGCCGCTGCTGCTGGCCGCGCCCGTGCTGCTGATCCTCGCCGTTGCGCTGGAGTTGATGGTGGTGCCGCCGGATCTGTGGATGCCGCGCCTGATCGGTCACAACATGCGCTTCTGCACGACCATGATCCCGCTTTTCGCGCTAGGGCCTTTGGTGCTGTTGCTCTGGGCATTCCGCCGCGGCGCGCCGGACAATCCCGCGCGCGCGGGCGCCGTCGCCGGACTCATCGCAGGGGGAATCGGCGCCGCGTTTTACGCCGCGCATTGTTTCGATGATTCGCCATTGTTCGTCGCCACCTGGTACACGCTGGCCATCGGCGTCGTCACCGGACTCGGCGCGCTTCTGGGATCGCGTTTTCTGCGGTGGTGAGTGATTTTTTTGGCACATTTCTGTTCGCAGGGCCGATTTCGCGCCGCGCATATTGACCTTTTCCTTCCGCTAGAGACGATGCTGTCCTGCGTCGTACAATGCCGCAGGTTGTAGTTCCCTCGAGCGGTCCGGCTCTTATTCACGGAAGCGGTAATGTCATCGGCTGTGTCCGACGTACTCGTCGAGTTTGATCCTCCACGCCCGGTCAAATCGGCGCTCGCTTTTCTGAGGGACTATTGGGACACTAAGCGCGGGCAGCGCCTTATGCCGTCGCGCGCCGACATCAGCCCTGCCGAGATGAAGCAGCACATCCGCGCCATCGTGCTGGTGGATGCGCTGCCCGACTACGCCGATTTCCGCTACCGCATGATCGGCGGCGATGTCACCGAGCACATGCTGAGCGACGCCACCGGCAAAACCGTGCGCGAAGCGCTGGCCCGCTATGGCAAGGAGCAGGCGGACGGCGCTGTCGCCGCCTATGCCCACATGGCGCGCGAACGCCTGATCATGCGCCTGCACGGATCGGCGGCGTGGCTGAACCATCCGCATCTGGATTTCGACTCGATCCACCTGCCGCTTTCGGATGATGGCGAGCGCGTCAACATGATCATCAGCGCGGTGGTTTTCGAGCCCGCTGCGGGTGTGAAAAGCTGACCCTGCGTTAGCTCGCGCGGGCGTGCGGGCTTGGCTAACATGCGCCTTCGCCATCGAAGGACGCCGCCATGCCGATCAAGAACCGCATCACCGACATGCTGGGCGTCGAATATCCCATCGTGCAGGCGCCGATGGGCTGGATCGCGCGCGCGCAACTGGCCAGCGCCGTATCGAACGCCGGCGGTCTCGGCATCATCGAAACCTCCTCCGGCCGCCTCGATGAAGTGCGCGCCGAAGTGAAGAAGATGCGCGAACTGACGAAGAAGCCCTTCGGCCTCAACGTCGCACTTGCCTTCGTGCGCGATCCGGACATCGTGAAATTCGTGCTCGATCAGGGCGTGAAATTCGTCACCACCTCCGCCGGCGATCCCATGAAGATCGTGGGACCGCTGAAGGAGGCGGGGCTGAATGTGTTTCATGTCGTTCCGTCGCTCAAGACAGCGCTGCGTGCCATCGAAGCGGGCGTGGACGGCTTGGTGGTGGAAGGCGGCGAAGGCGGCGGTTTCAAGAACCCGCGCGAAGTGGCGAGCATGGTGCTTCTGCCGCTTGTTTGCGAGAAGGTGAAGGTGCCGGTGATCGCCGCGGGCGGCATCGTCGACGGACGCACCATGGCGGCGGCCTTCGCGCTCGGCGCGGAAGGCGTGCAGATGGGCACGCGCATGGTGTCGGCGGCGGAATCACCGGTACATCAGAACTGGAAAAACGCGATCCTCGATGCGGAGGAAACCTCCACGGTCTTCCTCAACCGCTTCGGTCCCGGTCCCGCGTTGCGCGCGCTCCGTACCGAGAAGACGACGAAGTTCGAGAAAGAGCCGCCGGCCAACATCATGACGGAATTCGGCAATGCGCTGGACCTCTATTTCGGCGGCGACATGGAGGCTTCCATCGCGCTGTCGGGACAGGTCGCCGGCCGCATCGACAGCGTCAAGCCGGTAAAACAGATTATCGACGAGACGGTGGCGGAGTTCCACGAGACAGTTGCGGCTCTCGGAAAGAAGTACTCCAATTAAATCACCTCCCCCTTGTGGGGAGGTCGAACAAATTCGAGCGCAGCGAAGAATTTTTCGGGTGGGGGATCGCCACGCACCGGTCCCCCCACCCGGATCGCTTCGCTCTCCGACCTCCCCACAAGGGGGAGGTGATTGGAGTTACCAATGCCCACACTCAATCGCGACGGCGTCGATATCTATTACGAGGTTCACGGCTCGGGCCCGGTGATCCTGCTCAGCCATGGCTACTCCTCCACTTCGGGCATGTGGCGCGGGCAGGTTGCGCCATTCTCCAAAGAGCACACGCTCGTCACTTGGGATATGCGCGGCCATGGCCAGAGCGATTATCCTGAAGACCAGGCGCAATATAGCGAGGAACACACCGTCGCCGACATGGCCGCGATCCTCGATGCCGTCGGCGCGAAAGAGGCGATCATCGGTGGCTTGTCGCTGGGCGGATACATGTCGCTCGCTTTTCATCTGGCGCACCCGGATCGCACGCGCGCGCTGCTCATCATCGACACCGGTCCCGGCTTCAAGAAGGACGAGCCGCGCGACGCCTGGAACGCCAATGCCGAACGCACGGCAAAGAATTATGCCAAGGAGGGCCTCGGCCCGTTGGATGGCGCAACCGCCGAACGCCGCACCGCGCGGCACAGGAACGCACGCGGCCTGGAACTGGCGGCGCGCGGCATGCTCACCCAGCGCGACGCGCGCGTGATCGCCTCGCTGCCCGACATCAAGGTGCCGTCACTGGTGGTCGTCGGCGCGGACGACACCAACTTCCTGGCCGCCGCGGACTACATGGCCAACAAGATTCCGGGGGCGGAGAAGGTCGTCATCCCCGGCGCCGGCCACGCCGCCAATATCGATAAGCCCAAGACGTTCAATAAGGCCGTGTTGGAGTTTTTGAAAAGGCATCGCCTCTAAGAGACCTCCCTCTCCCCGCATGTGGGGGAGAGGGTTGGGGTGAGGGGGTGCTTCAATCTTGCGCGGGGCTGATAGGCCCCTCACCCTTGCCCTCTCCCCCTCAAAGGGGGAGAGGGAATGTTCTCAGAGTTTATGTTCGGGATCAGCCATGACCGATAAATCCATGAAACCCGAAACCATTGCCGCCCAGGGCCTTGGCTGGATCGACGAGACGACGCGCGCAGTGTCGCTGCCGATTCACATGTCGTCCACCTTCATCCGCGATCCCGACAACCAGTATCGCTCGGGCCGCGAATATGCGCGTTCGGACAATCCGACTTACGACCAGCCGGAAGCGGTGCTCGCGGCGTTGGAGAACGGCAAGGCGGCGATGCTGCTGGCCTCCGGCATGGCGGCGGCGACGGCATGCTTCCTCGCATTGAAGCCCGGCGATCATGTGGTGATCCCCAAGGTGATGTATTGGGGCTTGCGGTTGTGGCTGTTCGATTTCGCGCGCGGCTGGGGGCTCGATGTCGAAGAGGTCGAGATGAGCGATCTTGCCGCCGTGAAAGCGGCGATGCGTCCCGGCAAGACAAAACTGGTCTGGATCGAATCGCCCGGCAATCCGATGTGGAACGTCACAGACATTGCGGCTGTCGCGGAAATTGCGAAGAAAGCCGGCGCCCGCTGCGCGGCCGATTCCACGGTATCGACGCCGGTGCTCACGCGCCCGCTCGATCTGGGCTGCGATATCGTCATGCATTCGGCGACGAAATATCTCAACGGCCATTCCGACATCGTGATGGGTGCGCTCATCACCAAAGCGGAAGACGAATATTGGGAGCGCATCTCCGGCGTGCGCTCCAGAATCGGCGGCATCCCCGGCTCGTTCGAGGCGTGGCTGCTTCTGCGCGGCATGCGCACGCTGTTCCCGCGCGTGAAGGCGGCATGCGCCAACGCGCAGAAAGTGGCTGAGCATTTCGCGAAACATCCGCGGATCGAGGAAGTTCTTTATCCCGGCCTGAAGGGTCATCCCGGCCATGCCATCGCAGCAAAACAGATGCAGGGTGGCTTCGGCGGCATGCTGTCGATCCGCGTGAAAGGCGGCGAGGGCGCGGCCATCGCGACGGCGGCGCGCGTGAAATTGTGGAAGCGCGCGACATCGCTGGGCGGCACCGAAAGCCTCATTGAGCATCGCGGCTCCATCGAAGGCCCCGGCGCACCATGCCCGATGGACTTGCTGCGGCTGTCGGCGGGCATTGAGGATGCGGGCGACCTCATCGCAGATCTGGAACAGGCGTTGGACGGAAACAGTTGAGACGTTGAAGGCATGCCTGTCTTCGCCCACGATGCTCATCACAGACGTGCGATGCGAAGAAGGCAAAAAAGAACGGCGGGACATTTCTGCCTCCGCCGTTCCGTACTTTTCAAATTGCGAGAGACTTTATTATCCCGCTTTTGTTTCCGCGATGTAGCGGTCCACCACCTTGTCGAGGATGGCGAGCGGCACCGCGCCGCACACCAGGACGGCCTTGTGGAATGCCCTGATGTCGAACTTGGCGCCGAGTGCGGCCTTTGCCTTCTCGCGCTGCTTGAGGAAATCGAGCTTGCCCACCATGTAGGCGCAAGCCTGTCCCGGCCACACGCAGTACCGTTCGACTTCGGTGATCGCCGAAGCGTCCAGATCGCCCAGCGTGTCGGTGTAATATTTCACCGCCTTCTCGCGGCTCCACTTCATCGCATGCATGCCGCTATCGACGACCAGGCGCACGCCGCGGAACATCGCATCGTGCATGTAGCCGATGCGGCCCCACGGATCGTCGGCGTACATGCCCATCTCGTCGGCCATCTGCTCCGAATAGAGCGCCCAGCCTTCGATATAGGCGGTGAAGCCGGAGATCTTGCGGATCAGCGGCAGGTCGGTCTCCTGCTGGATCGAAAGCTGCATGTGATGGCCTGGAATGCCTTCGTGATAGGAGAGCGTGGACAGCGTCCAGCTCGGCACTTCGGCCGTGTCGCGCAGGTTGATGTAATACATGCCCGGGCGCTTGCCATCGAGCGAACCCGGATTGTAGTAGCCGCCCGGCGCGCCCGCTTCCGTCGCCTTCGGCACGCGCTTGATCTGAAGGTCGGCTTTCGGCAGCACGCCGTAATATTCCGGCAGGTGCGTGCGCACCTTCTGGATCTTCGTGTTCAGGTCGGCAAGCAGCTTTTCCTTGCCTTCGTCGGTGTTCGGATAACGGAACTTGGGATCATTATACATCCCGCGCAGGCGTTCGCCGACGGTGCCTTTGGTGAGGCCGAGCTTCTTCATGTCGGCATCGATGCGCGCGGTATAATCGGCCACGACTTCCAGACCGGTCTTGTGGATTTCCGCCGGCGACATGTTGGTCGTCGTCGCCGCGATCACGCTGTCGGCGTAATAGGCTTCGCCCTGCGGCAGGCGCCACACGCCGGCATCGTGCACGGCTTTGCTGCGCATGTCCTTGGCGAGTGCGATCTGCCGGTCGAGCGCGGGATAGATTTTTTCCGCCACGATTTTGGTGGCGCGTGCTTCCCAGTCGCCCGGAATGTTCTTGGCTTTCGCCTTGCTGACGATGGCTTCCACCATCACCGACTTTCCGGCATCGACGCTGCGCAGGGAATTCATCTGCGTCAGCGCCTTGTCCAACGCGAAGTCCGGCGGGATCACGCCGAGCGCGACGTCGTGGCGAACCGCATCGCTGTCGCGATCCAGCGCCAGTCCAACGCCGTCGAGGCGTTGCAGGAAGTATTCCGCGTCGTCCTTGTTCTCGACCGGTTGCTGGCTGGCGAGGAAGTCGGGGAATTGCTGATAAGAGCCGGTAAGCTGGCTGACGATATAGGGCGCACCCGCGCCTTCGCCGCCATAATTGTATTTCTTGTTGTCGCCGTCCTGGATCTGCAATCCGTACTGGACGATCTCGTAGTTGAGTTCGTCCATGCCGGTGAGCGGCTTGGGGTCGAAGGCGTTGAGGCGGGCAAGCTGGCTGGCGGTGAGCGCCTTCGCCTTCTCGTAACCGGCAAGCGAATTGTCGTCGATCTCGCCGCGCTGTTTGGCGCGCGGGCCGGTATCGACGCCGAGGAAGGTCGCACCGATGGGCGAGGCGTCCAGGTTCTCGGTCATGAACTGGTCGAACAATTTGTTCAGCGCCGCGCCGGATGGGCTGGCGGATGCGGCGGCCGTTTCGGCGGCGCGGGCGAGCGGCGTGCCGAGGGCGGCAAGGGCCGCAACGGCCGTGCCGGTCTTGAGGATATCGCGGCGATGAAGCATGAAAAAACTCCCCTGAAGTGATCGGCCAAGAGTTAAGGGGGGAGCGGCGCGGGAACAAGAACGCCGCCGCGAATGAGCGGGCCAAACGGCTCAAAAAAGCGTGCAATGCGCTATTGCCGCACCATTCTGGGAAAGCATGGCCGTTGCGCGCGGCTCATTGCGCGTCAAATCTCTTCGCAGTTGCGAGAAAATCGGGGAGCCCGACGATCTCGTTATATTGCGAGAATGTCACCCGCGCGCGCGGCTTCGCCTGTGTGCCGAGCAGCTTTGCATAGACCTGCTCCAGAGCGGCGGATGCAGCCAGCAGCGCGCTGATCGGATAGAGCGCGATCTTGTAGCCCATCTGTTGCAGGGCTTCCGGCGTCAGCATCGGCGTCTTGCCGTCTTCCACCAGATTGGCGACGAGCGGCGTGCCGGAAAATGTTTTGGCGGCCTTGGCGAGTTCTTCCTCGCTGCGCGGGGCTTCGATGAAAAGAATATCCGCGCCCGCTTTCAGGAAGGCTTCGCCGCGGCGCAAAGCTTCGTCCAGATCATGCGTCGCGCGCGCATCGGTGCGCGCCATGATTTTGAACGTGGAAGAAGACCGCGCTTCGACAGCGGCGCGGATTTTCGCGGTAGCCTCGGCGCGCGGGATAACCTCTTTGCCTTCCATGTGTCCGCAACGCTTGGGCGAAACCTGATCCTCAAGCTGGATGCATTGCGCGCCGGATTGCTCATAGGCGCGCACCAGCCGCGCGACATTGAGCGGCCCGCCATGGCCATTGTCGCCATCGGCGATCAGCGGCACGGGCGCAATGGTCCCGGCGATGACGCGCGCGCGCTCGATCATCTGCTCGGCATTGACGAGGCCTATGTCGGGAACGCCGAAGCTTGCGCCCGCCACGCCGAAGCCGGTCATGTAAACCGCTTTCGCGCCGCTCCTGACCGCGATGCGCGCGGACAGCGCATCGAACGCGCCGGGAAGAACAAGGATGCCCGGTGCTTTCAGCAACGCATCGAAAGTTTGAGCCATGACCAATTCCTATCTGCGGTCGATCAATCCCATGGGATCGCCATTGGCATCGGCGGGCGCGGCGACCTCCACGATCGGGTCGGGCACGTCATCATATTCCAGCTTCAGCGCTTTGGTGGTGACGGCGTGCAGATCGTAGAGCGCGGTGATGTAAGTGAACTCCAGGATCTCTTCCTCGGAGAGATATTTTTTCAGTTCGTCGAAGATGCCATCCGCTACGCGCCCGCCCATCAGCACGAGCCCATCGGTATAGGCGAGCAGGGCGCGTTCCACCGGCGTGTAGCAATCGGCCACCTGCCAGTGCGGGATCGCTTTGATCTTCTCTTCCGGCAGGCCCACGCCGCGGCACGCCTTGCAATGCTGCGAATAGACGAACTGGCTGCCGCGCGCCCAGCCGACGCGCGTCTGTCCCAGTTCGCGCAGCTTGGGATCGAGCTTGCGCTTGGGGCTGCGATAGAGTGCGAAGCCGGCGACGGCGTGATCGAAGACATCGGGCGATCCGGCATAGACGGTCCACCAGTTTCCCGGCGTTCCGGTGGCGGTGCCGGGTTCTTTCACCGGATCGCGCTCGCCGAAGAGAAGCTTGTAGATCTGCTGGGCGCCCGCGTGGGCGTCCGCTTTCGGTACTTCGTGCAAGCGCGGCATGGCTGTCTCCGGATGGTTGTCGCCGCGTCAACCATGATGCGGCGAATGGCATTCGATGAAAACTGTCGCACAAATCGATGCAATTGCACGCGTCCGATTTCAGCCTGCCGCAATCAGTTGCGCCGCAAGATGCGAAGACCGGATTCAGCGCCGGTTTGGCTGGGAGAAATGCCGTGAGCGAAAGCTTTGTGCCGCCCCCGCGGACGGATCGCATGCATGTGCTTGTGCTCGCTTCGCAGAAGGGCGGTTCCGGAAAGACGACCCTCTCGGGCCATTTGGCCGTCGAAGCCGACAAGGCCGGGATCGGGCCGGTCGCGCTGATCGACACCGACCCGCAGGGTTCGCTCGCGCAATGGTGGAACGCTCGCGAAGCCCTAACGCCGCATTTCGCGCAAGTCGGCGTGCTGGAACTCGATGAAGCGCTGGATCATCTCGAGAAGGCGGGCATGAAGCTGGTGGTGATCGATACGCCGCCGGCCATCACCGGCTCGATCTCCCGCGTCGTGGCGCATGCGGACCTTGTGCTGGTGCCGACGCGCCCCAGCCCACACGATCTGCGCGCGGTGGGCGCGACGGTCGACATCGCGGAGAAGCACGACAAGCCGCTGGTGTTCGTCGTCAACGGCGCCACGGCCCGCGCGCGCATCACCGGCGAGGCGGCAGTAGCGCTGTCGCAGCACGGCACGGTGGCGCCGATCACGCTGCATCACCGCGTCGATTTCGCGGCGAGCATGACGGACGGGCGCACCGTCGGCGAAGCCGCGCCGAAATCGGCATCGTCGAAAGAGGTGCGCGATCTGTGGCTCTATGTCCAGGACCGGTTGTCGCGGCTGACGAACGACGAGAAGATCGTGCCGGAGAAACGCCCCGAGCATTTCGCGGTGAGCGCGCTCACGGTTGCCGATACCGAAGATGTCGAAGCGCCGGAGCCGGAATGGAATCCGCCGGTGATGACGCAGAACACGCCGCTGCCGCCTCTGCCGTCTTTACCGGCCAACGACACTGCGGTGGTCACCATCGAGAAGCCGCCGTTCCCGGACGGCATCGACCGGCGCTCCGGCGTGGATCGCCGCGTGCCCCAGTCGCACATGTTCGGCGGCGGCGAGCGTCGCACCCATTCCTTCGGCCGCCGCGCGACCGACAGGCCATCCTATGAAAACGGAGGCAACCGATGAGCCAGGCCCGGTTTGCACCGATCACCGCCAATCTTCTCGCACGGAAAGGCAGTGCCATGCCGTCCACGATGATGCCGCATCACTCTTCGCCCGCGTGGGCGGAAGCCGTTCGTCCGGCGCCGCCACCCGCCGCGCCGATAGTGCCGCCGCAGGACAGCGATCACGACGCGCATCCGCCGCACGATCCGTCACGGCCCAAAAAGCTGTTCATCACCTTGTCGCATCGCGAGCATGAACGTCTCGCGATCGCCTCCGTGAAGACGGGACTCGACCGCCATCAGCTCGTGCGCGATGCGCTCGACGCCTATTTCGAACAGCTTTCGCGCGACATGCACGAAGGTTGTCACTGCATGTCGGGCGCGAAGAACTGCAGCGGACTTTGCGAATCCTAGTGTTGTGATTCTTTCAGCAGCTCCGCCATCCGGGCCTGCCACACCGCCGCCCAGGTATGCGTGCCGTGACCGTGCGTCTGCATCGAGACGGGGATCACGACATATTTGATGTGCGGATTGCGCGCGGCCAATCCTTCGGCGATGCCGAGATAGGGTGGGTTGATGAAATCGTCGGCGGAATTCACCCACATCGTCGGCGCCTTGATAGCCTCGAGTTTGGCTGACGGGTCGTAATCGCGCGATGAGCCGACCTGATAGAGGAAATCATTCGCGTCGAGTTCGGAGAAATAGCTGGCCGTCTTGTCGGCGAGATATTTGTCGGCATCGTCGCGCGTGGGCAAATCCTTCTGCATTTGCTGCGGCGCGCTGCCAGCAATCAGCAGCATGTCCACAGCGACGCGCAGGCCCATCAGCGGCTGGGTCTTGTAATTGCCGTTGTCCCACGCCGGATCGCTGCGAATGGCATCGATGGTCATCTTGCGCCACATGCGGTTGCGGCCGGCGATCTGCGTCGGCTCGCAGGCCAGCGGCATCAATGCGTCCATCATGTCGGGCCACATCTCGCCCCACATGAAGGAGTGCATGCAGCCCATCGACGTGCCCATGACGAGGCGCAGATGATTGACGTTCAATCCCTTGGTGACGAGTTCATGCTCCGCATTGACCATGTCCTCATAGCCATATTGCGGAAAGCTCGCGCGCATCCCGTCGCTGGGCTTGGAGGATTTTCCGTGCCCGATGTCGTCGGGCAGGATGATGTAATACTTCTTGATGTCGAGCAGCCCGCCGGGAACAAACAGCACGCCGGAGAATTGCGGCCGCAGGAACTGGTGACCGCTGCCGCCTGTGCCATGCATGATGAGCACCGCGTTCGTGACGCGGCCCGATTTGTCGCGCACGGGCGTGCCCAGCGTCGTGTAATGCAGGCGCAGCGTGTCGAGCGTCTCGCCGTCGGAGAATTTGAAATTCTTGACGATGTAGTCGCCTTCCTTGGTGGGAAGGGACGGCGCGGATTGCGCAAAGGCCAAGGAAGAACCGGCAACCGCAAAACCGGCGGCAACGGCAAGACGAACAAATGCAAGACGGAAAAACGAACGCATAGAAGAACTCCCCCATTTCGCTGAACGCATGTTCCCGCGAAAGAGCGCGTTCGTCTATGCCTCGTGGGAAAGTTCTTCTCTATGCCGCACCTTCACGGTGCCCGCGCGCTCCAGCTTGCCCCAACCGACGGAAGGGCCGCGGATCGCGGTGAGAATGGATCGCACTACGACATAATACATGATCTGGCGATAGCCAAAGCGTTGCAGCGGCAGCCACCACAGCAGGCTCCAGTTCTCCCGCTTCTCGATCAGGAAGCCGAACACGGCGGCAAGCAGATCGACCACCACGAACACCACATAATAGATGCCGACGGTGATGAGATCGGTGTTCTGGAACTCCGCGCCGTGTTCGAGATAGGCAAGGCCCTGCCAGATGAGCTGCCACAGCAACAGCAGATCGGCGAGCGGCGCGAAGGCGGTCAGGAAAATCTGGAATAGCCACACCTGCGGCAACGCGATGGCGCCCAGCGCGCCATAACGCGGGTTGAACGTCATGCTGCGATATTTCCACAGGCATTGCAGCGTGCCGTAAGCCCAGCGGAAGCGCTGCTTGGCGAGGCCGCGAACGGTCGCGGGCGCTTCGGTCCAGGCGATGGCCGAGCTGTCGAATTTTACGTCGTATCCGGCGCGCTGCACGGCGATGGTGAGGTCTTGATCCTCGGCCAGCGTTTCGGCGGGGAATCCACCCAGTTCCTGCAGCACGCTCTTGCGCCAGGCGCCGACGGCGCCGGGAATGACGGTCAGCGTGCCGAGCGCCGCCAGCGCGCGGCGTTCCAGATTCTGCGCCACGACATATTCCAGCGCCTGCCAGCGCGTGATCATGTTGATGCGATTGCCGACCTTCGCGTTGCCCGCGACCGCGCCGATATTCTCGTCCGTGAACCAGCGCACCAGCCGTGCGATGGTGTCGCGTTCGAACTGCGTGTCGGCATCCAGCGCCACGACGATATCGCCGCGCGCGCGGGTGAGGGCGGCGTTGAGCGCATTCGCCTTGCCACCATTGGCGACGGAAATGAGTTGAACGCGCGGATGTGCGCCAAAATTCGCGGTCAGAACCGCGAAGGTTTTGTCCTTTGAGCCGTCATCGATAACGATCACGTCGAGATCGCTATAAGAACTGGCGAGAATTCCGTGCACCGTATTGGTGATGACGCTTTCTTCGTTATAGGCCGGAATGATCACCGAGACGTGGAAGGGATCTTTCTTCGGCGGCAATTCCTGCGAGCGCAATTCGCTGCGCCGGTTCCAGAGGCTAAGTCCGGCCAGGAAGAACAGGCGTGAAACGCCCATCCAGATCGCCGCGAGGAAGCAGAAGTATAAAATCTTGCCGAGAATCGAGAGCGACAGGAACACGAACCGGTCGGTGACGAGCGCGATCGTCCGCGGCAGCGGCGGCATGACCTCGTTGCGCGTCATCCCGGCGAGCTTCGCCACCGTCGTGAACTGATAGCCTTCGGCCCGCAGTTTATCGATGATGATGGGAAGCGCTTCGACGGTCTGCGACCGGTCGCCGCCCGCATCGTGCAGCAGCACGATGTTGCGGGGAGAATCGGATTTCGCGCCGTGAATCTGTTCGAGTGTGCGCTGCACGATCTTCTTCGTGCCCGGCAAAGCCCAATCCACCGGATCGACATGCTCGCCGACGGCGATGTAGCCGAGATTTTGCGCCACTTCGACCGGCACGATCTCGTCGGCATCGGTCGGCTCCGCGTCGCCCAGATAGGGCGGCCGGAACAGGCGCACGGAATGGCCGGTCAATGCTTCGAGAAGCCGCTGCGTCGCGTTGAGTTCGAGGGAGACGGCCTCGGGCGGAATATCGGACAGGTTGGGATGCGTATAGGTGTGGCTGCCGATGTCGTGGCCTTCCTTGAGGATACGCTCGACGATGCCCGGATTGGCTTCCGCGTTCGCGCCGATCAGGAAGAAGGTGCCCGGAACGTGCTTCTCCTTGAGGATGTCGAGAATCTCCGGCGTCCATTCCGCGTCAGGGCCATCGTCGAAGGTGAGTGCAACCTTCTTCTTCGCCGCGCCGAATTGCTGGATCACATAGCCGGTGGGAAGTTTTGTGTAGCTTTCGTCGTCGATATCCCCGAACTCCTTGTCGAGTTCGAAGGTTCGCGCGCCGGCTTGCGGATGCGCGACCACCTGGAAGATCTCGCCCTCTCCTTCGTAATCGATGTCCTCGATCACCGGGATGTTGTGCAGGGTCTGCGGCGCGGGCGAACCGTAAGGTTGGCCCATCACATACCAGACAGACGGATCCTCGCTGCCGAGGCGCCACACCGCATAGCCGGCAGGCTGATAGATATCGGCGGCATGAATCTGGTTGTAGGCCGTCACCGCATCCAGGAACCAAACGTCATGCTTGGTGCCGTCGTCTTCGACATAGGAGAAGTGCGGGTTGTTGGTGGCGTCGTCGAATTGCACCTGCGCGCCGGAATCATGCGCGGCGATGACCGCTTCCTCGAAGGCGAGGCTGTTCACATCGTCGCCGTTCCAGTCATAGGCATAGGAGCCGAGCGCGATGATCGTCTTGGCCGGATTGAGAAGCTTCATCCGCTTGTCGATGATGTTCTCGAACCACGATTGGCCGGCGATGCTTCCCGGCGCCCTGGGCGTCGTGTGCTCGTCATAGGCCATGAGCATGGTGTAATCGACGTCGCTCGCGAACGCGGCCCACGGCCATTTGTCGTTGGAGACGGGAGAGGCGAGCACGACGATCCAGCCATGCGGTTTGAACGCCTTGCGCAGATCGCGCAGGAACATGCCGTAATTGTCGTAGGAATCGTCCGGCATGGATTCGAGATCCATCACCACGCCGTCTAGCTTGCGCTGCGTGAGATAATCGACGAGCTGCTTCACCAGTGCCGCGTTGCGCTTGGGATCGGCGAGAAGGGCGGCCATGCCTTTGCCGTCCCACACGCCAAGCGTTGCATTCTGCACCACGGGCAGGATCGCGACGCTCTTCTTGCTGCGGCGGATCAGGTCGTAGACCCGCTGGTTGAAACCATCCTTGAAGGTAAGGCCCGGTCCCTGGAGGCTTATCCAGGTGGGCATCACCCAGTCGAGCTTGGGCAGCGCCACGCGCAGCGAGTCGAAGGCGGACGCTTCCCAGTTCGGAAAGAACGCCGTGGAAAGCGGACGGCCGCGTTGCGGAAGCAGCGTCGAGGCGGCGGCTTTGCGATGTTCTTTCTGCTTGGCCAGGCGCCGTGCGCGCTGGCGCTCGGCTTTGCGGATGCGCGCGGCTTCGGCCAATTGCTCGGCGGACTTCAAAAGGCCGGGGGCGACGGCTTTTTTCTCCAGCTCGGGCGCATGGATCGCCGTGATATGGCCGGGCAGGTTGAGGATAGCCTCGCGCGGGACCGCGATGAGGCTGGCGACGAACGCACCGCCCAGCACAACGCTGAGCACGACCGCGATCCAGCCGATCAGTGAGATGCGCGCCGCGCGTTTGCCGGAGGCGTCGAAAAAGATAGGCTTCTTTGCCATGATGCCCTGACCGGCGCGGGGGCCGGATGACCGGTTTCTATTTTACTTCAGTTCTGATGCGAAAGCCCAAGGCATAGATGTCGCTGGCGTCCCAACAAACCATCGGCGCGAAGGCTACCGCCGGCACTATCTTCGCCGGCTTTGTCTTTTCTTTGGCAGCCAACCTGCCCGGCCACATGTCCTTCGACTCCATTATAGAGTTGGTCGAGGGGCGGACAGGGGCCTACGCCGGGTGGCACCCGCCCGTCACCTCATGGCTCCTTGGCGTTCTGGACGCAATCCTGCCCGGAACCGCGCTTTTCGTGGTTCTCGACACGCTCCTTATTTATGGCTGCCTGTGGGTACTGATGCGGCGGGCGAGCCGGCCGGCCTGGGCGGCGGCGGTGCTGGTGCTGCTGGCGGCGGCGATGCCGCAATATCTAATCTACCCCGGCATCGTCTGGAAGGACGTGCTGTTTTCGGCCGCGTCCGTCGCCGGCTTTACCGCCATCGCCTGCGCCGCCGCGGCGTGGTCACGCCCTGCTGTCCGTTACGCGTGGCTTGGCTTCGCGCTTGTGCTTCTGGTGCTGGCGGCGCTGGCCCGGCAGAACGGAATTCTTCTTCTGCTGGGCGGCGTCATCGCGTTCGGATGGATCGCGATGCGGCAGGAAAATCTCGATTTGCGGCAGACTGCCATCCGCAGTGGCTGCGCGCTGCTCGCGGGCATTGCAATTTTAACCGCCGCGAATGTCGCATTGGGAACGCGGCTGACGAAAGAGTTCGGTGGCGCGCGGCAGTTTCGTCTTCTGCAGGCCTACGACATCATTGCCGCGCTGGCGGCCAAGCCGGATCTGGTGTTGGACAAGCTGGATCGACAAGACCCGGCGCTGGCGCGGCAAATGCGCGGCGATGGCGTTCGCCTTTATACGCCGCAGCGAAACGATCCGCTGGCTCGATCGCAACCGCTTCAGGCGGCGTTGACGGCGGTGCCGCCGCCATTGCTGCGCGCGCAATGGTTCAGCCTCATTCTGCACCATCCGCTGCTGTACCTGTCGTCGCGTGCCGACATGTTCTCCTGGGTGCTATTCACGCCGCGCATCGACAAATGCCTGCCGTTCACCGTCGGCGTGCAGGGGCCGCGGAACGAACTCGATGAGGTGGACATGGAGCCACGCTGGGATGACCGCGACGTGCGGCTGCAGGATTATGGGAACGGCTTCAGAGGCACACCCGTCTTCCAGCATGGCCTGTTTGCAGCGCTGTCGATGATCGTCGCGTGGATCGTTCTGCGTCGCCGCCGCCCGATGGATATCGCCATCGGCGCGATGCAATTATCCGCGCTCGTCTATACCGCAAGCTTCTTCGCGATCTCGATCGCCTGCGACTATCGTTATCTCTATGTGTTGGATATCGCCGCGGTGACCGGCTGCTTTTATCTGGTGTTGGACTGGCATTGGCCGGAAGCCTGGCTGCGCCGGCGGTTCGCGCGTCCAGATGACGGCCGCGCATAGGAAATCGCGACACTTTCGACAAATTTCCCCATGGCCTGTCTGGTATTGGAATGGTGTGGCGACCTGCGCGCGGCCAGGTTGTGTGGAGCGGGAACCTTGATCGCGCGTTGAAGGAGCGCTGTTCCTCAGCAAAGCCTTTGGGCGATGCAGGCATATCCTCCAATAAGATATTGATATCGACAGGATTTTCGGGTGAACGATCAAGGTACAGAGGGGCAGGGCGCTCTGCGCGCGGCCAGCGTTCGGGTACGCGGCGGCATAACGAGCGCCGGCGATTGGGCGGACCGTCATATTCCCGGCGGTCAGCGCATATTCTGGATCGTGATGGGGCTGTTGCTCTTGCTGCTCGTGATCTGGACCATCCAGCCGAACCCAAATGCCAATTCCCGCCGCGGCCGCTTTGGCGGAGGCCCGATGCCAGTTGGCGTTGCGCGTGTCGTCAGCGGCGACATCGACGTTACGCTCAACGCGCTGGGAACGGTCACGCCGCTTGCCACCGTCACCGTCCGCCCGCAGGTGAGCGGGCAGCTGCTCAAATTCGACGTCGAAGAAGGCCAGATGGTCAAAGCCGGGGACGTGCTGGCCGAAATCGATCCGCGCACCTTCCAGGCTGCGGTCGATCAGGCGGTCGGCATCTTGCAGAAAGATCAGGCCGCGCTGCAGGAAGCGCGCATCGACGTGCAGCGTTATGCCAATCTCGTCAAACTGAACGCTATCTCGACGCAAACCTACACAGCCGCCATCGCCACGGCGAAGCAGGCCGAAGGCACGGTCAAGACCGATCAGGCGAGCGTCGATCAGGCGAAGATCAATCTGCAATACACGAAGATCACGTCGCCGGTGTCCGGGCGCGTCGGTCTGCGTCAGGTCGATGTCGGCAACCTTGTGGAATCCGGACAGGCGAACGGCGTTGTCGTGGTGACGGAGCTGCAGCCGATCTCGGTGCTGTTCTCCATCCCCGAGGACAATATCGGCGCCATCATGGAGCAGGTGAATGGCGGGCAGACTTTGCGCGTCGATGCCTATGACCGTGCGCAGGTCAAGAAGCTCGCGAGCGGCACGCTATCGACGGTCGATAACCAGATCGACACGACGACCGGCACCGTGAAGCTGCGCGCGAATTTCGACAATCGGGAAGGTGCGCTCTTTCCACAGCAGTTCGTGAACATCCAACTGCTCGTCAACACATTGCACAACCAGGTCATCGTGCCCGCCGCCGCCATCGGGCGCGGCTCGTCCGGCGCGTATGTGTTCGTGGTCAATTCGGACAGCACGGTCAGCATGCGTGCGGTGACGCTTGGCGCCGTGCAAGGCGACAAGCAGGCGATCGCCAAGGGTCTGAAGGTCGGTGAAACCGTCGTGACAGACGGCGCCGATCGCCTGAAAGACGGTGCCGATGTGGAAGTGCCCAGCAACAAGGGCAAGCCCATCCAGACGGCTGCGCCGCCCGCCAGTTCCAGCGCCAGTGACGATGCGCGCGCAAAACGCAAAGCGGCGATGGCCGCAGCGATGAAGCAGTATTGCAGCACCGACCTGGCGAAATACTGCCCGAACATGGCGCCCGGCTCGACCGAAGCGCGCCGCTGCTACTTCACCAATCGCGACAGCTTCAGCGACGATTGCAAGAATGCGATGGCCAAGCTGCGCGGGAATGGCAAACATCATCGTCGCGGCGGAGGCGGGGGCGGGCCGTGATGCTCCGCGCCTGAGCGCCCGCCATGAACATTTCCGCACCCTTCATTCTTCGCCCCGTCGCGACATCGCTGCTGATGATCGCGATCCTGATCGTGGGCGCGGTCGGTTTCGGTTTCCTTCCGTTATCGGCATTGCCGGAAGTCGATTACCCGACGATCCAGGTCCAGACCTTCCTTCCCGGCGCGAGCCCGGAAGTGATGACCACGTCCGTCACCGCACCGCTGGAGCGCCAGTTCGGACAGATGCCGGGCTTGAAGGAGATGTCTTCGGCGAGTTCCGCCGGCGCCTCCGTCATCACGCTGCAATTCGATTTGAGTCTCAGCCTCGATATCGCCGAGCAGGAAGTGCAGGCGGCGATCAATGCGTCGGGAAATCTTCTGCCGTCGACGCTGCCGGCGCCGCCGATTTACGCCAAGGTGAATCCGGCGGACGCACCCGTGCTCACCATCGCGCTCACCTCCAAGACCATGAAGCTGACGCAGGTGCAGGATATCGGCGACACGCGGGTGGCGCAGAAGATATCGCAGCTCTCCGGCGTCGGCCTTGTCACCATCAATGGCGGGCAGCGCCCGGCCGTGCGCATCCAGGCGAATATCCAGGCGCTTGCGGCCTATGGGCTCAACATCGACGATCTGCGTTCGACCGTATCCAACGCGAATTCGAATGCGCCGAAAGGCAGCTTCGATGGAGCGTCACGCTCCTACACGATCAATTCCAACGACCAGCTGCAAAGCGCGGACGAGTACAAAGACATCGTCATCGCCTACAAGAACGGCGCGCCGGTGCATCTTTCCGATGTGGCGACCGTGGTGGAAAGCGCGGAGAACACCAAGCTTTCGAGCTGGATGAACACCACGCCCGCCATCCTGCTGAATGTGCAGCGCCAGCCCGGCGCGAATGTGATCGCGGTGGTGGACAGCATCAAGAAGATGCTTCCGCAGATTCAAGCAGGACTTCCCGCGTCCATCGACATGCAGGTTCTGACGGATCGCACCACAACGATCCGTGCTTCGGTGTCGGACGTGGAGTTCGAACTGGCGCTGGCCGTGGCCCTCGTAGTGCTGGTGATCTTCCTGTTCCTGCGCAGCATTCCGGCGACCATCATTCCCAGCCTGTCGGTGCCGCTGTCCATCGTCGGCACATTCGCGGCGATGTATCTGCTGGGCTTTTCGCTCAACAATCTCTCCTTGATGGCGCTCACGATTGCCGCCGGTTTCGTCGTGGACGACGCCATCGTGATGATCGAGAACATCTCGCGTTATCTCGAGGCCGGCGAAAAGCCGTTGGACGCCGCGCTGAAAGGCGCGGGCGAGATCGGCTTCACCATCGTTTCGCTGACCGTGTCGCTGATCGCGGTGCTGATCCCGCTTCTCTTCATGCAGGAAGTGGTGGGCCGGCTGTTCCGCGAATTTGCCGTCACCCTGGCGATCACCATCCTGATTTCCGCCGTCGTGTCGCTGACCCTGGTGCCGATGCTGTGCGCAAAGCTGCTGCGCCATCGCGACGAAAGCAAGCAAAGCGCGCTTTCGCGCAAGGCTCAGGAATATTTCGATCGGGTGATCGCGCAATACGATCGACTGCTCGGATGGGTGCTCGACCATCAGCCGCTGACCATGCTCGTCGCGGCGATTACCCTGGCGGTGACGGTCCTTCTCTACATCGTCATCCCGAAGGGCTTTTTTCCCCTTCAGGATACCGCGCTGGTGCAGGGCATCACGCAGGCGGGACCGACGATTTCATTCTCCGCCATGGCCGAACGGCAGAATGCGCTCGCCAAGGCGCTTCTTGACGACAGCGATGTGGTGAGTCTGTCGTCCTTCATCGGCGTCGATGGCACCAACAACACGCTGAACAGCGGACGCTTCCTCATCAATCTGAAACCCAAGAGCGAGCGCAGCGGCAACATCACCGATACGATCCGCCGTCTCAATCGCGAGGTCCACGGCATCGCCGGCATCTCGCTGTTCATGCAGCCGGTTCAGGACTTGACCATCGATTCCGCCGTCAGCCGCGGGCAATATTCCTTTGTGCTTGGTTCCGCCACCGCATCTGAATTGGACCAGTGGGTTCCCAAATTGATCGCCCGGCTCAATCAGGAATCCAATATCGAGAATGTGTCGACCAACTATCTGGACAGGGGGCTTTCCGCGTTCATCGCCATCGATCGCGACACCGCCGCGCGCTTCGGCATCACCGCCGCGACCATCGACAATGCGTTGTATGACGCTTTCGGTCAGCGCATCATCTCGACGATCTTCACGCAGTCGAACCAATACCGCGTAATCCTGGAAGCCAATCCGGATATCCAGAATTCGGTGCGTTCGCTGGACTATGTCTACCTGCCGTCGGCAGGCGGCGGCCAGGTACCGCTAAGCTCCATTGCCTCGATCGAGGAGCGGCCAGTGCCGCTGGAGCAAGATCATCTTGGGCAGTTTCCCTCTGCCACGATCTCTTTCGATGTCGCCGCCAATTCTTCTCTGGGCGCGGCTGTGGATGCGGTACAGCAGGCGGAAGCCGATATCGGTCTTCCCGCCGGCATCAACACGAATTTCCAAGGCTCCGCGCTCGCCTTTCAGTCGGCGCTTTCAAACGAGCTGTTGCTCATCCTGGCCGCAATCGTGACCGTCTACATCGTGCTGGGCGTGCTCTATGAAAGCTACATCCATCCCATCACGATCCTTTCGACCCTGCCGTCCGCCGGCGTCGGCGCTTTGCTTGCGCTCATCATCGCCGGCGACAATCTCGACATCGTCGCGATTATAGGCATCGTTCTTCTGATCGGCATCGTGAAGAAGAACGCCATCATGATGATCGATTTTGCGCTTGCCGCCGAACGAGAGGAGGGCAAGGCGCCCCGCGAGGCGATCCATCAAGCCGCGCTGCTACGTTTCCGTCCGATCCTGATGACGACCGTGGCGGCCGTGTTTGCCGCACTGCCGCTAATGCTGAGCAACGGAACCGGTTCCGAGCTGCGCCAGCCGTTGGGTGTCGCCATCGTGGGCGGATTGCTGCTCAGCCAGCTACTGACGCTCTTCACCACGCCGGTGATCTATCTCTATTTCGATCGTATCAGCCGGCGTTGGTCGGGTGAGGCGACGTCATGAACATTCCCGGCATCTTCATCGCCCGGCCCGTCGCCACCATATTGCTGACGATCGGCCTGGCGCTTGCCGGCGGCGTATCCTTCTTCCTGCTTCCCGTCGCGCCGCTACCCAATGTCGACTATCCGACGATCTCGGTCAGCGCTTCGATGGCAGGCGCAAGCCCGGAGACCATGTCCACAAGCGTGGCGACTCCTCTCGAGCGCCATCTGGGCACCATCGCCGACGTCACCGAGATGACGTCCAGAAGTTCGGTCGGCTCGACACGCATCACGCTGCAATTCGGTCTGGACCGCGATATCGACGGCGCGGCGCGTGACGTTCAGGCGGCCATCAACGCTGCGCGCGCGGATCTTCCGGCGGCGCTGCGCAGCAACCCGAGCTACAAGAAGGTCAATCCCGCCGACGCGCCGGTTCTCATCCTTGCGCTTACTTCCAACACGTTGACGACCGGACAGATCTACGATTCCGCTTCGACGATTCTTCAGCAGAAGCTTTCGCAGGTCACAGGCGTCGGCGAAGTGGATATCGGCGGAAGCTCGCTGCCGGCCGTGCGCGTGGAGCTCAATCCCCGCGCGCTGTTCAAGTATGGCATCGGGCTGGAGGACGTGCGTGCGGCGCTGTCGGCTGCGAATGCCAACAGCCCCAAAGGGGCCGTCGAAGACGGGCCGCGGCGCTATCAGATTTACGTCAACGACACGGCCACCGCGGCCAAGGACTACCAGTCCCTGATTATCGCCTATCGCAATGGCGCCGCAGTCCGGCTCTCCGATGTGGCAACCATTTTGGACGGCGTGGAGAACGTGCGCAATCTTGGCCTGGCGGACGGCAAACCGGCGGTTCTTGTCATTCTCTATCGCCAGCCCGGCGCGAACGTCATCAAGGTGGTGGACAGCGTCTATGCGCTGCTGCCCGAGTTGCAGGCGTCGATCTCCCCCAGCATCAAGATCGTGCCGACGAACGACCGCACGACCACGATCCGCGCCTCGTTGCGGGATGTGGAATTCACGATGCTGATTTCCGTGCTTCTTGTCGTGCTCGTGGTGTTTCTGTTCCTGCGCAACGTGCGCACGGCTCTGGTTCCCAGCGTGGCCGTGCCGTTGTCGCTGATCGGCACGTTCGGCGCGATGTATTTGTTGGGTTTCAGCCTGGACAATCTCTCACTCATGGCGCTGACCGTCGCCACAGGTTTCGTCGTCGATGATGCCATCGTGGTTCTGGAAAACGTCACGCGCCATGTCGAAGCAGGGATGCCCCGCATGCAGGCGGCGGTGCAGGGCGCGCGCGAAGTGAGCTTCACCGTACTCTCCATGAGCGTTTCCCTCATTGCCGTGTTCCTTCCCATTCTGCTGATGAGCGGCCTTGTCGGCCGCCTCTTTCATGAATTCGCGCTGACGCTTTCCATCGCCGTCATCATGTCGCTGGTTATTTCCCTGACGACCACGCCTATGATGTGCGCCTTCCTCGTGCGCAAGGAAGACAAGGCGAAGCGCGGCAGGCTGATGCGCGCCTCGGAGCGCGTTTTCGATTATGCGCACGGCGTCTACGAGCGCTCGCTGCGCTGGGCGATCGACAATCCAGGCACGATCATTTTCATCCTGTTCGTGACGGTGTGCCTGAACGTCTATCTGTTCATCATCGTGCCCAAAGGCTTCTTTCCGCAGCAGGACACTGGCCGGATGATGGGCGGTATCCGCGGCGACCAGAGCATCTCTTTCCAGGCCATGGAGAAGAAGTTCCGGCAATTCATGTCGGTCGTCGGCGCCGACCCGGCGGTGGAAAGCGTGGTGGGATTCACCGGTGGCGGAAGCGGGCGCGGCGCGACGAATTCAGGCTTCATGTTCGTCGCGTTGAAGCCAATCTCGGACCGCAAAGCGTCGAGCGACGAAGTCATTGCAAGGCTGCGGACGAAACTGTCGGGCATCTCCGGCGCGCGCCTGTTCTTGAGTGTGCCCCAGGACATCCGCGCGGGAGGGCGCCAGAGCAACTCTCAATATCAGTACACCATTCAGGCCGACACGCTGGATGAGCTTAACGAGTGGGTTCCGAAAATAACCGATGCCTTGCAGGACGTGCCTGAACTGGAGGACGTAAATTCCGACCGGGAAGATAGGGGGCTCGAAGTCGCGTTAAAGATCGACCGGCAAACGGCGGCGCGTCTTGGCGTGTCGCTCTCCCAGATCGACAACACGCTTTACGATGCGTTCGGCCAACGGCAGGTTTCTACGATCTACAACGCGCTCAACCAGTACCATGTGGTGATGGAAGTCGCGCCGGAGTTCTGGCAAAGTCCGGAAACGCTAAAAGACATCTATGTGAGTACCGCGGCGGCGCCGGCAAGCGGCACGCAGGCGACGGGTGCGGTTGCCGGAACGACGGTGATCTCAACGGCTACCGCCCAAACGGCGGCACAAGTCGCCAGCGATTCCGTGCGCAACCAGCAACTCAATTCGCTCACGAACAGCGCGCGCGGCGGTGCTTCGGCGGGATCGTCCGTGAGCACCTCGCAGGAAACGATGGTGCCCTTGGCGGCATTCAGTTCGTTCGGCCCCGGAACGACGCCGTTGTCGATCAACCATCAAGGCCCCTTTGTCGCCACAACCTTCTCCTTCAATCTGCCCGAAGGTGAATCGCTGGGCGCGGCGACCGATGCGATCAACCGCACGATGGCCAATCTGCATGTGCCGATATCGGTGCATGGCGAGTTCGCCGGCACCGCGCAGGTGTTCCAGGCCTCACTCGCAAGTGAGCCGCTGTTGATCCTGGCGGCCATCGTCGCCGTCTATATCGTGCTGGGTGTACTCTACGAGAGCTACATCCATCCCATCACGATTCTTTCGACGTTGCCGTCCGCCGGTGTGGGCGCGGTGTTTGCGCTGCTGCTGTTCAAATCCGAATTCAGCCTGATCGCCCTGATCGGAGTCATATTGCTGATCGGCATCGTGAAGAAGAATGCCATCATGATGATCGATTTTGCGCTCGACGCGCAGCGCAATGGCGGACTCAACGCCCATGACGCAATCTATCAGGCCTGCATGCTTCGCTTTCGGCCGATCATGATGACGACGCTCGCCGCCATGCTGGGTGCGCTTCCGCTGGCGATCATTTCCGGCGATGGCGCCGAGCTGCGCCAACCGTTGGGCATCTCCATTGTCGGCGGCCTGTTGGTGAGCCAGTTGCTTACCCTGTACACGACCCCAGTGGTCTACCTCTACCTGGAGAGGTTCCGAGAGCGCTGCCGCACGGCCTGGTTGCACTGGTATAATGGCTTGATGGGAGACGAGCAGGTGGGCCCATCCTCGCCTTAAGGCGAAATATCCCATTTATATTCAGTGGCTTACAAAAGTTCCGCGAATTGAAAAAACATTACAATTGAAAAAATCGAACAAATCGAAAGGGATGTTAGGGATTTCCTAACCGTTTTGTTGCTTGCGCCGCCCCCGGGCTGGTAGTTCTTAGCCCAGCATAAAAAGGGGGCTTTCCCCCTAAGGGCGTTTCGGGGGCTTTGGTGTCGACGGCAAAGACGTTTTTGCGGGATATATCGCCGCGGCGTGCGATCACATTCGCGTGCCTCGCGCTGCTTGGTCTGCTTAGCATCGGACCAGTCTCCGCTGCTCCCCCGGTGAATCTGCCCGGCGCTGTCCAACCCGGACATGATCGCCCATTGCCGCAGCCTCAGACCCAGCCGCCCAATTTCGATTTCAGCGTCGAAGCGCCGCATCGTTCGCCCGTGCCGCGCGCGGTGGACGAGATCAAGTTCAAACTCGTCGATATCCGCATCGACGGCACGAAGACATTGCCGGCCTCGCAGTTTCGTCCGCTCTATCAGGACATGATCGGCAAGCAGATTTCGCTCGCCAATATCTTCGACGTCGCCGATGGGATCGAGAAAGCCTATCGCGAGGCCGGCTATCTGCTCGTTCGCGCTTACGTTCCGCCGCAACATGTGAGCGACGGCATTTTCACGATCCATGTCGTCGAGGGATATGTCGAAAGCACATCTGTCGAAGGCGGGAGCGCGGGCACGCAACGCATTCTCAAATCCTATCTCGCGCCCGTTCTGAACGAACATCCGCTTCGTCTTACGACGATCGAGCGGGCTCTCTTGATGGCAAACGATGTTCCCGGCGTTACGGCCACCGGTGTGTTGCGCCCCGCGGCGAATGTTCCGGGCGCGTCCGATCTTGTCTTGACGGTGACACAGCCTGAAGTGACGGCCAGCCTTTCGGCGACCAACCGCGGTTCGCACTTCTCCGGAATTTGGACGGTCACGGGCAACGCGCAATACAACGATATTTTCGGCGGCGACGAACTGGATGCATCGCTGACGATGGCGCCGCATTCGCTGCAGCAGCAGGTCTCCGGGCAAATGCGCTATCGCACCGTCCTCAACGATGACGGACTCGTCGGAAGCCTCATCGGCGGCATCAGCCATGGCGCGCCCAGCGGCTCCATCGGCGGCGCGGAGATCCGCACCGACAGTTGGGCGCTCGGCCCACGCCTCACCTTTCCGCTTATCCGCACCCGCGCCCAAAGCCTGTCGTTGGACGGCGGCTTCACCGTTCAGGAAGCGAAGGTCAAAATCCTCGGTGCGCCGGTCAGTCACGACAACTGGCGCGTCCTCGATGTCGGGCTGACCTATTCCAACAGCGATCTTCTCTCCGGCGCGTTCTCATCGACGATCGACGTCGCGCAAGGCCTGCCCATCTTCGGCGCTTCTTCCAACCGTTCGCCCAATCTCTCGCTCTTCGGCCGCAGCGTGTTCACCAAGGCCACCGGGTTGCTGCGCTACACGAATACGAGCCTGCTGCCGGAGCATTTCAGCTTCGCGATCACCGGCACCGGGCAATATGCGGCCGACCCGCTCATCACCGGCGAACAGATGCTGTTCGGCGGATCCCAGATCGGTCGCGGTTACGATCCTGGCGCCGTCACGGGCGACAACGGCGTCGGCGGCGATTTCGAATTGCGCTACGACACGCGCTATTCCGACTGGAATATCCGCGGCATCGAGCCTTATGCCTTCTTCGATGCGGCGAAAGTCTGGAACCGCTCCCGTCCGCCAGCCGCCGGCATACCGCTGGGCGACTATTCGATCGCTTCGACGGGCATAGGGGTGCGCTTCTGGCTTCCCTACAACATCTATGTCGATTTCGAAGGCGCGCGCACACTCGACGCTGTGCCCGGAAGCGACAACGGCAAGCGTGCCACCAAATTCCTCACCGACATCGCGATCACATTCTGATCGGAGGCGCAGGGCAATGAACAAAACCGGTTCCAAAATCCTTCACGGATTGCTGCTGGCGACCAGCGGCTTGGTCGGCTCCACGCTCATCGCCTCCACGGCCGCAATGGCCGGCGGCGGACCGACGGGTGGCAAGGTCGCTGTCGGCAGCGCCACCATCGTCAATGCAAGCCCCACACAGACGGTCGTCAATCAATCGAGCAAAAAAGCCCTCATCAACTGGAACAGCTTCTCGATACCGTCCGGCTCGTCGGTGAAGTTCAACCAGCCGACCAGCAAATCGCTGGCGGTCAACCGCGTTACCGGGCCGAACGCGTCAGCCATCGATGGCCAACTTCTCGCGAACGGCAATGTCTGGCTGATCAACGCGAACGGCGTGCTGTTCGGCAGGGGTTCCCAGGTCAATGTCGGCGCTCTCCTCGCGACGACCTCCGACCTCAGCGACGATGATTTCAAGGCGGGAAATTACAACTTCAAATCGGCCGCCAATCCGAATGCGGCCGTCGTCAACAAAGGCACGATCACGGCCGGCGCGAACGGCTCCGTGGTCCTGTCGGCGCCGCGCGTCTCCAATGAAGGCCTAATCCGCGCCGACGTTGGAACGGTGGTGCTTGGCGGCGCCAAGGCGTTCACGGTCGATATGACCGGCGACAATCTGCTGCGCTACGAAATCACCGCGCCTGTCACCGATGCGCCGCGCGATGAGAACGGCAACGTCGCGACAGCGCTCGTCTCCAATTCCGGAAAGATATTGGCCGCGGGCGGCCAGGTGATGATGACGGCGCGCGCGGCGCGCAACATCGAGAACAACGTCATCAACAATACCGGCATGGTCGAGGCCACGACGGTTTCTTCGCACAATGGCGAAATCGATCTCGATGCCGGCCCCGATGGCACGGTCAACGACAGCGGAACGCTCAACGCAACCGGAGCGGCACAAGGTCAGACCGGCGGCACGGTCAACGTCACCGGCGGCACGGTCAATGTCGCCGATGGCGCGAAGATCGATGCGTCGGGCAATGCCGGTGGCGGCACGGTTCAGATCGGTGGCGGCTTGCACGGGCAAGGCACGCTCGCGCATGCACAGCGCACAATCATCGGTGGCGCGACCATCACCGCGGACGCGACGGGCAAAGGCAACGGCGGCACTGTCGCCGTGTGGTCCGACGGCGCGACGAGCTTCTCCGGCACGATCAGCGCGAAGGGCGGCGCGAAGGGCGGCAATGGCGGACAAGTCGAAACGTCGGGTCACACGCTCGGCGTCGCGTCTTCAGCAAAAGTCGACACAACAGCGCCGCTGGGGCTGACGGGCGATTGGCTGCTCGATCCCACCGATCTTGTCATTACCAGCTGCGTAAGTGGTCAGGCTTGCTGCGGCAGCGCCACCTGCGTTGACTCATCCAGCATTGCGACAAATCTGGGCACCACCGATATAACGGAAACGGCGAGCAACAGCCTTACAGTCGACACCAATTCCGACATCGCTTGGAACAGCGCTCATTCCTTGAGTCTCCTTTCCCAAGGCGACATCGATATCAATTCCAATATTCAAAACGCCGGCAGCGGGGGCATCAATATCGTCGCCGGCTGGGATGGCACGACGCTTAATTTTTCGCCCACCATGGCCTCGACGGTTTATGGCGTGGGCGGCGTCGGCGATATCAATATCGACGCCGCGGCCGGCAGCATCGCGATAGGCAGCGCCGGCGGTCAAACCATCGTCGCGGGCCACACCATCGAGCTTCACGCCAGCAACGGCACCTATGCCCAGATTGGCTATCATGGCGCCGGCGGCGGAAATATCGCTGTGCTCGCGGGAGGAGATCTGTCGCTTTTTGGCGGCAGCGATTCATCCGAGGCCGCGCAGATCGGCAACGGCGTCACCGATGGGTCGGTAAATGGAAATGTCGGGGGTGATATCTTTGTCGATGTCGCCGGTGTCGCGACAATCAATCAAAGCAACGGCTATGCCTATCTCGGCAACGTCGCGGCACAGGGCTCGACAGAGACCGGCGATGTCACCGTCATTACAAATGGTGGCGCTCTCTACGGCGACTACTTCGTGAACGATCTTGGTACCGGGGTTGGAACAGGTGGCAATGTTTTTGTCGGCTTCACCGGAACGTCGGGCGATTATACTCTCGCTGGATTGGACTCATATGACAGCGCGAACGCCTTCACTTATGCCGCGGCTGCAAACCTGGATGTCATCGGCAGTGTTCTGAATTCCGGGACCGGCGCGATCAACCTGGTTGCCGGTTGGGATGGCCATACAACTGATCTGGCCTCTCTGTTCAGCCCGGACGTCGCCAACGCGACGACTTATGGAAACAATCAAGGTGCCGTCACCATCTCTGCGGGCGAGGACGGTGGGCCTGTCTCCGTCGGCAGCGCCGGCGGCAAAACGTCGGTTGCCGGTTATTCCGTCACGTTGGATGGAACCTATGGGCTATCGCAGATCGGCTACTACGGCACAGGTGGGGGCGATATTCTTGTCCTCTCCAACACAGATGTCAGCCTCGACGCTGGTGTTCTGGATGGCGGCTGGTTCGCTCAGATCGGCAATGGCGGAGACGGGTCCGGCACCACCGGTAACACGGGCAATATAACGGTCGTTGCCGGTGGCGATGTGATGCTGACCGGCGGTGAAGGTTCATACTACGCGCAGATCGGAAACGGGGGCGTCGGTCTTGCGGCGACGGCCAGCGGCAATATCTCTGTCAATGCGATCGGCGACATAACACTGGAAGGCTATTCTGGACCGAATGCGGACACGGGTTACGCGCTGATCGGCAATGGCGGATTCGATTTTTCGGGCAACATCAGCGGCAACATCGTTGTTCAAGCGGGGGGCGACGTATCCCTCTTGGGTGGAGATGAAGCCGGCTATGCGCAGATCGGCAACAGCAGCCCAACCGATGACTGCGGTTGCGATCCTTCCGGCGACATCTCTGTAACCGCAGCAGGCGCGGTAACGCTTTCCGGCGGTGACGGCGACTCCGCCTATGCGCAAATCGGCAATGGTGGGGCGGAATCGGGCAGCGCACTCAACGCCGGCAACATCACCATAATAACAGGTGATGACCTGACCCTAAACGGCGGCGGCGGCGAACTTGCTTATGCGCAGATCGGCAATGGCGGTGACGGCGCCGGCGGCATCAGTTCCGGCAACATCACAGTGAATGTCACTGGATCCATCTCGCTTTCCGGCAACGAGGATTACGCCCAGATTGGCAATGGCGGATATGGCGTGTACGACGACAGCAACGGAACGATCAGCGTCAGCGCGACCGGAAACATCGATTTATATGGGTATTCGGATACCAGCTACGGATACGCGCAGATCGGCAATGGGGGCAAAGACTCTGAGGGCATCAATTCCGGTGACATCGTTGTCAGCGCCCTGGGTTCGATCTCGCTGATCGGCGATGATGCCTATGCCCAGATCGGCAATGGTGGAGATGGCAGCTACAGCAGCAGCGGGAATATCACCGTCTCGGCGGGCTCCAATTCAACTCTTGCCGATCTTACGCTGAGTGCTGGTGCTGATGGTTATGCGCTCATCGGGAATGGCGGCTACGCCGATGGTGACGTCAGCGGCGACATTGCTGTCACGGTCAGCGGCACAACGTATTTCGAAAGCGATGAAGAAGGCGCGGAAGCGTGGATCGGCAATATCACGGGTGGTGAGGGCGGCGCTGCGACCGGCAACGTCCGCATCATAACCGGCGATATCAATACCGAAGATGACGGCAGGCACGATCTCCAAGGGCTTATCCTTTCCGATGTGATGGGCGGTAACGTCACCATCGGCACGACGGATGCGTCAAAACTGTCCACGATCGATGATGATCTGTCCTATGCGAGCGCGAACACCCTGACGTTTTTGTCGGCGGGCGATCTCGAGATTTCTTCTCATATCCAGAACAACGGCACCGGCGCGATCAATCTGGTCGCAGGCTGGGACGGGCAGACGACGAATCTCGGAGCGCTGACGAATGCCGGCGTGTATGGGAACAACAGCGGCAGCATCACAATCGACGGGACATCGCAGGATGCCTCCGTGGGCAGCGCGAGCGGTAAGACGACCGTGCTTGGTTACGACATCCACCTTACCGGCGGTGCTGCACACACTCAGATCGGTTACAACGGCGCAGCGACCGGCAATATCTCCGTTCTTGCCAAACACGACATCACCCTGTCAGGCGGAACCGGCTCAAACGGTTCTTATGGCTATGCCCAGATCGGCAATGGCGGCGCGTTTGTCGTGGGGCCGGACAGCGGCAACATTTCCGTCAACGCGGGTAACAACATCACGCTCACGGGCGGAACGGGTACATACAGCTATGCCTCCATCGGCAATGGCGGAGACACCGATGCCCATAACAGTTCCGGCGACATCGCTGTAACGGCGGGCGGCTCCATCGCGCTTCTGGGCGGCACGGACTTTGCCCAGATCGGCAACGGACAATGGGGAAGCAACGGCAGCAGCGGCAATATCGCTGTGACGGCGGCACAAAACATCACGCTGACCGGCGCCAGCAACAGCCCCTGGGGTTACGCGCTGATCGGCAATGGTGGGCAGTATGCGACTGGGACAATGTCCGGAAACATCAGCGTCGCGGCAGGAGGCACCCTGGCGCTAACTGCCGGCAACAACGGGATGTACGCCCAGATCGGCAATGGCGGCGACAAGGGCTCTTCCCAGAATTCCGCCAGCGGCAATATTTCGGTCGCTGCCGGCAATCTCACGCTTACCGGAGCATCCAATGTCGGCTCCCGTGAAGGCTATGCCGCAATCGGAAATTCGGCGATTTACAATTCCGGCGTAGCGGGTAGTGGCATCGCCAGCGGCAACATCGCGATAAACGTAAGCGGCACGACAAAAGTCGTATCGACCGATGGACAAGGCGATGCATGGATCGGCCATGCGACGACACCCGGCGGTAGCCAGAGTGGTTCCGTCACGGTCATCACGCACAATCTGGATGACAGCGCCGACAACAACGATGACATCGGTCAGTTCGTTGTGTCCGATCTTTCGGGCGGCGCGGTCACATTCGGCATCACCAATGCAGCGGCAACGAACACGATCGGCGGATTGAATTATACAAGCAGCAATGCGCTGACGATTCTTTCTGCAGGCAACATCACTGTTTCAGGCGGCATCAAAAACGCGGGCACGGGAAATATCACGCTGGGAGCGGGATGGAATCCGGCGGTTCTGCCGGCAAATCTGTCGACAGCATCGAACGCCTACAACAACGCGAGCGCCAGCTTGGCGGTGTCCAATGTCACCACCGGCGGCAATCTCGTTTTGGGCAGCGGCGGGTCGATCAGCCAGAGCGGTGCGATCAGCGCGCAAAACCTGGCCGTTACGGCTCGCGGCGCCATCGCACTCGGCAATACCGGCAACCGCTTCACCACGGCGTCCTTGTCGAGCGGCGGCAATGCTTCGCTTTACGATGCCACCAGCCTGACGATTTCCGGCGCCAGCATTGGCGGCAATCTCGCTTTGAGCAGCGGCGGATCTATCGGCCAGAGCGGCGCGATCAGCGCACAAGGTCTCACCGTCACGGCCAGCAGCGCGATTGCGCTGAACAATACCGGCAACCGCTTCACCACGGCGTCCTTGTCGAGCGGCGGCAATGCCTCGCTTTACGATGCCAACAGCCTGACGATTTCCGGCGCCAGCATTGGCGGCGATCTTGCTTTGAGCAGCGGCGGATCCATCGGCCAGAGCGGTGCGATCAGCGCACAAGGGTTCACCGTCACGGCCAGTGGCGCGATTGCGCTGAACAATACCGGCAACCGCTTCACCACGGCCTCGTTGTCGAGCGGCGGCAATGCCTCGCTTTACGATGCCACCAGCCTGACGATTTCCGGCGCCAGCGTTAGCGGCGATCTCGCTTTGAGCAGCGGCGGATCCATCGGCCAGAGCGGTGCGATCAGCGCGCAGGCCTTGGCCCTCACCGCCAGCGGCGCGATTGCGCTGAACAACAGCGGCAACCACTTCACAACGGCATCATGGTCGAGCGGCGGCGATGTTTCGCTTTACGATGCCGCTGCCCTCACGATTCATGGGGCCGCCTATTCCAACGCTTCGAGTCTGACGCTTGGCTCCGGCGGCGATATCGTTTTCGACGGCTCCGTCCAGAATTCCGGGACTGGAAACATCAGCATCGTTTCGGCCGGCAACATCGTCATTGGCGGCGCTACCGCCAGCAGCGGGGGCGCGGTCGGCTCGCAAGGTGGCGTCACGACGTTCACAGCCGGAAACCTGCTGCTCTCTGCCGTGAATGGCTATGCACAGCTCGGCTATCACGGTGCCGGCAGTGGCGCGATCATCGCCACGTTGTCCGGCAACGTCACGCTGACCGGCGGCGGCGCAACGGGCTATTACACGCAGATCGGCAATGGCGGCTATAATGTTGCCGGATCGAGCAACGCCGCGATCTCTGTGACCGCCAGCGGCCAGATTGCGCTGAACGGCGGCGCTGGCCAGGAAGCCTATGCGCAGATCGGCAATGGTGGCGCGGAAAGCAACAGCAACTCTGGCGGCTATTCCGAAACCGGCCTTGTCACCGTCAGCGGCGAGATCGTTCTTCTTCAGGCGGGCAGCGGCACGGGAAGCTACGCACAGATCGGCCATGGCGGGTACAAGTCCGGTCAGTCGCTCAACGGAACGGCCACATTGGGCGGCGATGTCACCGTCAATGCCGCCAACGCAATCCGCCTTGTCGGTGGCGGTCTCGATGCTTATGCCCAGATCGGCCAAGGCGGCAATTTCCTGAACAACGGCGCGGCCAATGGTTCGGGCGGCACGATTTCCGGAAACATCGCGGTGGCGGTTGCCGCGCCGAACACGCACAACGGCAATGATCCTCTGACGCTCACAGCCGGTACCGGCGCGAATTCCTTCGCGCAAATCGGCAATGGCGGGCAGGGCGAGAACAAGCCCGCCGCCGGTGCGACGGTGAATTTCGTCATCAGCGGAAACGTGACCGTCGCCGACCTTACGCTCACCGGAAGCAACACGGGCGCCAACGGCTACGCGCAGATCGGCAACGGCGATGCGTCGAAGACCGGTACCGGCAATGTCAGCGGTCAGGTCACGCTCGGTCAGGGAACGGATATCACCTACATTCCCGGTACCGCTCCAGGCGCTTCCACGGGCCTCGGCAACGCCACGGGCGCAGGCACGGTGACCGGAACGCTTCCCGCAGGAAGCGTCAATGCCGGGACGCAAGGTTCTGTCGCGTCCATCACCAAAAATACGACAGGACCGGACGCCTTCAACCTGCAACTGGTCTCCGTGACGCCGTCGATTACGTCGTTCAATTTTTCCAGCCAGAGCAGCCCGTCGAAAGGACTGACGCCGCTGGAGCAACTCGCCGACAATTCCAATTCGGAAGGGCAGGTCGCGTCCGACAGCGTGGCCCAGTCCGTCGGTCAATCGCTCGGTGAAGGCAAGACCATCTACATCACCAGCAAGACGCTCATCCCGGGCATGCTGAAGCAGATCGTCACGCTGACGCGAAACAATCCGACGGGCATTCCGCCCGCGGACGAGGATTACTCAAGCTGGGGTAACGAGGCCCTTTGGCGGTGGTAAAACACACTCACTTTTTGCTGGCAGCAGCATTCGGCCTCACGATCGCATCGGCGGCCCACGCGGCGGATCTCGGCAAGAACCTTGCCGGTGAAAGCTGCAAATCATCCGGCACGCTCGCCATTGGCGACTCTTTGAAGATCAGTTGCGGCTCCACATCCGGCACGTCCGGAGAGGTGACGGCCGTTCAGCTCAAGCTGGGCGCTTCCGCCGATGCGGCGGAACACAAAAGAGCGGCCGAAAGCCTTCTGACACTTCCCGCCGTGGATGCGAACTGCGGCGATCCGCATTGGTTCGGCCACATTGTCATGCGGATTTGCACGCTCAAGAGCAGCGGCTGGCCGCGTGTTCTCATCGGCATGGAATCCGGAAGCGAATTCTATCGCGCGCAGGGCATTCCATCGTCTCTGCCGGCGCTGCAGAACGCCATCGCAACGCAAGGCCACGTTGCCGTCGCCGCTGCCGATTCCGGCGCGGCGCTTCAGGCGATGCGCTCGCAGCTGTCGAACGGCGCCGCGCAGGCTTCGGGCTCGGACTATGCCGGGTACAAGAAATCGATAGAGGCGGCGAGGCTGGCAGCGGCTGCCGATAATTATGCGTCGGCCGAAGCAAGCTATCGCGATGCGCTCACCGTCGAACAGCAACTGTTCGGTCCCAACTCCATTGTCGTGGGCCAGACCCTCACCGAGCTGGCGCTGCAGGTCAGCAACCAGGGCCGCTTCTCCGAAGCGGGCGCGCTGTTTCACCGCGCCGGCCCGATCATCGAGGCCTCGTCGGACGATAGCGCGCGGGCGCGGTTCGACTCTTACTCGGCGCTCGATGCCGCGAACCAGCGGCACTATGACGATGCTCTGAAATTCGCGCGCCAGGCGACGGCCGCGCGCCGCGCCGAAATCGCCGCGGCGACGAAGCAGAATTCCGCCTCCGATCCCTCCGGCGCATCGATTGCCGCGATCAGCCAGGGCGAACTCGCACATGATCTGCGCGTGGAGGCGGCCATGGCCCTGCGCGTCGGCGATCTTGCCAGCGCACGCGCGGCCGCGGAAGAATCGCTCTGGATCGTCAGCGAAGAGCCGGGCCTGCCGCTCTGGTGGCGCTCGGATACCGTCGCACTGATGGGCCAGATCAACGAGCGGCAGGGTCGCGTCGTGACCGCCGAACACGATTTGCGCGACGCCCGCGATCTGGACACGCAAGTGTTCGGCAACACGGCGCCGACAGCGCTTTCCAACCTGCGTCTCGCGGAATTCTACACGCGCCAGCAACTCTACGGTCCGGCACTGGATGCCTTCCGCATCGCGTTCGCAATTGCGGCCAAAGATTCGGTTACGCGCGCGCAAATCTATCCCGATGACATCGTCCAGTTCATTGCCGCCGATATGGGCAACGGCAGCAGCGCCGATCAGGCGGCCCGCGATGCGGAAATTTTCCGCACCAGCCAGTTCGCGAACACGGGCGTTGCCGATCAGACGATTGCACGCGTCGCGGCGCGCGAGGCGGCTGGCAACAGCGCGCTTTCCGGCCTCGTCTTCCAATTGCAACAGGCCGCGACCGAGCGCAATCGTGCGCAGGTCGAACTCGCCGCCGAAATCGCGCGCCCGAACGACGAGCGGGATTCCGATCGCGAACGGGCTTTGAGCGAAAAGGTGAAGCTCGCCTCGACCCATGCCGACGATCTTGCCACGCAGGTTCGCCAGAGTTACCCGGCATACGCGGACATGGCGCATCCTGGTTCCGCCGACCTGTCCGCGGTGCAGAGCCAGCTCGCCGACGGCGATGCGATGGTGTCGTTCATCATCGGCGAGTCGTCGAGCTACGCCCTCATCCTGCGCCGGAACAGCTTCACTTCCGTTCCGCTGGCGATCGGGCGGGACGCCTTGACGGCGGATGTGTCGGATCTACGTGCGGCCTTCGTTCCGGCGCTCGGCCGTGTGCCCGATTTCAGCCTGAAGAATTCCTATGCGCTTTATCAGGTTCTCTTCGCGCCGGTCGAAGCTCAGCTTACAGGCGTGGATCATCTCATCGTTGTTCCCGGCTCTGCATTGTCCAGCTTCCCGCTTTCGCTGCTTGTCACGCGCGATCCGGGTGACAGCCGCGATTACGTCAATGCGGCGTGGCTGGTGAAGCGTTTCGCGATCAGCGAAACGCCTTCGCCGCGGGCGTTGATTTCGCTGAAGCAGCAGGCGGCACATCACAATCCTGCGCCGCGTCCGTTCCTCGGTCTCGGCGCACCGACCTTCCAGGGGTCATCGGGCGCGGCAGGCGCGAAAGCCTTGTCCGATCTTTCCAGCTCATGCCGCGAAGCTGGTCCCGTTTCGCCAAATCTGTTGCGTGCGCTGCCGCCGCTGCCGGGAACGGCGGGCGAAGTGCAGACCGTCGGCGCCCGCCTGGGCGGCGCCAACGCGACGATCCTTCTGGGCGCCCAGGCCACCGAAGCAAATCTGCGCGCGCAGCCACTCGATCAATATGGCGTCGTCTACTTCGCGACGCATGGCATCCTGCCGGGACAGATGCATTGCGAAAGCGAGCCGGCTCTGGCGCTGTCTCCCCCTGTCGGAACGGCCACCACCGCCACGGATGGAATGTTGACCGCCAGCGAGATATCCGCCCTGCGCCTCAACGCCGATCTTGTCGTGCTTTCGGCCTGCAATACGGCCGCAGCTGCAGACGGTCTGGGCGGCGGCGCGCTGGACGGGCTCTCCGATGCGTTCTTCGCGGCCGGTGCGCGTGCGGTGCTCGCCAGCCATTGGGAAGTGCCTTCGGCCGCCACCGCCACCTTGATGACCGGCGTCTTCGACCGCTCCCATCGTTTGCGCGGCGTAGCCGAAGCGCTTCGTCAGTCGCAGCTGGCGCTGATCGCACAAGGCGCGACGGCACATCCCTTCAACTGGGCTGCATTCACCGTTATCGGCGATGGCGAAGCTCTTTCGGCGGGCGCCGAACGCAGCGCACAACTTGTCAATGCGGAGCATCCATGAAAATGCGCAAGATCCTCTTCGCTGGTGTTCTGGGGCTTTCCTTCTTCGCCGGCGCGGCGCAGGCGGCACAATATGTCGTCGTTGAAGCGCGTAGCGTGAATCTCAAGGTCGGCGCGATCGTCGATCCGACGAAGCCGCTGGTACTCAAGGCGGGGCAGCATCTGACGTTGATCTCCGACAGCGGGCAAACCATCAAGCTGGATGGGCCTTACGAGAAGGCGCCGATCGCATCGCAGGGCGTTCAACTCGCGGCCGCTTTGGGCGCGCTGGCTTCCAACAACAACGGACGCCTCGGTGAAATCGGTACGACGCGTGCAACCGGCAAGGTCACGCTTCCCAAGCCCTGGTTGCTCGATGCGGTGCATCCCGGCAGCGAGTGCCTGCTTGAAGGCCAGCAACCGGTTCTGTGGCGTCCGGTAGCGGACAAGGCTACCGCCGTTTCGATCATGCCGGCGGACCGCAGCTGGAAGGCGCAGGCCGACTGGCCGCGCGGCGAAACCGAACTCGATATGAAACGCAGCATGGGCGTGCATGGCGATGCGAGCTATTTTATCTCCATGAACGGCAACGAAACCGCCGTTTCGATCACCACCGTTCCAGCATCTCTTTCGAACGACCAGATGCGTGCCGCATGGATGTTGCAGAAGGGGTGCGGCCCGCAGGCTGAGGCGTTGCTGCGCGCGTCCAGATGAATTTTGCCGGTGCGGTTGATCGCGCGCGCAGCCTGTTGCGCGGCCGCCATTTCAGTTCGATCGTCACGCTTGTCGTTGTGGCCGCCATCGCTGCCTCCGTGGCGGTTCTGGCGGTCGATCAGTTCCAGCCGCTAACCAACGCCGACAATTTCATCAAAGACATCGAATTCGCCTTCGCCGCGCACGATCAGCCCAGCGATGACCGCGTCCGCGTTGTCGCCATCGACGAAGATACGCTTCACCATCTGCCTTATCGCTCGCCCATAGATCGTGGAATGCTCGCGGAACTGTTGACGCGCCTGGATGAATCCCATCCGCGCGTCATCGGAATCGATATTCTTTTCGACCAGCCCACCGAGCCCGCGAAAGATGCCGCGCTGGAGCGCGTCATCCGCAACATGAAAACGCCGCTGGTCATTGCCTATACCGAAGAGCCGGACAACGTCACGCCGAAGCAGCTTCAATTCCTCCGCTCCTTTGTCCCGGAAAAGGACCGTGCTACGCCCGACCTGCCGAAAGACTCTTACGGCATCGTGCGGACGATCCATCCGGGCATGAAGGTCGCCGACGGCCGCTATCTGCTCAGCTTCGAACGTGCACTGGCAGAGCGGTTCGGCGTGAAAACTGCCGACAAGACCGAAACCATCGTCTGGCGAAAGCCGCCCAAAGGACAGCGCTACGATTACTTTGAAACCGGCGCATGGACCGTGAATCAATATGCGCCGGCGATGATGAAAGCCGTTGGCCCCGCGCTGTTCGCGAACAGGATCATCCTGGTCGGCTCCGACATGACCTTGGTGGACCGGCACCGCACGCCGCTTGCGACCATTTCCGCCGACGGCGTGATGCCGGGCGTTTTCGCGCATGCCTATGGCATTTCAACCTTGCTGGACGGCGCGGTTTCGCCCTTTGCCGGCTGGAAGACCAATCTTCTGATCGCGCTGGTGCTTTCCATGTTCGGCGCGGCAATGGGCGTGCTCAATTTTCACCTCGCGCCGCGTGTTGCCGCGTTATTGGCCATTGTCGCCGGCTACTGCATCGGTGGTCTTTATTTCTACAATTACAGCGGAATCGTTGTCGGGCTTCTGTCGCCTTCTCTGGCGATGATCCTGAGTTTCATCGTCATGGATTCGCTGACCGGCCTGCAGGCGCGGCGGCAGCGGTTCGAGATACAGGGCATGTTCTCCCGCTATCTGTCGCCGAAAGTGGTGGACTTTCTCGTCGCCCATCCCGAGCGCGCTTCGCTGGAAGCCGAGCGCCGCGTGATGACGTATCTTTTCACCGATATCGCCGATTTCACCACCTTCTCCGAAAACATGGATTCGAAAGAACTGGCGGAGCTGATCAACGAATATCTCGAAGGCATGACGCAGGTCGTGCAGACGCATGACGGCATGGTCGACAAGTTCATCGGCGATGCGGTGTTCGCGATCTTCAACGTGCCGGTCTACGATCTTCCCGATCACGCCGAACGCGCCGTGAAATGCGCGCTGGACATGGACAATTTCGCCGAGGATTTCCGCCGCCGCTACCGGGAGAAGAACCTCGATTTCGGCATCACCCGCATCGGCGTTCTGACCGGCCCGGCAGCCGTCGGAAATTTCGGCTCCAAGACCCGTCTGAGCTATACGGCACAGGGCGACGCGGTGAACGCGGCCTCGCGCCTCGAAGGCCTCAACAAGCAGTTCGGCACGCATATCTGCGTCAGCGGCGAAACGCGCGCGCTTTGCAACGACGTGCAATTCCGCGAGATCGCCTCGGTGATCCTGAAGGGCAAAACGGTCCCCACCATGGTCTGGGAGCCATTGCATCCGCAGAGCCGTTCCGCGGAGCTGCTGGAGCCTTACCGGGCGGCCTTCGCCAAGACGGCGGCGCTGGCCCCGGAGGCCAAGGCGATGTTTGCCGCACTGGCGGCTGAAGCGCCCGGCGATTCCTGTATAAGGTGGCATGCCGAGCGCCTCGCGCAGGGCCATGAAGGGGTCGAATTCAAGATGACCGAGAAATGATGTTCTGGACGTTCCTCGTCGCTTTTCTCCTTCTCCTGGCGCGCCTGTTCGGTGGTCCGCTCATCAGCGACTATGCGCCGGGGCACGAGAGCAGTGTCGAGCGCCTGCTGACGTCGGCGCTGATCATCTCCATCGCATTCGTGATCGACCGGTTGATTCGGCATTTCTACTGGGAAAGCCATCTCAAGCAGCGGCGCAATCGCGAAACGCCCAAGCTCATTCAGGACATCATCACGGTCTTTCTTGTCGCGATCGGAATCACCTTCGCATTGTGGTGGCAGGAGGGCCTTTCCCTGGGCGGGATCGCGGCCGGCAGCATCGCGATCGCGGCCGGCATCGGCGTGGCGCTGCAGCCCGATATCCAGGACATCGTTTCCGGCATCTCGACCAACATGGAAGGGTCTTATTCCATCGGCGACTGGGTGACGGTTTCTTCCGATCAGTTGCCGGGCCCGGTCTATGGCTGCATCAGCGGGTCAAGCTGGCATTCCACTTATCTCACACTGGAGGACGGAACGCGGGCGAGCGTCCCGAACCATCTTTTCACGGCCAATACCTTCATCAATCACAGCCTTCCTGTCGGCCCCAAGCGGCTCGAGGTGGACGTCGGCTTCGATGCGCGCCTGCCCGCAGACCGCGTGATGGATATGCTGCTGGGCGAGGCATACAAAGTTGTGCGCCATCCCGGTCTTTCGCGCACGCCGGATCCGGAGGTGATCGTAACCACCCTGACATCCGACGCGATGATCTATCGCGTCCGCTTCTGGTTTTTCCCGAACCAATGCTCTCCGACAGTCGCCAAGTCGCATATGTTGTGTGCGTTGCAGGATGTGGCGTTGCAAAACGAGCTGCCCATGCCGGTGACACAGATCGAGATGACGCCGCCGCCGGACATCCGCGATCTGCTGGAGCCGCGCGAAATCCAGGAAGCGCTGACCAATACCGGCCTGTTCCGCAACGCCCTTAGCACCGAAGAGCGCGAAGCGCTCGGTGCGGATTGCCATCCGATCGAATTGCCCAAAGGCAGCGTCCTGATGCGGCAGGGTGATGCGGCGGTCTCCATGTTCATCGTCCTGGAAGGCGCGATCAGCGTCGCCATAAATTCTCCCAGCGGCGAGCAGCAGGAAGTCGCGGTCAGTGCCGCAGGCGATGTTGTCGGCGAGATGTCGCTCATGACGGGCGCTCCGCGCACGGCGACGGTGATCGCCTTGACGCGCTTGCGCGCGCTGGAGATCACGCGCGAAACCATCGACGGCATGCTGAAGAAGAATCCCGAACTGTTCGAGCGTTTCAGCCGTGTTCTGGCGCAGCGCCAGCTGGAGATCGACGCGCTCGCAAACCGCCGCGTGGACAAGCGCGCCGTGGAACGCGATATTCTGTCGCGCATGCGCGCATTCTTTTCACGCATGGCGGGCGGGTCGGACGAAAAAGAAGAATAACAGCGCTCAAGCGAAGCGCAGCGTTACAAAGATCATCCCCATATATGTCAGCTGATGGATCAGTTGATCCGATCCGAAGACAGTCCAATAGAGGCTGTTGGTGTCGTTGAGCCGCAGCGCCCGATCGACCTGCACTTTCGCCCAATCGATATGGTAGTGGATCAGGAATTCGGTCAGAAGAAGCGCCGCGATCAGCGGCGCCGCATGGGTCAAGACCAGCAGGGCAGGCAGCGATCCCAACATGTGAAGCCCAGCATGGGTGATGCCGCCCATGTGCAGATAGCGGCCCTTGTTGAGAACCTGGTTCGTGGTCTGCAAGACGAAATCGCAAAGAAAATGCTTGATCTGGAAGATCAGCATCGCCAGCAGAACAGGCTCCAACGGCATGCCACCCCACCCCCGCGTTCTCAACACGTGATCACAGTTCATCGCATATCGGGGTGATGAAGAAGTGCAGACGATCACACCTTCGCCAGGCGGCCGAAAGGAACAACCTTGTTGGCCACGTCATGACCGATATCGGCCCGGCCTAGATAGGGGATACCTGAAACCGCACACCAGTGTTTTACGACCTCTTCTTCGGTCTGTCCGAAGGGCGGATCGTTGTCGGGGATGGCGCTGCAACGCCCCAGCCTTATGCCGGCCAGCCTCTTCAAGGGCGCATGGGCGGTGATGTGAAAACACATGCGGTCGATGGCGTACATGTATTCTGAGGTCTCTTCGAGCATCACGACATGACCCGACAGATCCGGCATCAGGTCCGTGCCGATGAGATTGTTCAGGATCGCCATGTTGAATGCGGCGGATAGCGTTGCGTTCGAAACCGACGGCTCCAAAGCCGCGGCGTCGCGTTCGAAAAGATAACGCAGGCCCCGCGTGATCGCCTCCTCGCCGCCGGGCCGGTTCAGATCGGCGATGACGGGCCCGTGGGCCAGATGCGCAAAGCCCGCTTTGTATAAGCCCGCTAGCAGAAAGCCGGTATCGCTATAGCCCATATAGGTCTTGTTGCGGGCCGCGGGCTTCAATGCGGAAAGCACATCCGGCGCGATCCGGTTGGAACCGTAACCGCCGCGCGCGAACCAGAGCGCATCGAAGCTCTCATCGTTGGCGATATCCAGAAAGGCTTGCGCCCGCGCCGAATCTTCACCGGCGAAATGGCCCCAGGAGAGGAAGCATTGCGGATGAAAAACAATGTCCGGCGCTTCATCGCCATAGAGCGCCCGCGACAGCGCGACGACCCTCTCGGGCATGGCGGGATCAAGGCGCGATGCGGGCGCCACGACGCCTATCCTGAATGTCCTTCCGCGCATGCCCCTTGCCAATCGCTTGTCACGGCCCGAACCCGCTTATAGCTTCCGGCGATGACTCTCGACAGGCCTTATTTCCTTTGCGGCATCGGCGGCAGCGGGATGTTGCCGCTGGCGCTCATCCTGCGCGGCAAGGGCGTTGCCGTGTCCGGCTCCGACCGGGCGCTGGATCAGGGGCGCACGCCGGAGAAGTTTGCCTTTCTGCGCGCGCAGGGCATGACGCTCTTTGCGCAGGACGGATCGGGCATCACCGACCCTGGAACGATCGTCGTTGCCTCCGCGGCCGTGGAGAATACCATCCCCGACGTGGCCAAGGCGCGCGCGGTCGGCGCGCAGTTGGTGCTGCGGGCGCAGCTCCTGGCAGAACTTTTCAATGCTTCCGCGCAAAGCATCGGCGTAGCGGGAACCAGTGGGAAGTCCACGACGACCGGCATGATCGGCTGGATTCTCTCCGCGCTGAACTGCGACCCGACCGTGATGAACGGCGCGGTGATGAAGAATTTCGCCACCCCCGATGCGCCCTTCGCCAGTGCGCTGGTCGGCAAGAGCAATCTCTTCGTGAGCGAAGTCGATGAAAGCGACGGCTCCATCGCGCGCTATACGCCGCATGTCGCGGTGGTGAACAATATCTCGCTCGACCACAAGACGATGGACGAGTTGCGCATGTTGTTCGCCGATTTCACGGCGAAGGCGAAGATCGCGGTTCTCAATCTCGACAATTCGGAGACCGCGGCGCTTGCGGCGCGATTGCCGCTTGATAAAAAGCTGACCTACAGCCTTTTGGATTCCGAGGCCGATTTCGTTGCCGCCGATATGGCACCGAGACCCGACGGCGTGGCGTTCAATATGTGCGCCGAGGGGCGCACGTTCGGCGCGCGGCTCCAGGTGCCGGGGCGGCATAACGTATCCAATGCGCTTGCCGCGCTGGCAGCGGTCAGCGCCGTGGGTGTGCCGTTGGCAGATGCCGTCGATGCGTTGTCGCGTTTTAGCGGCATAAAGCGGCGGCTCGAAACCGTCGGCACGGCGCACGGTATCACGGTGATCGACGATTTCGCGCACAACCCCGACAAGATTGCGGCGACGCTGGCCACGCTGCACGACTTTCCCGGACGGTTGCTCATCATGTTTCAGCCGCAGGGCTTCGGTCCTCTGCGGCTGATGAAAGACGAGTTCATCGCCTGCTTTGGAGACAATCTCGCAAGCGGCGACGTGCTGACCATGTCCGAACCGGTCTATTTCGGCGGCACGACGGATCGCAGCGTTTCCAGTGGGGTGATCGTCGACGGCGTGAAAGCCAAAGGCCGTGAAGCGTTTGCCTTTGCCGACCGCGCGCAATGTGGCGACAAACTTCTGGCCATTGCGCGCGAAGGCGACCGGATCGTCATCATGGGCGCGCGAGACGACACGCTTTCGCTGTTCGCCGCCGAAATCCTTACGGCGCTCGATCGCCGGCGGTAAGCTTCGAATACTTCGGCTGCTCTTCGTTTTCTTTGTCGCAAATTTTACAAACGGTGCAGCAGCGCCCTGAAAACTATCCGTTAAGTCTGAATTATTCTTTCCGGCCTAAAGTTCCTTTCGTCGACGTTGCCGTCGAAGGATCGGGGCATGTTGAAAAATCTTTATGGTCAGCAGCGCGTTGCGCGCACACAGGCCGAGCTGAATAAGCTGCTGGATTCGCACGAGCGTTTCGTTGCGTCCCGCGGCGGCGCGCGCGCGAAGCTTGGCATGGCGGATCTCAGCGGCCTCGATCTCGCGAAGCGGATGCTCAAGGAAATCGATTTCGCTGGTTCCTCCTTGGTGGATGCGTCGCTGTTCGGTTCCAATTTCCGAAACGCGAGTTTTTATTGCACCGATCTTCAGCGCGCCGATCTGCGCAACACCGATCTGCAATATGCCGATCTGCGCGGCGCCTCGCTCAAGGGCGCGAATCTTTCCGGCGCCAAGCTCGACAATGCGGATCTGCGCGCAGCCATGATGATGTTCATGTCGCCCGAGGGCATCTCCATCATCGATCGCGCGGCGAACGGACCGCAGGGTGTCGACTTTTCGAACTGCTCGCTGAAAAAGGCGTCATTCGGCAACGCCAAGCTCGACGGCGCGAACTTCAACGGTGCGCTCCTGCAGGGCGCGGACTTCAAGTCGGCCCGGCTGAGCAATGCCAGCTTCAAGGGCGCGGTGCTCACCGGCGTCAACGTGAAGGATCTCAACATTTCTCCCGAAGACCTGCAGACGTGCGTGACCGATGTGACGCCACAGACCGTCGCCCGCTTCGACGAACTGCGAGGCCGTCTCGATGCACATCAGCAATGGATCGTCAGCGGCGGCACCCAGGGCACGCATTGCATATTGGACGGCGAGGATATTCGCCTGTTGCAGAAACTCGTGGTCGGCAGGCCGCTGACCGGGCTTTCGGCGAAGAACGCCATTGCCATCAGCCTCAACTTCGCCGGCTGTCAGCTTCAGGGCGCGCGGCTGGACGGGGCCGACCTGCGCGATGCCGATTTCACCGGCGCCGATCTTCGCGGCGCTTCGTTCCGGGGCGCCAACATCTCTCACGCGCGCTTCGACAAGGCGGATATGCGGAGCCTGCCGTTGATCAACGGCCAGACCCGGAGCGTGGACTTTACCGACGCCATAGGTTCGGAAGATCAATTCGCCACATGTCAGCTCGATGATCCCACGGCTGCACTCGGCCTGCGCGCGGCGATGGCCCAAGCCGCCTGATCGCGCGTCGATATTCGCTTCGCAATGGTGCATTGCAAAAAAAGCGGTGCGCGCACATGCCGCGATTTTGGGGTGGATTCACAAGCCCTGACCGATACGATCCCTTCCGAGCGCTTTTCTCGCCCGTGGGGGACACCAATCCATGTATCGTATCGCATCTTTGACAGCCTGCTGCATTTTGGCATTGGGCGTGACAGCCTTTGCGGGCACATCCGTGACCGCCGATCAGGCGACGCTCGAAAAAAGTTTCGACGCCAATATCAATCCCGACAATTTGCGCGACTGGATGAAGCTCATGGCAGCGGAGCCGAACCATGTCGGCTCACCACACGACAAGTTGAACGCCGAATGGGAATTGCAGAAGTTCAAGGAATATGGCTGGGACGCGCATATAGAGACGTTCCAGGTTCTCTATCCCACGCCGATCAGCGAAACCGTCGAGCTCCTCGGCAAGAAGCCGTTCAAGGCGACGCTGCAGGAAAAGGCCGTTCCCGGCGACACGACATCGCGCGCGAAGGAATACGCGCTGCCCGCCTATTTCGCCTATCAGGGCGACGGCGATGTCACCGCGCCGATGGTCTACGTCAATTACGGCATGCAGGACGATTACAAGCAGCTCGAGCGCATGGGCATCAGCGTGAAAGGCAAGATCGTCATCGCGCGCTACGGCGCGGGCTGGCGCGGATTGAAGCCGCTTCTCGCACAACAGCATGGCGCGGTCGGCTGTATCGTCTATTCCGATCCGGCCGATGACGGCTATGCCACCGGCGCGGCCTATCCGGAAGGGCCGGCGCGTCCGCCGCAAGGCATCCAGCGCGGCTCCGTGCAGGACATGACCATCTATCCGGGCGATCCGTTGACCCCGGGCGTCGGTGCGACCGCCGACGCCAAGCGCCTCACGCGCGAAGAAGCCAAGACGATTTTGAAGATTCCGGCGCTGCCGATCTCCTATGCGGATGCGACGGTGCTTCTGAAGTCGATGACGGGCCGCGTTGTGCCGGGCAATTGGCGCGGCGCGTTGCCGATCACCTACCGCGTGGGGCCGAGCGATCAGCAGCTTCATCTGGCGGTGAAGTCGGACTGGAGCTTGAAGACGCTTTACGATGTCGTCGCCGTGATGAAGGGCAGCGAATACCCCGATCAATGGGTGGTTCGCGGCAATCACCGCGACGGCTGGGTCTATGGCGCATCCGATCCGTTGTCGGGTCAGGTCGCGCTTCTTGCCGAAGCCAAATCGCTGGGTGAATTGGCAAAGGCGGGCTGGAAACCGAAACGCACCATCGTTTATCTCAGCTGGGACGGCGAGGAGCCGGGTCTTCTGGGGTCGACGGAATGGGCGGAAGAACATGCCACCGAGCTGAAGCAGAAGGCGATCATCTACATCAACTCCGACGGCAATGGCCGCGGCTTCTGGCGCGCGGAGGGCAGCCACGATCTGCAGCACTTCGTCAATCAGGTGACCGACGACATCACCGATCCGGAAGCGCATGTCAGCGTTTCGCAGCGCAGCCGCGCGGCGGTGCGCGAGCAGGGCATGAATCCCAAGGCGCGCGAGGACATCAAGGCCGAGGCCAAGATCGATGCCGATCCTGCCAAGGATTATCAGATGGGGCCGCTGGGATCGGGTTCCGACTATTCGGCCTATATCGAGCATCTGGGCCTGCCGGCGCTGAACATCGGCTATGGCGGCGAGGGCGATGGCGGCGGTGGCGACTACCATTCACGCTACGACACCTTCGAGCATCACAGCCGCTTCGACGATCCGGGCTTTGTGTATGACGCGCTGCTCGCGAAGACCGCGGGCCATATGGTGCTTCGCCTGGCGAACACCGATGTGCCGGTTGTGCAGGCGGGCGATTTCGCGGACACGGTGGCGATGTATCTGGGCGAAGTGAAGAAGCTCGCCGACAATCGCCGTGAAGCCGCGGAGGTCCAGGCCAAGGCCATCGCCGATCATGTGTTCACCGATACCGAAGATCCCACCAAGACCAACGGCACGCCGACGGCGCTGAAGCAGGTCCCCAAACTCGACTTCAAGCCCATGGACGATGCGGTGAAGCAGCTGCAGAAGAGTGCGAAAGCCTATGACGATGCGTTCGCGGCGAATGCCGCGAAACTGTCGCCAGACGCGCGCACGAAACTTTGGGCTGCGATCCAGCCGCTCGATCAGACGCTGGCGCCGGATGTCGGTCTGCCGGGCCGTCCATGGTTCAAGAACCTGGTCTATGCGCCCGGCCGCTATACCGGCTATGGCGCCAAAACTCTGCCGGGCATACGCGAAGCGATCGAGGATGAACGCTTCGACGACGCGGTGAAATACATGACACTGACGGCGGATGCGCTCAACGCCTACAGCGCGCAACTCGACAAGGCGACGGCGGTTCTGAAGGGGCGCTAAGCCAACGTTCCTGTGCGACGGCGGGCGGACAGAAGTTCGCCCGCCGTTTTACTTTTCCGCCTCGCATACCGCTTCGATCGCGCCGAGCTTTTCGATCTCCACGCGCACCGTGTCGCCGGGCTTCAGCCACAGTTGCGGATTCATCGCCATGCCGACGCCGCCGGGCGTGCCGGTGTAGATGAGATCGCCGGGCTCCAATGTCATCGCCTGCGAAAGCAGGGCGAGCTGGTCTTCCACGCGGAAAACCAGATTGGAGGTGTTGGAGCTTTGCCGCGTCTCGCCGTTCACCACGCATTTGATGCCGAGCGTGTGCGGATCGCCCACCTCGTCCGCCGTGGTGATCCACGGGCCGAAGGGCGCGTGCGTGTCGAAGCCCTTGCCGATGATCCATTGCGAGGTGCGCTTCTGCCAGTCGCGCACGCTGACATCGTTGCCGCAGCAATAGCCGAACACATGATCCCGCGCGCGGTCCTTTGCGATGTGCCGCCCGCCCTTGCCTATGATCACGACCATTTCCGCTTCCCAGTCCACCATGGGCGAAGCTTTGGGAATCTGGATGGGATCGAACGGGCCGTTCACCGCCGTCGGCTGTTTGCAGAACCAGACCTGGTCCTTCGGTGTCTCCGCGCCGGTCTCCTTCACATGGTCGGCATAGTTGAGGCCGATGGCCATGATCTTGCCGGGGCGCGGGATCGGCGCTTTCAGGTGCACGGCGCGAAGATCATGCGCGAATTCCTGCTCCTTCAAGATGCTGCGCGCGTCGCGTTCCAGTTCCGCCCAGCGTGCGATGAGACCCGTCATGGTGGAGGGAAACATCGGCGCCGCACGCGAAAGCGAGATCACGCGCTCGCCTTGGATCACACCCAATTCGTCTGCACCATTGTTCACGCTGAACGTCGCAAGCTTCATACCATCCTCCCGGGATGGCGCATCCTAGAGAGGGAGCGCGCGAAGGTCAGCCGGTGAATTTCGCGCCAAGCAATGGTGCGACAAGATAGGCAATGCTCGATGCCGCGCCGCACAACACCGTGCCCCAAGCGATGTCGATCAGGGTGAGGGGCAGCGTCCAATGCTTCAGCGTGGCGAAGTTGGTGAGATCGTAGGTCATGTAAGCGAAAGTGCCGAGCAACGCGCCGTAAAGAAGCGCGTGGCCGAACGATCCGGTCTTCAGCGCCGGCACGATGGCGAAAATCATGAGGCCGACGGGAAAGAGCGCGTAGAACACCGCCGCGGGCGCGACATTGAAATGCGGCAGCATCAGCGGTCCCATCACAGGCTGGTAGATCGGCTTGTTGGTGAGGGCCAGCCATGTGCCATCCATCGCCAGCGATGCGACTAGCGTGACGGCATAAACAATGAAATAGGACATGGCGTTGCTTCCCGTTTGCGTTTCTACGCAACGGCGGGGCGTACGGTTCAGTCCAGCGATATGTTTTCTGCCGGTCGAGGTTGGGGAACTTCGCGGAACTCTGCCGCGTTGTGCGCCGGAACGGCCATTGTCTCGGACATCCTGTGAACAAGAAGAGCACCCTCGGTCTCGTGCTGGGCACGGGCCTCTGCCTGCTCGCCAGCGCAGCGCTGGCGGCGGCACAGAAACATGCCGGCGGTGGCAGCAATGCGGGCAATGGGCTAGGTGGCACCGACGAAGTGATCCTCGCCGCGCAGGTCGTGCTATTATTGTTCGTGGGCCGCGGGCTCGGCGAGATCATGCAGCGCTTCGGCCAGCCGGCGGTGATCGGAAATTTGCTCGCCGGTCTTATTCTGGGGCCCTCGCTGTTCGGCTGGGTCTGGCCCCAGGCGCACGACCTGATTTTCCCCGGCGATCCCAAAATCAAAAGCCTCATCACCGGCATCTCCGACATGGGTGTGATGATGCTGTTGCTGCTCACCGGCATGGAGACGGATTTGAAGCTGGTGAGGAAGGTGGGCGTGCCGGCGATCGCGGTGACGGCGGCAGGTGTCGCCGTGCCATTTGCCTGCGGCTTTGCGGCGGCGTGGTTTCTGCCGGAGTCGATCCTGCCCACGCAGGGCACCAGGCTTGTCGCCGCGCTCTTTCTCGGCACGGCGCTTTCCATTTCCTCGATCAAGATCGTTGCGATGGTGGTGCGCGAAATGAACTTCATGCGCCGCAACCTCGGCCAGATCATCGTCGCCTCCGCGATCATGGAAGACACGACGGGCTGGGTGATCGTTTCCATCACACTGGGCATTGCGGGCGCGGGCGGTTTCGCACTGGGCGGCCTTGCCAAGACCGTGATCGGCACGGCGGTGTTCCTTGGCTTGAGTTACACCATCGGCCGCAAGCTGGTGTTCTGGCTGATCCGCTGGGTGAACGACAATTTCGTCAGCGAATACGCCGTCGTCACCGCGATCTTGATCGTGATGCTGTTGATGGCGCTTATTACGCAGGCCATTGGCGTGAACACGGTCCTGGGCGCATTCGTCGCCGGTGTGCTGGTTGGGGAATCGCCGATCCTCTCGCAACAGATTCAGGATCAGCTGCGCGGCTTCATCACCGCCTTCATGATGCCGATCTTCTTCGGCATATCGGGGCTTTCCGCCGACCTCACCATTTTGAAAGACCCGAATCTGGCGCTGCTGACGGCGGGACTCGTTGCCATCGCATCTATCGGAAAGTTCGCCGGCGCCTTCACCGGCGGCATGGTGAGCGGTCTCACGGTGTCGGAATCCACCGCGCTGGGCTGCGGCATGAATGCACGCGGCTCTACGGAAGTCATCGTCGCGTCTATCGGCCTGACCATGGGCGTGCTGACGCAGAATCTCTACACCATGATCGTCACCATGGCCGTCATCACCACCATGGCGATGCCGCCGATGCTGCGCTGGGGTCTGCGCCGTCTGCCGATGCGCCAGGACGAGAAGGAACGACTGGAGAAAGAGGATCTCGACGCCAAGGGGTTCGTCAGCCAGTTCGAACGCCTGCTGGTGACGGCGGACGAAAGCACCAGTGGAAAATTCGCGGCGCAACTGGCCGGCTTCATCGCGGGACAGCGCGGCATGCCGGTGACGGTGGTGCAACTGGAAAATAAAAAACCCAAATCGGCGGAAGAGAAGATCGAAGCGCCGCTGAAGGAGGTAACCACCGACAGCGCCAAGGAAGGCCATCGCGCCGCCAAGGAAGAGCAGGGCGAGGACAAGCCGGAAAAGGTGGAAGTATCCGCGCGTGTGGAAACGAAATCGTCCGATGCGCTGAAGAAGGAAGGCGAGAAGGGGTACGACATGCTCTTCCTCGGTTTGGAGAAGATGCACGAGAAAGATGGCGGCTTCACCGCAGCCGTTGACAAAGCGGTGCGGGATTTCGACGGCGCGCTGGCGCTGGTGATGGCAGGCGACGGCGACAGCGACGTCCTCGATGCGAAGGACTTCAGCATCCTCGTTCCGGTGAACGGCACGGAGGCTTCACGCAACGGCGCGGAAGTCGCATTCGCATTGTCGTCTTCGAGAAAAAGCAAGATCACGGCGCTGCATGTCGCCGAGCGTGCGGCGAGCAATGGCGCAAAGCGTGGCCGCTCGAGTGGCGGGCGTCGCAATGAGAAGGCTGTGCTGGAAGACACCACCAGGCTCGCCAAGCGCTATGGCTATGAGCGCATCAAGACGGCGGTGCATGTGGACATGGTGCCCGAAGAGGCCATCCTGCGGGAAGCCGAGACGGGAGGCGCGAACCTCATCGTCATCGGGGCGAGCCGCCGGGTGGGAGACCACCTATTCCTAGGGCAGACCGTGGCCTGCACCCTCAAGAACTGGAAGGGCGCGATCGTTCTGGTTGTTTCTTAACCGGTCCTGGCTTATGGAACTTTCCCCGGCGACTGGGCATTATGTTGGACAAGTCCCCAGTCTCTCCAAAGGAATACGCCATGGCCGCGCGCAAGAAGTCGACCACTCTCGAAAGCCGCCTCGATGCGCTTCGCGAAGATCTGGAATCGCTCCAGACCGACATGAAGGGCTTAGCCGGTGGCGTGGGCGATGCGGCGCAGGCACGTCTCAACGAGATGCTGCGCAATACCGAAGATATGGCCGATCAAATCACCTCACAGGTGGAAGACTGGACGAACGACAATGCCGAGACCCTGCGCGAGCAGGTGCGCGAACAACCTTTGTTCGCCTGCGCCGTCGCAATGGGCATCGGCGCGTTGCTCGGCGCCATTCTTCTGAGACGGTAATTTATCATGGTCGCGCGGGCGGCGGCTGCTCTTCTGGGGCTTTTGTTTCTGGCATCGCTGATTTTCGTCGGCGTGGTGTGCGCCGCGTTCGCGATCGATAGCGCGCTGGTGAATGCCGTGGGTGTCGCCGGCGCTGCCGCGATCACCGCGCTTCTGTTTCTCGCGGGTCCGGTTCTGGCGCTTCTGATTTTCGCGATGCGCCGGCCGCGCGAATCCCTGTTCATGTCTATGCTGTCTTCCGGCACCAGCCCGCTCGCCGCCATTTTGGGTGCGGGTGCGCTCGGTCTGGCCGAAGCGTTCCTGAAAAAGAAGCGTCGCCGCGACTGACAACCGGTCAGGGAACTTTTGCACCCTCCCGTTGATTGTTCCTCCGAGCGAAACCCGGAGTGCGCCGCCGTGCCATGCGAAACGCCATTTTCTTTCGGCGGAAATCTTTGGAACGGATTTGAGAGTCGCACATTGTTAAGGCGAGCGGACGTCCGATCCGGTACGCCCCAGCCCCTTCGACACCCCGCATCGGGTGTCCGCTCACTCCCTAAAAGACGCAAAGTTCCCGAGGCGCTCCGGTCATGCCGGGGCGGTGACGCATGTCCACGACGCTAAGTCCGCTGGAGAGAATGGCCGCCGCCTCCATCATGGCCGAGGCCGAGGGCGGGCCTTTTTCCATGCAGCGCGATCTTCGGGTCATCCGCATTTGCCTGATCGTGCTCGCATTGACGGCCTGCCTCACCATAGGCGTTGCGGCCGCCGATCTTCTGGCGCCGACCGCGGTGGCCGTCGTGCTGGCGCTGATGCTGGCGCCGGCAAGCGCGGGGCTGGAACGCCTGCGCATTCCCGCAGGCGCCGCTGCGCTCGTGGTGGTCGTGGCCACAGTGTCGGTTCTGGTTTTCGCGGGATTGAAATTCGCGCCGTCGGTCGCCGATGTCGTCAAACGCGGCCCGGCGATCATGCACTCGGTGGAGATGCGGCTGAGCCCGCTCCGCAAGCAGATCGCCGCCGTGGAAAACGCATCGCAGCAGATCTCGCATGGCCCGCAGACCGCGCCAGGCAGCGGAAAGATCGTTCCGGTGGTGGAAAACAGCGGCATGCTCTATTCGCTCGCCACCACCGCGCCAGGCATTCTGGCGAAGATCATCTATGTCACCGTGCTGACGATCTTCCTGCTGTCGACCCGGCGCTATTATACCGGCCAACTCATCCTGCTGCCCCGAACCACCGTCGGGCGATTGCGCATGGCGCGCATCTGCCGTGACGTGAAATCGCGCGTCTCCGGCTATCTCTTCACCCTGGCGATGATCAATGTGGGGTTGACGGTCGTTACCGCAGTGGCCTTCCGTGTTGCTGGCATCCCGCACGGCCTGTTGTGGGGCGTGGCCTACGGACTGCTCAATTTCGTGCCGATCATCGGGCCGACGGCGATCATCATCTGTGCGGCGATCTATGGCCTGATCACGGGCGGCACGATCTTCCAGATATTGCTGCCGCCGGCGCTGCTGCTGTCGATCGACACGGTCGAGGCTTATCTGGTTCAGCCCTGGCTTTTGTCGCGCCGCATCGTGGTCAGTCCCGTGGCGATCTTCGTGGTGGTGGCTGTGCTGGTGTGGATGTGGGGCGCCTACGCGGCGATCACCGCCATTCCGGCGCTGATCCTGCTGCACACCGTGGCGATGCATGTCCCGTCCATGCGGGCCTTCGCGATGCTGTTGGCGACGGAAGATGGCATGCTGGGCGCACGCGGCCACCGCTAAAAGCGCTAATCGAAATCGCGCAGCTCGTGGAAAACCTTTTCCCACATGCGGCGGATTTCCGCGCGGCCGTCGAGATAGCCCCACAGATATGCCGAGACGCTCGCAATCACCGCAACAGCCCCTTCGGCCAGAAGGAAGAACCGCATCGTTTCAGGCGCTCCACCGCCATTGCGGCAGGATGGGGCCGCAGCCCATCGGACTCCAGTGACGAATACGAAATGACAAAATTGATAACCGCCGCCGCCTCCAGGCCAGGCAACGAAAAAGGGCGGCTTCGATGCCGCCCTTTTTCCCACGGAAGGATAGAGGATTACACTGCCGCCATGGAACGGTGGAAGAAGAGCGCCTGGCCCAGGGTCGCGCGCACGGTGTCGCGGCTGAACGGCTTGGTGATGAGATAGGTCGGCTCGGGGCGCTCGCCGGTGAGCAGGCGTTCCGGATAGGCGGTGATGAAGATCACCGGAATATCGAAATCCTTTAGGATCGCCACCGCCGCATCGATGCCCGAGCTGCCGTCGGCAAGCTGGATGTCGGTGAGGATGATGTCTGGCTTCTGCTCCTTGGCCATGCGGATGGCGTCGTCACGCGTGGTGGCGATGCCGGTGACCTTGTGACCCATCTCCGTGACGAGATTTTCGATGTCGAGGGCGATGATCGTTTCGTCCTCGATGATGAGCACCCGCGATTCCAGATCGCGGTCGATCGATTTGAGCGCGGCGTTGATTGCCTGCTCCACATCGCCCTCGCTCCAGTCCAGAATCTTTGCCACCTCGGGAATGGTGAAGCCTTCCACAGCCGTCAGCAGCAGCGCTTCGCGATTGGTGGGAAGAAGCGCCTGAAGCCGGCTTTCCACGCCAGCGCGCGCGGCGCCCGGCGCTACGGATTCATATTTTCCCGAGGACGACCACAACACGTGGAATAGCCGGTACAGAGCAAGGCGAGGAGGAACATCCTTTGCCAGTTCGGCGTTTCCATCCAAGAGCGCCTCCAGGGAAGCCCGGACATAGGCGTCCCCGCTGACCTGAGATCCGGTTAAGGCCCGGGCATAGCGGCGCAAATAGGGGAGATGCGGTCCGAGGGTGGCGGTCATGCTCATAGGCGCGGCCCTTCTTTTTCAATCCGAAGCGATGTCGCTGTTGGGGATATAACGCGGCAGGGAAAAACAAAGTTCCATTGATGGAACAAAAATAGGGCCCTTCGGTTATTCTCTCGCAGGTGCCGAGGCGGCCACGCAAGCTGAACCTCTAACCGATTGATTTTACACATGTTATCGTTCTGGAGTAGCACATGGCCGACAAAATCCGCGAGGGCGGTGTCGTGACAGCCGTTGACCCGGCTGCGAATGCCGCCGGACGCTCGGCGAACCGCGTGCCCAAACCGCAGACGCATCGGGCGCAGCAAAAGGCCATCACCCAGGGCCTGCGCAAATTCTTCGATTCCGTCGCCTCCGAACCTGTTCCGGATGAATTCATGTCGCTTCTCCAGAAGATCGACGGCAGGAAGGATGCGGACGCATGAACCGGCCTCAGCCATCGCACGAACATCACGAAGCCCCGCGGCCCATGACCAAGGAGGAGGAGCAGACCTTCCGCGCCGGCCTGGTCGAAATGGTGCCTGTGCTGCGTGCTTTCGCGCGTTCGCTGTGCGGCAAGCGCGATCTGGCCGATGATCTGGCGCAGGAAACCCTCGCCAAGGCGCTTCAGGCGCGCGACAAATTCCGCCCCGGCACGAATCTGAAGGCGTGGCTGTTTGTGATCCTGCGCAACGAATTCTATTCCAATCACCGCCGCGCCAAGACCGTGACCAACTACGCCGCGGCGGAGTCCATTCATTCGGATGCGATGGAGCCGGAGCAGAACGCCTCGCTGGATCTGTCGGATCTCATGCGTGCGTTCAACATGCTTCCCTTCGAACAGAAAGAAGCGCTCATTCTCACCGCTGGGGAGTTCAGTTACGACGAAGCTGCCGCGATCTGCGGCTGTGCCGTGGGAACCATCAAGAGCCGCGTGTCGCGTGCGCGCAAGCGGCTGGAAAGTCTTGTCGAAGGAAAAGATGGCGTATTACCGGCGCGGTCCGAAAATCCCGAAGATCCCACCGATGCATTCTTCAAATTCGGCCGCTCCGTTACGGAGAAAGCTCCCGGCTAAAGGCCGTCAAGACGCGGGGGGCCCGGGGCTTTGTTGAACGCGAGATCACTTCGCTCGCAACTTATGCTGATCGTCATTCTGGCGCTGGCGCCGCTGGCCATCGCCAGCATCGTGCAGGGTGTTCTGCATGTGCGCGCGCGGCAGACGGCGATCGACGATGTCCTTCGGCACACCGCGATCTATGCCACTCACAACGAACAGAACATTTTCTCCGACACCGCGCGTCTGCTGAACGGCCTCGCGGCGCGCCCGGAACTGACGGCCGGACCGCAGCCCTGCAACACCATGCTGAAGACCGCCGTGCTCGGCCTGCCGAGCATCGTCAACCTGACTTATGTGAACGCGCAGGGAAAGCCGGTCTGTTCCTCCACCGGCAAGTTCGATATCGCCGATTATTCCAAACTTTCCTGGTGGCAGCGCATACGCCAGCGAACCGCGCCGGGCGTGCCGCCGGCGCTCAAAAGCGCGATAAGCGGAAACGATGTGCTTCCCTATACGCTGCCGCTCCGCGATCCCTCCGGCGCATTCACCGGCGTGCTCAGCGCCGCGCTCGATATGCGCTGGGTGAGTCAGACCGAGCCCTTTGGACGGCTGCCGCCCCACTCGCTGATGCTGATCGTCGATCCCGATGGCACCGTGATCGCCTCCAATCGGCCGGTGCCCCCGGGACTCAACAAAGCGGTGTCGATCGCCGCGCTGGATCATCATCAGCATACATTCCGCTCGGAAGACCAGGGCCGCTCGCGCTGGCGCTGGACAGCCGAGCGGATTGAGCACAGCCGGCGTCTGATCGCCTTCGCGATGGAAGAACCCATGCCGTTCGGCGTGAGCCAGGTCTACCTGCTGGGCAATGTCCTGCTGCCTGTTCTCATGGTGATCCTGGCTTCGATCGCGATGTGGTTGGGAACCGAGCGCTTCGTGATCCGCTGGACGACCTATCTCAAGCGCGTATCCGCCGCCTATGCGCAGAACCATTTTGCGCTGGAACTCAACGAACTGGAGGAGGCGCCCGAGGAATTTCGTGTTCTCGGCCATGAAATGAAAAGCATGGCGACCTCCATCCGCGACCGTGACCGCACGCTCAATTCCGCGCTGGCGCAGAAATCCGCGATGGCACGGGAAATCCATCATCGCATCAAGAACAATCTGCAGATCGTCGCCAGCCTCATCAGCCTCTATTCGCAGAACGTCGCCGGGCGCGAAAGCCAGACGGCGTTTTCGCAGATTCTGACTCGCGTCGGCGCCTTGACGCTGATCCAGCGCCTCATGGAAATGAACGACACCACGCCGATCCTGGACATGCGCCGCCTGTTCACCGAGCTTGCCGACCAGATGCGCACCACCGCGGTGGAAAGCGGCATTCGCTATCGGTTGGTCGTCAACGCCGAGGATTGGCTGCTGCCGCCCGACATGGCGACCCCGGTCGTCTTCTTCGCTGTGGAAGCCTTGTCGTTCGAGCTTTTCGGTGTGCAGAGCGAGGAACGCATCCGCAATGTGGAGCTCTCTTTCGGTGCAGATGGTCCGGAGCATCTGATGCTGTGGGTGGAAGATGGCGTCTTTGCCTCCGCGGCCCTCAATGCGGGGCGCCCGTCGCCCATGCGCATATTTGCGGCGCTCGCAGAACAGTTGAAAGGCGAATATTGGGTCGAGACAACACCGGAGGGAAAATCGCGCTTGTCGTTGCGATTGCCGATCCATTCCGGAACCCAGGGCCCGGCGATCCGCGCGCCGCGCGATCTGCACGCTTACGATCTCTCGCTGTCGGGAAAAGCCGGCCTTGGGGAAACCGCGCACTAAACGCCGTCAGAAATCCGATTTCGGAATGTAAAACGTGAAGCCGCAGCGCAAGCCGTCCGGCAAGTAGTCGAGCGCGATCCGGCTTTTGGCCTCGTGCGCGATGCTGTGGCGGATCACCTTGCCGCCAAACCCTTCGACCTGCGGCGGCAGCACGGCCGGTCCTTCGGACTCGCGCCACTCCATCGCGAATTCCTCGCCCGTCTCCAGGGCCTGCAAGGTCCAGCAGACGGTGACTTTTCCGGCCGGCACGGACAGCGCGCCGTATTTGACCGCATTCGTCGCCAGCTCATGCATGGCCAGCGCGATCCCGCCCGCCGTGCGCTCCGACAATGCCACGGCAGGGCCGCGCAACGTAATCCGCTCCGGCTCGTCCTCGTTTTGGAAAGGTGACAGCACCGTCTCCAGAACGGCATGCAGATAAGCGGATCTCTGGTTGGACGACAGCACGATATCGCCCGTTCGCAGCAGCGCTTTGAGCCGCCCCATATAAGTGTCAACGAAGGCGTCGACCACGGGCTGGCCCTTGGGCCGCGATAACCGTCCGATGCCTTCGACCAGCGAGATGAGATTCTTGGCGCGGTGGCGCATCTCCCCCACCAGGATTTCCATGTGCTCTTCGGCATCCTTCTGCTCGGTGATGTCCGAGGCATTGCCGACGACGAGCGACGGCTTGCCCGCATCATCGCGCGACAACAGGACGTCGCGGCTGAGGAACCATCGCCATCCGCCGGCGCAATCGCGCATCCTAAATTCCCAGAAGAGCGTTTCTCCCGCCTCGATCGTTTTTAACCGCGATCGATGCTGTGTGAGTGTTCTTTCATCGTCGGGATGGGCAAAGCTTCGCCATTCATCCGCCGCGATCTCGGGATGGCCCAACAACTCGCCAAAGCGGCGGTTCTGAAATTGGATGTGCTCGTTCTGGACGTCATAAACGTAAAGAACAGTGGGCGCGCTCTTGAGCACCTGACGCGCCAGATCGGCGTCAAGCAAAGCGGCCACCGGTTCGACCGGTGGGTCAAAAGGAAGTTTTTTCGAACTCACCAGCCCTGTCCTGTTGGGCTGTGGCGCCAATTCGCGCTTGATAAGCGAGACGTATTCCCCGCAACGGCGCGAACCGCGCCCCAGCACCTGGACTATAACCTCGGGTGGGTGGCAGGCCAAGCCCAACGCGGGAGTGCCCGCGCGATTACAACTTCATACCTTCAAAGTGTCCTGCTTTGGCACGCAGTTGCAATCTTGTCATCGGGTTCAGATGCCGCCGCCATGCGCGCGGATAATCGCTTTGGCCTGCATGAGGTTTTCGCGAACACCCTGGTGCAGGCGCCCCACGGTGATCACCGATTGAACGCCCGGTGCATATTCGCCCGGAAAGGCGGCGCGCACCGAAACCACAGCGGCGGCATTGATCATGGCGGGCGTGCCGTTGGGCCGGGTGAATTTCACCATCGCCCCGTGCCCGCCCGGGCCGCCCTTGGTCAGCGCCGCGGTGATGTTGACCATGTAGTTCTGTGTTTCCAGGGGCAGCAATCCGCGGCCCATCATGCGCGCTTCCAGATTGCCGGGTCCGTCATTATAGGCGGCGAACATTTGCGGATATCCGTAACGCGCGCGCAGGAAACGCAGATAGGCGGTGCCTGCCAGGATGTTGTCGTGAGGATCGTAAGGATTCTTGCCGAGGGCATATTGTGCCCGCATGTCCGCATAGGTTTGCGGCATGAGCTGCATCAGCCCCATCGCGCCCATGCTGGATCTCATCGGCTGGTGTTCGCTCAACATGGTGCGGCCACCGCTTTCCACCTGTATCACCGCGCGGATCCAGGGCTGCGGCACGCCGAAACGCTTTGCCGCTTCGGCGATAGCGGTATCCCATCGGGCCATCAGCTGGCGATAGCTCATCTGCTGCTCGAGCGCGAAAGCCGATGGCTTCGACGCGGTTGTTTTTTTTTCTATCTTCGCGGCAACGAGCTTGTGCGGTGCCCCTCGCACGGGTTCGGCCTTTGCAACCGGGCGAGGAGGGCGGTTTGGGCGCGGCAAGAGAAGAACCACGATGCCGGCGGCCACCAACACGGAAATGCCAACGGCCGCGAACAGCCAAGTGCGGTGTAGGCGGCGCAGACGATGTAGCCCCCAGCGACCCCCGGCCCGGAGTGCTGCGATCAGATCGGAGACGGATGAGGGAAGGGGCACGGTTCACCATTCTTGCCCGGTTCGCGAAAGGGTGAAAGTCCGCCGAATTTCGGTGGTGGCATGGAACTTTGTGGCCCTATGCACGTTTCGCAACAGCCGGTGGTTGTACGCCAAGTGGGGGACGCATGTACGGGGAGGGGGGCTTTGGGCTGCGGACGTTTCTGTCTGTGGTTCTGGGGAGCATTGCTTTGGCGTCGCCTGCGATTGGCCAGCAGATCGCCAGCGCCGATTTCAGCAAGCTATCCATCGAGCAGTTGGAGAACGTGGAGATCACTTCGGTCTCCAAGCGGGCGCAATCCCTCAGCGCGGCACCGGCGGCGATCTATGTCATCACCCATGACGAGATCATGCGCTCGGGCGCAACCCGCATTCCCGAAATTCTGCGTCTCGCGCCCAACCTTCAGGTCGCGCAGACAAGCCCCAGCAACTTCATCGTCACGGTGCGGGGCTTCAGCGGAAATTCCGCCGCACAGAATTTCTCCGACAAGCTGCTCGTGCTGATCGATGGGCGCAGCGTCTACAATCCGCTCTTCTCCGGCATGTATTGGGACATGCAGGATGTGCTGCCGGAGGACATCGAGCGCATTGAAGTCATCAGCGGCCCCGGCGCGACTTTATGGGGCGCGAACGCCGTGAATGGCGTCATCAACATCGTGACGCGAAAATCCTCGGACACGCAAGGCGGTGTGCTGGAACTGGGCGCGGGCAATCTCTATGAGAGCGCGAGCCTGCAATATGGCGGCGCGTTGAGCGACGATCTCACCTATCGGGCTTACATCAAAACGTTCCGCGAAAAATCCTTCGAAAGCTCCGCGCATGACGGCTGGTACAAGCCGCAAGGCGGATTCCGCCTCGACTGGACGCCAGGCAACGACAGGTTGACGGTGCAGGGGGACGTCTATGACGGACGCGAGAACAACGGCGCCGCAGCCGACGGCTTGATTTCCGGCGGCAATCTCGCGGCCAACTGGAGCCACGATTTCGCGGACGGCAGCGCGCTGCAGGTTATGGCCTATTACGATAATGTCGAGCGCACCACGACCGGCGGAAGTGCGGGCTTTACCGTCAATACCTACAATATCGACGCCCAATACAATTTCATGTTGGGGAGCTGGAACAACATCGTGCTGGGCGCGGGCCAGCGCCTGAGCCGTTATTCCATCGTCAACCAGATTGGCCCTGCCACCTCGCTTCTCTTCATTCCGAACAAGGGCGACCTTAATCTCTCCAATGTCTTCATTCAGGATCAAATGTCGCTGTCGGACAGTTTCGACCTGACGCTCGGGCTTAAATTCGAAAACGACCCCTATTCCGGCATCACGCCCATGCCGAGCGCCCGTGCGTCGTGGCGCGTGAATGACAACAATGCGCTATGGGCCGCGATTTCCTACGCCATTCGTTCGCCGACGCCGTTCGACACGCATGTCGGCGAGAATCTTGGCCCAATGCGCTTTCTGAACGGCATTCCCGATTTCCTGCCGGAAAAGCTGACGGCTTATGAATTGGGTTATCGCGGACAGCTTTCGCAGAATGCGTCGATCTCGTTTTCGGGATTTTACGATGACTATAACGATCTAAAGAGCATCGAGTTCGACAGTGCCACCGTGTTTCCGCTCCATTGGGGCAACGGCATGAAGGGGCATGTCTATGGCGTGGAAGCCTGGGGGACGTATCAAGCCGCGGATTGGTGGAAGCTTTCCGCCGGGTTCAACATCCAGAGCGAAAGCTTCGAGTTCAAGCCGGGGGCAAGCGGACTATTGGGCCTTTCACAACAAGGCAACGACCCGCATCACCAGGCATCCCTGCGATCCTCGATGAACCTCAGCGACAGCGTGACCTTCGACGCGGATTTGCGCTATGTGGGCCAGCTTCCCGATCCGCATGTCCCGGCCTATGTCGAGTTGAATGCGCGGCTTGGCTGGATGATCACCGACAGGCTTGAGCTTTCGGTTTCGGGTTTCAATCTGCTGCACGATCATCATCAGGAATTCGAGCCTGGTGACGCCGTGAAGCGCAGTTTCTTTGTCGACACGCGCTGGAAATTCTGATCATGCGCCTGACAATGATGCGGGTCTGCGTTGCGGCATCGGCTTTTGCGATGTCGGCGTTTTCCGCGTTCGCGGGCGGCGCCTCGCTCGAATATGCGGTGAAGGGCGCCTATATCTACAAGATGCTGCCTTTCGTGGACTGGCCGGCCTCCACATTGCCCGAACCGGGAAGCCCGATCACGATCTGCATCCTGGGACACGATCCATTCGGCAAGGCGCTCGACAATGCCGTCGCCAATCTGCACGTGGGGCCGCATCCGGTGTCGGTGCGCCGGGATGCGGTCGCGGGCGATCCGTCCTGCCGTGTCGCCTTCATCGCTCCTGCGGATCCGCAGGCCGACGGCAGCATGCTGCAGGCGTTCGACGGCAAGCCCGTACTGACCGTCACCGATTCCGGTGCGCCGGCGCACGGCGTGGTCGCGTTCGTGATTGAGAAAAACCATGTGCGCTTCGACATCGATGACGCGATGGCCGAGCGGGACGGGCTGTCGATCAGCTCCAAGCTTCTGAAGCTGGCGCGCGCGGTGAATCCGCGCAAGGCGGCGCCATGAGCAATCCGCACAGCGCGGCCCAATGGCGGATGCCGGTGCTTCTGGCGCTCATCGCCGCTGCGTTCCTTATCTTCTCCGGTGTTGCCATCGTGCTCTACGAGGAAGGCATCTACCGGGCGCAGCAGGTGAAAGCCTTCACCGAACAGGCCGCGATTCTCGCCGCGAACGAAACCGCGGCGGTAATTTTCGACGACCGGAAATCCGCGCAGGAATATGTCGATGCGATGAAGGTCAATCCCGAGCTTCAGGGCGTTGGAGTCTACAACAGGTCCGGCAAGCTGATGGCGCAAACATCGCGCATCGGCCCATTGCCCGGCGATCTGAGTCAGGTCTCGCAACTGTCGAAGCTGGGATTGCTGGCCATATCGGTCCCCATTACGCAAGAGAAGGTAAGGATCGGAACCATCTATCTGTGGGCGACCGAGGAAACAGCGCAGCGCCGTATCGCGCGTTATTCGGGCATCGCGTTGCTGGTGATCATGGGCGCACTCGTGCTTGTGGTGCTGAGCATTTCGCAACGGGCGCTGGCGCGCGCGAACACGGAGTTGGAACTGCGCGCCGACAACCTTGCCCTGCTCAACACGCAGCTTCAACGCGAGATGGAAGAGCGCCGCAAGACGGAGGAAGCCTTGCGCCAGAGTCAGAAGATGGAAGCGATCGGACAGCTCTCCGGCGGCATCGCGCATGACTTCAACAATCTTTTGATGATCGCGATGGGAAACCTGCAGCTATTGCAGCGCCGTCTCGGCGCGGAAGCCAAGCCGCTGGAGCGTTATATCGAATCCGCCGAAGAGGGATTGCGCCGCGCCGCCCACCTCACGCAGCGCCTTCTCGCATTTGCTCGCCGCCAGCCGTTGACGCCACGCGGCGTGAAGCTGAGCGAGCTCGTCGAGGGCATGACGGCGCTCATCCGGCAATCCGTGGGCGAACATGTGGAGATCGCGTTGCGGCTCAATGCCGAGTGGGCCGTACTGTGCGACGTCAACCAGATGGAAAACGTCGTCCTCAATCTGGCGATCAACGCGCGCGACGCCATGCCCAATGGCGGCAGGCTGGAAATCGAGACGCGCGACATTGAGAACATGGCGCCACCTTTCGATGCCGAAAGCTTCGTGGCGGGCGACTATGTGGAACTGTGCGTGCGCGACAACGGCCTTGGCATGGACGAGGCAACGCGGCGCCAGGCGATCGATCCTTTCTTCACCACCAAGCCGATGGGGCAAGGCACCGGCCTTGGTTTGAGCACGGCATTCGGTTTTGTGCGACAATCCGGTGGCTATCTCGGTATCGAAAGCGCGTCGGGTTCGGGTACGATGATCACGATCCTGCTGCCGCGCGCGCTCAACGACGAAGGCTTATGACCATGAGTTTCACATCTTCCGAACCCGCTGTTCTGATCGCCGAGGACGAAGCGATGTTGCGCATCGTCGCGGTGGAGACATTGAAGGATGATGGCTTCACGGTTTTCGAAGCGGGCGACGGCGCAAGCGCGCTAGAGATATTGCGCAGCCATCCGGAGATCGAGCTGCTGATCTCCGATATCAAGATGCCAAAGCTCGGCGGCTACGAGTTGGCACAGGGCGCGCTCGCCCTGCGGCCCGATCTGAAAGTGTTGTTCATGACGGGCTACAACACCGAATCGCCGCCGGATTTCATTCGTGAGCGTTCCATCCAGACCCTGCAGAAGCCGTTCAACGTCATACAGCTTTCCCATGCCGCGAAAGCCATGCTCGGCCGTGCGGCGCACTGAGCGATTAGAATTCCTTTTCGTCCCAGCCGTGATGGCGGCAGACGATGCGGGCCAGCCGCGTGAATTCCGCGTTGTGTTCGGTGTTGGGCGTGTCGGTTCGCTGACGCTGTTGATATTGATGGATCATTTCGTGCGCCATGGTGCGCAGTAGCGTGTTGGTGTGGCCGACGCAGGCCGATGAGATGCCGATCTCATGGGAATATATTTTGCGGCGGGAACCCCGGTGATAGCCGACATGCAATTTGTGACGGGACACGACGAAGGTGACCTCATCCGCATGCGGCAGCTTCCAGTTGCGGAAGGGCGGGGTGGCGCGTAGGAATTCGTAAGCGCCTTCAATGATTTGAGGGGTAAGGAGCAAGGCCATGGCGTCAGCCTCCACAGTCGACGGAGCCACAACGCGCGAGGGCCGATTTCTATCCGCCACCCTTTTGTGAAGTCGGGTTTGGATGCGAAAAGCGTTCTACGTTTATGTTCTGGGGTGCCCGGCCGGATCGGGGTGGCGCACCTATACCGGCTGGACCACAGACCTCGACACCCGCTTCGAGAAGCACAATTCGGGCACCGGGGCGAAGGCGACACGCGGCCGAAGCTGGATATTTCTCTATGCCGAACGCCATCCCACGCGGCATGACGCGATGAGCCGGGAGTGGCACCTGAAACGGGACAGGACATTTCGCAAATCGCTGCGGCCGGATCAGCCGTAGGTCACACGGAACCAGGATGAAGTATCGCCCGCCGCGGCATATCGTTTTTCTGCTCGCCGCGGCCTGCATGGCCGCCGGTCCCGCGCGCGCCGGCGATCCGCAGCCTTATACCGTCACCATCGCCAAGACCGGCTCCGGCGACATCGACGCGACGCTGGCCGCGAGCGCGCAGCTTGTCACATTGCACGGCAAGGTTCCGGTTCCACCTTTCGCGCTGATCGCGCGCGCGCGCAGCGATATCCCGCGTGTGCAAACCGCGCTCGACAGTTTCGGCTATTATCTGAACAAGGTGAGCATCACCATCGGCGGCCACGCGCTGACCGATCCCGATCTCGCCGCCTATCTGGACGCCGTGCCGGTGGGCACGAGCGTCGCTGTCGATGTCGCCATCGACAAGGGACCGCTTTTCCGTCTGGGAAAAGTGGAGATCGACGGCGCGGTGCCCGATGCGGACCGCGCCGCGCTCGGCATCAAAAGCGGCGATCCGGCGATTGCGGGCAATGTTCTGGATGCGCAGACGCGACTCCTGAATGCGTTGCAGGAAGATGGCTTCGCGCTCGCCAAGGTGGAGGCGCCCGTCGCCTATGGGGATGACGTGAAACATGAGTTGAACGTGTCGTTCCAGGTCGATGCGGGCGCGCAGGTCGAAATTGGCGCGATCAGCTTCAAAGGATTGGCCGATGTCCACGAGAGCTTCGCGCGCCGTGCGCTGAAGATCAAAACCGGCGACCGTTACAAGCCCAGCAAGATCGAGGAAGCGCGCCAGGCGCTGGCGGCGCAAGGCGTGTTTTCCGGCGTGTCGGTGCATGCCGCCGATCATCTGGATGCGGATGGGCGCATTCCGCTGGTCTTCGATGTGCAGGAGCGCAAGCGCCATGCTGTCGCCATCACCGCCAGTTATTCCACCGATCTGGGCATCAGCCTTTCGACCACATGGTCGCACCGCAATCTGTTCGGCAATGCGGAGCAGTTGAACCTCACCGCCGCGGGAACGGGCCTTGGAAGTTCGACAACCGGCCTCGGCTATAACTTCTCCGCGCAGTTCATCAAGCCGCTCTTCCTGCGTCCGGATCAGACGCTGGAATTCCAGGTTTCCGCCATCAAGCAGGACCTGGATGCCTACGATCAGAAAGCCGAAACCATCGCGGGATTCCTGCGCCGCAAATTCTCCGAGATGTGGACCGGCAGCGTCGGGTTGTCGCTGATGCATGATGAGGTTTCACAGGAAGGCACAGATCGTCTCTATCAGCTGATCAGCCTGCCGCTGACGGTGAGTTATGACAGCACCGGCATTGCCGACGTGTTGCGCGATCCCACAAAAGGCTGGCGCGCATCGTTCGCGGTGACTCCGACAAGATCATTCGGCTATAGCGCTCTTACCTTCTTTGCGCTGCAGGCTTCGGCGTCCACCTATTTCGATCTCAGCGGCAACGGCCGCTCGGTGCTGGCGCTGCGCGGCTTGGCGGGCAGTATTCTGGGCGGCTCCAATATGGAGCTTCCGCCGGATCAGCGGCTCTATGCCGGCGGCAGCGCCACCGTGCGCGGCTTCGCCTATCAATCCATCGGACCGCTATTTCCGGACGGCAATCCGGTGGGCGCCAAATCCGTTGATGCCGGCACGATCGAATACCGCCAGCGCATCGGCGAGGATTGGGGCGGTGCGGCTTTCGTGGATGCAGGACAAGCGAACGCCGGCGGCACGCCTTTCACGGGCGATGTGCGCGTGGGCGCGGGCATCGGCGCACGCTACTACACGGCGCTCGGTGCGGTGCGCCTGGATGTGGCGGTTCCGCTGACGCGCGTGCATGGCGGTGACGCCTTCGAGGTCTATATCGGATTGGGGCAGGCGTTCTGATGCGCGATCGACCGTCCCCTATGCGATCCTTTGTCCACTGGAGCCTCGTAGGGCTGGCGGTATTCGCGCTACTGTTCATCGGGCTGCTGCGCACGCCGCCGGGCCATGCGACGCTCGCCTTCCTTATCGAAGAATTGTCCGGCGGCACGGTTACCGTCCACGGGTTGAGCGGCGATCTTCCCGACGACATCCACGCCGACGCCGTGGAGATCAGCGACACGAAAGGCGTGTGGCTGCGGATCGAGAACGTCTCGCTCGCATGGTCCGCGCTGCCGGCGGCGGACAATCACATTCTCATCCATCGTGTTGCGGCGGCACGCGCGGTGATGCAGCGCATGCCGCAATCGGAGGAAAGTTCGGAAAGCACGACTCCGAAGATCGATATCGAGGCGCTTTCCATCCCGCGCATCGAGATCGCAGCCAGGGTCATGGGGCACGCCGCGCTGCTCAAGGCGCAAGGCTCCTTGCATTACATCTCTATGCATCAGGCGCGCGCCGATCTCGTGGTTTCACGGTTCGACAATGGCGACCGCTATGTGGTGCAGGGCGGTATCGCCAATGATGTGGCGAACGGCACGGTCTCCATTACGGAAGGCGCCAACGGTATATTGGCTGCGCTGATCGGCCTGCCGGGTCTGAAGCCGATCAATCTGGAGGCGCGCGCGGCGGGCGATCGCGATGCCAACACGATTGGCTTCCAGCTTTCGGCGGGGACTTTGCGCGCATCGGGCAACGGAACGATCTCGCTCGCGGACCGCAATGCCGACATCGATTTTTCCGCCAATGCGCCCGCAATGCAGCCGAGCGCCGATCTGGGCTGGTCGTCCATGGGACTGCAAGGCCATGTGCGTGGTGCCTTTGACGCCCCGCAAATCGCCGCGAAGTTGCGCGCGCAGAACGTAATGGCATCGGGCAACACCATCTCGCAGCTGGAAGCGGATGTCACCGGCGACAATGGCAAGGTGGATCTTGTCGGCGTCGCGACCGGCCTTCGCATCGCGGGCGATCACCCGGACCTGTTCGCGGCGGCGCCGGTTCTTGTCGAAGCCCATGCCGACTTCACCACAGCGGTGCGGCCCGTGCGCTTTTCCCTTGCGCATCCGCTGGTCACGATTGATGGCGTCGCGGACACGCGCGGCAAGACGAAGCTCACCGCGAAAATCACCGTTCCTGCGCTGGCGCCTTTCGCTGCCCTGCAAGGCGAAGACGTTCGCGGCTCCGCGATCTTTGATGTCGCCCTGGCGCAAGACGCGCAGAAAACGACGCTCGGGCTGAACGGCCACATGAACACCGAAGGCCCATCGCTGATCGCGCGCGTGCTGGGGCACCGTGCGGTGCTGTCGCTTCAGGCTGCCCTCGCGGGCAACGACATCACGGACTCGAAAGTCTCGCTGCAAGGCGCGGGCGTGCGGTTGCAGGCGGCGGGAAGCTTTAAAGGCAAAAGTCTCA
>Ga0207705_10000084_pt1 | contig 116809 bp, 121 predicted proteins | sample KBSC13metaG_FD_184314 | JGI IMG/M metagenome (GOLD analysis project Ga0207705, IMG submission 184314) | Corn rhizosphere microbial communities from Kellogg Biological Station, Michigan, USA - KBS C1-3 metaG (SPAdes) (version 2) | ecosystem: Host-associated > Plants > Roots > Rhizosphere >... | reverse complement strand
CCGTCGTGTTCGACCGCGGTGGCTTCCTGTTCCACGGGCGCGTCAAGGCGCTCGCCGATGCCGCCCGCGAAGGCGGATTGGAGTTCTAAATGGCTGACGAAGTTCAGAACGAGGCCCCTGCGGCCGAAGCCGGCGCCGAGGGCGCACCCCGCGAAGCTCGCGGCGGTCGCGGCCGTGGCCGTGGCGGTAACGATCGCGGCGGTGGCCGTGGCCGTGACGGCCGTGGTCGTCGCGACGACCGCAACAAGAACGAAGAGGGCGGCGAAGAGCTGGTCGAGAAGCTGGTTCACATCAACCGCGTCTCGAAGACGGTGAAGGGCGGCAAGCGCTTCGGCTTCGCGGCACTGGTCGTCGTCGGCGACGGCGCTGGTCGTGTCGGCTTCGGTCATGGCAAGGCGCGCGAAGTGCCGGAAGCCATCTCGAAGGCGACCGCATCGGCCAAGAAGGCCATGATCCGCGTCGCGCTCAAGGATGGTCGCACGCTGCATCACGATGGCCTCGGCCATTTCGGTGCGGGCCGTGTCACCGTCCGCTCGGCGCCTGCCGGTACCGGCATCATCGCCGGCGGCCCGATGCGCGCCGTGTTCGAGAGCCTGGGTGTGCATGACGTGGTGACCAAGTCGGTCGGTACCAGCAACCCCTACAACATGATCCGCGCGACCTTCGAGGCGCTTCGCGACCAGACGAGCCCGCGCTCGGTGGCTCAGCGTCGCGGCAAGAAGATCGCCGACCTGCTGCGTCGCGGCGGTGCCTCGGTCGAGGTAGCCGAAGCCGACGCCGCGGCTGTGGTGGAGTAAGCGACATGGCGAAGGCCACGAGCAAGACGATCAAGATCACGCAGACGGGTTCGCCCATCCGCCGTGAGGCCAGCCAGCGCGCGACGCTGATCGGTCTCGGTCTCAACAAGATGCACAAGACCCGGGAGCTGGAAGACACTCCCGAAGTCCGCGGCATGATCCGCAAGGTGCAGCATATGGTGAAGGTGGAGGGCTAAACCCCTCCTCCTTCGTCAGCGCGACAAAAGCGAAAGCGAGTGCAGACGATGAAGCTCAACGAAATCAAGGACAATGAAGGCTCCCGCAAGGGCCGGATGCGCGTCGGACGCGGCATCGGCTCGGGCAAGGGCAAGACCGCTGGCCGTGGCCAGAAGGGTCAGAAGAGCCGCGAAGGCGTTTCGATCAACGGCTTCGAGGGCGGCCAGATGCCGCTCCACATGCGCATCCCGAAGCGCGGCTTCAACAACATCTTCGCCAAGGATTATGCCGAGGTGAACCTGGGCCAAATCCAGAAGCTGGTCGAAGGCGGCAAGCTGGATGCCAAGGCTGTGATCGACCATGCCGCGCTCAAGGCGGCTGGCGTCGCGCGCGGCGGCAAGGACGGCGTGCGCGTGCTGGCGAAGGGCGAGTTCTCGTCCAAGCTGAAGTTCAACGTCGCGGGCGTGTCGGCTTCGGCGCGCGAGGCGATCGAGAAAGCGGGCGGTTCGGTCGACGTGATCGTCGTGGTGCCGGCGAACGAGAAGGCTGCCGCGAAGAAGGGCAAGACCCTCGCCGCCAAGAAGGCGGCCAAGGCCTGAGCCGTTCGGCTTAGACAAGCGCAAATCTGACACTATATGGAGCGGCGGAGGCGGGGATACTGCCCCCGCCGCTCTTCGTATTTCTGGGGTTCGATAAAGTCCGATGGCATCTGCAGCCGAACAAATGGCCGCGAACGCGAGCCTGTCGCAATTCGCGAAGGCGACCGACCTCAAGAAGCGCATCTGGTTCACGCTGGGCGCGCTCGTGGTCTTCCGTCTGCTGTCCTACGTGCCGATGCCGGGCATCGATCCGCGCGTGCTCCAGTCCCTCTTCGACACGACGAAGGGCGGGGTGATGGACTTCTTCAACACCTTCACCGGCGGCGCGATCTCGCGCATGTCGATCGTCGCGCTGGGCGTGATGCCCTACATCACCGCCTCGATCGTGGTGCAGTTGGCAAGCTCGCTGTCGCCGACGCTGGCCGCCATCAAGAAAGAGGGCGAGAGCGGACGCAAGAAGCTCAATCAATATACGCGTTACGGCACGGTGCTGCTAACCGCCGTGCAGGGCTATTTCATCGCGGTCGGCCTGGAAAGCTGGGGCGCGAGCGCGGGCCAGTCCGCCGTGATCGTCGAGCCCCTGCTGTTCCGCGCCACCACCGTGGTGACGCTCGTCGGGGGCACGATGTTCCTGATGTGGCTGGGTGAGCAGATCACCAGCCGCGGTATCGGCAACGGCACCAGCCTGATCATCATGGCGGGCATCATCGCCGGCCTTCCGACCACGATCGCGGGTGCGTTCGAGGCGGCGCGGACGGGCGCCAGCTCGCCGCTGTGGGTGCTGGGCGGCTTCGCCCTGGTGATCGGCCTGATCCTGATCATCTGCTTCATGGAGCGTGCGCAGCGCCGGGTGCTGATCCAATACCCGAAGCGCCAGACGGCGCGCGGCATGATGCAGGCGGACAAGAGCCACCTGCCGCTCAAGATCAACACGGCCAATGTGATCCCGCCGATTTTCGCCTCGTCATTGCTGGCCTTGCCGCTGACGATCACGCAGTTCGCGGGCAAGCATCTGAACGGCGAGAGCAAGTGGGGCGATTTCGTGATCACCCTCAACCAGTATATCGGCCAGGACACGCCGGCCTATTTCGTGCTCTATGCCGCCGGCATCATCTTCTTCTCCTTCTTCTACACCGCGGTGGTGTTCAATCCGGAGGAGACGGCGGACAATCTGAAGCGTTATGGCGGCTTCATCCCCGGCATTCGCCCGGGCAAGAGCACCGAGACCTATCTCGATTATGTGCTGACCCGCATCACCGTGATCGGCGCGATCTACCTGACCGCGATCTGCGTGCTGCCGGAAATGTTCATTCCGCGGCACCTGGTCGGCTTCGGCGGCACCAGCCTGCTGATCGTGGTCAACGTTACGATCGACACCGTGACCCAGATCCAGAGCCATCTGCTCGCCCATCAATATGGCGACCTCATCAAGAAGGCGCGCCTCAAGGGAGGAATGCGTCGATGAAGCTGCTGATCCTGCTCGGGCCCCCGGGGGCGGGGAAGGGAACCCAGGCGCAGGCATTGGTAAGCCATCATGGCCTGATCCAGCTTTCGACCGGCGACATGCTGCGTGCCGCGGTCAAGGCCGGGACGGAGCTTGGGCTGCAGGCGAAGGCGATCATGGATGCGGGCCAGCTCGTGTCCGACGAAATCGTGACCGGCCTCATCTCGGATCAGCTGGACAAGCACGCGCATGCGCCGGGCTTCATCTTCGACGGCTACCCGCGCACCCAGCAGCAGGCGGAATCGCTCGACCGGCTACTCGCCGAGCGTGGGCTCAAGCTTGATCACGTGATCGAGCTGACGGTGGATGAGGAAGCGCTCGTCGCGCGCATCGCCGGCCGCTACACCTGCGCGCGCTGCAACGAGGGCTATCACGACACGTTCAAGCAGCCCAAGGTGCCGGGCGTGTGCGACGTCTGCCAGTCGACCGAATTCAAGCGCCGTCCCGACGACAATGCGGAAACGGTGCGCGCGCGGCTCCAAATCTATCGCGCCGACACCGCGCCGATCCTGCCTTATTACGAGGCGAAGGGGATCGTCGCTCGCGTCGACGGCATGGCCGACATCGCGCAGGTCTCAGCCGCGATCGAGAAGATCATTGCAGGGGACGGCTTGCCGAGCTGATCGTGACCCAGCGTCAGGGGAATGGCGCGTAGCGCCACTCCCCGCTGGCAATAACGATCAGAAGCGGAAGCGCGCGCCGCCGGTGAAGCGGCGGCCATAAGCGAACACGTCCAGCAACTGGTTGCTGAAGCGCCCGTGCGTGCTCTGCGTCTCGTTGGTCAGATTCAGCGCCTCGAAGAAGACGCTGATATTCTTCGTGACCTGGTAGCTGGTGCTGAAGTCCACCTGCAGGCTTGAGTTCACGAAGGTAGGCTCGGCGCCGAATGCCGACAGATTCTGGCTTTGCCCGAATTGCAGCAGATATTCGTCGCGCCAGTTCAGCGCGACACGCGCCTCGAAGCCGTGCTTGTCATAGAAGCCGACGAAGTTGGCCGAGTTCGCAAGTCCCGTCACGGCGAAGCCGCTGAGCGAGATATCCTTGGGATTATAAGGCTTGTTGGTTTTGACGAAGGTGGCGTTGGCGTTGAAGCCGAAGCCGCTGTTGCCGAACACGTGCTGCCACGCCAGCTCGACGCCCTTGACCGATGCCTCGGGCCCGTTGACCTGCTGTGAAACGGTATAGATCGCGGCCTGGCCCGTCGTGGGATCGATCACGTTGTTGATCGTCTGGCGCTGCGTTCCGGCGACGATGAAGTTGGTGACATTCTTCAGGAAGAAATCGACCGCCACGTAAGAGTTGGGCTGATAATACCACTCGCCGGCCGCATCGAAATTGTCCGAGACATAGGGCTTGAGCCGGGGATTGCCGCCGTTCGCGGACAAGGCGCCCACGCGCGGCAGCGAGCCGACATTGAGCACCGGCGTCAGCAGATTGAGGGGCGGCCGGGTAAGCGTGCGCGACGCGTCGAAGCGCAAATGCAGCCGGTCCGTCAGTTCCAGCTTCATGTCCAGGCTCGGCAGGAAATAGGAATAACTGCTTTTGGTCGAGACGGGCTGCGGATCGGAGAAAGTCGTAACCAGTAAGGTCTGGTCGGATGGGCTGTTGGTCAGCTTGACCGGCAGCTGGCCGATACCTGCCGATGTGATGTGGGTCGATTCCTCGCGCAGGCCGGCGTTGAAATGGAAGGGCAGCCCGCCGATGTGTGTTTCGAAGTCGGCTTTCAGGAACATGGACCAGGTCCGTTCCCGAATGTCGCGCACGCTGCCGGGATCGAGTGCCAGATCGAGCTTCCCGGTATAGGCCGTACCGCAACAGCCATAATTGAAGCCGGGAATATTCTTCGCCTGCGGATTCCCCAGTCCCTCGAGATAGGCATAAAGTTCCGTTGGGCTGTACATGCGCAGGTAGGGCGGAAGCGCGGCATTGCCCGAAAAACCGGGAATGAAGTTCTTGGTGCTGATCAGCCCCTGCTGCATGGTGGCCGGCAACACCACGCCGGTCGAGATGCCGGAGGGCGCGCCATATCCCGCCCAGCTTTGCCAGAAGTTATTGGCGAAGGTGTTGCGGTTCTCCTGGCTGTATTTGTCGTCCAGATAGGAGCCGCCAGCCTTGAGGGTCAGGCCTTCTTCCTTCCAGGTCGCGGTAAGCCGGGCCTGCTTCACCGTATCCGTGTTTTTCTGCGCCATTCGCACCAACACGTGCGAACCGATGATCGTCGGATCCAGGTAGCGCGACTTGTCGCCATTGGGCCCGAACGTCGTAAGCTGCGGCAGCGTGTCGCTGCTGTCGCCCAGCACTCTCACGCCCAGATTCTGCCCGAGCAAAGGCCGGCCGTAGCCGGTGTCCGCGCCGTTGGTGCTGATCTCGCCGTTCGGATTCAGCCAGCTTTTGGCGTAATTCCCGTCAAGCTCGAAGCTCAGTTTGTCCGTGGCCTTCCATTTCAGGTTCGCGCCGGTCTGGTTGGTCTGCAATATCGAATGATCGATCCCCGCATTGATGTTCATCGGGGCGCCCGGCGCATCGATAAAGTCGACGATCGTGCCGTTGGAATCGAGCTTGATGCTGCGGAACTCGTCCCACCCGAACCACACGCCGAAGCCATAAGTGTTGTTCTGGACGACCTGCCGCGAATAATTGTCGTCGACGGTGAGCAGCATGTCGGGCGTGATATTCCACTGAACCGCGATGCGGCCGTCGATACGTTCGTCGCGGGTCTGTGCCTGCTCCGCGCCGAATTGCTGCTGGAACCAGGCGGGAACAGTATGCGTGCTGGACGTCGCCGGATTACCCGCACAAGTTGGGGTGAGCTGGCAGGGATCCAGCATGACCCCTTCCCAGCCCGACACGAACACATGGTTCGTCTTATTGTCGTGGCGCGTATAGGCGAGGTCGGCGAGGATGCCGAATGTGTCGTCGGCGAACGTATCGCTGATCAGCGCGCCCGCCGTCGGGCGGATCTTCTTGTCATAATGCTGCATCGATCCGGAGCCGCTCAGGGCAACGTGCAGACCGGGCCGATCGAACGGCTTGGGAAACAGGATATTGACGGTGGCGCCGATCGATGCGCTCGACAGCGTCACGTCGGGGGTTTTCAGAACCTGCATCTGCCCGACGAAATCAGCGCCCACCGTGCTGAAGTCGATCGAACGGCCGCCGCTTGCCGTCGAGAGCCGGCGTCCGTCGAACAATGTTTCGTTGAAGTCGCCGCCGAAGCCGCGGACCGTGATCCCGGTCGGTTCGCCGCGCTGGCCGGAGCGTTGGATCGATACGCCGGGGATGCGCTGAAGCGAGGCGGCAACGTTCGAATCCGGAAATTTGCCGATATCCTCGGATGAAATGGCATCGACCACGCCGGCTGCGGTCCGCTTGATATCCAGATTGCGCTGCAGGGACCCGCGAAGCCCGGTGACCACGATCTCCTCGCCGGTCCCGGTTGCGTCCTGCGTGACCGTGCCCGGTAGAGTACCGGGCCCGCTGGCCTGTTGCGCTACGGCCGGCGCCGCACAGGCTATGGCCAGAAGGCTGGCGGCGCTTCCGAAAAGGGGCGCTTTCCAGCGAGAGTTGATGCCCAGCATGGACTTCGATCGATCAATCATCTTTGCCATCCCATCCTGCAATTTCACACAACGCGCGCAAACAGGAACACTAACGCCCGCTAAAAAGCGGGCATTCTGTTGGTCTGGAGGCCGTGCCTCCGGGTGGAGATGTTCATATTCCGGCGATTATGCCGGCTAGGACTGCCCTCTCGCTTATCGAACCTTGGATCTTGCGAGATTGTATTGGTTTGCCAGCATGATCGACCTAGACCATGGTCGCAATTGCCGCTGAGGAAATACCCGCGGAACCGCTTATGCTTGTTTTGCCAAGGCGCGTCGGGATGAGCCGGCTCGCAAGAGCGGGAACGGCGCGGCCGCCGGAAGCGCCGGCAGCGAAAAGGCCGGGGAGGGACCCCGGCCTTTCAGGTTCGATTGGTCAAAATAGGTTCAGGCGAAGGCGAGGCGAACGCGATGACGGCGCATGGTGCCACCGGCGAGGCCGAAGCCGAGCACCATCATTCCCCAGGTCGCGGCTTCGGGCACCATGCCGGTCGCCTGGACGCCGTCGATCACCGCCTGGCTGTCGAGGCCGTTGTCGACGTGGTTCGCAACGCCGAGTTCCAGCGTGTAGATGCCGTCGGTCGGCGCGACGAAGTTGAAGAAGTTCCAGCCGCTCGCGCCATAATCGCCGACGCCGGCGACATCCCAGTAGAGCAGGTTAGTATCGTTCACCTTGAGATAGGCGCTGTCGTTATACGGGACATAGTCGTTGGACTGAAATCCCGCATAGCCGCTGATCGTGCCGCCGGCCTTCAGGTTGAAGCTGCGTGACAGGGTCGAGAAAACGTCCATGTCGATACCGGCGGTAACCGCGCCGAACAATACGCCCTCATGCGCGGTATAAACGCCGAGGTCGGAGGTGACCATGGCGCCATTTCCGTTCCAGCCGGACAGCGTCGCATTCTCGAAACCCAGATTGGTCGGGCCTGCCAGCGCGGGAGCCGCGGCCAGCATGATCGGCGCCGTCACCGCGGCGAGCTTCAGGATCGAAAAGAGACGCATACAACCCCACCCCACAAAGGTCCGCCTTTGCCCCGCCGGACCGGGCACACCCCCAAGATGTGCCTAACAAATGGTTGCGTAGCCGATTCTGCCCCGAAACGGAAGTCAGGAAGGTGGTTAAAGCATGTGACGTGCCCGCCCCGGTGGAATCGCAAAGTCGCTTCCGCGGATCGGGATCGGCTTATAGGCTCCCCCGCGTGAGGGGAATCGCGGAACAGCATGCGGATCGGGCGGCACGCCTGCTGGCCGCGGGCGACCGAAAAGGGGCGGCAGGGGCGTATCGCGCCGCGGCGGCAGCGGATCCGCAGTCGCTCTTCGGTCGGCTGGCCGGTGCCCGGGCGCTGATCGAAGATGGCCGCCCTGTGGAACAATGGTTGCGGCGCACGCTGCAATTGTTTCCCGACAGCGGCGCGGCGGCCGGCATGCTCGGCACCGCGCTGGCGGAGGCCGGCAGTTTCGACGAAGCGCGCACCTGGTTTTTACATGCGGTCGAGCGCGATCCGGCTCAATTCGCTTATTATTACGATCTGGCGCGCAGCGCGACGGGATCGGATCCCGCAATGGCGGCGGCGATTGATCGCGCCTTGCTTCATCCTGGCCTCGATAGTCGCCGTCGTGTGGCGCTCCATCTCGCGCAGGGCCAATTGCGCGACCTAGCCGGCGATGCCGAAGGCGCGGTCCGGGCCTGGCGGGAGGCAGCGGACATCGGCAACGCGGCCACGCCTTATGACCGCGCGCTGGTCGAGCGACATGTCGATCTTTCGATCGCGGCGTTCACGCCCGCGTTGATCGAGGCTGCCGGCAAATCGGCCGCTTCGACCGCCCTGCCTTTGCTTGTTGTGGGCTTGCCGCGTTCCGGCACCACGCTGGTCGAGCAGATGTTGTCCAGATATTCCCGCATCGCGGTTGGGGGCGAGAACGACCGATTGATGCGCGCGTGCCGCGATACGCCGATGCCGCCGGATCGCGCGGCGCTGGCCGATCTTGCTACGCAGTTGCGCGCTGGATGGCTCCGCGAACTGCGGTCCGTCGCGCGACCCGCCAGCCGGTATGTCACGGATAAATTGCCGCAGAATTATCTCTGGCTGGGCTTCGTGCGGGCGCTGGTGCCGAACGCCCGCATAGTCCACTGCCAGCGTGATCCGCGCGATACGGCGATATCGATCCTCGCCACATTTTTCGGCCGTTCGGCGGGTTTTCCGGCAATGCCCGAAGATATTGTCTTTCATGTCAGGCAATATCAGCGGCTGATGGCGCACTGGCGATCGGTGACGCCGCCCGATCGGTTCCACGAAGTTCTATACGAGACGCTGGTCACCGATCCGGAGCCTTCAGCGCGCGCGCTTGCAGCGTTTCTCGAACTCGACTGGAATCCTGCCTGCCTGCATCCGGAAGCAAGCAAGTCCGTAATACGTACCGCCAGCAAATATCAGGCGCGCCGGCCGATCGGGGTGGCTTCGGTTGGTCGTTGGCACCGTTATCGCGCGTGGTTGTCCGAATTGGAGCCGCTCGCCGGAGCTTAGCGCAAAAAGAAGGGGCCGAAGGCAGCGCCCCCGGCCCCTCCGGATTCGGGTCGGTAAGATCAGGCGGCGAAGCTGAGCTTGCGCGTGCGCGCCCGCATTGCACCGCCGATCAGGCCGAAGCCGCCGAGCATCATCGCCCACGAAGCAGGTTCAGGTACGGTGCCCGGGGTCACGGAAACCGCGTCCAGCACTGCGCCGCTGCTGAAGCCGTTATCACCATGGTTGGCGACGCCGAGTTCAAGCGTGTAGTTACCAGCCGCCAGAGCGGTGAAGTTGAAGGCGTTCCAGCCGCTATTGCCATAGTTGCCGACCGACCCCACGCTCCAGTCGAGCAGGTGGATGCCGTTGACGGCAAGATAGCCGCTATCATCGAACGGCAGGTAGTCGTTCGCCTGGAAGCCGGCAAAGCCGCTAATCGTCCCGCCAGCACCCAGCGTGAAGGTCTGCGACAGCGTGGTATAGGCGCCGTCGCCGAGCCCCGCTTGCACCGCACCGAGGAAGCTGCCGCTGACCGGCGTGAACGCACCATAGCTACCCAGGGCCCCGGACGGGCCATTGGCCGTCCAGTCGGTCAGGTCGCCGGTTTCGAAGCCGAGATTTCCGGCGAAGGCCGGGGCTGCACTGACGGCCACAAAGGCAGCAGCGATCATGAGCTTGCTTTTTAAATTACGCATATTGGCAATCCCCCAATGTTTCAGCGTCTTATCCACCAAAAAACCACGCGACAAACCGTGGACCGCGAATCAATATATCGGCGCTGACGAATGGGAGTTAACAGAATATTCATCTTTGTCATAATGTATAAATAGCCATAACGGTCATTTTGATAGTTAATCCCACCGAGTTCGTTTCGAAGGCGCATAAAATTTATATTGCTGATATATCGTTAGATATAGCCTTCACCTATCTTTCGATATATATCCACCGGCGAGGATTTTCTGGAAAGAAGCGTAAGTCCGCCCGGCTTCCCTCGGCTTGACACTCCCGCCGACTCTCCCTATCTCGCCGACATCCCTTGAACCCGGTTTCCGGCGGCGTTGTTGCGCGCGCCGTATTTCGTCGTTCTAGGGGCCAACGCGTCGAGATGGGCCGGTTGCCAGCCGGCCTGTGGAGCAGGAGAAACAGAAGACATGGCACGTATTGCGGGTGTCAACATCCCGACCAACAAGCGCGTCGAAATCGCGCTGACCTATATCCACGGCATCGGCCCGGCCAAAGCCAAGGAAATCACCGCCAAGCTCGGCATCGCGCCGGAGCGTCGCGTTCAGGACCTGTCGGACCAGGAAGTCCTTCAGATTCGTGAGACGATCGACGCCGGTTACACCGTCGAGGGTGATCTTCGTCGTCAGGTGGCGATGAACATCAAGCGGCTGATGGACCTGGCCTGCTATCGCGGCCTGCGCCACCGTAAGGGTCTGCCCGTTCGCGGCCAGCGCACGCATACCAATGCGCGCACCCGCAAGGGCAAGGCCAAGCCGATCGCCGGCAAGAAGAAGTAATCAGGTCGGTTCGAGCCGGCCTGCCGGCTCCCGGTCCTTACAGCTAGGGATATAGAGAATGGCACGCGAACCTCAGCGCATTAAGCGGCGCGAGCGCAAGAACATCACCGCCGGCGTCGCGCACGTGAACGCCAGCTTCAACAACACCATGATCACGATCACCGACGCGCAGGGCAATGCGATCAGCTGGTCTTCGGCCGGCATGATGGGCTTCAAGGGCTCGCGCAAGTCGACCCCGTACGCGGCGCAGGTCGCGGCCGAGGATGCGGGCAAGAAGGCCGCCGAGCATGGCGTCCGCACGCTCGAGGTCGAGGTCAAGGGTCCGGGTTCGGGCCGCGAGAGCGCGCTGCGCGCCCTCCAGGCCGTGGGCTTCCACATCACGTCGATCCGCGACGTGACGTCGATCCCCCACAATGGCGTGCGTCCGTCCAAGCGGCGTCGCGTCTAATACCTGCCTAACCGGGGCTCCGTCCGGCCCCGTCGTATTTTGAATTCCGGCCGCAGCGGACGCGCCGCGGCCCTAGCCCCGAGGGGACCATGATGGCGATCAATGCCAAGAACTGGCAGGAACTGAAGAAGCCCGTCGCGCTCGACAAGAAGGGCGGTGGGGACAGCAAGCGCAAGGCGACCTTCGTCGCCGAGCCGCTCGAGCGGGGCTTTGGCCTGACGCTCGGCAACGCGCTGCGGCGCGTGCTGCTCTCGTCGCTGCAGGGTGCTGCGGTGACCTCGATCAAGATCGAGAACGTCCTCCACGAATTCTCCTCGCTCGCCGGCGTGCGCGAGGACGTGACGGACATCGTTCTCAACGTGAAGCAGATCGCGCTGCGCATGCAGGGCGAAGGGTCGAAGCGCCTCCAGCTTTCCGCCACCGGCCCGGCCGAGGTGAAGGCCGGCGACATCGCCACGTCCGGCGATATCGAGGTGCTCAACCCCGATCTGGTGATCTGCCATCTCGACGATGGCGCCACGCTCAACATGGAGCTGACCGCCCAGGCCGGTAAGGGTTACGTCCCCGCCGCGGCCAATCGCCCGGCTGATGCGCCGATCGGCCTGATTCCGGTCGATGCACTCTACTCGCCGGTCCGTCAGGTTGCCTACAAGGTCGAAAATACCCGCGTCGGCCAGGAGCTCGATTACGACAAGCTCACGCTGACGATCGAGACCGACGGCACGATCACCCCGGAAGACGCGGTCGCTTATTCGGCGCGCATCCTCCAGGACCAGCTGCAGCTGTTCGTCCACTTTGACGAGGGCATGGTCGCGACCGCGCCGACGGCTTCTTCGGCTATGGCGCCGATCGGCGGCACGGCCGAGCCGGAAACCAATTCGAACCAGCTCAACCGCTTCCTTCTCAAGAAGGTGGACGAGCTCGAATTGTCGGTCCGTTCGGCCAACTGTCTCAAGAACGACAACATCATCTATATCGGCGACCTGGTCCAGAAAACCGAGGCCGAGATGCTGCGCACGCCGAACTTCGGCCGCAAGTCGTTGAACGAGATCAAGGAAGTCCTCGCTTCGATGGGGCTGCGCCTGGGCATGGAAATCCCCGGCTGGCCGCCCGAGAATATCGAGGAAATGGCCAAGAAGCTCGAACAGGAATTTTGATCTGGCGGGGAGCTTCGGCTCCCCACCAAATCGGAGGGCTAAGGGCGGTGGCCCTATTCACCGCCTGGCCGGGGTTACCTGAAACGGACCCCGTACGAACGAAGGAAAAGAACAATGCGTCATCGTGTTGGCGGCCGTAAGCTGCAGCGCACCTCGAGCCACCGTACGGCTCTGTTCCGCAACATGTCGGCCGCGCTCATCAAGCATGAGCAGATCACGACCACGCTCGCCAAGGCGAAGGAGCTTCGCCCTTATGTCGAGAAGCTGGTCACGCTCGCCAAGAAGGGCGGCCTGTCGAACCGCCGTCTCGCGCATTCGCGCCTGATGGACGACGCGCAGCTGGTGAAGCTGTTCGACGTCCTCGCCGCGCGCTACGCGGACCGCAACGGCGGCTACACCCGCGTGATCAAGGCCGGCACCCGCGCGTCGGACGCTTCGCCGATGGCGGTGATCGAGTTCGTCGACCGCGACGTCTCGGCCAAGGGCCAGGATTCGGGCCCGGTCAACGAGGAAGCCGAAGCCGCCTGATCGGCTTCGCACCAAAGTACAAGGAAAGGCCTCGGCGAAAGCCGGGGCCTTTTTCTTTGCGGTAAGCGCGCCCGCCCGGCCGGTTAGGCCGCCGCGCGCCGGCCGGCGCCAACGGCGCGCTGGATTTCCTCTTCGCTCGGCATCGGCTGCTCGATCACGCAGCGCAGGCCCAGCGCGTCGAAGCCATTGACCGGGCGCGCGGTGGCGACCGCCGCGACCGAATTGGCGCGCGTTTCGATCCCGCGCCGCTCGCCCGGCGGGATCGCGACCGGCTCGCCGAATTTGCCGCCCCATGACGAACCGACCAGATTGCCGTTGGCATCGACAATGCTGATCTTGAGGCCGCCGTCGCCGACCGGACTGTGCCATTCGGGGGCATGCAGCACGTCCGCCATCAGCGCGGCCCAATCGAATTCCAGGTAAAGGACACCTTCAGGCCGGCGTCCGTAGCCGGGGTTGATCGCTTTGACGAAGATCATCACCGCGCGATTGTTCGACCACGGGTTCAGCCAGACCTCGTCGGTGAACCATTCGTCCTCATTCGTGCTCTGCATCGCGCGATTGAACTGGGCGGCATCGGTGAAATCGTGCGCCAGCACGCTCGCGCGCGCATCCTCCGAAAACAGCGCCTTGCCTTCGGCCGAAACGACGAAGGCGTTTACATATTGGCCGGACACGCGCTTCAATATCCGCAGCCGTTCGACCGCGTGCATCAGATTGTTCTGCGTGGGATTGCGCGTCGCTTCCAGGATCATCGGGTCGCTCGCCAGCAGGCAGAGATGCGAGCCGCGCGTGGTCAATGTGCGTGCGATCTGCTGGATGATCGTCTGGGCGAGATCGATCAGGCGCGCGCCTTCGATTTCGGCCAGCATCTCGTCGGCGAAGCGCGCTCCGAGCGCGAGCCGGTCGAGCACATCGGCGCGGAAGGATGCAGCCGAGTTTCGGGCCTGGCCGGCCAGCGCCTTGACCTCTTGTGCGACGATCGAAAAGCCGCGGCCGGCCTCGCCCGAGCGGGCGGCCTCGATCGTGGCGTTGAGCGCGAGCAGGTTGGTCCGCGTCGCGATCTGCTCATTATGCGCGGCATAATGCCTCACGTCGTCGCTGAGCATCGAGAGCAAGGTTCGGATGCGGCGCGGCATTACGGTCAGTCCCCACGAGTGACGCTATTGGGATTCGCGTAAAATGGTTAATGAATCCTAACCAGCGCAAGATTGTTTCGGGTTTCGGTCATTTTTGTTTCCGGCTGGACAAGTTTGGCCCGGCTCCTTATCGGCCCGCCATGAGCGCTGCCCCCACCGACTGCATCCTGATCGTCGACTTCGGAAGCCAGGTCACCCAGCTTATCGCCAGGCGGGTGCGCGAGGCCGGGGTCTATAGCGAGATCGCGCCCTTCAATGCCGCAGACGAGGCGTTCGAGCGCCTCCAGCCCAAGGGCATCATCTTCTCGGGTGGTCCTTCCTCGGTGATGTGGGAGGACAGTCCTCGCGCGCCCCAGCACTTCTTCGATCGCGGTCTGCCGATCCTGGCGATCTGCTACGGCCAGCAGACGATGGCGCATCAGCTTGGGGGGCGCGTCGCGTCGTCCGACAATCGCGAATTCGGGCGCGCTTTCATTGACGTGGTCGGCGAATCCGCTTTGTTCGATGGCCTGTGGAAGGTCGGCGAAAGTCATCAGGTGTGGATGAGCCACGGCGACCGCGTCGAGGAGCTGCCCGAAGGCTTCAAGATCGTCGCCCGTTCCGAAGGCGCGCCCTACGCGATCGCGACTGACGAAGCGCGCCGTTTCTATTCGATGATGTTCCACCCCGAGGTGGTGCACACCCCCGACGGTGGCAAGTTGATCGCCAATTTCGCGCGCCACGTCTGCGGGCTGGCCGGCGACTGGACGATGGCCGAATTCCGCGCCGCCAAGATCGCCGATATCCGCGCCCAGGTCGGCGACAAGCGCGTGATCTGTGGCCTGTCGGGCGGCGTCGACAGCGCGGTCGCGGCCGTGCTGATCCATGAGGCGATCGGCGACCAGCTGACCTGCGTGTTCGTCGATCACGGCCTGATGCGGCTGGGCGAAGCCGAACAGGTCGTGAGCCTGTTCCGCGAACATTATGGCATCCCGCTCGTGCATGTGGACGCCGAACAGGCGTTCCTGAGCGGCCTCGCCGGCCTCACCGATCCGGAGGCAAAGCGCAAGTTCATCGGCAAGACCTTCATCGACATCTTCGATGCGGAAGCCGCCAAGCTCGGCGGCGCGGACTTCCTTGCCCAGGGCACGCTTTACCCGGACGTGATCGAAAGCGTCAGCTTCACCGGTGGACCGTCGGTCACGATCAAGAGCCACCACAATGTCGGCGGCCTGCCCGAGCGTATGAAGATGCAGCTCGTCGAGCCTTTGCGCGAATTGTTCAAGGACGAGGTCCGCGTGTTGGGCAAGGAACTGGGCCTGCCCGACGCCTTCGTCGGCCGCCATCCGTTCCCGGGCCCCGGCCTTGCGATCCGCATTCCGGGCGAGGTCACCAAGGAACGCTGCGACATATTGCGCAAGGCGGACTTCATCTATCTCGACGAGATTCGCCGCGCCGGCCTCTACGACGCGATCTGGCAGGCATTCGCCGTCCTGCTGCCGGTCCGCACGGTGGGCGTGATGGGCGATCACCGCACCTATGACAGCGTCTGCGCCTTGCGCGCGGTCACTTCGACCGACGGCATGACCGCCGACATCTACCCCTTCGACGCCGCCTTCCTTAGCCGTGTCGCGACGCGGATCATTAATGAGGTGCAGGGCATCAACCGCGTGGTGTACGACTATACGTCGAAGCCGCCGGGCACGATCGAGTGGGAATGACGAGCAGCCAACAGGCTGCGTGCGTCGCCCTTTTCCGGCGCGAGAGGGGGAATTATGGGGGTCGACCGACGCAGCATATTGGGAATGGGCCTGGCTTCATTCCTGATCGGATGCGGGAATCACGCTCGAGCCAAGGCGGTCACATTCGGGAGCGTGGCTGAGTTCCGGCAATATATAATGACCATTCTCAAGGATCGGCATCTCGCCGAAAACGTGGTTCCCGATCCGGCCGATCCCGCACGGTTCCAGCTAACCGCGCACGGCGAACCGAGCACGGTGGACCTGACCAGAATCTTCGCCTTCGTCCAGGCCAATCCTGACGGCAACGCTCCGGAGGTCGAGAGATTCATACGCTCGATCACCTATGATCATCATAAGCCGGTCGATGAGAAGGATATCCTCGCCGTTATCCGCACCCAAGATTATGCGCGCGCCTTGGAGCCGGAATTCCTGCGGGAGCCGCTCGGCGCGGATCTTGTTGTCGTTTATGTCGCTGACGAACCGGACGCAATAAAGACGCTGTCTCGAGAGGATGTCCGCGGCAAGAGCCTGGCGGACGTCCGAAAGCTGGCGCTCCAGAACCTCCGCGAGTGGCTTCCGAAGGTCAGGTCGGACGACGAGCTGAAGAGCGGCGTGCTTTATACTGCCGAGGGTAATGAACTTCTGGCGACAAGCCTTGTCCTCCTTGATGACTTTTGGAAGTCCGTCGCCAACCGTTTTCCAGGAGATGTCCTGATCGCCCTGCCGCGCCGGGAGCAGCTTTTCCTGTTCGACGACAAGCCTGAACTGCACTCCGGTATAAGGCGGTTGATCGAAGCGAGCGCAGAGGATGGCTCCGGCCTGCTCTCTCCGCAGCTTTACGCGCGCCGTAATGGCAAGATTGTGGCCGTCCCGGATTAGGCCCCAGAGCGGGAATTCAGCCAGCGGGACCGGTGTTCCAGTCTCTCGCCATGAAACGGGCTTTTCCGCCGGAAAGGACATGCAGCAGCTTTTCGCGATTGCGAACCTGTGCCTCTTCCGATTTCAGTCCCGCGAAATAGCGCAAGACCTCCTTCTTCCGGCTCGGGATCAACGCCTCCCAGGTTTGCTTCATCCGTTCGTCACGCGCCAGGGCGTCGCTAAGCCATTCGGGCATGGGATGGGCCGGGCCGGGCCGATATTCGTCGTCAAACCCTATCTCCACCTCCACCTGGTCGCCGACCTTGGTGCTCGATGCCTCGCGCACCTGCTCGTGGAGATAGAGGTAGAAGCTGCCGTCGCCCCGGGGCATCAGGTTGATGCGCCAGGGATCCTCGGGCTTGCCGTTGACCCGGACCCGCACCGGGAGCGGCTTGCGCCAGCCCGGCTTGAGCCGGGTCGCGCAAGCGGCATCCACCACCACGAACGGGTTGATCCCGTTGATGTCGATGGTCGACCGGAAATGGAGCGGAAGTCGGGCGGGTGGGGGAACGGGTCGGCCCATGCGCGCACCCTGCCATAGCGCGGCTGCCGCCTGCAACATTGCCGGGCCTGATGCAGATGCCGATGCGCCGCCCGTCCTTGTTTCCACGCGTCGCACCCCTATCATGGCGTGATGAACGTGAAGATCCATGGCATCAAGAATTGCGACACGATGAAGAAGGCGTTCGCCTGGCTGAATGCGCACGGCGTCGCCTACGACTTTCACGATTATAAGAAGCTGGGCGTGAGTGAGGCCGACATCAGCCGCTGGAGCGACGCCGCCGGCTGGGAGAAACTGCTCAACCGCGCCGGCACCACCTTCCGCAAGCTGCCGGAGGCGGACCAGCGCGATCTGACGCGGGACAAGGCGATCGCGCTGATGGTCGCCAATCCGTCGATGATCAAACGGCCGGTCCTGGAAAGCGGCGGCGCGCTGGAAATCGGCTTCAAACCGGAGCGCTACGCGAGCCTGCTCGCGGGCTAGACTCGGCAGGCGGCTAGGCGGCGGCCTCGAGAATGTGGCGGGGCAGGATCGGGACCTCGCGCACGCGCACACCGACAGCATCGTAGACCGCATTCGCGATCGCAGCGGCAACGCCCGTGCCGCCGAGCTCGCCAATGCCGCGCGCGCCGGTGGGGCCCGCATGTTCGTCATATTCGTCGACGAAACCGACATCGATCGCGTCGTGCGGGATGTCCGCATTCACCGGCACCGCGACGTTTGAGAGGTTCTTCGCCAGGAAGCGGGCATGACGAGGCTCGACCAACGACGCTTCCATCGTCGCCTTGCCCCATTCCCAAATGATCGAGCCGATCATCTGGCTGCGTGCCGCGAGAGGGTTGATGATCCGGCCGGCCGAGTAACGCGCGACCACCCGCCGCAGGCGAATGAGGCCGAGATCGCGGTCAACGCCGACCTCCACGAAATTCGCGCCCCAGCTTTGCATCGCATGCGGGGTGCCGCTGCCGTTGAAGCTGACCGGAGCGCCACCGACATCGAACTTGCCTTCGCCCACGATTTCGGGCCGCCCGGAAGCACGCACTGCGGAGGCAAGGTCGATCGGCTGCTTGCCGGCCGGCGCATAGGGCTCCAGCTTCGCGCGCGCGTCGAGCGCCGCCAGCCGAACCGCGCCGCCCATACCGATCGTCTGGGAACTGCCGTAAACCGGACCCGCCGGCGGGTAGCGCGTGTCGCCCCATCGGATCGTCACCTGCCCCGGTTCGATTCCCAGCGCTTCGGCCGCGACGAGCTGAAAGACGGTCTGGTTACCCGTGCCGATATCGTTCGAACTCGCCTCCACGACGACCCGCCCGTCGGTCTGGACGCGCACGCGCGCCTCCCCGGGGAACCGCGCGCAGAAGGTGCTGGCCATCGACATCCCGCGCCCGATTTTCCAGACGCCGTCTTCCCGCGGCATCGTGTGACGGCGGCGCCATCCGAATGTCTCCGCGGCTTCGGTATAGGCCTCGCGCAGCTTGTTGGATGACCAGGGCTTGCCGTCGAAGGGCGAATCCTCCGCGAAATTTCTGAGCCGCAGGTCGAGCGGGTCGATGCCCAGCTTGATCGCCAGTTCGTCCATCGCGCTTTCCAGCGCCCAGCTGCCGGGCCCCTCTATCGGCGCGCGCATCGGGGTCGACTGGATCAGGTTGATACGCTCGACATATTGGTCGAGCTCGATCGCGGGGCAGGCATAATAAGTGCGGGTCGCCATCGCGGTCTGCTCGAACTGCGTATCCTTGATCGCGGTCGTGTTCACCGCTTCGTGTCGCATCGCGATCAGCGTGCCATCGCGCGTGGCGCCCAGCGTGATCTTCTGCCGGCATTCGGTCTGATGGCCTGCCTGGCTATATTGTTGCGCGCGCGTCAGCTGGATTTTGACGGGGCGGCCGGCCACCTTCGCCGCGGCCGCGGCAAGGATGACGTGGGGCCATACGTAGCCCTTCACCCCGAATCCGCCGCCGGTATGGGGGGCAATGATCCGCACCTTGTCGTCCGGCAGGCCGAAGACGGACTTCATCACCCCAAGCGGGTTGAGGCTCATCTGCGTCGCGTCCCACAGGGTAAGGCTGTCCCCATCCCAGGCCGCCACGGTTGCCGACGTTTCCATCGGGTTATGATTGCGGGTCGGCTGGTAATAGCTCTCCGAAAGCGTGATTTCGGCGCGCGCCAATCCGCCTTCGACGTCACCCTTTTTATCGTATGCGGGCGCGAAATTGGCGTCCGGCCGCTCGAGCTGGCCGTGGCCGGGCGTGGCCGCCGACGCCGCATCGACCTCCACGCGGACGCGCGCTGCGGCCTCCTCGGCCGCTTCCAGCGTTTCGGCCAGAACGATCGCGACCGGCTGGCCTTCCCACTGAATCTCGTCGGTGGTGAGTGGCATGTGGGTGACGGCCGCGGGCATCTTCACCTCGCCCAGCGGCGGCATATCCGCCCGGGTGATGATCCGCACCACACCCGGCGTGGCCGCTGCGGCCTCGATATCGATATTTCGCAACATACCAGCTGCGACCGGCGATCCAACGGTTACGCCGAACAGCAGATTGTCGGGATAATTGTCCGCGGCATAGCGGGCCGATCCGGTCACCTTGACCGGCGCCTCGTAGCGCGGGGTAGGCTGGCCGATCGTCATGCCGCCGCCTCCACGATCGCGCGTGCAGCGGCCCCCGCGCCCATCGTAACCTTGTAGCGGTTATGCTCGAGTGGGCGGGCGTCCCCGAAACAGGCGCCGAGCACGGGCAACAGCGCTTCACGGGTGGGCGGCAGGCCGACGATACGCTCCTCCGCCTCGGTCAGCCGCCACGGTTTTTGCGCGACCGAGCCCAGCGCCAGCGCCGCGCGCGCGATCCTGCCATCCGCCAGTTCGATCACGGTGGCCGCGGACACCAATGCATATTCGTAGCTCGCCCGCTCGCGCACCTTAACATATGCCGATCTTGTGCCGTCCCGTATCGGCACCCGATAGCCGGTGATGACCTCCTGCGGGCGCAACCGGGTCTCGGCCTGTGCCGGGTCCAGGCCCAGTTCGGCCGCTTCACTTTGCGCGAGATGGAATGTCGCGGCGGGCAGGCTGCGGCGGCCGGACGGGCCGACGAGCTCGATCTCGGCGTCGAGCGCCGCGAGTGCCACGGCGGGATCCGAAGGATGGACCGCGACGCATTGGTCGGTCCAGCCGAGGATCGCGTGACGATCATTGATACCCTCCCGGGCGGCACAACCCGTCCCCGCATGGCGCTTGTTGCAGCCCCATGGCAGCGGCTCCTCGGCCCTGAAATAGGCGCAGCGCGTCTTTTGCAGCACATTGCCGCCGATCGTCGCGCGGTTGCGGATCTGCGCCGAGGCCGCTGCCAGGCACGCCTGCGCAAGGACCGGCGCATGCGAGCGGACATCCGCATTTTCCCCGATCTCGGCCAACGTCGCGAGTGCCCCGATCGTCAGCATGTCGCCATCCCGCGCGATCGCGTTCAGGCTTTCCAGGCCGGCCAGATCGACCACCTGTTCCGGCGCTGCGATGCCGAGGCGGAACCAGTTGAGCAGCTCGGTGCCGCCCGCGATCAGCATGCTCTTTGCACCGTCGGCGGCGAATGCGTCCGCAAGCGAATGGGCACGCGCGTAGGTGAAATCACGCATCGGTCGCTCCCACCCGACCGGCAGCATCCAGCACCGCCGCCGTTATCTGCGGGTAAGCCGAGCAGCGGCATATATTGCCGCTCATCCACTCGCGCACGCTGTCAGCGTTCGTGGCATGTCCCTCCGCGATGCAGGCGATCGCCGACAGGATCTGACCGGGCGTGCAATAACCGCATTGCAGCGCGTCATGGGCGATGAAGGCCTGTTGCACGGGGTGGAGCGCGTCCGGGCTGCCGATGCCTTCGATGGTGGTGACGTCTCGCCCGTCGCACTGGATGGCGAGCGTAAGGCAGGCATTCATACGCTTGCCGTCGATCAGCACCGTGCAGGTGCCGCAGGCGCCCTCGTTGCAGCCCTTCTTGGTCCCGGTCAGATGAAGACGATCGCGCAGGAAATCGAGCAATGTCGTGCGCGGCTCGATCTCACCGGAAAACGGATTGCCGTTTACCCGGCAAGCGAGCTTCGGGCGCGCCTGCGCCAGCATCTCGTCCATTCGCTTACCCCTCCAGGGTCCCGCGCGCGATAACGCCGAAGGGGATTAATATATCCACGCGGCCGTGGCCACGCCTGGGCGCATCGGGCGCCCGCAATATTGCCGCACGGTGCCGCGAGTCCTATCGTCCTTTGCACAGGACCGAAGGAGAAGGACATGCGCCCGCCTTTCTGGAAGTTTGCGCTCTGCCTGGCGCTGGGCGCCGCGCCGGCCGCTGCCGGTCTGAAGCTCGGTGACTATCGCGGCCTGCCCAAGGATCTCGCGGCCGCCGCGACGGCATATGACATCGCCCAGTTCAAGTCCGACCGGGCCGCGCTCGATCGCTGGCTCGCCGACGATTATGTGATGGCCGGACCTGACGGTCAGAATCAGAACAAGGCCGATCTGATTCGCGGGATGACCGCGCCCGGACACAAGACCATATCGGTCTCGCTCAGCATGACCGTACGCAAGTGGTGGGGCGATGGCGCGGTGCTTGGCGGCATTGTCGATGCGCGCGGGCTGGAACGGGGAAAGCCTACGGCCTTGCATGCTCGATTCGTCGACATCTGGGCGAAGCGGGGCGGCCGCTGGCAGGTGGTCTTCACGCAGATGAACGACGCCCGATAATCCGCGTACGGAATCCGGGTTGATCGAGGAGCCGCACATGAGTGAGAACGCAGCCGCCGGACTGATCCTGCGCCGCTGGACCGGCCTGATCCGCACCGCCGATCGGGAGGCCTATACGGCCTATATCGCGGGAACGGGGGGCAATGATTATACGGAAACGCCCGGCAATCGCGGCTACCAGATGATCATGCGCGACCTGGGCGATGGCACAACCGAGGTTGCGACGCTTAGTTGGTGGACTTCGTTCGACGCGATCCGCGCGTTCGCGGGCGAGGATATCGCGGTCGCGCGTTATTATGCGGAGGACGATCGCTATCTGCTCACGCGGCCCGAGCATGTCGAGCATCATCAGGTCGTCGCCGGCGGGCCGGGCGGGGGTGCGGGTTGAAGGCAACGACGCCATCAATCTGTCGCGCACAGCTTTCGTTCAGCAAGACTCGGCGCTAGAGAGGCGGACCCGCCGCACGCCAGCGGCATTCCAGGAGAGGCCGCTTGGCGCTGACGCCTACTGAAAACGAAGCGTTTCTACGCGAAGTCGATGAGAATCTCCGTCGCGACCAGATGACCGGCCTTGCCAGGAAATGGGGCACGGTCGGGGCCGTGGTGGTCGGGCTATTGCTGATCGCCTTGGCCGGCTTCCTCTGGTGGCGGAATAAACAGGCCGAGCAAGCGGGGCAGGAAGGCGAGCAGCTTGTCGCGGTGCAAAGCGCGGCCGAAGTCGGCAGCGCTTCGCCGGACGACGCCCGCCTTACCGCGCTCGCCGGTTCGTCGCGCGACGGCTATCGCGGGCTCGCAAAGCTGACCCAGGCAAGCCTTACCGCCAAGAGCGACGTCCCCGGCGGGGCCAAAATCTATCAGGAAATCGCCAACGACGCAGGCCTGCCGCAGGCAATGCGCGATCTGGCCACGATCCGCGCGGTCACCTTGCAGTTCGATTCGCTGCCGCCCGCCGACGTGGTGGCCCGACTGAAGCCGCTCACGGTCGCGACCAATCCCTGGTTCGGCAGCGCCGGCGAGCTCACGGCCATGGCCTATCTCAAAATGAACCGGAAGGATCTGGCTGGTCCGCTCTTCGCCGCAATCTCGCGCGACAAGGATGCCCCGATCGGCTTGCGCAGCCGCGCCGAGGGCATGGCTACCGCGCTCGGCCAGGATGTGGCCCCCATCGCCCCCGCCGGCGCTCTCAAGGAATGATCATGATTCAGCGTTCGCGCATCGGGCAGGCCGCCCTCGCGCTGTCCATGCTTGCCGCGCTCGGCGGCTGCGGGCTCTTCGGCCATCATGTCGACCGCGGCCCGAAGACGGCGGTGGTCGGCAATCGCGTGGCGGTTCTCAATATCGGCAGCGACGCCGTCGCCGATCCCAGCCTGGCCGACGTGCCGGTCGTCGTACCCGAACCTGCCGTCAATGACAGCTGGACGCAGCCTGGCGGCAACGCGACCAAGACGATGGGCGATCCTGCGCTGCCGCTCAATCTGCGGCCGGGCTGGTCGACCAAGATTCGGGCCGGCGACATCACGCAGCGGATCGGATCGACCCCCGCAATCGCGGATGGCAAATTGTACCTGATCGATGCGGATGCGGTGGTCGAGGCGTTCGACGCCACGGGTGGTTCGCGCCAGTGGGCGACCGCGCTCGACACCAACAAGCGCGACGTTGCGGTGCGGTTCGGCGGTGGCGTGAGCTACGATAATGGCCGCGTCTACGCGACCACCGGCCGCGGTGATGCTGCCGCGCTCGACGCCAAGACCGGCAAATTGCTGTGGAAGGTGCGCCCTGCGGGCCCGCTGCGCGGCTCTCCGGCGATCGGCGGCGGCAACATCTACGTGCTGACGCAGGACAATCAGATTTTTGCGTTGAAGCCCGATACGGGCGAGACCCTTTGGTCGGTTTCCGCCACGCTCGAGACCTCGGGCGTGTTCGGGGTGGGGGCACCCGCCGTGGCGCAGGGCACCGTCGTCGCCGGCTTCTCGTCGGGTGAATTGTCCGCGCTGCGCTATGAAAATGGCCGTATCGTCTGGCAGGACCAGCTCTCGCGCACCGCCATTTCGACCTCGGTCTCTGTGATTTCGGACATCGACGCGTCGCCGGTCATCGACGAGGGCAAGGTCTATGCGATCGGTCAGGGCGGCCGGATGGTCGCGATGGACCTCGTCAACGGCCAGCGCCTGTGGGAGCTGCTGATCGGCGGCATCAACACGCCATGGCTCGCCGGTGAATGGTTGTTCGTCGTCACCGACGAGGCGAAGCTGATGTGCGTCGCGCGCACGACCGGCAAGGTCCGCTGGATCTCGCAGCTGCCGCGCTACCGCGATCCGAAGAAAAAGGACAAGCCGATCGGTTATTATGGCCCTGTTCTGGCCGGCGGGCGCCTGCTCGTGGTCAGCGACCGCGGCCAGCTGATCAACGTTTCGGTCGCGGACGGCAAGATCGGCACGTCGGTCAAGGCAGGCGAGAGCTTCTATCTGCCGCCGGTCGTCGCGAACAACATGCTGTACCTGATCGACACGAAGGGCCGCCTGTCGAGCTGGCGTTGATTCTCCACGGTCATTCCAGCGAAAGCCGGCATCTCAGGATGCATGGGAAACGCGCTCCTCTTGAGAACGCGGCTTGCGCTGGGGTACCGGCTACAAGGTAGGACAGACTCGTAAATCGCCGGGGCTATCCCTAAGGGGTAGCCATGCCCGTTCCCACCGTAGCGATTATCGGCCGACCCAATGTTGGCAAGTCGACCTTGTTCAACCGTCTCGTCGGCAAGAAGCTGGCGCTCGTTGACGATCGGCCCGGCGTCACGCGCGACCGGCGCGAGGGCGAGGCGACGTTGCTCGGTCTCGACTTCCGCATCATCGACACGGCCGGCTTCGAAACCGACGATCCCCAGACGCTGCCGGGGCGAATGCGCAAGCAGACCGAAGCGGCTGTCGAGGAGGCGGATGCCGCCTTGTTCCTGTTCGACGCGCGCGCCGGCGTGACCCCGCTCGACGAGGAGGTCGCGCAGTGGCTGCGCAACAGCGATACGCCGATCATCCTGATGGGAAACAAGGCGGAAGGCAAAGCCGCCCAGCCCGGGCTGATGGAGGCCTATGCGCTCGGCCTTGGCGACCCCATTCCCTTCTCGGCCGAACATGGCGAGGGCCTGGTCGACCTGTTCGAGGCGCTGCGCCCCCATATCGAGCGCGAGGAAGACCCGTTCGAGGAAGAGGAAGAAGACGGGGAGGGCGCGAGCGGCCCGTTGAAGCTTGCGATCGTCGGCCGGCCCAATGCGGGCAAGTCCACGCTCGTGAACCAGATGCTGGGCGAGGATCGCATGATCACCGGTCCCGAAGCCGGCATCACGCGCGATTCGATCTCGATCGACTGGGAATGGCAGGGCCATCCGGTCCGCCTGATCGACACGGCGGGGCTGCGCCGCAGGGCTAAGGTCGAAGACAAGCTCGAACGCCTCTCCGCCGCTGACACCCAGCGCGCGATCGACTTTGCCGAGGTGGTGGTGCTGCTGCTCGATGCGACCCGTGGGCTCGAGGCGCAGGATCTGCGTATCGCCTCTCAGGTGATCGACGAGGGCCGCGCGCTGATCATCGCGGTGAGCAAGTGGGACGTGGCCGAGAATGCGCCCCAATTGTTCCAGGGGATCCGTACCGCGCTCGACGAGGGGCTGGCACAGGTGAAGGGGCTGCCGCTCATCACCGTGTCGGGCTTCACCGGGCGCGGCGTCGACCAGTTGCTCCAGGCGGCGTTCGACACGCGCGAGGCCTGGTCGCGCCGCGTCGGCACGGGCGAACTGAACCGCTGGTTCGAACGCGCGGTCGAGGCCAACCCTCCGCCCGCCCCCGGCGGCAAGCGCATCAAGCTGCGCTACCTGACGCAAGCCCGCACGCGCCCGCCCACTTTCGTTCTGTTCGGTACGCGCGTGGACCAGTTGCCCGAAAGTTACCGCCGTTATCTGGTCAACGGCATCCGCCGCGAGCTCGGCTTCGGCGCGGTGCCGGTGCGGATGAACCTGCGCGCGCCCAAGAACCCGTTCGGCAACAAATGACGGTCACGGTCGACGCGCGTGGCCTGCGCTGCCCCTGGCCGGTGCTGCGGCTGGCGCGGGCGATGCGAAGCGCCGACCGGGCGGCCATTCTGGCCGACGATCCCGCGGCACCGGCGGAGATCGCGGCACTTGCCGAAGCGCATGGCTGGGCAATTTATCCCCAGGATGGAGGGTTTTTAGTGTCCAGGCCCGCCGCGCGATAACAATTGATTTACCCGCTATGGGGTAAGAGCCTCATCCGCCGTATTGCGGAGAGGGCATTGCTGTGAGCGGACACCCGCAGATCAATCACGAAACTTTGAGCGCCATCCGCCTTGAGCTTGGCGCCCACTTTCCGCGCATCCTCGGTTATTTTGCCGAGGACGGCGTCAAGTCGGTCCAGGCGGTCGAGGAAGCGGTCGCGAACCGCGACGCGGTCGCGCTGGTGCGGCCGGCGCACACGCTGAAGGGCGAGGCGCTTCAATTCGGCGCCGAAGCTCTGGGCTATGCGGCCGAATATATCGAGCAAGCCGCGCGCGCGGGTGTCGAGGCGCATAGCTTCCCGCTCGACATCGTCGAGTTCAGCACAAAGCTTCGGCCGCTGTTCGAGGAGGCGCTCGTCGCGCTTCAGCATGCGGTTGCGCCCAAGCCCGCCGCGGTCGCCATGCCGCTGCGCCGCCCGGTCGGCGGCTTCGGCCGCAAGGTCGGCTGACCACGACGCTCGCTCGTCCGAACGGACGGGCGCTCAGTCTTCCTCGGCCGGCTTCGACTGAAGCTGGATATAATTCTGGATTCCCATCCGCTCGATCATGTCGAACTGGCGTTCCAGGAAATCGACATGTTCCTCCTCGTTGTCGAGGATTCGGCGGAACAGGTCGCGGCTGACATAGTCCCGCACCGCCTCGCAATGCGCGATCGCGTCGCGCAGCAGGGGGATCGCGTCGCCTTCGAGCGCGAGATCCGAACGGAGCACTTCCTCCACCGTCTCGCCGATGCGCAGGCGCCCCAGCATCTGGAAATTGGGCAGGCCGTCCAGGAACAGGATGCGCTCCGACAATATGTCGGCATGTTTCATCTCGTCGATCGACTCATGCTTCTCATAGGCCGCGAGCCGGGCGATGCCCCAATGGTCGAGCAGCCGGTAATGAAGCCAATATTGATTGATCGCCGTCAGCTCGTTCTTGAGCGCCGCGTTGAGGAATTCGATGACCTTCTCGTCGCCCTTCATGGCACGGCTCCCGTTTCGATGCAGAGATCGAGGAACAGGCGGCGGCCGCCCCCTTGCGATCGCAGCATGTTCGAGGGCCGCTTAAACCAGGGCGAGGGGGGATTTGAAGCGCGAACGACTCGCGCGAGTCATTCTTAATTAGGCGGCAGCCGCCTGCTGTTCCTCGGCAATCAATTCGCGCGCGAAGGACAGGCACTGGCCGCACTTCGGACGCGCGCCGAGCGAGGCGTAAGCGCTGAGCGGGCATTGCGCACCCGAACGGGCCGCCTCCCGGACTTCGCGTTCACGCAGCGCGTTGCAGTGGCAGACGACCATTTGCGACTCCGAATCAACAAGCCCTATCTAAGGCTATTGAGACTAACTCGCAATAGCTTGACGGAGTCTTACCACGCGGCCGCGCGACAAGCTCCGCCAAAGCCATTCAAACGGGCCGTACCGGAAATGGCGCAGCCAGAGCGGGCTCCACCAGAGGATGAGGAGCCACTGGCCAAGCACCAGCCAGTAAAGCTGCGCGCGGTGAAGCTGACCGAACAGCCCGAGGCCATAGCCATAGAAGATGGTGGTCATGATCAGACTCGTGCCGAGATAATTGGAAAAGGCCATGCGCCCCGCCGCGGCGAGCCGGTCGGTCAGCCGGCTCGCGACACCGTCCCGGATCGCGAGGATGATGACCGCTGCATAAGCCAGCGCGAGGAACGGCCTCAGCAACAGCGTCGCCGTATCCGCGAGCGGCAGGAAGGCCGGATCGAAATGATGGCCTTCGATCGCCCGCACCAGCGGCAGATAGAGCGGGATCGCCACCGCCCCGGCGACGATCGTCCGACGATAAGCCTGCCTGCTCCAGCCGCCGCTCCAGAAATCGAGCCGGTAGAAGAGCATGCCCAACAGCACGAAGCCCAATGTCTCGGGCATGCCGATCGGCAGATAGAGCGTCTGGTAGTCGTGCGCCGTCATCGCGCGCATCCGGAACACGTCTGCGAAGCCGCCCCGGTAGAGGCTGACCTCTCGCCCGACGACCTCGGGCGAGGGCAGGGTGAAGGCCAGGACCTTGCCCCACTCCCGCACCGCGTCCGCCGGCGGGTGGGGGCTGTCGGCCAGCGCCTTCAACACCTGCATGTCGTGATATTCGATCAGGTTATGCGCGGCCGAAAAGCCGATCAGGCAAAAGGCGGCGAAGCCCATCGCGCCGCGGTCCCATTTGCGGGCGAGGAAGGCGATCGCGCCGGCAATCGCATAATCGACCAGTATGTCTCCGTACCAGACGAGCCAGGCGTGCAGCATCCCGAACACGAACAGCCAGAAGATGCGCGTATAATGCGTGCGCACCGGCCCGGGCGTCCGCTCTTCGGCCGCGTCCGTGATCAGCAGCAGCGATGCGCCGAACAGCATCGTGAACAGCGCGCGCAGCTTGCCGTCGACCAGCACATAAGCCGCCGCCCAGGCAAACAGATCGGCCCCATGCGCGCCGCCATAATAATTGGGGTCGACATAGGCGTAGACCGGCATGCCCATCGATACGATGTTCATCACCAGGATGCCGCACACCGCAAAGCCGCGGATCGCATCGATCGTGACGATCCGGTCCTTGCCGGTGGCGGCGTGGCTCACCGTGCGGAGCCGCTCCGCGCCACCAGCCCGAAGGTAAGGCCGACCAGCCCCATATGCGCGAACAGGCCCTTCGCAATTGCGATCGGGTCGCTTGGCAAGGGCGCGCCGAAGCGGATCGGCAGGACCAGCCCGTACATGAACAGGTAGAGGCCCAGGCCATAGACGGCGCCCGCGACCAGACTATGCGCGCGAAGCCGATCGTTTCGCGCAAGAAGGAGCATGAAGACCGCGGCCATCACCGCCATGATCGCATAATGGACCGCCAATCCCAACAGCGCGCCGGCCGCGCCCCAATCCACCGCGGGCGGCACCGCCCCGCTCGCCAGACCGCGCAGCATCCTGCCAACCGGCTTGCCGTGCAACGCGGTCTCGGTTGCCGCCATGCCGATATCCAGCGTGCCCGCGATCGCCGTTGCCACCAGGATGCGCCTGCCAAGGCCCTTCTCAACCGCTTCTGTCATCTCCCCCCTCCTCTGTTCGCTATCGCAATTCCTTGCGGATCATCAGCTTGAGCCCCGACCAGACGCTGTCGATCGCGCATATTTTCACATCCACCAGCCCCATCGGCAGGCAAATGTCGCGGATGACATTCTCGTCGATGTCCGTGAGCCTTTTCGATGCCCGCTTCGGCCAGGACACCCAGACGAAGCCGGCGGGGACCAGCAAGCGCCTGAGTGTGGCCAGATCATCCGCCAGCGCGGCGCGCTCCGTCTTGAAGATATGCGCGACATCGATTGGCGCGCTTGGCCCGTCGAGCAGGATCGCCCCCGTATCGCCGATCTCGTCGGCCACGCTGGACGGCATACCGTCGCGCCAGACCCGCTGGCCCGGCTTGAGCCCCAGCTTCACCGCAAGCGGCGTCCCTGAATAACCGGCCGGCATTCCTTCCTCCCCTGAACGGGGCGGAATGTTACGCCAAAGCTGCGTCCGCGCCCATCAGGTTCGGGAAGAAGCCTTCGTGCGCGGTGCGCAAGGCGTCGAGCGAGACGCAATAATCGCCGGCTTCGCATTCGAAGACCAGGCGGTTGGCGGTCGTGCGGCCGATCGGCTCGGCCTCGATTCCGTGCGCCTGCGCGCCGGCAAGGAACCCGAGCAAAGCGATATCCTGCACGGTCACGACGTAAAGGCCCTGATCTTCCGCGAAGAAGGACCCGGCCAGGCCGAACGGCGTCGGCCCGTCGATCAGCGCGCCGCATCGGCCGGCCAGCGCCATCTCCGCGATCGCGACCGCGATGCCGCCATCGGACACGTCGTGGCAGGCGGTGATCCAGCCGAGTTCGATCGCCTCGCGCACATAGTCGCCCGTCCTGCGCTCCGTGGCGAGGTCGACCGGCGGCGGCGGCCCTGCTTCCCGGCCGTCCACTCCATGCAATTCGCGCAGCCAGAGCGACTGGCCGAGATGGCCCTTGCGCGCGCCAACCAGCAGGATGATGTCGCCGCAGCCCTTGAAGCCGATCCCGACCGACTTCTTCCAGTCCTTGAGCAGGCCGATGCCGCCGATTGCGGGCGTCGGCAGGATCGCGCTGCCCGACCCGTCTTCGTTCTTGGTTTCGTTGTAGAGCGAAACGTTGCCGCTCACGATCGGGAAGTCGAGCGCGGCGCAGGCCTCGGCCATGCCCTCGATGCAGCCGACGAACTGGCCCATGATCTCGGGTCGCTGCGGATTGCCGAAATTCATGCAGTCCGTGGTCGCGAGCGGCTTGGCACCGACCGCGGTGATGTTGCGCCAGCATTCGGCGATCGCCTGCTTCCCGCCTTCATAGGGATCGGCATAGCAATAACGCGGCGTGCAATCGGTGCTGATCGCAATTGCCTTGTCGGTCCCGTGGACGCGCACCACCGCGGCGTCGCCACCCGGCCGCTGGACCGTGTCCGCGCCGACCATGTGATCATATTGTTCCCAGATCCAGCGGCGCGATGCCAGGTCGGGCGAGGCCATCAGCCTGACCAGATCGGCCGCCACGTCGCTGCTTTCGGGCATTTTCGCGGGAAGCGCCGGAACCTCGGTCTTCACGTGCGGACGGTCGTAGCAGGGAGCGTCGTCCGCCAGCGGGCCGAGCGGGATGTCGCATACCGTCTCGCCATTGAACTTGAGCACCATGCGGCCGGTGTCGGTGACGTGGCCGATCACCGCGAAGTCGAGCTCCCACTTCCTGAAGATTGCCTCGGCGAAGTCCTCGCGACCCGGCTTCAGCACCATGAGCATCCGCTCCTGGCTTTCCGACAGCATCATTTCGTAGGGCGTCATGCCGGTTTCGCGGCAGGGGACCGCATTCATGTCGAGCTCGATCCCCACCCCGCCCTTGGACGCCATCTCGACCGACGAGGAGGTCAGGCCCGCCGCGCCCATGTCCTGGATCGCGACGATCGCGTCCGACGCCATCAGCTCCAGGCACGCCTCGATCAGCAATTTCTCGGTGAAAGGGTCGCCGACCTGTACGGTCGGGCGCTTCTCTTCCGAATCCTCGCCGAAATCGGCGGACGCCATGGTCGCGCCGTGGATGCCGTCGCGGCCGGTCTTGGACCCGACATAGACGATCGGATTGCCCACGCCCGAAGCGGCCGAATAGAAGATCTTGTCCGTTTCCGCGACGCCCACGGTCATCGCATTGACCAGGATGTTGCCGTCATAGGCGGCGTGGAAATTCACCTCGCCGCCGACCGTCGGTACGCCCACGCAATTGCCGTAGCCGCCGATGCCGTGGACCACGCCCGCGATCAGGTGGCGCATCTTGGGGTGGTCGGGCCGGCCGAAGCGCAGCGCGTTCATGTTGGCGATCGGGCGCGCGCCCATCGTGAACACGTCGCGCAGGATACCGCCCACGCCCGTCGCCGCGCCTTGATAGGGCTCGATATAGGACGGGTGGTTGTGGCTCTCCATCTTGAAGATGGCGGCCTGGCCATCGCCGATATCGACCACGCCGGCATTCTCGCCAGGCCCGCAGATCACCTGCGGCCCCGTCGTCGGAAGCTTCTTCAAATGAATCCGGCTCGATTTGTAGCTGCAATGCTCCGACCACATGACCGAGAAGATGCCGAGCTCGGTCAGATTCGGCTCGCGTCCCAACGCGTTCAGTACGCGCTGATATTCTTCAGGGGACAGGCCGTGTTCGGCGACGACTGCGGACGTGATTTCGCTCATGCGAGAGCCGATAGCGAAGGGGCAGGCCCAAGCCTACCCCTTTGCGCATCATTCGGTCAGGAGAAAGCGACGCTGCTCCGCCGCCGGCGCACCGCGGCCCCGACCAGGCCGAAACCTCCGACCAGCATCGTCCAGCTTGCAGGTTCCGGCACGGCGCCGCTATTGCCGCTGACCGCGCAGCTTCCGCCGCCAAGGGCCGCTGCATCGCTCGCGCTGAGCTTGCTGTTGTAGGTGCAGATCGAACTGACGAAGCCCGGCGCGTTTTCGGACTGGTCGTCGACGAAGAACAGGACCGATGAGCTCGTGATCACCGAACTGGAAAAGGGCGCCGTGTTGAGGACGTTGTTGCCGTCGAGATAGACGGAAATGCCATCGTCGTCGCGCGTGAACAGCAGGTGATGCATGTCGCCGACCGAGAAGGCGCCGCCGTCATAGGCCCCGAAATGGTAATAATCGACCACGGGCGCGAACGAGCCGTGGATGTAGAGGCCTGCATCGACACCGTTCGAGTTGATGATCCGGTTATAGTTCTGCAGGCTGCTGAAGCTGAAATCCAGGCCGATCGAATAAACGTGGCTATCCGCGAAGGCGGCACTGGTGAGTGCCAGGCCTTGGCCGGCATCAAAGCTGACGCCACTTGCTCCCAGCGTCGCCCCATTGACCAGCGACAGCGAAGGGCCGCCGAGCGCGTCGGCGAGCGTGCCATCCAGGGAATAGCTGTGCGCCGGGCCGACTGCGAGCGCGGGCGCCGTGCTCAGCAGCAATATCGCGGAACAGGCCGCCGCGGATAAACCGAATCTCATCGTCATTGTCCCCCGTTAATGACGCGGTAACGTTATCTCCGCTCGCCCGAATCTTCAATATCGTAAGGTTAACGCAAATAAAAAGGCCGGCGAAATTGTCTTCGCCGGCCCATATTGTTTGAATTTCAAAAGGATCAGGCGTCGCAATCCTGGCCTGCGCTGCCCTTCTTCAGGTTGACGGACTTGGACGTGGCCGAGCCGGTGAGCGTGTAGCCGCCACCGCTGAACGGATCGCCGACCTTGGGCGCCGCCAGCGGGATCGGGGTCGACGCCTTTTCCTTGAGGTGCAGGTTGGCGGACTGATTGTCGTTGAACCAGTCGACGTAGATCAGGCTGTTATCCTTGCAGCGATACGACTTGTTGGCCAGCATCGCCGGCGGCAGCTTGATCGGCTTCGCGGCCTTGATCTTGTCAGCATCGGGATCGGTCGGCCCGCCAGCGACGATTGTGGTCGGCTGGGTGTTGCAGGCTGCGAGCAGGAAAAGGGCGGCGAGCGGCGTAGCGCGGAGGATTTGGAGCTTCATAGCGGTCCCAGTTTTCGCGGGTGCGGTAAATTACGTCAAGAGTGTTGACGCTCTTGTGACACGAACGGCCACGCTCGGCTTGAAGAAAAGTCGCTGCAATGCGACGAACCGAGTGCGTTGGTGCCGGAACCGCTCTGCTGAAGCGGCAGCGTCGACCGGTGTCGAAGCGCACTGACCTGAGGTCGAAGCCGCCAACCAAGGGCGTCCCCAACCAAAGCCAGCCTTGCTTAAACCGAAGCTTGCTTGCCCCGCCTCGCCGGCATGCTTATCCCGGTACTTATGGTGACCCCAGCTCCAGGCGTGCCCGCCCTCGTCGGCAATACGCCGCTCGTCCGCCTTGCCGGCCCCAGCGAAGCCACCGGCTGCGAAATTTACGGCAAATGCGAATTCATGAACCCTGGCGGGTCGGTCAAGGACCGCGCCGCCTTGTTCATCATCGAGGACGCGGAGGCCAATGGCACGCTCACGCCCGGCGGCCTGATCGTGGAGGGCACCGCCGGCAATACCGGCATCGGCCTGGCCTTGATCGGCAATGCCAAGGGCTATCGCACCACGATCGTCATCCCCGAAACGCAGAGCCAGGAAAAGAAGGACACGCTCCGCGCGTTGGGGGCCGAGCTGATCGAGGTCGCGCCGACCGCCTATTCCAACCCCGCCCATTATGTGCACACCTCGCGCCGCATCGCCGAGGAGACGCCGGGCGCGCTTTGGTCCAATCAGTTCGACAATATCGCCAACCGGCTGGCCCATATCCGCACCACCGCGCCTGAAATCTGGGCCCAGACGGGCGGCAGGATCGATGGCTTTACCTGCGCGGTCGGCACGGGCGGGACGCTTGCGGGCGTGGGACTAGGGCTCAAGGAGTATAGCGAGGACGTGACGATCGCGCTCACCGATCCGCACGGCGCCGCGCTCTACGAATATTATGCGCATGGCGAATTGCGCGCCGAGGGCTCGTCGGTGGCCGAAGGCATCGGCCAGAGCCGGATCACCGCCAATCTCGAAAGTGCCCCGGTCGACACCCAATTCCGGATTTCGGACGAGGAAGGGCTGGAGCAGCTTTTCGCGCTGCTCAAGAATGAAGGCCTGTGCGTCGGCCTGTCGTCCGGCATCAACATCGCGGGCGCAATGGCGCTGGCGCGCGAAATGGGGCCCGGCAAGACGATCGTCACGATCCTGTGCGATAGCGGGATGCGCTATTTGTCGACCCTGTTCAATCCGGACTGGTTGCGCGCAAAGGATTTGCCCGTGCCCGAATGGCTGGTGCGATCCTAGACCTTCCGGCCCGTCAGGGCACGCCTACGACACCCTCGGGTATGGCGGGATAGCCGCGCAGCAGGGCCTGGGTGAGGTCGGTCGCGACCGTCTCGTCCGCGCCCTTTTTCGTGCCGGCCGGCCGGACGGTCACCGCCGCGCCATTCCATACGACCTCGTCCGCTCCGCGCTTGCGGATACGCAGTTCCAGCCGGACGCGCTGGAGCGGGACGATCCTGGAGTTTCCGGTCGCGAACGGGACGACGACCCCCATGCCGACGCTGCCGCCGGCACCGCCCGGCATGGGCCCCACATGCCCGGCGGATCCCTTGACCGTGCTGGTCCCTACCTCTGTCCGGCTCAGGGCCAGCTCCGCCACGTAAGCGGAGTGGCCGGGATCCTCCAGGATGGTAAAGCCTTTCGAGGCGAGCGCGTCCGCGGCCGCGCCCACGAAGATCCGCAGCGAGGGATCATAGTCTCCGTCGGTGGTCTTGGGTTCGATCGACACCGTCCCGCCCGCGGGCGGATCAGCCGCCATCGCTGCACCGCCCAAGATCGGTAAAAAGGCCATTGCGGCCGCTGCGATCAGAACAGCGCGCTTTTTCATGCCGGCTCCCATTCGTCAGCCTTATGCCCCTACTGAGATCATTGGGCCCTAACCTCGGATGAACGGTGCGATTCCGTGCCCCGCCGAATCGAGATTCACAAGCGGCGAGTTGAGGCTTATCTATGGCCCATGATGCAATTGCTGCGGATCAGGGAATGAAACCCATGCACCGCGTGCGCGTGGGCCTGATCGGGCTTGCCTGGGTCTTCCTGCTGGTGATGCTGGCGACCACTTTCGTGCATGTCGCGGGCGGGGATCGGCCCGATGCCAATGCCGCCGCGGCGACCAATGAAAATAGTCCGAATGACCCGCTCGCCGAACTGGGCGTCGCGCCCGGTAATCCGGATCAGGCGGAGCAACCTTCGGGCTCCTCGTCAGCCAAGGCAAAGCCGCGCCCCGCGGCACATTGATGTTCAGCCGTGGTCGAGTCGCCGCGCGGCCGGCCTCGGATCCGGTGCCGGCACGGAAATTTCCTCCCACATTCTTATCCACAGGCTCCACCAGCCCGGGAATCCCCGGATTCCGGGGATATTTACGCATCCGTTCCACCCAGCCTCCGCCATGGAATACACAGTCTGACCCATAGAATGGCATTGAAACCCATGTAATACCCATGCTAATCCATGCTTATCCGGCGATGGAGGGTGCGATGGCATGCATCCCCCCGTCACCGGCCGACGGGGAACGGGGCGCGCTCCCCCGCGGTAAGCAGGGTGGATTTGCAGGGTGGCGAGGGAGACTTTCTTCGTTGGGCATCAACTGAACGCGGTCGATGGAAAGGGCCGCGTATCGGTGCCCGCTGCCTTCCGCACCCAGCTTGAACGCCGCGCCCAGGAAGACGGCAAGGAAGCCGTCAAGGAACTGATGATCGCCCCCAGCCCCAAGGGCGATCGCCTCCGCGCCTTTGACCCCGCCGGCGTCCGCGATCGCGACGCCAAGTTCAGCGCACGCGTGGCGGACCTGCCCGCCGCCGAGCGTCCCGATGCCGAGGAAGACGCGTTCCGCGACGAACTGGCGACCGCCACCCCGGTCGCGTTCGACAGCGCCGGCCGCATGGTCCTGCCCCCGATCCTGCGCAAGCTCGGCAAGATCGGCGATCTCGCCTTCTTCGTCGGCGTGCGGGACTATTTCGAGATACTGAGCCCCGAAAATGCCCGGGCGGCCTTCGCCAACAATCCGATGATGCTCGAGATGCTCGATCATTATCTGGAGGAGCGCGAGGCATGAGCCAGGCCGCGCCCCACATCCCGGTCCTGCTGGACGAAGTGATCGCGGGTCTCGCGCCTCAGCCGGGCGAGACGCACGTCGACGGCACGTTCGGTGCCGGCGGTTATAGTTGGGCCTTGGTTGAGGCCGGCGCCCGGGTGTTCGCTTTCGACCGCGATCCCGATGCCATTTATGAAGGCGGTAGCCTGGAGGCGGCATCGAACGGCAAGCTGACGCTGCATCAGCGCCCGTTTTCGCAGATGTATGACGAGCTGGAGCGAGTGTCGGCACTGCCTGTCGACGGCGTGGTGCTAGACATCGGCGTCTCCTCGATGCAGCTCGATCGCGCCGATCGCGGTTTCTCCTTCCAGGCCGACGGGCCGCTCGACATGCGCATGGGCCGGTCGGGCATGAGCGCCGCCGACTTCGTCAACGAGGCGGACGAGGCCGAGATCGCGGACGTCCTGTTCCATTTCGGCGAAGAGCGTCAGTCGCGCCGCGTCGCCCGCGCCATCGTCGCCGCCCGCCCGATCACGCGTACCGGTGAACTCGCCCAGATCGTGCGCCGCGCGCTCGGCTATCGCGAGCATGACAAGAAGGATCCCGCGACCCGCACGTTCCAGGCGATCCGCATCCACGTGAATCGCGAGCTGGGTGAGCTTGAGGATGGCCTTGCCGCCGCCGAAGCCTCGCTGGCCCCCGGCGGACGGCTCGCTGTGGTCTCGTTCCACAGTCTGGAAGACCGGATCGTGAAGCGCTTCCTCCAGGAACGCAGCGGCAGCACGCCCTCCGGCTCGCGCCACCTGCCCGAAATCGCCCGCCGCACGCCCAGTTTCGAGGCGGTCGCCAAGCCGGTTCGCGCGGGCGAGGCCGAACTAGCCCGCAATCCCCGTTCCCGTTCCGCCACCTTGCGCGTCGCCCGGCGCACCGCGGCCAGTCCCTGGGCGACGAAAGGTCGTGCATCATGATCGTCGCGACACGCCTCAATGCGGTATGGCGGGTGGCCGGCGTCGCGGGTGCGGCGCTCTGCTGCTATCTCGTGTCGCAGTCGGTCGCGTCCGAGCGTGCCGGTCTCGAAAAGGTCGATCGCGAGATCGCCGAGACGCACGACGATATCGCCAAGCTGCAGACCGAGATCGGCGTGCGCGCCCGCCAGGGCCAGCTTGAAGCCTGGAACCGCGATGTGCTGGCACTGCAGGCGCCACGGCCCAGCCAGTTCGTCGCGAGCGGCGTCCAGCTCGCCAGCCTCTATGGCCACCGTGGCCAGCCCGCGCTGCAGCTCGATCCGGCGATCGCCTCCCAGCAGGGCTCGCCGACCAATGTTGGCTATCAGCCCGCCCCGGCGCAGGCTCAGCCTCCTGCGCCTGCGGCGGCTGACGCGCCCGCGCCCGTTCCCGCGCAGCCCGTCCTGCGGGCCGCGAGCTACGTCCGCCCGGCGCCCAGCCGGCTCGGCGCGCCGGCGATGGATGCGGCGCCGACCGTGCAGACGGCGTCCTTCGAAATGATCAGGACGCCCGCGCCCGCCACGCGCGCGGATCTGGCGGAACCGAAGCCCGCCAAGGTAGAAACCAAGGCAACGGCCCACGTCTCCGACAAGAAGGCGGCCGATCCCAGACCGCTCCAGACGGCCGAAGCCAGGCCCGCCAGGCCCAAGGCCGATGGGGTTAAGCTCGCCACGCGCGATCCGCTTCCCAGGTCGTTGCTCCCGGCTGACATCGGCGCGCTCGCCGCGCGCGAAGCCAGGGGCACCAAGGACAGCTCCAAGGCGGCGCGGTGAACGCGCCCGCCGCTCTTCGCATCGACCGCGCTGAGCGCGTGGACGTCCGCGACATTGCGGCAGCCGTTCCGTCGGGCGCGCTGGGAGTCGCGCAACAACGGCTGATGGGGCTCATGCTCCTGTTCGTGCTGATCACCGCGGTGATTGCGCTCCGTCTCGTCCAGATATGCCTGTTCGGCGGCCCCGACGTGCGCACCGCCGCCGCCGATGTCGCGGATCGCGGCGAGATTGTCGACCGCAACGGTCAGCCGCTCGCGACCACGATCAAATTGTGGGCGATCGCGATCAATCCGCAGAAGGTGCTCGGCAACAAGGACAAGCTGGCGGTCCAGCTCAACCAGCTGATGCCGGAGCGGTCGGTCGCGCAATATCAGGCGATCCTGCACGGCAAGCGCAAGTTCATGTATCTGCGCCAGCCCGCGCCGCCCGAGCTTGCCGCCGCGGTGCACGCGCTGGGCGAGCCCGGCATGCTCTTGCTCAGCGAACAGCACCGCCTCTTCCCGCAAGGCGCGATGGCCGGGCATCTGCTTGGCTATTCGCAGCTGGTCGAAGACGGCAAGGGCAAGAGCACCGTCACGGGCATCGGCGTCGAACGCTATTTCGATGATGATCTCAAGGCGGGCAAGTCGATCCAGCTCTCGATCGACACGCGCGTCCAGGCCGCGGTCGAGAATGAGATTGCGCGCCGCATGGCCGAGACCCAGGCCAAGGGCGGCGCCGGCATCGTGCTCGACGTGAATACGGGCGAGATCCTGGCGATGGCCTCGCTGCCCGACATCAACCCCAATGCCCCGTTCAAGGGGGTCGATCCCTCCGATCAGCAGGTGATGATCAACAAGGCGACCCAGGCGGTCTACGAGCTCGGCTCGACCTTCAAGATGATCACGTTCGCCAATGCGATCGAGCACGGAGTGATCACCGATTGGTCCAAGACCTATGACGTGAACGTGCCGATGCAGGTCGGGCGCTTCCGCATCAAGGACGACGAGCCCAAGCATCGCCCGATCACCACGGTCGAGATCATGACCTTCTCGTCCAATATCGGCACGTCGCAGATCGCGCTCGCGCTGGGTGCGCAGAATATCGACAGCTTCTTCAAGACTTTGGGCCTCGACAAGCGCACCGATATCGAGCTGCGCGAGCGCGGCCAGCCACAATATCCCGCGCAATGGGGCACGTCGACCGTGATGACCACCTCGTTCGGTCACGGCATCGCGGTGACGCCGCTCCATCTGGCACGCGTCTTCGCCGCGCTCGCCAATGGCGGCGTGATGCATCCCGTTACCTTGCTCAAGCGGCCTGCGGGCGTGCAGGTCCCCGGCCAGCGCGTGATCAGCGAGGCGACCAGCGCGCGCATGCGGCAGTTGATGCGGTTGGTCGTGCTGCAGGGCACGGGCACCAATGCCAATGCGCCCGGCCTGCGCGTCGGCGGCAAGACCGGCACCGCCGAAAAGGTCAATCAGTTCGGCGGCTATGACAGGAATGCCAACATCACCGTGTTCGCGGGTGTGTTCCCGGTCGATCATCCGCGCTATGTGACGCTGGTCGTGCTGGATGATGCGCGGCCCAGCAAGGCAACCTTCGGCTTCAAGACGGCGGGTTGGATGACCGCGCCTCTCGCCAAACGGATCATCGCGAGGATCGGGCCGTTGCTGGGTGTGCAGCCTGATCTGTCGCAGGACATCGATGTGTCGGACCTGATGCCGCTCATCCTTGAAAAGAAAGATCCGTCCAAGAATGTTCTTGAGTGAGCTTATCGGCGACAGGCCAGGCGGCGCGGACACGCGCATAACCGGCTTCGCGATCGACAGCCGCAAGGTCGCGCCGGGCACAGTGTTCGGCGCGTTCCGCGGGCTGCAGGTCAATGGCGAGGATTATATCCCCAACGCGATCGCGGCCGGCGCGGTCGCGGTCTTCGCCCGGCCCGAAGCGGTGGTGGAAGGCGCGGTCCACATCGCGGATGCCGAACCCCGCCGCGCCTTCGCGCAGGCCGCCGCCAAATTCTTCGCGCCGTTCCCGGAAACCGTGGTCGCTGTCACCGGCACCAACGGCAAGACCTCGACAGTTGAGCTGACCCGTCAATTGTGGCGCATGGCGGGCCACCATGCCGCGTCGATCGGCACCTTGGGCGTCACCACCGCTGACGACAGCGTCTCAACCGGTCTCACCACGCCCGATGTCGCGACCTTCCTGTCCAATATGGCGGGGCTGCGCCGCGAGGGCGTGACCCATGCGGCGTTCGAGGCGTCCAGCCACGGTCTGGCCCAGTTCCGGACCGAAGGGCTGCCCGTGCAGGCGGGTGCCTTCACCAATTTGAGCCGTGACCATCTCGATTATCACGGCACGATGGAGGCCTATCTCGAGGCCAAATTGCGCCTGTTCAGCGAGGTGATAGCGCCCGACGGCGCGGCGGTGGTGTGGATGGACGATCCCGCATCGACCCGCGTCGCCGAAATCGCGCGGGAGCGGGGACTGCGTCTGATCACGCTCGGAAGCAAGGGCGACACGTTCAGGCTGGTCGAGCGCACGCCTACGCAGCTCGGTCAGACGCTGAAAATCGAGGCCGACGGCAAGATTCACACGGTCAAACTGCCGCTGATCGGCGCCTATCAGGCCGCAAACGCGCTGACCGCGGCGGGCCTGGTTCACGCGACCGGCGGCGATGCGGCCGATATCTTCGCGCTTCTGGGGCGCGTTCAGCCCGTGCGCGGGCGCCTCGAACGCGCCGCTATCAGCCGTGCGGGGGCGCCCATCTACGTCGATTACGCGCACACACCCGATGGCCTCGAAGCGGCGATCCAGGCGCTTCGCCCCCATACTGCGGGCCGCCTGATTGTGATGTTCGGCGCGGGCGGCGACCGCGACCGCGGCAAGCGCCCCTTGATGGGTGCCGTCGCCGCCAGCCTGGCCGACCATGTCATCGTCACCGACGACAATCCGCGCTCCGAGGACCCCGCCTTCATCCGATCCGAAGTGATGGGGGGCGCCCCGGAAGCGACCGAGATAGGCGGCCGCCGCGAAGCCATCGCCGCCGCCATCGCCGGCGCCGGCGCCGACGATATCGTCCTGCTTGCCGGCAAGGGCCACGAACAGGGCCAGATCGTCGGCGATCGCATCCTGCCCTTCGACGACGTCCAGGTCGCGCGGGAGTGCGCGGGCTGATGGCCCTTTGGACCTCCGCCGAAATCGCGCTCGCCACCCAAGGGCGCGCATCGGATCATTTCGATGTGAACGGCGTCGCCTTCGACAGTCGCGAAGTGGGGCCGGGCGACCTGTTCGTCGCCCTGAAGGGCGAAACCACCGACGGCCATCGCTTTGCGGACCAAGCCTTTTCCCAGGGCGCGGCGGGCATATTGGCCTCGCAGCCGGTGGCCGGCCCCCACATCCTCGTCCCTAACACCACCAGCGCGCTGGACGCGCTCGGCGTGGCCTCGCGTCAGCGGATGCGCGGCAAGGTGATCGGCGTCACGGGATCGGTCGGCAAGACCAGCGTCAAGGAAGCGCTGTTCGCCGCCTTCGATCGCGCCGTCCCCGGCAAGGCGCACCGCTCGCTCAAGAGCTACAACAACCATGTCGGCGTACCGCTGAGCCTCGCTCGCATGCCGCGCGATACGGAATATGGCGTGTTCGAAATGGGCATGAACCATGCCGGCGAACTCTCTGCGCTCACCCGCCTGGTCCGTCCGCACGTCGCGCTCGTCACCACCGTTGCGCTCGCGCACGGCGCCTTCTTCAAGGACGAGAGCGACATCGCCGACGCCAAGGGAGAGATATTTCGCGGGCTCGAGCCGGGCGGCACCGCGGTCATTCCCTACGACAATCCGCATCGCGACCGGCTGATCGCCGCGGCGATGGCCTATGCCGGAGAGATCGTCACCTTCGGCCGCGATTCAAGGGCGGACATCTATGCCCGCGAGGGCATGTCCGCCCCCAAAGGTACCTTCGTCCAGGCGCGCCTGCGCAGCTGCGAGCTGAGCTTCACCGTCGGCCTGCCCGGCGATCATTGGATCACCAATGCGCTTGCCGTGCTGGCGGTGGTCGAGGCGGCGGGCGGCGATATCGCCGCGGCGGGCCTCGCGCTCGCCGATATGGCAGGCCTGCCCGGTCGCGGGCGGCGCATCACCATCCGGCTGCCGGACGGCGACGCCCTGCTGATCGACGAAGCGTATAATGCCAACCCCGCCTCGATGCGCGCCACGCTGGCGATGCTTGGGCAGGAGAGGGGGCGCAAGGTCGCGATCCTGGGATCGATGCGCGAGCTTGGGCCGCAGGAAGCCGAACTGCATGCCGCTTTGGCACAGCCGGTCACGGAGGCCGGCGTCGATCTGGCACTGCTCGTCGGGCCGGAGATGAAACCTTTGGCCGAAGCTCTTGAGGGGCGCGTCGAGTTCGTCCATGTGCCCGACGCCGCATCCGCCGCAGATCGCGCCCACAAGCTGATCGCGCCGGGTGATGCAATTCTCGTCAAGGGATCGAATTCGGTCGGGCTCGCCGGCGTCGTCGACGCTTTGGCCGGGGGATAAGGATATATGCTGTACCTGCTCGCCGAACATCTCGGCTTCCCGCACATCCTCAACCTGATCCGTTACATCACCTTCCGCGCGGGCGCGGCGGCGCTGACCGCGCTGTTCCTTGGCCTGATCATCGGCCCGCGCTTCATCGGCTGGTTGCGCGTCCGCCAGGGCAAGGGCCAGCCGATCCGCACCGACGGCCCGCAGACGCACCTCGCCAAGGTCGGCACGCCCACCATGGGCGGCCTCATGATCCTGACCTCGGTCACGGTCTCGATGCTGCTGTGGATGAACCTCAACAACCGTTATGTCTGGGCGTGCCTGCTGGTGACGCTCGGCTTCGGGCTGATCGGCTTCCTCGACGATTATGACAAGGTCACCAAGCGCAGCCACAAGGGCGTGTCGGGCAAGGTCCGGCTGCTGCTGGAGTTCGTCGTTGCGGGCCTGGCCTCGTGGATCATATTGTCGGGCAACAGCACCGAGCTTTACGTGCCCTTCTACAATGGCCCGGTGATCGATCTCGGCCCCTTCTACATCCTGTTCGCCGCCTTCACGATCGTCTCTTTCGGCAATGCCGTGAACCTGACCGACGGCCTGGATGGGCTGGCGACGATGCCGGTGATCATCGCCAGCCTGGCCTTCTTCATCTTTGCCTATCTGGTCGGCAACGTGAAGTTCGCCCATTATCTCGGCATTCCCTACGTCAAGGGCGCGGGCGATCTGGTGCTGCTCACCGCCGCGATCATCGGCGCGGGCCTCGCTTTCCTCTGGTACAATGCGCCCCCGGCGGCGGTGTTCATGGGCGATACCGGCAGCCTCGCTCTGGGGGGGGCGCTTGGCGCGATCGCGGTTTCGACCCACCATGAGATCGTGCTCGGCATCGTCGGCGGCCTGTTCGTGGTCGAGGCGGTGTCGGTGATCCTCCAGGTCTTCTTCTACAAGCGCACCGGCAAGCGCATCTTCAAGATGGCGCCGATCCATCACCATTTCGAACAGATCGGCTGGTCCGAACCGACCGTCGTGATCCGTTTCTGGATCGTCAGCTTCGTGCTCGCGCTGGTCGGCCTCGCGACGCTCAAGCTGCGGTGATCACCAGCCCCGTCTTTCGCGGCAAACGCTACGCCGTCCTCGGCCTCGCCCGCTCCGGCGTCGCGACGGTCGAGGCGCTGCTGGCGAGCGGGGCCGAGGTAACGGCGTGGGACAGCCGCGAGGAAGCGCGGGAGGCCATGGCTGATCGTGCGCAGCGATTGTCGCACGATCTGGACAGCGTGGCGTTACGTTTCGCCGACCCGCTCGAAATCGATCTCACCGGCCTCGACGGTGTGATCGTCTCGCCCGGCGTGCCGCTTAACAAGCATCCGATCGCAGGCCATACCCGCAAGTTCGGCGTGCCGGTGATCGGCGATATCGAGCTGTTCGCTCTGGCGAGGCCGACCCTGCCGGACCACAAGGTGGTCGGCATCACCGGCACCAACGGCAAGTCGACCACGACGGCATTGATCCATCACATCCTTCAAACGGTGGGCGTGCCGACTTTGATGGGCGGCAATATCGGCCTGCCGATCCTGAGCCAGGATTCCCTGCCGGCAGGTGGGGTCTATGTGCTGGAGCTGTCGAGCTATCAGATCGACCTGACCTACAGCCTCGACTGCGATGTCGCGGTGTTGACCAACATCACGCCGGATCATCTCGATCGCTATGATGGATTCGAGGGCTATGTCGCGTCGAAGCGACGGCTGTTTGAGATGCAGTCTTTCGACCATCTAGGTGTGACGACTGATGATCCAGAGTCTAGTCGTGTCTGGGAGGAGATGTTTCGGCAGACCCACCGACGTTCGCAATGGGCCATTACGACATATCCGGAAATCCTGAACATAACGGTCTTCGACGGCGAAGCGACGATAGAGGGCGATACGATCGGCTTTCAACGAGATTGGCCAAGCCTGCAGGGGCCACATAACGCTCAGAATGCCGCATGTGCGATTGCTGCTTGCAACGAGCTTGGCCTCTCCGCGAAACTCATTGCCGATGGCCTCCGCACTTTCGCCGGCCTGCCGCACCGCATGGAACGCGTCGCGGAGAGGGGCGGGGTCCTCTACGTCAACGACAGCAAGGCCACCAACGCGACCGCGACGGCGCCGGCGTTGGCGGCTTATCCGAAGATCCACTGGATATTAGGCGGCCTTCCCAAGACCGACGATCTCGACGATTGCGCGCCTTTCTTCGGCCATGTGCTGGCCGGCTATACGATCGGGCAGGCGGGGCCGATGTTCGCGGATATCCTGCGCGGCGCCGGGAAGCCGGTGACAGAGAGCGGCACCTTGGCGCAGGCGGTCAAGGATGCGGCCGCTGTGGCTAAGCCGGGCGAGGTGGTCATGCTGTCGCCGGCCTGCGCCTCGTTCGATCAGTTCAAGGATTATGAAGCGCGCGGAGAGGCCTTCCGCGCGGCGGTGGGGGCACTGTAAGATGGCGACGATGGCACCCAAGTTGGACCAGTCCGAACTCAGAAGGCGCGCGCTCGCCCGACGGCGTGGCGAGCGCTTCGGGCGTGGCGACCGCTCCGCGCTCGGCACCTGGTTCTGGGAGATCGACCGCGTCCTGCTGCTGCTCGTGACCCTGCTGATCGGCATCGGCCTGATCGCGGTCGCGGCCGCCGCACCCGCCGCAGCGCAGCGTTATTCGGACGCGACGCACATCATGCCCGCGCGCTATTATTTCTGGCGCCAGTTGATGTGGACCGGGCTTGCCGTGCCGGTGATGGTGGTGGTGTCGATGCTGCCCAAGGTGGCGGCGCGGCGCGCGGCCCTGGTGGGCGCGGCGTTGTTCATGATCATGCTGATCATGGTGCCGATAATGGGCGGGGCGGAAAAGAACGGTGCGCAGCGCTGGATCTATTTCGGCCCGATTCAGGTCCAGCCGTCGGAATTCTTGAAACCTCTGTTCACGGTCGCGGTCGCCTGGCTACTGTCGCTCAAGGAGAAGGATGCCAAGCTGCCGGTCGTGCCGATCAGCTTCGTCTTCCTGGGCGTGATCGCGGCCTTCCTGATGAAGCAGCCGGATTTCGGCCAGACGGTGATCTTCGTCTCGGTCTGGCTGGTGTTGCTCACGCTTTCGGGCGTGCCGATGAAGTGGCTTGGCGCGCTTGGCGCGGGCGGCGTCGGCGCGATCGTGATGGCCTATCTCTTCTACCCGGTCGCCACGATGCGCATCAACGCCTTCCTCAAGATCGGCGACGCCTCCAAGCAGGTCGACGATTATCAGATGGTCTCGGCCTATCGTACCATCACGCATGGCGGGCTGATCGGGCGCGGGCCCGGCGCGGGCACGGCCAAGTTCGGCCTGCCCGAGGCGCATACCGACTATATCTTCTCGGTGATCGGCGAGGAGTTCGGGCTGATCGCGTGCCTCGCGGTTGCGCTGATCTTCCTCGCGATCGTGATGCGCGTCTTCATCCGCCTGCTGCACGAGGAAGATCGTTTCCTCTTCTTCGCGAGTGCGGGCCTTGTCACCCAGTTCGGGCTGCAGGCGATCATCAACATGCTGGTCAACGTCCACCTCGCCCCATCGAAGGGCATGACCTTGCCGTTCATCTCTTATGGCGGCTCGTCGATGATCGCGCTTTCGATCGGCTTCGGGCTGCTGCTCGCTTTCACGCGCAAGAATCCGTACCTGATGCGCTCGCCTTATATCGTGACGTGGGGAGGCCAGCGGCAGGCCAGGTGAAGGTTGTACGGCATTTCGTTCTCGCCGCCGGGGGGACCGGTGGGCATATGGTCCCGGCGCATGCGCTGGCGGGCGAACTTGCGCGCCGCGGCCATCGCGTCGCGCTGATCACCGACGAGCGCGGCAAGCGCATCCCCGGGCTGTTCGGCGATATCGAAACCCATGTCATGCCCGCCGGCCGCGTCGCGGGCGGGCCATTGGGCTGGTTCAAGGCCTGGCTAGGTATCCGCGCGGGACGGGAGATGGCGCGCAAGCTCTATCGCGATTTCAAGCCCACCGCGGTGGTGGGTTTCGGCGGCTATCCCGCGCTCCCCGCACTGCTCGCCGCGCTCGATCTGGGCATCGCGACTGCGGTGCACGAACAGAATGCCGTGCTCGGCCGTGTAAATCGCCTGCTTTCCGGCAGGGTCGACGCGATCGCGACCGCTTACCCGCATGTCCAGCGGCTGAAGGCCAAATTCCAGGACAAGACCCATCTGGTCGGCAATCCGGTGCGCGAAGAAGTGAAGGCGATCGGGCGCGATCGCTTCCCCCATTTCGCCGAGGATACGCCGTTCCAACTGCTCGTAACCGGGGGCAGCCAGGGCGCGACCATATTGTCGAGCGTGGTCCCGGCCGGGTTGGGCATGCTTCCCGAGCGGCTACGCGCGCGGCTAAAAGTCGTGCAACAATGCCGCCCCGAAGACATCGACGCCGTGCGCGCCGACTATAAGAGGCTCGGCATCGACGCCGAACTCACCACCTATCTGGAAGACCTTCCCGCAGTGCTTGCCTCATCGCATCTCGTTATCGCCCGCGCGGGCGCCTCGACAATCGCCGAGCTGACCGTTGCCGGCCGCCCCGCCATCCTCGTGCCGCTGCCGAGCGCGATGGACGACCATCAGACAGCCAATGCGCATGAAATGGCGATCGAGGGAGGGGCGCGTGCCATTCCCCAGTCGCAGTTCACCTCCGAACGCCTCTCGACCGAGATCTTGCGCTTGACCGGGGATCCCGAAATTCTGATCGCGGCGGCCGCGCATGCCAAGCAATGCGGCCGCCCGCTCGCGACCGAGGATCTGGCCGACCTGGTCGAAAGCTTCGGCCGCACGCCCGTGATGGACGCGATCGGTGATGACGAGCGCGGGGTCGCCAAGGTCGTGCCGGGATTGGCCGCGGGGGCGGCGACAAAGGTCCTGACCGGAACGGGGAGGGCCTGATGCGCGGCGTTGCAACCGACATCGGCACGATCCACTTCATCGGGATCGGTGGCATCGGCATGTCCGGCATCGCCGAGGTGATGCACAATCTCGGCTACAAGGTGCAGGGCTCCGACGTGGCCGAGGGCTATGTTGTGGAAGGTCTGCGCAAGCGCGGCATCCCTGTCGCAATCGGCCACAAGGCGGAGAATCTGGGCGACGCGGCGGTGGTCGTGACCTCGACCGCGATCAAGCGCGGCAATCCGGAAGTGGAGCTCGCGCTCGAAAAGCGCATCCCCGTCGTCCGCCGCGCCGAGATGCTGGCCGAGCTGATGCGTTTGAAGTCGACAGTCGCGGTGGCAGGCACGCACGGCAAGACGACGACCACCTCCATGGTCGCGGCTTTGCTCGACGCGGGCGGGGTGGATCCGACCGTGATCAATGGCGGCATCATCAACAGCTACGGCTCGAACGCGCGCCTGGGCGCGTCGGACTGGATGGTGGTCGAGGCCGACGAGAGCGACGGTTCTTTCCTGCGCCTCGACGGCACTTACGCGATCGTCACCAACATCGATCCCGAGCATCTCGATCATTATGGCTCGTTCGAGAAGGTGAAGGACGGCTTCGTCGAATTCATCGAGAATGTGCCCTTCTACGGCGCGGCCCTGCTTTGCCTGGACCATCCCGAGGTGCAGGCGATCATTCCGCGCGTGCGTGACCGCCGCGTCGTCACCTATGGATTCTCCGCCCAGGCCGACATTCGCGGCGTCAACGTGACGCCGATTCCCGGCGGCAACCGCTACGAAGTGATCATCCGCCAGCGTGACGGATCGACCCGTTCGATCGAGGGTGTCGAACTGCCGATGCCGGGCCGCCACAACGTCCAGAACAGCCTCGCCGCGATCGGCGTCGCGCTGGAATTGGGTGTATCGGACGACATCATCCGCACCGGCTTCGCCAAGTTCGCGGGCGTAAAGCGCCGTTTCACCAAGGTCGGTGAGATCGATGGCGTCACCATCATCGACGATTACGGCCATCACCCGGTCGAGATCCGCGCGGTGTTGTCGGCGGCGCGCGAAGGCGCCAGGGGCCGGGTGATCGCGGTCGTCCAGCCGCACCGTTTCACCCGCCTCCATGACCTGATGGATGAATTCCAGGCGGCCTTCAACGATGCCGACATGGTCTATGTGGCGCCCGTCTATGCCGCGGGTGAGCAGCCGATTGAGGGCGTCGATGCGGCGGCCCTGGTCTCGGGCCTCAAGATGCGCGGCCATCGCGCGGCGCAGGAAATTTCGGGCCCCGACCAGCTCGCGACCGAATTGGCGCGGGCGGTTCGCCCCGACGATATGGTGATCTGCCTCGGCGCGGGCGACATTACCAAATGGGCAGCGGGGCTGGCCGACGCGATCGGAAAGGCGCGGGGGTGACCACCTGCTACGCGCTTCCGCCGCTGCACGGCGATGCCGAGCATCAGGGTAGTCTCGCCGACTTCATCTGGTTTCGCACCGGCGGGCCGGCGGAATGGCTGGTGCGTCCGCGTGACGTGAACGACCTGGCGAGTTTCCTCGCGGGGCTCGATCCCGAGACGCCGGTGCTGCCGGTGGGCGTCGGTTCCAACCTGATCGTGCGCGATGGTGGCGTGCCGGGCGTGGTCGTGCGTCTGCCGAAGGCGTTCGCCAAAGTGAGCATCGAACCGGGCAACCGCGTTCGCGCTGGCGGCGCGGCGATGGGCATCACCGTCGCCAGCGCGGCGCGCGATGCAGGAATTGCCGGGCTCGAATTCCTGCGCGGCATCCCGGGCACGGTCGGCGGAGCGGTGCGCATGAACGCGGGCGCTTATGGCCGCGAGGCGAGCGACATCCTGGTCGAAGTGACCGTCGTGCTGCGCGACGGCAGTGTCGAGACTTGGCCGGCTGCGAAGCTGGGCTATACCTATCGTCATTCCGAATTGCCCCCGGGCGCGGTCGTGGTCGAGGCCCTGTTCGAGGGCACGCCGGGCGATGCCCGAGCGATCGGCGCGGAGATGGACCGCATCGCCGCCGAGCGCGAGGCGTCACAGCCTCTGCGCAGCCGCACCGGCGGTTCGACGTTCAAGAATCCCGAAGGCAACAAGGCCTGGAAATTGATTGATGAGGCGGGGTGTCGCGGCCTGCAGATCGGCGACGCGCAGGTGTCGGAAAAGCATTGCAACTTCCTGCTCAACCTTGGTTCGGCCAGCTCCGCGCAGATCGAGGAGCTTGGTGAGGAAGTGCGCCGCCGGGTGAAGGAAAAGAGCGGCGTCCTGCTCGAATGGGAAATCCAGCGCGTGGGGAGGCCGGCATGAGTTCCGCCCCTCTCAGTGCTTATGAACAAAGCATCCTTGATAATGTCGAGCGGACGGGCTGCCATATCACGCTGGTGTTCGACCCTGAGCATCCCAACTTCGCTTATTCGGTCGGGTTCCCCGATACGGTCGGCCAGCCCGAGGTGATCGTTTTCGGCCTTTCGAATGAGATTATGGGCTTTATGATCAACGAGACGCTACGTCGGTGCCGCGCTGGACTAGCTTTGGCGGACGGCGTGCGTGTCGAGGGCCTCCTTGAGGGTCATATTTGCATCGTGCGTGCAATTGGCGCCGAAAATATCGACCGTGATCATTTCAATTCCGCCATGTGGTATCAACGCCGCCGGTCCGGCACCGAGATGGCCGAGGCTTTTCAGATTGTGTGGCCAGGCGCGAGCGATGGTCTGTTTCCTTGGGATGCGGGCTGTGCAGATATCGTCCGCGAAGCGCAGCCTGCTTTATACGAGCGGAGGCTGAACTCGTGACGGCGCTCCACGTCGCGGTGCTGATGGGCGGTTGGTCCGCCGAGCGTGAGGTCAGCCTGGTCTCCGGCGAGGGCGTCGCCAGGGCATGCGAAGCCTTGGGCCACCGCGTCACCCCGATCGACATGGATCGCGACGTTGCGCTGCGCCTGCACGAGGCGAAGCCCGACGTCGTGTTCAACGCGCTTCATGGCTCGCCCGGCGAGGATGGCACGATCCAGGGCATGCTCGACCTGATGGGTATCAGATATACCCATTCGGGCCTCGCCACCTCGGTCATCGCGATCGACAAGCAGCTCACCAAGAACGAGCTGGTTCCGCACGGCATCCGCATGCCAGGCGGGCTGATCGTGAAATCGGAAAGCCTGTTCGAGGCCGATCCGATCCCGCGCCCCTATGTGGTCAAGCCCGTCAACGAAGGCTCGTCCGTCGGCGTCGCGATCGTCACCGAGGCGGGCAATTACGGCAACCCAATCGGCCGCGATGTCGAAGGGCCCTGGGCGCATTTCGACGATCTGCTCGCCGAACCTTTCATCAGGGGCCGCGAGCTCACCACCGCCGTGGTCGGCGATCGCGCGCTCGGCGTGACCGAACTGAAGCCCAAGAGCGGCTTCTACGATTATGACGCCAAATATACCGACGGCATGACCCAGCATGTCTGCCCGGCCGAGATCCCGGCCCAGATTGCCGAAGCCTGTCTCGACATGGCGTTGCGCGCCCACCGGCTGCTCGGCTGCAAGGGCACGTCGCGCTCCGACTTCCGTTGGGACGACGAGCAGGGCGTCGAAGGTCTCTATCTGCTGGAGGTGAACACCCAGCCCGGCATGACCCCCTTGAGCCTTGTGCCCGAACAGGCGAAGCTGGTGGGCATGAGCTATGAGGGGCTGGTTCAGACGATCATCGAGGAGGCTTTGAAATGAGCCGCGCGCGCGCCCAGGTCACGACCCGCAGCGGCCGCGGCACCCCGGCGCGTGCCAAGCCGGCGGCACGCCGCCGCCCGCCGGCCAAGACGGCGGACGGCTTCCTTCCGCGGCTCGGCCTGCCCCAAGGCGTGGCCCGCCGCGTCAAGAACTGGTCGCTCGGGCTGTTCGTCATGGGCGCTGTGATCGCGGGGTTGGTCGCGATGGGTGTGCCGCAGATGACGGGCATGGCCACCGCGCACGGCCTCGGCCAGATGGGCTTCGTCGTTCACAATATCCAGCTTACCGGCCTGAAGCAGGTCGACCGCGACACCGTCTACCGCATCGTATCCGAAGCGCACGGGCAGGACATGCCTCTGGTCGATCTGGCCAAGCTGCGCGCGGAACTGCTCCAGCTCGGCTGGATCGAGGATGCCCGCGTGTCGCGCCGTCTGCCGGATACGCTCGCGATCGACCTGGTCGAGCGCGTGCCCGGTGCCGTGCTCCAGCGCAACCAGCAGCTTTTCCTGATCGACGATAAGGGCCATGTCCTCGCCGCGGTCGATCCGCACACTATGCCGGTTTCGCTGCCGCTCGTGATCGGCGACGGGGTCGAGGCGCATATCGGCCAGCTTCACGCCCTCATCGCGAGCCAGGCGCCGCTCAAGCAATTGATCGAAGGCGCGACCTGGGTCGGCCAGCGCCGCTGGGACCTGCGTTTCCAGTCGGGCGAGACGCTGTCGCTGCCCGAAGGCGACGATGCCGCGCTTCAGGCGCTCGCTTTGTTCGCCAGGAAGGATCAGGAGGCCCGTTTGCTCGGGCAGGGCTACGTCCATATCGACATGCGCGACCCCAATCGCATGGTCGTGCGCACCTCCGCGGATCCGGGCGAGCGCATCAAGGATCCGGCCCCGCCGCCGGTGGTCGATCCCAACGCTGTCACCAATTCTTCGACGCCGACCTAAGAGGGGCATAGGATGGCGCAAACCCGCTCAGAGGGATTGATTACCGCGGTCGATATCGGCTCGTCCAAGATCGCCGCGCTGATCGCGCAGCCGGCCGAGGGTGGGCTGCAGGTGCTCGGCACCGGCCAGCGCGAGAGCCGCGGCGTCAAGCATGGCTTCATCACCGATATGGAGCGCACCGAACATGCGGTGCGTGAAGCGGTCGAGCAGGCCGAACGGATCGCGCGCACCAATATCGAGGAGGTGTGGGTCAGCTTCTCCGCGGGCGGCCTCTATAGCGATGTCGCTTCGGTCGAGGTGGCCTTGGGCGGGCAGCGGATCGAACAGCGCGACATCGACGAGCTTCTCAATGCGGGCCGCAATTCGATCGACCCGGAAGGCCGGCTGGTGCTCCATGCCCAGCCCGCGCTCTACACGCTCGACGGCCTCAACGGCGTGCGCCAGCCGCTCGGCCTCCACGCCGAGAAGCTGGGTGTCGATATTCATGTCGTTTCGGCGGATCCTTCGCCCGTGCGCAATCTGGATCTGTGCGTGCGTTCGGCCCATCTTGCGGTCAAGTCGATCGTGGCGTCGCCGATCGCGACCGCCATGGCCTGCCTGTCAGAGGAAGAGCGCGAGCTGGGCGTCGCCTTGGTCGAGTTGGGCGCGGGCGTGACCAACGTCTCGCTCTTTGCCGGTGGATTGCTCGTCGGCCTTGCCTCGCTGCCGATCGGCGCGGGCGAGATCACCGACGACATCGCCTCCACCTTCGGCATGCGCCGCGCGCAGGCGGAGCGGCTGAAATGCTTCCACGGCTCGGCCCAGACCAGCCCCCGCGACAATCACGAGATGATCGAGGTGGCGGGTGGACCCGACGGGGCCGAGCCGCTCCGGATCAGCCGTGCTCAGCTGATCAGCGTGATCCGGGTCCGGCTCGAACATTGGTTCGCCGCGATCGAGCAGGCGCTCAAGGACCTTGGCTTCACCGGCCCGATCGCGCGCCGCCTCGTGCTCACCGGCGGCGGGGCGGAGCTGAAGGGCATTGCCGACTATGCGCAGGGCGTGCTCGGCCGTTCGGTCCGGGTCGGCCGGCCGCGCGGGCTGGTGGGCATGCCGGAAGCGCATTCGGGCATGAGTTTCGCCACGCTTTCGGGGCTGGTTCTGTACGCCGCGTCGGACCCGATCGACCTTCGAACCGCACCGGCTCCGCAACAAATCACCCGCATGTCCCCTTCCGGCATGGTGCAACGCCTGATCGCGGCGGTGCGGAGCGGATATTAAAAGCGAATCATCTGAATCAGTTGGGAAACGATCCCCAGGAAAAGATGCCGTTAACCTTAAAAACCGCTCGCACGCGCGAATCACTTGAGGCAATCTGTGGGAAAGCGGCGTTCCGCTTCGTGATTGGAGACTGAAATGGCGATCGAATTTCTCCGGCCCGAGGTCGATGAGTTGAAGCCGCGGATCAGCGTGATCGGCGTCGGCGGCGCGGGCGGAAACGCCATCGCGAACATGATTGCGTCCGAGGTCCAGGGCGTCGATTTCATCGTCGCCAACACGGATGCGCAGGCATTGAACGCCTCGCCTGCGGAAAGCCGCATCCAGCTGGGCATGAAGATTACCCAGGGCCTCGGCGCCGGCTCGCGTCCCGAAATCGGCCGCGCCGCCGCTGAAGAGACGATGGAGCAGGTCGAGAAGTCGCTTGAGGGCGCGCACATGTGCTTCATCGCCGCCGGCATGGGCGGCGGCACGGGTACGGGCGCCGCACCGGTCATCGCCAAGGCCGCGCGCGAAAAGGGCATTCTCACCGTCGGTGTCGTCACCAAGCCGTTCAGCTTCGAAGGCTCGCGCCGCATGCGCTCGGCCGAGGCCGGCATTGCCGAGCTGCAAAAGCATGTCGACACGCTGATCGTGATCCCGAACCAGAATCTGTTCCTGATCGCCAACCCGAACACCACCTTCAAGGAAGCCTTCCTGATGGCCGATCAGGTGCTGCAGCAGGGCGTGCGCGGCATCACCGACCTGATGGTCATGCCCGGCCTGATCAACCTCGACTTCGCCGACGTCCGGTCGGTGATGAGCGAGATGGGCAAGGCGATGATGGGCACGGGCGAGGCGTCGGGCGACAATCGCGCGATCGAGGCGGCCGAAAAGGCGATCGCCAACCCGCTGCTCGACGGCGTTTCGATGAAGGGCGCCAAGGGCGTCATCGTCTCGATCACCGGCGGTGAGGATATGCGCCTGCTCGAGGTCGACGAGGCTGCCAACCACATCAAGGACCTGGTCGATCCGGACGCCAATATCATCTGGGGTTCGGCGTTCAACAACGATCTCGACGGCAAGATCCGCGTCTCGGTCGTGGCCACCGGCATCGAGGCCGATGCCGCCAACATGCCGGAGCCGGCCAAGCCGTTCAGCTTCCCCGCGCGCAGCCGCGCCGAAGTGCGCGTCCCGGGCAGCGAGGCCGCGTCCTCCGCGCCGGCGGCCGAGCTTCCGCCGTTGACGCTCGAGGCTCCGACGCTCGATCTGGCCGAGCCGGCCACGCCCGCACCGGTGCTGGATGCGCAGGACGAGGAGGACGAACTGGTCCTCGGTGAGGAAATCCAGGTCAGCGCGACCCCTGAGGAACATGAGGCGATCGCCGCCTTCAATCAGGAGCCCGAGGCCGCCCCCGCGCGTTCCGGTCCGCGCCGCTGGCTTCAGGACAATGACGAGGCGGAACCCGCTGCCGCCGAAGCGGCCCCGGCGCCCGCACCTGCGCCGTCGCGTGGCGGCAGCACTCTGTTCGAGCGCATGTCCAGCATGGCGCGCGGATCGTCCAAGGTCACCAGCTCGGACGACGAGGATGAGGACGAGGGCTCGCGCGACCCGCTCGACATCCCGCGTTTCCTCAACCGCCAAAGCAATCAGTAAGCCTCTTAATCCCCTCCCGCGTGCGGGAGGGGAGATTGTCGCCGCCCCGAAACACTTGGGCGACACGCAATGGCCCGCCCCTTGCAACTTGTTCGCGCCCGGTCTTTGACGTGCGCGTGACACCGTTCCCCAAACTCCGCCTTCTGGCGCTCGCCGCTGCTCTCGTCGCTTTGCCTGCCGCGGTTTATGCGCAGGAGGAGGAAATGCAGCCGGTGGAGGCGCCGCAGCAGCTTGCACCGGACGCGCTCCAGCTCGCGCAGCAGGCCGCGGCCAAGGGGGATAGCGCGGAGGCCCTGTCGCGTTACCTGCGTATCCTGGCCGCCGCGCCCGACAATATGCAAGCGCTGATCGGCGCCGGACGCGCGGCGCTCGCGGTTGGGGATACCAATGCGGCGGCGGGCTTCCTGTCGCGTGCCGACGTGCTCGATCCCAAGAACGGCCAGGTCAAGGCGGGGCTTGCCGCGACGATGCTCGCCAACGGCAATGCCCGCGCTGCGCTGCGATTGTTCAACGAGGCGGTGATCCTCGGCGTCAACCAGGCCGACATCGCCGCCGATCGAGGCCTCGCCTACGATCTGCGCGGTGCGCCGAAGCGCGCGCAGGCCGATTACGGCCTGGCGCTTCGCACCAACCCGAGCGACGAGGTCACCCGGCGCATGGCGCTGAGCTACGCCTTCGCCGGAGATCGCGCGTCCGCGCTCGCCACGCTCGATCCGCTGCTGCGCAAGCAGGACATACCCGCCTGGCGCGACCGCGTGTTCATCTATGCGCTGACCGGTGACATCGCCGACGCGCAGCACGATGCCGCCCTCGTCCTGCCGCCCGATCAGGTTGCGGCGCTCGCACCCTATCTGCCCCGGCTGGCGGCGCTGAAGCCGTCGGACCGTGCGGCGGCGGTTCATCTCGGCCGCTTCCCGGGCGAAACCCGGCCCGAGGCCAAGCCGACGGTGGTCGCGGCGCCGCGCATTCCGATCGATCGCGCCACGCTTGCACCGCAACAGCCGCCGGGGCCGGCGCAGACCTTCGCGCAGGTGCAGGCCGCCGCCCAGATGCAGGCCGAGCAAACGCCGCAGGTCGATCCGGCCCGCCAGGCAAAGCTCGATGCCAAAGCGCGCGCGGCGGAGAAGCGCCGCGAGGCCGCCGAGGCCGCCGCCAAGGCCAAGCGCGAGCAGCAGGCCGAGGCGCGCGAAGCGGCACGCAAGAATCCCGCGCGCCACTGGGTGCAGATTGCGGGCGGCGCCAACAAGCGCGATCTCGGCAAGGAATGGGACAAGCTCAGGGGCAAATGGCCCTCGCAACTTGCCGGCCGTTCGCCATGGACGACGCATTATCGCTTCACCAACCGCCTGTTGATCGGGCCGTTCGCGACATCGAAGGCGGCGCAGGATTGGGTCAGCGAGCGCAAGAAGGAAGGCTTCTCCACCTTCCGCGTCGAGACGCGCGCGGGCGACGAAGTCGAGCGGGTCGACTAACCACCATCATTGCGAGCCGAGCAGCTTGCTTCGCTGCTGGCCATGACGATTCATAGAGAGCGCCGGACCGCTCCTAAAACGGCCAGCGCATATAGCACCGGCAGGGCGGCCGAGAAAACCACCGCCGGGGCTGGAAAGAACAGCACGGACAATACCAGGCCGCCCACATGATAGCCGATCAGCGCGATTCCAGGCGTCAGCGTGGCGCGCGGGGCGGCTTTCGCCAGCCCGCCCAGCCACCAGCTCCAGATCGCGATCAGCAGCATCGCCAAGGTACAGCTCAGTCCGAAGCCTTTGTAGAAACCCTCAAAGCTGAAGCGCGTGCCGTCTTCGTCGAACGCTACTGCCATCGCCCGGATTGCGGCCTGGCCCGCGGCCGCCTTGGGCTGGAAGGTCAGGAAGCCGGCCGTATGGCCGACTGCGAACAGCAGGTTCACGATCGCCGCTATTCGGTAGAACAGGCTGGGGCGCATTCGATCCTCCCATCGGCAAGGCCGGAATAGGCCTGGGCCACGCCCGGTCAGCCGTTCCGCAGTTGTTCGGCCATCCTCTCCGCGCTCTCGCCGAACCGTTCGACTTGCATAAAGTCAATCAAAAGGCACGTCACGCCGGCCAAGCACGGGTCCATCAATCCGACCCGCCGCTCGGCGCGATAGCGGACGATGGATGCGCGCTTTCGCTTGCATGACGGTCGGGAGGGGCTCGACAAGCCGCGTTGTCCTCGCCATCTGCCCCGCATGGCGCTCGCTCCTTTCGCTGCCGATCCCGCGCGAAGCCGGGGGCGCCGTTATCCGCTCGAATCCGGCTCCAACCGCGGCCAGCGCGACGAATTCCAGCGCGACCGCGACCGCATCGTCCATTCGATCGCCTTCCGCAGGCTGCGCCACAAGACGCAGGTGTTCGTCGCCCCCGACGGCGACCATTTCCGCGTCCGCCTCACGCACAGCCTGGAGGTGGCACAGATCGGGCGAACGATCGCGCGCGCGCTCGGCCTAAACGAGGATCTGACCGAGGCCTTGTGCCTGGCGCACGATATCGGCCATCCGCCCTTCGGCCATGCGGGCGAGGACGCGCTCAAGCAGGCGATGGCAGGGGCAGGAGGTTTCGACCACAATGCCAACACGCTGCGGGTGCTGACCCGGCTGGAATCGCCCTATATCCATCACCCCGGCCTCAACCTCTCCTGGGAGATGCTGGAAGGCTTGGCCAAGCATAACGGCCCGGTCGCGCATGCGCCCTGGGCGTTGGCCGAGATTGACGCCGATTATCCGCTCGACCTGCATGGCCAGCCGAGCCTGGAGGCGCAGGTCGCGGCGCTCTCCGACGACATCGCCTATGACAATCACGATATCGACGACGGCATCCGCGCCGGGCTGCTCAGCCTTGAGGACGCGCGCACCGAGCCCCTGATCGCGGAGGGCTGGGAACGCGCGCATGGACGCTGGCCCGATTGTAGCGAGAGCCAGTTGCTGAGCGAGTTGATCCGCAACCAGATCGGCCGCATGGTCGGCGACCTGCTCGAGGAAAGTCGCCGCCGCATCGCCGAGGCGGATCCCCGCTCGGTCGAGGATGTGCGCGCGCAGGATCGGCCGCTGATCGCCTTCTCGCCTGCGATGGCGCACGCCGAACGTGGCCTGAAGCGCTTCATGTATTCAAGGCTCTATCACCATCCGCAACAGCTCGCGGTGGCGGACCAGGCGCGCGCGATCGTTGCCGGCCTGGCCGAAGCCTATCTCGCCGACCCGCAGGCTCTGCCCGAGGATTGGCGTGCGCGTCTGCCGGCCTCTGAGCCCGACCGCACCCGCCATATCGGCGACTTCATCGCGGGCATGACCGATCGCTATGCGGTCGCCCGCTATCGCGAGGTGGTGGGGCCGGTCGAGATGCCGGATGGGGATTGAACCTCGCTATCGACCGGCTTTGCTGATCACCGCGATCGCAAGGTAATGTTCGTGCCGCTGGGGCGCCGCGGCGAAGCGCGTCGAGACCCGCGTGAAGAGATCATCGACCAGCTTCTCGCAATTCGGTCGCGACGCGAACGCTGCCATCGCTATCGGGCCGCACACCGCCCGGACCATGCCCGCCCATTGCCTGCCGAGCTGTTGCGCGTCGCCGGTCTCGCAATATTCCTCCCAGAAAGGGTCGGGGGCGAGCATCACCTCCGCCAGATCCAGCGACAGGCCCTCGAAAGGCCCATCCGCAAACGGCGCGGAAAGCGCGGCGACCGTGCGGCCCGCGGCGGGCGCGGTGAACCGCACCAGTTCGTCGGCCCCGATCAGGCCTTCGCCAGCCATTTCGACCGCCGCTTTCCAGGTTTCGCCGCATACCCACTCCCAGCCATGCCGCTCCGGCCCGCATCCCATGGACAGGCTGATCAGCTGGCCGCCCGGTGCCAGCTCCGCCGCGCGCGCCACAAGAAAAGTGCGCCAATCCTCCGCTTGTTGGTGACGCACCGCCTCTCGCGCCGTCGCCGATCCGCTGCAGATGGCAAGGAGATGATCGTCGGCTTCAACCGGGTTGCGGCTCATCCAATGGAGGGTCCACGTATTCCATCCCAGGTGGACGCGTGCGGGCGGCAATATCTGTTCGAAATAGCTGCGCCCTATGGCGGACGGAAAGACGTTCCGCTGGTCTATCAGATAACTAGCCTCGTCCTCCGCCAGCATGCTGAAGAGCGTTGCGAACTCGTTCGAAGGAAGGTCGGTATGCACGATCTCGATCGGCCGGTTTGCGAACCGACCCCGGAGCGTGTCGATCGCAAGCCGCATCGGCAGCATCGAATTGCGGCCCTGCGAGGCGCCGAAATCCGCGATCGTGAAAGGTCCGTCGCCGTCGGCTGGGACGGCCTGCGCCGCCTGTTTCAGAAGCGGCAAAGCTAGTGCGATGCCCGCCGCCTGCATCCCCGAATTGCGATTGTAGAAGCCGGCCCCCTCCATCGGCTTGTTGGCTATTGAAATATTCGACATGCACCTACCCCCTCCGCCCCGCCGGATCATATCGTATAGGTAACATCTGTGCCAGTTTCGACCCAGCACACCACCGCGTGCTTTCCTTTCCGTTAACCATCCGGGCTTAGATCGCGCGGGAGGCTTTCCGCAAAGGTGCCGTCATGTCGCTCTGGTCCTATATTTCCGGCAACAGCAGCCAGCCCGGTTCTTCCTACCTCAATCCGACCTATTCCGCTGCGCTCGCCAAGCTCGCGGGCAATGCTGACGAGGCGGCGTCGATGGCCACCGCCGATACCGGCAGCACGGACAACGGAGTCAGCATTTCAGACGGCGCGCAGGCCGCTTCGTCCGAGGCGGACGATAACAAAATGAATTTCGCGGATCTCGCGAACGCCGTCCGCTCCTCGCTCGACACTTTGTACGCGGCGGAGAAAGCCGCAGGAAAGCCGCAGACCGCGAACTTTGCCAACCTCAGCGGGCGCGCTTTGTCGGCGGTCGTGCTCAACCAGGGCAATCAATTCACCCCCGCTGAACAGCACCAGGCCAAGGCCGCGCTCGATCAGCAGACGCGCAACGACTTCGCCGCCGCTACGCAGGGCGGGATGAGCATGAGCAGCCTTGCCAGCTACAGCCAGAGCCTCGTCGCGCAATATGACGCGATGAGCCCGGAGGAGCGCCAGGCGCGCGGCTGGACCGAAGCTTTTCGCGACAATGCCGCGAAGGTCGTGTCCGAAGGCTCGCTCTCGTTGTTCGACCAGATCGACGGCTAGGCCGTTCAGGGCTGGCCCTGGCCGCCGCCGGCGCCGTAAATGTTGCCGGTCGTGAAGCTTCCGCTCTCCTCGGCGAGCGTGACGAAGAGGCCGGCCAGTTCCGCCGGCTGCCCGGGCCGCTTGAGCGGGGCGGTCGACCCGAACTGCTCCAGTTTCTCCATCGATGCGCCGCCGCTGACCTGCAGTGGCGTCCAGACCGGGCCGGGGGCGACGCCGCAGACGCGGATGCCTTTCTCCGCGAGCTGCTTCGCCAGCGACTTCACATAGTTCATCGTCGCCGCCTTGGTCTGGGCGTAATCGTACAAATCAGGCGAGGGATCGTAGGCCTGTTCGGATGTGGTGCCGATGATCACCGATCCGGGCTTCAGGTGCGGCAGCGCCGCCTTGATGATCCAGAAAGGCGCATAGATGTTGGTCTTCATCGTGGCGTCGAAATCCTCGGTCGAGATGTCGAGGATGGAGTCGTGCGCCTGCTGCCGCGCCGCGTTGAGCACCAATATGTCGAGCCCGCCAAGCTGCTCGATCGTGTCGCCGACGAGCCGCGTGCAATAGACCTCGTCGCGCAGGTCGCCGGGCAGGGCGGCCGCCTTGCGCCCCGCCTCGTGGATCAGGTCGACGACCTGCTTCGCATCGGGCTCCTCGGTCGGAAAGTAGGATAAGGCCACGTCCGCGCCCTCACGCCCGAAGGCGATCGCGGCGGCGCGGCCGATGCCGCTGTCCCCGCCGGTGATCAGCGCCTTGCGGCCGGCAAGGCGTCCCGATCCGACGTAGCTTTGCTCGCCATGGTCGGGCGCGGGACTCATCTTGGAGGCGAGCCCCGGCCACGGCTGGGACTGTTTTTCGAACGGCGGTTGCGGATATTTGGTCGTGGGATCGACCAGTCCGCGCGGGGCGCGCAGCCCCTGATCGCTGCGGTCCGCCATGATCTATTCCTTCTCCGTATCGGGCTCGGCCATGCTGGTATGCACCTTGGCCAGCAGCGAATCGGGCGTGATGTGGCTGATCGCGGCGCGCAGCTTATTGTCCCAGCCCGACACGATATGGCCCGCGCCGGACATCATCGCGTCCCAGCCGTCCTGCGCGACCTTCGCCGGATCAGCCTTGTTCGAACGCCCGACCTTGGTGTCGAGCATGTCCGCGCGCTCGAAGAACTCGGTTTCGGTCGCGCCCGGCATCAGCACCGTCACGGTGATGTCGGTCTCGCGCAGCTCCTCACGCAGCGCGTAGGAGAAACTGTCCAGATAGGCCTTGGTCGCGTTGTAAACCGCCTGATAGCTTCCGGGCAGCAACCCCGCGATCGATCCCGTGATCAGGATTTTCCCGGCATTACGCTCGCGCATCTGCCGCCCCACCTTGTGCAGCAAATATGTCGTGCCCAGCACGTTCGTCTCGATCACCCGTTTCCAGCCGCTGACCTCCTGGTCGAGAAAAGCGTGGCCAAGGCCGGAGCCGGCATTAGCGAGGAGCAGATCGATCGGGCGACCACCCGCGGCCGCGAGCAGCCGGTCGTTGCCTTCGAAAGTGGAAAGATCCGCTTCGACCGGAGTGACCTGCGTTCCATAGCGCTCGAAGTCGCGCGCGGCCGCGTCGATCAGCGGCTCGTCGGCCACCACGAGCAGGTCATAGCCTTCCCTCGCGGCAATATGCGCGAGTTCGAACCCGATGCCGGTCGAAGCGCCGGTGACGATCGCGAGCTTTCCTTCACCCATGCGAATTCTCCTTAAGCGGGCATCTCGACCTTGGTTTTCTCAAGGCCGGGCTTGAGGACGATCTTGGTCGTCTCGTTCTGATGGTCGTGGAATAATTTGTAGCCCTCCGGCGCATTCTCGAGCGGCAGCCGGTGCGAGATCAGGAAGGTCGTATCCACCTTCTCCTCGATGATCGCGTTGAGCAGGCCTGGCATATAATGCTGCACATGGGTCTGGCCGGTCTTCATCGTCAGGCCCTTCTCCATGAAGGCGCCCATCGGGAATTTGTCGATGAACCCGCCATAGACCGCCGGGACCGACACACGCCCGCCCTTGCGGCAGGCGAGGATGACCTGGCGCAGCGAATGCGCGCGGTCGGTGCCCAGGAAGGTCGAGACCTTGATCTGATCCCACACATTGTCGACGAACAGCCCGTGCGCCTCGAGGCCGACGCTGTCGATCACCGCGTCGGGGCCGATCCCGCCGGTCATCTCCATCAGCGCGTCGTAAACCTTCACGTCGTTGAAGTTGATCGTCTCGGCGCCGAATTTGGCGGCCAGCTCCAGCCGGTGCGGGAAATGATCAATCGCGATAACTCTCGCCGCACCCATCAGGAAAGCGGACTGGATCGCGAACAGCCCGACCGGGCCGCACCCCCATACCGCGACCACGTCGCCCGGCTCGATGTCGGCATTTTCAGCAGCCATCCAGCCGGTCGGCAAAATGTCCGACAGGAACAGGACCTTGTCGTCCTCGATCCCATCCGGAACCACGATCGGGCCGACGTCCGAATAGGGCACGCGCACATATTCCGCCTGGCCGCCCGCATAGCCGCCCGTCATGTGGCTGTAGCCGAACAGGCCCGACATGCGGTTGCCGTAGACCTGCTCGGAGATGTCCTGATTGTCGGCCGGGTTGGAATTGTCGCAGCAGCTATATTGCTGCTTCTCGCAGAAATAGCAGCTGCCGCACGCGATCACGAACGGCACCACCACGCGTTGCCCTACTTGAAGCGAGGATCGGGGGCCGGTTTCCACCACCTCGCCCATGAATTCATGGCCCAGGATATCGCCCGACTGCATCGTCGGGATGAACCCGTCATAAAGGTGCAGGTCCGACCCGCAGATCGCGGTCGACGTCACCTTGATGATCGCGTCGCGCGGATTGATGATTTCGGGATCGTCGACCGTGTCGACGCGCACGTCATGCTTGCCGTGCCAGGTGAGGGCGCGCATCCGGCGACTCCTTATGCTGCGGTGGGGGCGGTGGGGAGGTCGGTCGCCTCGGCGCGGGTGCGCGCCGACGTGCTGATCTCGCCGGTTTCCATAAATTGCTTGAACCGGCGCAGATCGCGCCGCGCCCGGATGGCGGGCTCGCGCTGGAACAGCTTGGCGACCAGCTGCGCGATGGTTCCGCCCGGAGGATCATAGGCGATGACCGCGCGCACCACCGATCCACGTCCGGGAACCTCGTGGAATTCGACCCTTCCCGAATTGCGGACCTGCGATCCTTCGACAGATTGCCAGGCGATGGTTTCGCCGGGCCGGTCTTCGGTGACGATCGATTCCCAGGAAATGGTCCGTCCGCCCGGGCCCTTGACGCTCCAGGTCGAACGGTCGGGGCCTTCGACCGTAATGGCGTCGACATTCTCCATCACCTGGACAAGATTCGCGAAATCACGCCAGAAATCGTAGAGTTCGCGTGCGGGCTTCGCGATGGTCACGACCGCGGCGGTGACGCTTTTCTCGCCGCGCCCGGCCTCTTCAGCACGCACGTCGCTGTCGCGCGCGGCGGTCGCCGGCGCGTCCATCTGTTCGGCGGCGCTCATATCCGCTCCTTCGTCAAATTGGGCTTGCGCACACTTAACTTGCGGTGACCGTCCCGGTTCCGGTCTTCTGTGCCGAAATATCCTTATTTTAACGCATGTTAGGTCGGGGTGCGAAACGATCGCCTCGGGAACCCCTGTCATGAGCCCGTAACGACCCGCGCCGATTGCCAATGCATGCGACCTTGAGGCATTTGCTCCGCATGTTCCGAGCCGTTTCCGCCCTGTCCTGTCTGATTGCGGCGCTGGTCCCGGCTGGGGCCCACGCCGCCGCCCCCGATTGGCTCGCGCTGCACGGCCAGGCGACGTTCACGCTTCAGGGGACGCCCGGGTTTGACTCGCCGTATGCCGGCGCCAACAGCCTGACCCCGCACCAGCGCAAGGAAACGATCGACGTCACGCTCTATCTCGGCGTGCGGCCGTGGCAGGGCGGGGAATTCTGGATCGACCCCGAGGTCGATCAGGGGTTCGGCCTGTCCAACACGCTGGGCGTGGCGGGCTTTCCCAGCGCGGAGGCGTATAAGGTCGGCAAGAAGCATCCCTACACGCGCCTGCAGCGTGCCTTCTTCCGCCAGACGTTCGGCCTGGAAGGCGATGCGCACGATGTGGATGCGGCAGCCAATCAGTTTGCGGGCAGGGTGGCCTCCGATCGCCTCGTCCTGGCCGCAGGCAAGTTTGGCGTCGGCGACGTGTTCGATACCAACACATATGCGCACGACCCCCGAGGCGATTTCCTCGACTGGGCGATGGTTGACGCCGGCAGCTTCGATTATGCTGCTGACGCCTGGGGCTATTCGACCGGCGTCTCGCTGGAATATTATCGCGGGCCATGGACGGTGCGGGCGGGCCTGTTCAACCTCTCCAAAGTGCCGAACGGCGAGGTGCTGGAAAAGGGTTTCGGCCAGAACCAGCTGGTCGGCGAGGTGGAGCACCGGCACCGGATCGGCGCGCATGACGGCGCAATCCGGATCGGCCTGTTCCGCAATCGCGGGCTGTTCGGCCGCTTCGACGACGCGCTCGCGCTGGCGGCAACCACCGGTGCCGCGCCCGACACCGCGCTCGTTCGCCGCCGCCAGACCCGTGTCGGCGGCTATGTCAATCTTGAGCAGGGCGTGGCCGACAATGTCGGCGTCTTCGCGCGCGCGGGCGTGGTCGATGGCCAGATCGAGCCTTACGATTTCACCGACATCGACCGCACGCTCGAAGCCGGAGTCGCGCTCGACGGCGCGATGTGGGGTCGCAAGGGCGATACGATCGGCATTGCCGGCGTCGCCGACGGCATTTCGGACGTGCACAAGGCCTATCTCGGCGCGGGCGGGATCGGGGTGCTGGTCGGCGACGGCAAATTGCCGCACCCGGGCACGGAGAAGATCGCCGAGCTTTATTATAGCTGGCACCCCTGGACGCCGGTCGCGGTCACGTTTGATTATCAGTTCGTCGCCAATCCCGGCTACAATCGCGACCGCGGCCCGGCTCACGTCTTCGGCCTGAGGCTGCACGGCCAGTTCTGATCTTGGCCTCGGGCGCGTGTCCGCGATAGGGGCGGGGCATGCCGATACGCCTCATCTGCCTCGATGCCGACGACACGCTCTGGCACAATATGCGCTTCTTCAACGCGGCCGAGGATGCGCTGTTCGCCATGCTGCGGCCCTTCGCCGATGCGCACGTCGCGCGCGACACGCTCAACGCCTGCGAGGCGCGCAACCTCAGGCTTTATGGCTATGGTGCCAAGGGCTTCACCCTCTCGATGATCGAAACCGCGGTCGAGCTGGCGGGCGACTGCCTGTCGCGCGATCTGGTCGCGGCGATCCTCAAGGCGGGGCAGGATCTGCTCGCGCATCCGGTCGAGCTGTTCGACGGCGTCGCGGATACGCTGGAAGCGCTGTCCCACCGGGGGCGGCTGGTTCTGGTGACCAAGGGCGATCTGCTGCACCAGGAGGCCAAGCTCGCCGCCTCAGGTCTGGGCGACCGCTTCGCCGGCATTGAGATCGTCAGCGACAAGAAGCCGGAGACCTTCCGCCGCCTGTTCGAAACCTATGGCGTCGTGCCCGAAGAAGCGGTGATGGCAGGCGACTCGATGCGCTCCGACATCCTCCCCGCGCTCGAAGCCGGGGCCTGGGCTGCCTATATTCCTCAGGAAGGCGCGTGGAGCCATGAGCAGGGCAAGGCGCCCGAGGCTCATCCCCGCTTCCGCCAGCTTGATGCGCTGGCCGATCTGCCGGGTTGGATCGACGGGGTCGGCTAGGCTCACGCGGTCGTAGCGATCGTACGATATCGGTGCGGCGCAAGCCTGTCGCGCCATGTCTTGCTATAATTGTTCGCCAGGCATACAATTGCGCCCGGATCGCCGGAGAGTGATCGATGGGAGAGCGCCTTGGGCAGCACCGCCAATGAGTTTGGCCTGATCGGGGGGCTGCTGGGTTACCAGCTGCGCCGCACCGATATCATGATGATGGATGTGCTTGCCGAAGCGCTGGCGGAATTCGGCCTGACCGCCGCCCGCGCCACCGGCCTTGTCTACATCGCGCTGCACGAAGGCTGCGACCAGACCGCGCTCGGAACCGCGCTCGGCATCAACCGGGCCAGCACCGTCGCGTTGGTCAACGCGCTGGTGAGCCTGGGCGCAATCGAACGCCGCCCCGGCCGCGATCGCCGCTCGAACGCGCTGTGGCTCACGGAGACGGGCAGGGGCCTCAGGGCACAGTCCGAAAGGATCACGACTGAACACGATGCGGCCGTGTTCGGCGTGCTGACTGACGAAGAGCGCGAAACGCTGCGGCTGCTGCTGAAAAAGCTGCAGGCGCAAAATCCGAAAATGTGAACGACCGGACCAAAATCCCGGCAACCTGAGGAGAGGATATATGAGGGGCTTGAAATCGATCTGGCTTGCCGGCGTGGCGGCCACGATCTTCGTGACGGGCGCCGACGCGCAAACCGAAACCGCCAATCCGCCCGTACCGGCGCAGAATGCCGAGGGTAATGAGGTCGTCGTCACCGCGCGCAGGACCGCGGAGCGCTTGCAGGACGTGCCCGTCGCGGTCACCGCCTTCGCCGGCACGCAGCTCGCCGCGCGCAATATCGACACGCTCGATCAGGTCGCGAAATATACGCCCAATATCCGCTTCGATGGCGCGGCCGCTCTTTCCGGCGGCAATTACAACGCGACGGTTTTCATCCGCGGCGTCGGCCAGAACGATTTCGCGATCTTCTCCGATCCGGGCGTCGGCTTCTACGTCGATGACGTCTATTACGCCCGCTCGATCGGCGGCGTGCTGGACGCGGTCGATATTGCCAGCGTCGAAATCCTGCGCGGCCCGCAGGGAACCCTGTTCGGCAAGAATACGATCGGCGGCGCGGTGATCATCAACACCGCCAAGCCCGATCTCGACGCCGTGTCGGGCAGCGTCGAAGCCACCTATGGCCGCTTCTCCCGGATCGACGGCAAGGCCTCGCTCAACGTGCCGCTGATAGAGGGCAAGCTCGCGCTGCGCGTCTCGGCTGCCAGCCTCAATCGCGACGGCTATGTCGAGCGCCTCTACGACGGGAGCACGCAGGGCAATCGTTCGGCGCAGGTCGGACGCGCCAAGCTGCGCTTCCAGCCGGACGACGCGCTGACGATCGATCTCGGCGTGGACTATACAAGGGCGCGGGAAAATTCGGCGCCATCCGATCTGCTGGCGGTCGCCAACGTGCCGGGAATCACGGGCATCCCGTTTCTGAACAACTATAACCGCTTCGTCGCGCCGACGCTGGGCATCGTCGCGCCCGATGGCAAGCATGCGCTCGACGCGAGCTTCATCACCGCCAGCCCCTATCAGACATGGGCGGGTGGCCCGAACGCCAATGATCTCGATCTGTGGGGTGTGCAGGGCGTGGTGAGCTACAAGCTCGGCAACGCGACGCTCAAGTCGGTGTCTGCCTATCGCGATCTGAAGGCCTATTTCACCCGCGATGGCGACAATACGCCCTTCACGTTCCGGCAAACGACGAACCGCGACAAGCAGTGGCAGTTCAGCCAGGAGCTTCAGCTTGCCGGCAAGGCATGGGATGATCGGCTGAGCTACGTCCTGGGCGGCTATTATTTCAAGGAGAAAGCCAGCGACATCGGGTCCGCCGATCTCGCGATAGGCCTATGGCCGCCACTCGCGCTGACGCCGCCCTACACGCCGGCGGTGTTCCTCCAGAATTATACCAACAACCGCAGCCTCGCCGCCTACGGGCAGCTGGATTACGAGCTGTTCCCCAAATTCTCGATCACGCTGGGTGGCCGCTATACCAGCGACAAGAAGACGTTCACGTCGATCAATGTGCGGCAGCGCGACCTTGTCCAGTTCATCAACGTGACGCGTTCGGCCACCTTCAACAAGTTCACGCCCCGCATCGGCGTTAACTACAAGGCGAACCGCGATCTGCTGCTTTACGCGTCGTTCAGCCGCGGCTTCAAGCAAGGCGGGTTCAATGGCCGTCCGCTCGATAATCCGGGCGAGGTCACCCAATATGCGCCCGAAACGCTCGACACATATGAAGCCGGCGTGAAGGCGCAATGGCTGGATGGTACGCTGACCACCAACGTCGCCTTGTTCCACTCGATCTACCGCGACATCCAGCTGACGGTGAACCAGACGCCGCAGAATTTCGTCGCCAATGCCGCGAAGGGCAAGATCGACGGCATAGAGTTCGAAACGATCCTGCGGCCGGCCTCATGGCTGACCTTCAACGGCGCGGTAGGCTATCTCGACGCCCGCTATAGCGAGGTCGGCCAGGGGCTCGGTCCGACGCAGGTCTTGCCGATCACGCTGGCGACCCACTTCGTCAAGGCGCCCAAATGGACCGTCACGACCGGTGCGGACGTGCGTCACGAATTCGCCGACGGGTCGAAGGCGGCCTTCCGGCTGGACTACAGCATGTACAGCAGGATCTTCAACGACGTCGCCAACACGCCGATCATCACCGAACCGGGCTACGGCCTGTTGAACGCGCGGCTGAGCTACACCTTGCCCAACCGGGCGATCACGCTTTCGGTCTTCGGCACCAACCTCACGAAATCGCTCTACATGGTGTCGGGCAACGCCTCGGGCGCATTCGGCCTGGCCGAAGCGAGCTATGGGCGGCCGCGCGAATGGGGAATATCCGCCGCCTGGCGCTTCTGATCGCGACCGGGCTGGCCCGCGCGCTGCGCGGGCCGGCCTGGAAACGGTTTGCCCTAGCCTCCGGTTCGGCTGCATTCCCGCACCTGCTTTGCGTCCCCTCATGCTATGCCATGAGGGGCCCGAAGGAGATGACGATGCTTTACAAGGCGATGCTGGGTGCGATTCTGCTTGCGATTCCCGGCGTGGCGCGTGCCGATATCACCGCCACTTACGGCATGGCCGACGGAAATACGCCGTTCCTGACGATGGAGATCGCCGCCAACGGCGACATTCACGGCGCGCTGATGAGCGGGGGCATCACCTTCGTCGTTCACGATCGCCACGCCTTCACCATCCAAAAAATGCCCGACGGCAAGACCGTGGTCAGCAGGGTCGAGGATATCGCAACCGTCATGACGGAGATGATCGCCAAGCTGGCGCCCGAGGCGCGCGCGCAAGTCGCGCAATATGCCAAGCTCATGACGCTGGTGCCGAACGGGACCCGGACGATCAACGGCCGCACCGGCGATGCCTATTTCATGAAGCTGCCTGGCGGGACCCAATCGGACCAGCCCTGGGCCGTGATCAGCCACGATCCTGCGCTCGCCCCGCTGGGGACAGCGATGGTGGGCCAGTTCGAAATGTCGATGAAGTTGATGGGCGGCGTCCTGCCTGCCCTCGCGATGCAGCCGATGCTCGACGTGCTGCACAAGGGTGCGCCGCTGATGATAGCGGGAATGCCGCTTCTGGGCATTTCGAATAGCCCGATCCCCGCTTCCGAATTCGCACTGCCGGCGGAGCCTCAGACTTTGGAGCAGGTGCGCGCGCGGATGACCGCCGGCGGGATGAAGACCGGCGGCTGACCGCGACCCTTTAGCTGAACGTGACGGCGAGATGCTCGCGCAGCATCCGTTTGGCGCGCAGGAACATCTCGATCCGGGTGGCACTGAACAGGCCGAGCGCGAACACGACCAGGAGGTCTGTCAGGAAAGCAGCGTTGAAGCCAAGATCGCCCGCTTCCATGCGCAGCCCCTGGCGGATGATGATCAGCACCAGAATGAACAGCATCGCGGCGGGCGAGGCCTGCTGGTTGAGCTCGTGCGTTTCCGGATCGATGTTGATCCGCATCATCGCGCCGCGGCGCCAGCCAAGCGCGGCCCCGAGCACCAGCGCGACGACGACATAGAGCCATTGGATACCCGTCGGCACCGACTGATACAGCACACTCGCCGTCACCAAAGTGTAGAGCGCGGGCACGATCCACAACCGCTCGAGCTGCAGTTTCCGAATCCGCCGCATCGACCGGAAGCGGAAGAACAAGACCGTGCAGATGATGACGGCGGACGCGACATAGCCGACCCAGGCGCCCGGATTATCCTGATGCATCCCATTTCCCTACTGTATTGCTAGACCATAACACCCGATTTTGCCGCTGTCGATGGCCCCGGATGGGTCAGTATCTCCCACGCCCCGGATTGTGATAAGCCACGACCCGGCATTGGCTCCGCTCGGACGAGCCGTGGCCACCCAGTTCGAGCAGGGGGAAAAACTGTTGCCGTCGCCTCCCAATCTGGCCACGCGCGAAATCCTGAAGAGCGGCACGCCCGTGCTGTTAAATGGATTGGAGTTGCGGTCGCTGTCGGATGCCCCAATCGATCCATCCGAATTCGAACTGCCCGCGCCGCCAGAAACTCCGGACGCGTTGCGCAAACACCTGGCCGAGGCCCGATAAGCGAGCGAAAGAGGGGCAGGATAATCCGCTGTCGATTGGCGTGACGCGGGCGTTCGCATCCGCTAACAGCGCGCCTTTCCTTCTATCGGACCTTCAGCCTTGCCGACGCTTCACGCCCGTTTCGCCGCCGATCTCAACGCCGCGCTCGATGCGCTGGAAGGCGAGGGCGGGTTGCCGCGCGGGCTGGATCGCCGCAACCTCACGGTCGAGCCGCCGCGCGACGCGAGCCATGGCGATCTCGCCACCAACGCGGCGATGGTGCTGGCCAAGCCCGCTGGTACCAATCCGCGCGCGCTTGCCGCGCTGATCGAGCCCAAGCTGGCTGCGCTTGATTACGTCACGTCGGTAGAGATTGCCGGCCCCGGCTTCATCAACGTGCGCCTGTCGGACGGCACGTGGCGCGACGAGCTATCCAACATCCTGGCCGAAGCTGCCGATTACGGCCGCTCCGGCATGGGCGGGGGCAGGACGGTCAACGTCGAATATGTCTCGGCCAACCCGACGGGGCCCATGCATATGGGCCATGCGCGCGGCGCGATCGTGGGCGATGCGCTCGCGACCCTGCTCGAATATGCGGGCTTCAAGGTCGTTCGCGAATATTACATCAACGACGCCGGCGCGCAGGTGCAGACGCTCGGCCGCTCAGCCCACCTGCGCTACCGCGAGGCGCTGGGCGAGGATATCGGCGAAATCCCCGAAGGCTATTATCCGGGCGATTATCTGATCCCGGTCGGGCAGGCGCTGGCGAACGAATTTGGCGACGCCTATGTCGGCAAACCCGAAAGCGAATGGCTGGACCTGTTCCGCGAGAAAGCGGTTGCGGGCATGATGGACATGATCCGGGCGGACCTCGCGCTGCTCGGGATTCATCACGACGTGTTCGCATCCGAGGCCGCGGTGCAGAAGGCCGGCCGGGTCGACGCCGCGTTCGATAGGCTGCGCAAGGAAGGCCTGATCTACGAAGGCGTACTCGAGGCGCCCAAGGGCGAGCTCCCCGACGATTGGGAGCCGACAGAGATGACCCTGTTCCGCTCGACCACCTTCGGCGACGATCAGGATCGCCCGGTGCGCAAGGCCGACGGCGGGCTCACTTACTTCGGCACCGACCTCGCTTACCATGCGCAGAAGGCCGAGACGGCCGACATGCTGATCGACATCTGGGGCGCGGACCATGCCGGCACGGTCAAGCGCATCCAGGCGGCGGTGAAGGCGCTGACGCATGGTGAGACGCCGTTCGACATCAAGCTCGTGCAGATGGTCCGGCTGATGCGCGCGGGCGAGCCGGTCAAGATGTCCAAGCGTTCGGGCAAGTTCATCACCATCGCCGACATGGTCGAGGAAGTCGGCAAGGACGTGGTCCGCTTCACCATGCTCGCGCGCAAGGCCGACGCGCAGATGGATTTCGACTTCGCCAAGGTGGTCGAGGCGTCCAAGGACAATCCCGTCTTCTACGTGCAGTACGCGCACGCGCGCATCGCCTCCCTCCATCGCCGCGCGGCGGAAGCGGGGATCGTACTGCCCGCGGCCGATCTGTCGCTGCTCGACGAGGAGGAGCTGGCTCTGGTCAAGCTCGCCGCGCAGTTCCCGCGCATCGTCGAGGGCGCGGCCAATGCGCACGAGCCGCACCGGATCGCTTTCTATCTCTATGATCTTGCTGCCGCCTTCCATTCGCTGTGGCATCGCGGCAATGACGATCCGGCGCGGCGCTTCCTCGTCGCGGAGGATGCAGCCGTCACCGCAGCGCGTCTGGCGCTTGCGGATGCGATCGGGCAGGTTATCCGTAACGGGCTCGGCGTCATGGGCGTCGCCGCGGCGGAGGAGATGTAAGGGATGGCGGAAATCCGGCGGGGTTTTGGCGGCGAACCGCTCGGCAACGAGCGCCTGCCCTGGCTCGAGCCGGTCGAGGACGAGGACGATTTCCCCGAAACTGGCGGGGGTGGCGGTGGCCGCGTTGCCTTGTGGCTGGTGGTCGGACTCGTCGTCATCGCCATCCTGTTCGGCGGCTTCATCGTCTGGCAGCGGCATCGCGCGCAGCGCGCCGATATCGGCCAGATCATCCGCGCGCCCGCCGGCCCCTATAAGGAAAAGCCCGCCAATCCGGGCGGGCTCGCGGTCAACGAAAGCGATGTGATCGCGTCGCGAATGGGCACGGGCAACGATATCGACAGCCCGATCGACCTGTCCCGGATTCCCGAGCAGCCGATCACCGGCCCCGGCGCTGATCGCGGGCAGGAACCGCAGGCGCCGCCCAAGGCTCCGGTTCCGGCGGCCGCGGGCGCGCCTGCCGCGCCTTTGCCCGCGCCGGCTGCCAGGACCGCCCCGCATCCGGCCATCGCTTACGGGCCGCCGAGCGCTGCCTCCGCGCCGGTGGTGAAGGCGCCGCCGGCCGCGCCCAGGGCGTCGGCTCCATCGGCGCCGCCTCGCGCCGAAACGCCTGCCGCGCCACCTTCTGCGGGCGGCGGCACGATCCAGCTTGGCGCGCTCGGCAGCGAGGCCAAGGCCAAGCAGGTGTGGAAATCGCTCTCGACGCGCTTCAGCAGCCTCGCGCCGCTCGTGATGTCGATCACGCCGGTGAAGGTCGGCGACAACACCCTCTATCGCCTGCGGGCGAGCGGCGGCGACGCGCGCCGTCTGTGCGCGCAGCTCAAGGTCGCCGGCGAAACCTGTAACGTGGTCAATTGATGACGCCTCTGATCCTGGGCCTCGCGGGTACGGCCCTGACGGACGAGGAGCGCGGTTTCTTCCGTGAGGTCGATCCCGCGGGTTTCATCCTGTTCAAGCGCAACGTCGCCGACCGCGCGCAGGTGAAGGCGCTCACCGACGATTTGCGCGCGCTTTCCGGGCGCGGCGATGTGCCGATCCTGATCGACCAGGAAGGCGGCCGCGTCGCGCGGATGCAGCCGCCCGAATGGCCCCCTTTCCCGGCCGGCAGGCCATTCGACGCGCTCTACGACGTCGCCCCCATGTCCGCGATTGAGGCGGCCCGCGCCAATGCCCAGGCGCTCGCCCTGATGGTGCGCGAGGTCGGCGTCAATGTGGATTGCCTGCCCTTGCTCGACGTCCGCCAACCGGGCGCGCACGACATTATCGGCGATCGCGCGCTTGGCACCGAACCGCTTCGCGTTGCCGCGCTCGGCCGCGCCGTGCTGGAGGGGCTGAAGGCGGGCGGCGCGGTCGGGGTGGTCAAGCATATGCCGGGCCATGGCCGGTCCATGTCCGACAGCCATGTCGAATTGCCGGTGGTCGAGGCGTCTGCCGAGGAGCTCGAAACCGACCTTGCCCCGTTCAGAACGCTCGCCTGGGCTCCAATGGGAATGACCGCGCACGTCGTCTATACCGCGTGGGACCGTGATCGGCCGGGTTCGCTCTCGGCCCGCGTGATCGGCGATATCATCCGCGGCAAGATCGGCTTCGACGGGCTGCTCATGTCCGACGATCTCTGCATGCATGCGCTGAGCGGCAGTTTTACCGACCGCACCGCCGGCGTGATCGCTGCCGGTTGCGACATCGCGCTCCACTGCTCGGGCGACATGGAGGAGATGCAGGCTTGTGCCAGGGGCGTGACCACCATCGCCCCACGTGCGAAGGAACGGCTCGACGCGGCAATGGCGACGATCGCGGGCGAACCGGCCGAAGCGGCGTTCGAGGAGCTGATCGCCAAGCGCGATGCCTTGCTGGCGCTGGCCTAGTCGTCATGCGGTGGGCCCTCGCCGCTCTCGCACTGGCCTCCCACACGGGCACCGCCGCCGCGACAACCTATCATATCATGCTGGACGAACGCTCTCCGCTGCGCGCCGCGGTCAGCTTGGACCTGCCGACATCGCGCGCCGGCGATCTGGCTCTGGTCGTTTCGTCCGGTGCGATTGGTAGCCTGATCGGGGCACCGGCCTGCGGCGACGTCCCGCTCGTCGCCCGCTCCGCCACGGCCTGGACGGTCCCCGCCAGCTGCGGGACGGTTCGATGGCTCCTCCGGCTGCGCGATCAGGATCGTGACGGCATGGACGCTGCGGACCCGTCGGGCGCCTGGAGCGCGGAAGGGCGGTGGTGGCTACTGACCGATCGCCTCGCTTTTCTCACGCCGCCGGGGGGGTGGCATGATGCCGATGTGGAGATGGCCGCGCGGTTGCGCGACGGCACGGTCGTTCGAAGCAGGCAGTCGCTCCCCCGCAGCGGGGAGATGCCCTTTTATGGCGTGGTTTCCGCGGTCCAGCCGCACCTCTATCGCAGCCGGAACTTCACGCTACGCGTTCACGGGCGTGTCCCCGACGGGGCGGATGCAGCGCAGCAGCAATTGTTCGCCGACACCTGGAGCCGGTGGCGGCGTGACATATTACCCCGCGGCGCGATCGCGCCCCCGGCCCTCGATATGCTGTGGGTTACGCCGCCGCCCCATGCGGAGCCCAACTTCATGGCCTCGGCGGGCATGCGCGCCGTGCTGATGCAAAATATCCCCGGGCCGGACCGGGATGCTTCGGACGCCAGGCTGCGCGCGGCGATTATCATGAGCGCTCACGAAGGCTTTCACACGCTGATCGGCACGGTTCGCCAAACCTGGCCGGTCTGGGTGAACGAAAGCTGGGCAAGCTATTTTGCCTGGCGCGCGGCGCAGGGGCATCTGAATCCGGCCGCGCTGAAAGCCACAAGGGAATTGATCGACGCGCCCGCATCGCCTTCGCTGCTCGCAATCCAGGCGCAGGTCGCGCGGGGGGACGGCAGCAATTACGAGGCGTTCTACGGCAAGGGCGCACGCTTCTGGGCTGCGATCGATGCGGTGCTGGTGACGCGCCGCAATCCGTCCGGAAGACTGGCGGCGCTGATCCAGGATACGCATGGATTGCGGGGGCTGGATTGGACCAGCCCGGACGCGATCGCCGCCTATCTGGATGCGCGCAGCGCCGGCCGCGCGTCATCGATCGTGCACTGCTATCTGGTTGCCAGCGGCTGCGGCTGAACGGCTGGGTTCAACCGAAAACGGTACGGGCGTCGGCGAGCCGCTGGGTTGCCGCGTCGGCCATGGCCGAGTGTCGCTCGAGCGCTATCGCGCAGCCGGCGAGCGTCAGTTCCTGCCCGGTGAGCCGCCAGCGTGGTGTCGCCTTCACGAGCCGCGCGAATTTGGGCTTTGCCTCGAACCCGGCGTTGAACGGCGCGGTTCCCGATTCGGCGACCATTTCGGCGGTGCGCTTGCCGGTCACGATCGCGCCTGCCCATGCGCCGTGGGCCAACACCGTATCGCCGATGTAGCGCCCGATCAGCCGTGAGATCATCGCGACCCGTGCGGCACGCGTGGCGGGCAGGCCGGGAGCCGTCCAGACCGCATCATCGGGCGTCACGGTTAGCGCCATCTCCCAGCTTACCAGCGGCTGGCCTTGCGCCGCGAGCGCCTTGCACAAGGCGCGGTCTTCTTCGGTGGCGGGGGCGAAACCGCAATGGCCCATCTCGCATTCGAGCACGCGGACATCGCCCAATTCGTTGACGTCGATCACTGCCAGCCCGACACCGTTGCCGATATTGGTGAAGGTCCAGCGGCCGCTTCTGCCGAAATCGGGTACGCCGATCGTGCCGGGGGAAAGAATGTCCAGCCTCGGCCCCGCGCCGCCCACCACAGCCCAGGCGCGCGCCGCGACGTCGTTGATCACGATCGCGTCCCGCCCGAACACCGACCGTAGCCCGGACCGGCTGATCGCCCAATTGCTGCGCGATAGCATCAATGTCTCGCCATAGGTCGCGCCGTGCACAGCCAGCACGCAGAGAGCGCCCAGCAATTTGATCCCGCTGCTCTTTTCATAAGCGAGCAGCGCATCGGTGAGTGTACGGAATTGCGTAATCGGCCATTTCTCAATCGCGGTCAGCCGCCGGTCTCCCTCCACCCACGCCATGTTGATGGAATCGTCGTCGATCGAAACCGCGAGCTTGCGTTGCTCCATCCTGCCCCTCCGAACGGCCTGATACCGCTACCAATCAGTCAAATTGGCAATTGTTCCGTCTGCATCCGGCACGAAACAACCGTGCAATCGCCGATCGGATGACCCCCCAGGGCCGCGTTCTACCCGATCGGCTGATCGGCCGGAAGCCGTCGGCCGGAACGCGGAACAGGAATAAGGCACGGGCTTTCACCCAGGATGATCGCGCGCAGCATCATTGTCGAAGGCCGTGTCCAGGGCGTGTGGTTCCGCGACTCGACCGTTCAGGCCGCGCGCTCTCTCGGCGTATCCGGCTGGGTCCGCAATCGCGCCGATGGCGCGGTCGAGGTCTATGTGGCGGGTGAGGCCCATCTGGTCGAACGGCTGATCGATCGCCTGCGCGAAGGCTCGCCTGCGTCGCGCGTGGATCGGATCGACGTGCGGGACGCCGGGCTGCAGCCGGTCGATCGCTTCACCCGGCGCCCGTCGGCCTAAGCCCGCTTCTGCTTCAGCCAGGCCCGCACCGGCTCGTCATACAGTTTCAGTGCCAGCCAACTGAAAGCGACGACCAACAGGAACGATCCCGTGCCGGCCAGCCAGATCGCGGTGGTCGGCGGTTTCCGGACGAGCGCGTAATTCATGTAAATCAGCAGGAACGGATAGTGCAGAATGTAGATCGGGTAGGAGATCCGCCCCGCAAACTTGCACAAGGCCATTTCGACACGGCCGATATCCGAATGCGCGCCGCACAGGATGATCGCGGGGAATAAAAGCATGGCCGCGGCCGCCTCGTACAGCCCGTTGCCGTGCGGTACGGATGCCGGGACCAGCGGCATGGCGAAGGCGATCACCAGCACCGCGCTCAGAACGGCCCAGCTCAGACGACGCTTCGGTAGCCGGTCGCGCACGCGGTACAGCCACAGGCCCATGGCGAAGGAAAATGCCATGCGCGCAATCGCGCCCCACCAGCTCGTCCAGTCCGATCCCATGTCGATGCTGTTGCGATGCCAGAGCAGCCACAGCAGCCAGGCCGCCGCCACCGCAACCACCGCGCCCAGCACGCGCGTCGCCAATCGCCGCAGCACGAGCGCATAAGCGAGGTTGCCGATATATTCCTGGAGCAGCGACCAGGCCGGGCTGTTGAGGCTGTGCGTGTCGGTCCAGCGGTTGGGCAGCGCCGCATGGGGCAGGAGCAGGCAGGCGAGCGCGAAGTCGCGCAGCACCACCGACAGCGGAACCAGCTTCTGGTTGGCGGCGAACGGATCGATGAGGAAGCTGATCAGGCCGAGCAGCGCCCCCAGCAGTACTAGCGGATGCAGGCGGATCAGGCGGATCCGGCAGAATTGCCCGACCGACATTGTCCCCCAGCGCGCGTCGTACGCATAGGCGACCACAAACCCCGACAGGCCGAAGAAAAAATCCACCGCCATCGCCGCATGGTGGAGATATTGGCCATCGTCCGACCATGCGATCGGCATGCCCATGATGTGGAACAGCACCACCATGATCGCGGCGGTCCCACGCAGCCCGTCCAGCACTTCATAATGCGGCTTGCCCGTGGCCGTCGCATCGGGGTGCACGATCGCTTCCGCGCGCGCGATGTCCATGTCTCTCTCCCACCCGTTTTCGGGACCTTGGCATAGCGAATGCGATTGGACAACGATGTCGGAGGGGCGAGGCGCCGCACGTATGGCGCGCGCCTCTTTCAAAATGTCCGGATAGCGCCTATATCGAGCCGGCTAACGTCGCATGCGACGGATATTGGGCCGCCTCGGCTCTCCCTTTGTCCCTTTCTAGTCTTCGAAGCCGGGATGCGCCGCAGTTGGCGCATGCCCGTCATACATGGGACAAAGGATACCCATATGATCACCGGAACCGTAAAATTCTTCAATAGCGACAAGGGCTATGGCTTCATCGCGCCGGAAGCCGGCGGCGGCGACGCCTTCGTGCACATTTCGGCGGTGGAACGCGCTGGCATGCACACGCTCGATAAGGATCAGCGCATCTCCTACGAGCTGGAAACCGATCGCCGCGGCAAGACCTCGGCCGTCAATCTCCAGGCAGCCTGATCGCGAATGTTCGGGCGGCGCGCCATCAGGCCGCCGCCCGAATTTCTGCCTGACACGCGTAGCGCCAGGCCTGTCAGCCTCAATTCCGGAGACCATCCATGTCGAGAGTTCCCGTGCGCCCGTATCTGATATCCAAGGATAGCGATGGCGATTTCCGCCTCACGATTCGCGAGACGCGCTATAATTCGCAGCATTATCCGCTGGTGACTTCCACCCTGCAGGCCGACAAGTTCAAGACTGCAACCGCCGTCCGTGCATTCGTGCGCGAGCAATTCGGTGCGGTCGCCGCGGATGTCGCTACCAGCTGAGCATTGCTCCTGCGGCCCTTGGATGGCCGCAGCCTATCATCGTGATATGCGGTCTGCATTGAGCGAATAAGTCCGGGCACGCGCCCGGCTGCGCGGGTGCAATGCCTGCATGCGATGCGTTTCAAACGCCGTGAAGACGCCAAAATGCGGCCGACCGTCGCGTGAGGAGCATGTCCATGTCCGGAAGAAGTCCAGCCAGGCTGAACGTTCGGCTCGCGGTTCCCGCGGACGTGCCGGAAATCCTTGCGCTGATCGCGGGCGCTTATCCCGGCTTCGGCAATTACAGCCCGGGGCAGATATCGGGCCAGATCAACAATTTCCCCGAAGGCCAGTTCGTCGCCGTGTTCGAAGGCGCGATCGTCGGCTATTGCGCGTCATCCCGGATCGACGAAGAGATCGCGCTGGGCCCCCATGATTGGGCGACGATCACCGGCAACGGCTTCGGCAGCCGGCACGACCCAACCGGTGAATGGCTTTACGGCTTCGAAATGGCGGTGGACGACCGCCAGCGGGGCTTGCGCATCGGCAAACGGCTGTACGAGGCGCGGCGCACGCTCGCCGAACGGCTGGAGCTGCGCGGGATCGTGTTCGGTGGGCGCATGCCGAATTATGCGCGGTCCAAAGCGAAGGTGAGCGGTCCGGACGATTATCTGGCCCAGGTCCGCGAGGGCAAGCTGCGTGATCCGGTGATCGGGTTCCAGCTGGCCAACGGCTTCACGCCGATCGGCGTGCTCGCCAATTACCTGCCCTACGACAAGGCGTCGGGCGGATTTGCCGCGCACATGATCTGGCGTAACCCTTATGTCGATCCGAACGAGCCGCCGGCCTTCCGCGTGCCCAGGGACGTCGAAAGCGTGCGGCTGGCCACGATCCAGCTGCAGGCGCGCGCAGTCGAGGATTTCGCCGGCTTCATCAAGAATATCGAATATTTCGTCGATGTGGCCGCGGATTACCGTTCGGATTTCGTGGTGTTTCCCGAACTGTTCACGATGTCGCTCCTCTCGTTCGAGAAGGATGCGCTTTCGCCGATGGAGGCGATCGACCGGATGACCGAATATCGCGCGCCGATCGTCGCGGAGCTTTCGCGGATGGCGCTGCGCTACAATATCAACATTGTCGGCGGATCGCACCCGACGCGCACCGACGACGGCACCGTCCAGAACGTCGCTTATGTCTGCCTGCGCGACGGCTCGGTCCACGCGCAGGAAAAAATCCACCCGACCCCGAACGAGGCCTATTGGTGGAAGATCAAGGGCGGCAGCTCGGTCGACGTGATTCAGACGGACGTCGGGCCGATCGGCGTGCTGATCTGTTACGACAGCGAGTTTCCGGAACTGGCGCGCCGTCTGGTCGATGAAGGCGCGCGGATCATCTTCGTGCCCTTCTGCACCGACAACCGCCAGGGTTATATGCGGGTGCGCTATTGCGCGCAGGCGCGGGCGATCGAGAACCAATGCTTCGTGGTGCTCTCCGGCAATGTCGGCAACCTGCCCGGCGTGGACAATATGGACGTGCAATATGCGCAGTCCTGCATCCTCACGCCGTGCGATTTCCCGTTCGCGCGGGATGGCGTCGCCGCCGAGGCGAGCGAGAATATCGAAACGCTGACGATCGCCGACGTCAACCTGGCCGATCTGACCTGGGCGCGCGCCGAGGGAACGGTGCGGAACCTCGCGGACCGCCGGTTCGATTTGTATCGCATCGATTGGAACAAGGCGTCCGGACGCCCCGCACCCACAGCGCCGCCGAAGCGGGCCAAGGCTCCGGGTGGAGGGTGATCAGCTGGGCATGAGGTGGACGCGGTTCAACCTGCCGCCTGCACTATCAGCGCCCCCAACCTAGCCCATAATCTTCGCCCCGCTGCCGGAACGTCGGCCTCCCGGGTGCAAAACACCAACTGTCTTGTAACGCAAAGGCCGGCCGCCAGGGTCGGTCATGAAAAAGGATATTAAGACCAGATGCCAGCATTCACGCACCCGGGGTTTCAGGAACGGCAAGATGCCGCGGCACGGGCAAGGAGCGCATTGCTCGCAAAATATCGTGCCAAGCCCCCCGTCGATGAGGCGGTGATCGCGGAACGCATCGCCCGCCAGGCTGCGCGCGACGCCGCCACGGCGGAAAAACGCGCTGCCGCGCGCCGCGCCAGGGAAGAGGCCGCCGAGGCCAAACTCGAACAGGAGCGCCAGGCAGCAGCGGCGGCCGCGGCTACGGCCAGGGCGCAAGCCGAGGCAGCGGTCGAAGCAAGGGCGACCGCCGCCGCCGAAAAGGCGGCCCAGCGAAAGTCCTGGACCGAAGAAGATCGCAAGGCGGCGCGCGATGCGCGTTATGCCGCGCGCAAGATGCGCGCCGGACGGCGCTGACCTCTTCCCGAATTGGTGCCCCCCCCCCGCTGGCGCGTCCTCCATTCGGAGGTGCGCGCGGGAAACGGGCATCGCATAAGCTCGAAGTCGTCGTGGAAGCGCAGAAGCGGTCATTCGCTCGTCTGGTTGTCGCTCCACGGCGGCACGGCATTTTCTATGGCTGTGCGTCTCAGCAGGTCGTTGAGGTCACTGGCGATCTGATAGGCCGAGAAAGGCCATTGGAGGGCAGCCGTGGCCCAGGCGGCCGGTGTCCACGGCAAGCCGAACAACATGAACGGGATTTGGTGCTCCGCCATTTGGGCGTTCAAGGATGGGTTTACGCCCGGCAAATTGACGCTGATGCAGGCAAGCGGCGGAACTGGCTGCGTGTCGGCCAAATCCACCACGTCCTGTAGCGAGCGCGCCGATGCGATTACGTTCAGACCGAAATGTCGTAATCCGCTGCTGAGATAGGTGCAGAGAAATTCGTCCTCACATGCGAGGATGACCGTGCGCTCTCCAAGATTACCGAATGAATGCACCTGACACGGCCTGATAGTTATTTAACCCGAGAACGCCTGCCCAGATCGTTCGGGCCCGTCTTTTCTTGTGAACGATTGACAAATGTTGGCCAATGTCCGCGACATGGCACTAAAGCTGCCGCTCCGGCCGTAATTCAGGCCCGATCCGCGGAAAACAGGGTTGGCGCATCACCGCTTTTCCAGGGGGCAAGCCGCACCATCGCGGCATCGAACATCGGCGGAGCGGTCAGCCGTGCGAGCCAGGCTTGCAGGCCAGGCAGCGGCAAGGCATCGAACCAGACCTGGTCCGTCGCGGCATATTGGCGGACGAACGGCATCAGCGCCGCATCGGCCAGCCCCATCGCATCGCCACACAGGTAGAAAGATGCCTGCAAGCGCGCCTCCAGCGGCCGCAGCAGATCGAGCCCCGCGGCGCGATGTTCCGCCGGGTCCGCTTGGTGCCGATCCGCATATTTGTAGCGGTCGAGATGATATTTGAACGGGCCGTCATTGCCCGCGGTTAGCGCGTCGTCGGATCGCTCAAGCCAGCCCTCCGGGTCGTTGCGCGCAAGCGCCCAGCGCATGATGTCCAGGCTTTCGTCGATCACCCGTCCGTCGGGCAGGCGCAGCACGGGCACGGTCGCCTTGGGCGAGATCACCAGCATCTCCGCCGGCTTGGCGGACAGCTTGATCTCGCGGATCTCGCAGACCGTCTTGCTCGCCAGCAAGGCCAGCCGTGCGCGCATCGCATAAGGGCAACGGCGGAAGCTGTAGAGGATCGGTGGCTCAGCCATTGTCCTGATGGCGCTTCTGCGGCGACGGCCGCACGCCGATATGCGCCTGACCACGCTGGGCCGCGATCTGGGTTTGACGATGACGCTCGGCATAGCCTGCACGCTGTTCGTCGGTGCGCTCGTGATAACAGGCCGGGCAGCTCACACCCTCCGCGAACAGCGGCGACTGGCGCTCGGCCTCTCCGATCGGACGCATGCAGGCGTGGCAGAGTAAGCTCGATCCGGCGTTCAGGTCGTGCGTTACCGCCACGCGCTGGTCGAACACGAAGCATTCGCCATGCCACAGGCTCTTCTCCGCCGGCACGGTCTCCAGATATTTGAGGATGCCGCCTTTCAGGTGATAGACCTCGTCCAACCCTTCGGCCTTCAAAAAGGCGGTCGCTTTCTCGCACCGTATCCCGCCCGTGCAGAACATCGCGATCTTCGGCTGCTGCCCGTCGCCGATCAATGTCTCGCGCTGCCCGCGAAACCATGCGGGGAAGTCGCGGAAGGTTCGGGTATGCGGGTCGATCGCCCGTTCGAACGTGCCGATCGCCACCTCGTAATCGTTGCGCGTGTCGATCACGATCGTCTCGGGGTCGGCGATCAGCGCGTTCCAGTCCTCGGGCTCGACATAATGACCGACCTCGACCAGCGGATCGACGTCGGGCTCCCCCATCGTCACGATTTCGCGCTTGATGCGCACCTTGAGGCGGTGGAACGGCAACCCCTCCGCGTCCGAATATTTGACGTCCACGTCCGCGCAGCCGGGCAGCGCGCGGATATGCGCCACGACCCGCTCGATCGCCGTCGGAGAGCCCGCGATCGTGCCGTTGATCCCTTCGTGCGCGAGCAGCAATGTGCCGCGGATGCCTTCCGCTTGGCACAGGCTTTCCAGGGCCTGGCGCTTTCCGGGCAGGTCGTCGAAGACGGCGAACTTGTAGAGCGCGGCAACGCGGACGGGATGGGCAGCTTCAGTCACCCCGCCCCGATAGCCCTGTCCTCCCTGGCCGTCATCCCCGCGAAGGCGGGGATCCACAGGCTTGAAGGGCGGGGCTTATGGATTTCGCTTTCGGCGGAATGACGAATTACGAGGGCAGAAGTTATCCACGACTTTTGCAGGGCCCATTCTCGACTCCCCGCACGCCCCGGTTAGTCTCCCTCCGCAATGGACGAGGAGTTCGATTTCCAGCCCGAGCCGCCGGAGGCGCTGACCATCGCGATCGACGGATGGGAAGGGCCGCTCGACCTGCTGCTCACGCTCGCGCGCACCCAGAAAGTCGATCTCAAGCAGATTTCTATCCTGGCGCTGGTCGATCAATATATCGCCTTCATCAACGAGGCGCGCGCGCTCAAGCTGGAACTGGCGGCCGACTATCTCGTGATGGCGGCCTGGCTCGCTTATCTCAAATCGGCGCTGCTGCTGCCGCGCGACCCCGAAGTCGAGCCCAGCCCCGAGGAATTGGCGCTCCGCCTCCAGCTGCGCCTGCAACGTCTCGCCGCGATGCGCGAGGCGGGCGCCCGGCTGATGGCCCGCGACCGGATCGGGCGCGACGTGTTCCTGCGGGGGAATCCCGAAGGCCTGCGCGTGGTGCGCAAGCCCAAATGGGAAGCCAGCCTGTACGAGCTGATCGCCGCTTATGGCGTGGTCAAGGCGCGCACCCAGCCCGCATTCCACGTGGTCTCGCGCCGCAAGGTCATGACGCTGGACGAAGCGCTCGACCTGGTCGCGAAGATGGTGGGGCAAAGGCTCGATTGGGCCACCCTCGAAAGCTTCTTGCCCGAAGGCCTGGAGCCCGACCATCATCGCTCTGCGGTCGCCTCCAGCTTCGTCGCGGCGCTCGAACTGGCGAGGCAGGGGCGGCTGCAACTGGCGCAGACGGAGGCATTCGCGCCCTTGATGGTGAAGGCTGCATGATGATCGGCGATCCCTTGCGTGCGCTCGAGGCCGCCCTGTTCGCGGCCGAGGCGCCGATGACGCCGGCGGAAATTGCCGCGGCGACCGGAATCGAGGAGCCCAAGGCGGCGCTGGCGCAGCTCGCCCAGATCTATGAAGGGCGCGGCATCGAACTGGTCGAGCGCGGCGGACGCTGGCTGCTGCAGACCGCGCCCGACCTGGCGCATATATTGCGGCGCGAACGCGAGGAGCCGCGCAAATTGAGCCGGGCGGGTATCGAGACGCTCGCGATCGTCGCCTATCATGAACCGGTCAGCCGCGCCGAGATCGAGGCGATCCGCGGCGTGCAGATATCCAAGGGCACGTTGGACGCGCTGATCGAGGCCGGCTGGATCAAGCCTGCGGGGCGGCGCGAAGTGCCCGGCCGCCCCCTCACCTACGCCACCACGCCGGCCTTCCTCGACCATTTCGGCCTCGCCTCGCGCAAGGACCTTCCCGGGATCGACGATCTTCGCGCGGCGGGCCTGCTCGATCCGATCGATCTGGCGATGGAACAGGCGCATCTCAGCCTCGAGGATCAGGATTCGCCGGAAGCCGAGAACGACGACGCGGACGAATAAGCGGCCCTTCCGGCCTTTCTTTTCGCTTCGGTCCGCAATCCGGCCCGTCACGGCTGGCCAATTGGGGGTTCCGCGCCTAAATAGCCCCTCGAATACGTATTCGGAGAGTTACAATGGGCGGCCTGTCGTTTGTTCATATCCTCATCTTCGCCGTTGCGGCGGTGCTGTTGCTCGGCGGCGGCCGTTTCTCCAGCATGATGGGCGACGTGGCTAAGGGCGTGAAACAGTTCAAGAAGGGCCTGGCGGAGGACGATGATGCCCCGGCCAAGCCCGCGCCGCGCCTCGACGCGCAGCCGCCCGTCACGCCCAATCCCGACCAGCACCTTCAGCCGATGAAGGACGATCGTCCGCATCAGTAAGACAGACGCGTGTTCGACGTAAATTCGACAGAATTGCTGTTGCTGGGTGCGGTGGCCATCGCGGTCATCCCGCCCAAGGATTTGCCGCGCGCGATGCGCTTCGCCGGGCAGTGGATCGGCAAGGCGCGCGGCATGGCGCGCCATTTCCGCTCGGGCATCGACGAAATGGTCCGTCAGGCGGAGCTCGAGGAAATCGAGAAGAAATGGCGCGAAGAAAATGAGCGGATCATGCGCGAGCATCCGCTCCATGACGCGATCGAACATCCGGCCGAGCCAGTCATGACCAGCTTACCCGCGCCGACCTCCGATATGGTGGTCGAGCCAGCGCCTGCCGAAGCGCTGCCGGTCGAGCCCGCGCAAGCGATTGCCGAGCCGCCCGCCGGTCCGCCACCCAAGCGCGCGCACCCGCCGAAGACCGTCGTGTCGCCTGAAGAGGGCGATCCCGGTCCCGAGCTTCCCTTCGATCTTCCGCCCCGGCCATGACTGACGAGCACGACGAAATCGACGACAGCCGCGCGCCGTTGATGGATCATATCATCGAGCTCAGGAAGCGGCTGATCTGGTCGTTCGCGGCGCTCGGCGCAGCGTTCGTCATCTGCCTCTATTTCGCGCACCATATTCTGGCCTTCCTGGTCCACCCGCTCAAGGCGGCGGGGCAGGAAAAGATCGTTTACACCCAGGTATATGGCGGCTTCATCACGGAGGTGAAGGTCGCCTTCTTCGCCGGGCTGATGTTGGCTTTCCCGGTGATTGCCAATCAGCTGTGGCGGTTCATCGCGCCGGGTCTCTACCGCAAGGAGAAGAAGGCGCTTCTGCCCTTCCTGATCGCGACCCCCCTGTTATTCCTGGTCGGGGCGAGCCTGGCCTATTTTGTCGCGATCCCGCTCGCGCTCAAATATCTGTACGGTTTCTCGGGCGACCTCGGCGGCATCAAGCAGGAGGCTCTGCCCGAGCTTTCCAACTATCTCAGCTTCATCATGCAGTTCCTGTTCGGCTTCGGCGCGGCATTCCTGCTGCCGGTGCTGCTGATGCTGCTGGAACGCGCTGGCATCGTGACGCGCAAGCAGCTGATCAAATTCCGCCGCTATGCGATCGTGGTCAATTTCGGCATCGCGATGGTGCTGAGCCCGCCCGACGCGGGGTCGATGATGTTGATGGCGCTGCCTTTGGTGTTCCTCTACGAACTCGCCATCGTCGGCATCTGGTTCACCGAACGCAAGCGGAAGCGCGAGGCCGATACGTCCACCGAGGTGAATCAGGTCGTCAAGAAGGGCGACGCCTGAAAGCCTTCCAGCGATAAAAAAGGCGACGCGCCGATCGGCGCGTCGCCTTTTCTCTCTCCTAAAACCGCCAGGGCCTTATTTGGCGTCTTCGGCCGCGTTGCTGACCGCCTTGCCGGCCGAGGACACATCCTTGCCGGCGCCGGAAACGGTGTTGCACGCGGCGAGCAGCAGAAGGCCACCGACGGCGACGAGTTCGAGGGTCTTGCGAACCATGATTTTGCTCCATGTCTTTTAGCGCCGCAGCGCGGAGGCGCCCCAACCCAATGAGCCGTGGAGGCTTTGGTTCCGCACGCGGTTCGATCGGAAAGCCCCATGGCCTGCGTGCATGGCACAGACGCAATTTGGGCCTGGAAGCGCCACCGGGGGGGAGGATCGGCGCGTCCAGGCCCATGTGTTCGGACAGCGAGAGCGGGGGGGCAAAAGGTCGCTATCCGGGGTGTAAAACTATGCGGGGGGCAATCGGTTCCCACGACGCATGAACTTTTTCAGCTTTTTTTCGCGGCCAGACTGTCGGGCGTGATCGCGATTTCGACCTGATAGCGGCCCGCCTCGCTGTCATAGTCGAGATGCGACCGCAATTGCCGCGCGAGACCGGCTACGATCCGCTCGAACCTGTCGCGTCCCGGATGCAGCGCGCAAATATCCCCGCCCAGCCGCTTCGACTGGATCATCAGGATCGCGCGGTCGGAGCTGTCCCCGGGAACCAGGCAGATCGCGACGGTGCCCTCGGGATCGCAATTCATCACAAGCTCGACGATCTCTGTCACCAGGAAGGCTACCGGCACCGCCACGTCCTGCGTGATGAAGGCGGGCATGATGTCGAGCGTGATGGCAAGGTGTTGGGCCGGAAGCGGAGCGGTAGCGCGCAGGTTGGCCGTCAGCTCGGCAACGATCGATCTGAGCGCGACGCCGCGATTCTCCTCCAGCTCCGCATAATGATTGCGATGGACCACCGCGAGCGCATCGACGCGACGCTGGATCGATGCATAGGCTCCCGCGACGTCGCCCTCTGTGCCGCGCGCGTGGAGATTGATCAGCGACGCCACGACCTGGAGGTTGTTCTTGACGCGGTGATGCACCTCGCGCGTCAGGCGGACCTGATGGCTCAGGCCCTCTTCCAGCTCCAGTTCGCGTGCGACCAATTGCCCGGCGGTTGATTCGAGCGCTTCGCCCAAAGCCCTTATTTCCTCGGCGGGCGTCGAGATGCGTGGCAGGACCAGCGGGCCCTCACCGGGGTGATAGGAATCGATCGCACGCTGCATCTGGCGCAGCGGGCGCACCAGCAACTGATCGAGCACCACCCAGCATATCGCCGCAGAGGCGGCCCACATCACCAAGGGCAGGAGGACCAGCAGGATTTCCACTGCGCTGATCGGGCTCGCCATCTCGGTCAGGTGCAGCACGATCTGCCCGCTTGCGGCCGGCGCGCTGACCATCACGCGTCGCGCCAGCGGAGATCCCCTGCCGATCTTCGATATGACCAGGTTTTTCTGGTTCTGGCTGAGCGTGATGCCCTGGTTCGTGTCCGTGACCAGGACATGATGCAGCAGGGATGTGGGGATTTCGCCCGCCGCATAGGTGCCGTTGGCGCCGCTGACCGTGAAACGCAGGCCGGCCTCGCCGCCCAGCAGAGCAGTCTCGATGCCGGCCGAGCGCGGGCGGGGCTGGCCGCCCGCGTTGAAGCCCGGCGTGGCGCAGCCAAGCGTGCCGTCCGCATGGAACAAGGCCAGGTTGAGGCGGGTGCCGAACGCACCCTGATCCCGCTGAAGTAGCGCGTTGCAGGCCGCGTTGTCCGGCGTCGGGCCGGTCAGGTTGGCTCGCAGCAGGCCCGCGGCCCGAAGCAGGAGGATATCGATCTGACGCGCTTCCGCGGTCGCGATCACGCGCGCATCGGCCTCGCGTTGTGCCTGCTTGTTGTGCGCGGACTGGATGGAGGCGAACAAGGCGATCAACCCCAGCGGCAACAAGGCCGCCGTGAGGATGAACAGCATCTTGGTGCCGGTGGAGAAACGGTCCGGAGCGAGGCGGGCAAAAAAAGGCGCGCCGATAGGCGTCGTCGCCATCGACTATCTCACGATATCAAGTGAGCTTGCCAAGCAGATCGAGAAACTCCTGCGGTACATCCTCGCGGATCGCTTCCTGGTAGGCGTCACGCAACGCGTTCGCAACGTGCGGGTCACGGCCGCGCGCATCACGTTTGCCAGTTCCAGATCCTTGCTTTTGGCGTCCGGTCACTTTGGATGTCTTGTCCGCCGTCAAACCGACCGCCCCCCGCTGTATATCATTATCCAGACGCACTTTGGTCCCGTTGCCCTCAAAACTTCACCGGAAAGGCCTTGTCTGTCGCCTCCTATATATAATCAGGCGCGACGGATCGAGGTGGCTTCCTTTTTCTCCCGGCGGAAAGTCCCGCGCGTCGATGAAACAAAAAGTCCGCATGTTTGTTCCGCACCCGGGCTAAAGATTCAGGCACGGCCTGTAACCGGGGGTTTCGCCACAGCGGCGCAAGGCTTTTGGTTGCATCGTTCCTGGCGCTTGCTCACAAGGAATGATCATTTTTCAGGAGCTTTCGATCGCTATGTCGCTCGGCCAGGACCTCGCACCCCATCTTCCGTTCCTGCGTCGCTACGCCCGCGCGCTCACGGGCAGTCAAAAGCATGGCGATGCCTATGTCCGCCAGGCGCTCGAGGCGATCGTCGCCGCGCCCAACGAATTTCCGCGCGATGTCGATGTCCGGCTCGGCCTCTACCGCACCTTCCAGCGCATCTGGCAGTCGACGCACGACGATTCCGACCGCCTGGACGACAATGGCGAGAATGCCGCCAATATCGCCGATGCGCGTCTCTCGCGCATCACGCCGCGCTCGCGGCAGGCGCTGTTGCTGACCCAGCTCGAAGGGTTCGTGCCCGAGGATGCCGCTTATCTCATGGAAACCAGCCCCGACGAGGTCGAAAGCCTGGTCAGCGAGGCGATCGACGAGATTGAGCGCCAGACCCGCGCCGACGTGCTGATCATCGAGGACGAACCGATCATCGCGATGGATCTCGAGACGATCGTGCGTGATCTTGGCCACAACGTCACCGGCGTCGCGGTCACGCGCGACGAGGCGGTAACGCAGGCGCGCGCGCATCGGCCTGGTCTCGTGCTGGCCGATATCCAGCTGGCCGACGACAGTTCCGGGATCGACGCGGTCAAGGACATATTGTCCGAATTCCAGGTGCCGGTAATCTTCATCACTGCGTTCCCCGAACGGCTGCTCACCGGCGAACGGCCCGAGCCGACCTTCCTGATCACCAAGCCTTTCCAGCGTTCTACGGTGAAGGCGGCGATCAGCCAGGCCTTGTTCTTCGACGCGCAGACCGTCCCCGCCTAAAATTAGGACAGTGATACTCACCTAATGGAACCGGCGTGAGTCGGAGCCGTTGGCAGGGTGGAACGATCACGGGGATCCGGGCGATGGCTGAAGAAGACACCCATCTTACACGAACAGAGGCGCGGGCCGGGTCGTCCAATCACCTGCTGCGCTATGTCCTGCCGACGTCGATGGCGTTGGCGGTCATCCTGTTCGTGGTCATCGTCTGGCTATGGCACTGAGGATTTTCGAAACGCATGAAGCCTTGCAGCCGGGCCTCGCGCCCCCATCTCAACCTGTGCGCAATTTCGCTGCCCGGAGACAGGGCTTGAACGGGCCGATCGAAAAGGACGCGGACGAGGCGATCGAAGTGGTCGATCATGTCTCGCTGTCCGATGAAGAGTTCCGCACCGAGCTTGCGCGCGTCATTCCCCATCTGCGCGCGTTCGGGCGGTCGCTGTCGGGCAATCGCGACCTGGCCGACGATCTGGTGCAGGAAACGCTGCTGAAGGCATGGGCCGCGCGCCGGCGCTTCCAGGCCGGCACCAACATGCGCGCCTGGACTTTCATCATCCTGCGCAACCTCTTCCTCAGCCAGATGCGCCGCGCGCGCTTCAAGGGCGAGTGGGACGATATCACCGCCAGCAAGATCCTCGCCGCGCCTGCCAGCCAGGAGCGCCATGTCGATCTGGGCGATCTCCAGCGGGCCTTGCTGCACCTGCCCCAGCCCCAGCGCGAGGCCCTGATCCTCGTCGGCGCCGGTGGTTTCGCTTACGAGGAAGCGGCCGAGATCTGCGGCTGCGCGGTCGGGACGATCAAGAGCCGCGTCGCGCGCGGCCGGGTCGCGCTCGAACAGCTCATGTCGGGCGGCAAACTGCCCTCGCGGCGCGACGATGGAAGCAGCGGCCACAGCCCGCTGCAAAGCATCATGGGTGAGGTGGATGCCCTGAGCCATGGCCGCGCGCCGGCTCCGGACGAGCCGGTCGACGAGGAGTAATCCTCTCGGCCGGTTTGGCTGGTTCGCTTAACGCAGCTTGTCGAGCAGCTTCAGGAACTCCTCCGGCATCGCCGGTATCGATCCGAAACTGCCGAGCAACGCGCGGCGGACGCCCTCATGCGGCGCAGGCATGGCGACGGCATGCGGTCCGCGGGGCGGATCCATCTTGAACGCGCGGTCCTGAGTGACACTGCTCATGGGTCTAGAACGCCAAAGGCGCCAAGGAGTTGCGGCATTTCGCCGCCCATGCTCCAACCCGCGCATGACTGTTGCCTCCAAACCTCTCCGGCTCGACCGCGCGGTTGCGCTTGCCGAGGCCCATTCGCCCTTCCTGCGCGGCATCCTGCGCCGCAGGCCCGACGTAGCGGACAGGCTGGCGGCGCAGGGGCTTACCGCCGTGCTGGCGGAGGCGGCACAGGCGTCCGCCGATGAGCCCGACGTCGCGATCGCGCTCCGCCGCGAACGCCATGTCGTCGCGCTGGCGGTCGCGCTCGCCGATCTGGGCGGGGCGCCCTTCGAAGAGGTAACGCGCTCGCTCAGCGACTTCGCCGACCGCGCGCTCGATCGTGCGATCAAGGCGGCGATCGCCGAGCGCACCGATGCGCCGCCGGCCGGGTTCGCGGCGATCGCGCTCGGCAAGCAGGGCAGCCGCGAGCTCAATTATTCGTCCGACATCGATCCGATCCTGATTTTCGACCCCGCGACCCTGCCGCATCGCCCGCGCGAGGAGCCGGTCGAGGCCGCGGTCCGGATCGCGCGACGCGTGGTCGCTTTGCTGCAGGAGCGCACCGCCGAAAATTATGTCCTGCGCGTCGATCTGCGCCTGCGGCCCGCGTCGGAGGCCACGCCGCTCGCGGTGCCGGTCGATCTCGCCATCAGCCATTATGAATCGAGCGCGATGCCGTGGGAGCGGGCCGCCTTCATCCGGGCGCGCGCCTGCGCAGGCGATGTCGCGCTGGGGCAGTCGTTGCTCGATCATATCCGTCCGTTCGTGTGGCGGCGAACGCTCGACTATGGCGCGCTCAACGAGATGCGCGCTCTGTCGCGGCGGATTCGCGACCATCATGTCCAGGGGCAGCGGCTTGGCCCGGGCTATGACGTGAAGCGTGGGCGCGGCGGCATCCGGGAGGTCGAATTCTTCGCGCAGATCCATCAGCTCATCCATGGCGGGCGGATCCCCCCGCTTCGCGCGCCGGCCACGCTGGATGCGCTGGATGCGCTGGCGCGGGCCGGGCTGATCGGCGCGGAGGACGCGGCGACGCTTTCCGACGCCTACCGCCTGCTGCGAACGGTCGAGCACCGGTTGCAGATGGTCGAGGATCAGCAGACGCACCGCCTGCCCGCCGATGCCGCCGCGCTTGATAATGCGGCACAGCTGGGCGGCTATGCCAACGGTGCCGCGCTGATCGTGGCGCTGGCGCCGGCAGCCGAAGCGGTCGGCGCGCTTTACGACGATCTCGACCCCGTCGGTCCCGGCGAAAGCCCCGCACCGGACGATCTGCTTGCCGACAGCGGCTTTGCAGACAAGGCGGCGGTGAGCGAACGGATCGCCGCGTGGCGCGAGGGCAAGACGCGCACGACGCGCAGCGCGGCGGCACGTACCGCGCTCGATGCGGTCTTGCCCGCCTTGATCGGCGCGCTCGGCCGCGCGCCCGCGCCCGATGCCGCGCTCAACCGCTTCGACGATCTGGTCGCGCGCCTGCCGAGCGCGATTAACCTGTTCCGCTTGTTGGAGGCGCGGCCCGCGCTGATCGGCCAGCTCGCCAACATATTGAGCCATGCGCCGACGCTCGCCACCCAACTCGCACGTCGCGCCAATCTGCTCGACGGGCTGATCGACGCCAGCGCGCTCGATCCCGCGCCCTCGGTGCCCGATCTGGTCGCGGCCTGGCGCAAGGGCGAGCGTGGCGAGGATTATCAGCAATTGCTCGACCGCATCCGCCTTGCGGTGGGCGAACAGAGGTTCGAGCTGGGCGCGCAGCTCATTACCGGTGCCTCGGACCCGATCGAGGTAGGCGCGGGCTATGGCCGAACCGCGGAAGCCGCGCTGCAGGTGCTGGCGTCCGCCGCGGTCGCCGAGTTCGAAGGTGCGCATGGCCGCGTGCCGGGGGGCGAATTGGTGATCCTCGCGCTCGGCCGCTTCGGCGGCGGGGTTATGACCCACGCGTCGGATCTGGACATCATCTACCTCTTCACCGGGGATTTCCTGGCGGAATCAGATGGTGCGCGGCCGTTGGGCGCGACCACCTATTTCCAGCGCCTCGCGCAGCGCGTGACGGTTGCCATGTCGGTCCAGACCGCGGCCGGCCCGCTCTACGAGGTCGATACCCGGCTCCGTCCCTCGGGAACGCAAGGATTGCTCGCGGCTTCGGTCGACAGTTTCGCGCGCTACCAGCAGGAAGGCGCCTGGACATGGGAGCATATGGCGCTCACCCGCGCACGGCCCGTCTTCGGCTCGCCCGCCGCCCGTGCGCAGGTCCAGGCGATCATCGATGAGACGTTAGGCCGTCCGCGCGATGTCGCGAAGCTGATCGCCGACGCCGCCAAGATGCGGGGCGATATCGCCACGCACAAGCCGCCGGCCGGTCCGCTCGACGTGAAGCTGGTCGAAGGCGGTTTGGTCGACGCGGAATTCGCCGTCCATGTCCTGCAATTGAGCCGGCACGTCGGTCTCGATCCCAATCTTGCGGTCGCGATCGGGACATTGGAGGGCGAGGGGCTGCTGGCGTCGGGATTCGGGCAGGCCTTCGCCTTGCTCGCGCGGATGCTGATCACGCTCCGCCTGGTCGCGCCCGATTCGGCCGAGCCGCCCGAAGCGTCGCGCGATCTGGTCGCGCAGCGTTGCGGCCATGACAATTGGCGCGGGCTGATCGCGGCCTACGACGCCGCTCGCAGTGTGATCGGCGCGGAGTGGCGCCGCGTGGCCGGGCTCGGCTAGAGGCGTTCGACCGATTCTGGAGGACATGATGCTGAATCAAGGCGATCCCGTTCCCGACGTGACCTTGCAGATGGCGGATGGTAGCCTGGTCAAGCTGTCCACGCTCAACCGGCCGCTGGTCGTCTATTTCTATCCCAAGGACGATACGCCCGGCTGCACGACGGAGGCCAAGGACTTCAGCGCGCTCAAGGCAGCGTTCGACATGGCCGGGGTCGGCCTGCTCGGCGTGTCGAAGGATCCGCCCACCAAGCACGCCAAGTTCAGCGCGAAATATGATCTCACCTTCCCGCTTGCGACCGATGCCGACGGGAACGTGACAGAGGGCTTCGGGACCTGGATCGAAAAGAGCCTCTACGGTCGCAAATATATGGGGATCGATCGCGCGACCTTCCTGATCGGCAAGGACGGCCGGATCGCCCGCGCCTGGCACAAGGTGAAGGTGAAGGGGCACGCCGAAGAGGTGCTGGCCGCCGCCCGCGCCCTGGCGGAGGCCTGATCATCCGCAGCCTTGCGGCTGCTGCGCGCCGCGTCCTCGATACCGCCGATCCCGCCGCCAAGGTGAAGGCCGCGCGCGAGGCGGCCCGCGACTGGCGGTTGGGCCGGCTCGACTGGCGCTTCGACGTTGCGATGCCCGCGCGCCCAGCGCGGCCCGACCGGCCGGAACTGCTGCCGCCCAACCGTATGCCGAAGCGCGGCAAGGGAGGGACGGAGGCGGGGCGAATCGCCCTGATCCACGCGCTTGCCCATATCGAATTCGTCGCGATCGACCTCGCCTTCGATCTGGTCGGGCGGTTCGGCGGCCATTTCCCACGGTCGTTCGCGGACGATTGGATGAAGGTCGGCGCAGAGGAGGCGATGCATTTCGCGCTGCTCGACCGGCGGCTACGCCAGCTCGGCAGCTTCTACGGCGCGCATCCGGCGCATGACGGCCTGTGGGAAGCGGCCGACGAAACCGCCCACGATCCGCTTGCCCGCCTCGCGATCGTGCCGATGGTGCTGGAAGCGCGCGGGCTCGACATCACGCCACAGACGATCGCGCGGTTCGAAAGCGCCTCGGATGCGAAAAGCGCCAATATTCTCAAGCGTATATTGGACGACGAAGTCCGTCATGTCGCGGCCGGCGTCCGCTGGTTCACGCAGGCGTGCGTGATTCGCGGCGATTCGCCATCAAATGTTTGGCGCATGCTCGTTTCCCGGCATTTTCGGGGGTCGTTGAAGCCTCCATTCAACGACTCGGCGCGTGCGGCAGCCGGTCTGACGATTGATTTCTACGGAGAGGTTGCGGAGTCGCACGCGCATCTCCCACAAAAGTTCCCGTCGTCGCGGGAGGGGCCAAAACCCTAGACGGCCTGTTCAATCGTAACCGTGCGGGGGGCTCCGTGCGGATCCAGACTGCCGGAGAGAGAATGTCTTCTTCCCACGTCGCTATGCGCGCGTCGCGCTTCCTTGGCCTTGCGGTCATTGCAGCCGCCACTCTCTCCCAGCCGCTCTTTGCGGCAGGCATTCCGACCCCGCAAAAGGGTGACAAGATCCTCGCCAGCGCGGCGCCCGCCGCGGCGCCCGCGGGTGACAGCACCTTCCACTCGCTCTTCATGTCGTGGAAAAAGGCCGATGCGGTCGCCGCGCCCGGCGCGATCTCCGTCCCCTCGTCCAAGCCCGTCCAGACCGCGACCTACACCTCGGCTTATGGCGTTCGCTCCGATCCGTTCCGTGGCTCGGCCGCGATGCATGCGGGCATCGATCTCGCCGCGCCGCAGGGCACGCCGATCTACGCCACCGCCGACGGCGTGGTGGATCGCGCCGAATGGTCGGGCGGCTACGGCAACCTGGTCGAGATCGACCATGGCAAGGGCCTGCAGACGCGCTTCGGCCACCTCTCGCGCATCCTCGTCCGTCCCGGCGATCGCGTCGTGCGCGGCCAGGAAATCGCGTTGATGGGCTCGACCGGCCGTTCGACCGGCAGTCACCTCCATTATGAGGTTCGTATCGACGGCCACGCCGTCAATCCGGTGCCCTTCCTCCAGTCGGCCGATTATGTGACCGCGATGGAAGCACGCGCCAACGCCGTGGCGCTCGGCGGCCCGGACGACGCCAACAACGACCAGGACTAAGGTCCGAACCCCGTCCTGCCGGCGAAAGCCGGCATCTCAGGAGATATGGCGCCCCGCCGCCTCATGTGACCCCGGCGTTCGCTGGGGTGACGCGGATAGTTGTCGTTAGCCGCTCCCGCTCCTATCTCCCATGCATGAGCGACGTCGAACTCACCTCGTCCGCCGCCGCGCGCATCGCCGCGATCGCGGCGAAGCAAGGCAAGCCTGCCATCCTCCGCCTGTCGGTCGATGGCGGCGGCTGCGCGGGTTTCCAGTATAAATTCGGGCTGGCCGACGCGGTCGAGAGCGACGACACCATCGCCGAACAGGATGGCGTCCGCCTGGTGGTGGATTCGGTCAGCCTCGATCTGGTGCGCGGCAGCGCGGTCGATTTCGTCGAGAATATGGGCGGCGCCTCGTTCCGCGTGACCAATCCCAACGCCGCTTCCGGCTGTGGCTGCGGAACCAGCTTCTCGATCTGATCCTGCTGGCCTAGGAAGAGGCCATGCGCATCGCCACATACAACGTGAACGGCATCGGCGCGCGGTTGCCGCGCCTGCTCGAATGGCTCGACGAGACGAAGACGGATATCGTCTGCCTGCAGGAGTTGAAGGCGCCCGACGAGCGCTTTCCCGAGGCCGAGATCAGGGAGCTCGGCTACAATGCCGTGTGGCACGGGCAAAAGAGCTGGAACGGCGTCGCCATCCTCGCGCGCGGGCTCGATATCGATTTGCGGCGCAAGGGGCTGCCCAACGATCCTGACGATAGCCACAGCCGCTATATCGAGGCCGATGTCGCGGGGCTGATCGTCGGCGGCCTCTATCTGCCCAACGGCAATCCGGTTCCCGGCCCCAAGTTCGACTATAAACTCGCCTGGTTCGAGGCGCTGCTCGCGCACGCCCGCACCCTGTTCGAAACCGAACGGCCGGCGATATTGGCGGGCGACTGGAACGTTATCCCGACCGACAGCAAGGACGATGTCTTCTCGGCCAGCCGCATGGCGGCCGACGCCTTGATGCAGCCCGAAAGCCGCGCCGCGTTCGCCCGCCTCAATTTTGCCGGCTGGACCGATTCGCTCCGCGCAATCCACCCGACCGGGCCCATGTATACATTCTGGGATTATACTATGAATGCATGGGCGCGCGACGCCGGCTTCCGTATCGACCATCTCATGCTAAGTCCGGCCGCCGCGGACCGATTAATCGATGCCGGCGTCGACAAGGATTATCGCGGTCGCGAAAAGGCCTCAGACCACGCTCCGACTTGGATCAGGATCCGATAAGATTAACGCTTTCGATACCGAAGCTTTAATCCATTTCGATCTAAACTCTGATTGTAGTAGACCGGTTTTACCGGGACTCCTTGGAGTCGGGGGCAGTCGAGTCGATGCTAGTTTATCTCCAGAACCTGATCCTCGAGATGATCGCGCGCGGGGAGGAGCTGCGCGCCACGACGCACAGGCTCTGCCGTGAGGTGGAGCGGCTGGCGCCCGGATCGATTTGCTCCATTCTCTCGGTGGATACGGACGGAGCGCTGCATCCGCTCGCTTCGCCCACCCTCCCCGACGATTATAATGCCAGCATCGATGGTGTCCGGATGGGGCCGGCAGTGGGGTCGTGTGGGACCGCCGCCTTTCTCCGCCGCGACGTCATCGTCACCGATATTCAGACTGATCCGCTTTGGGCGGATTTCAGGCATCTGGTCGAACCGCTTGGCCTGCACGCCTGCTGGTCCAGCCCGATTCTTTCGGGCGGCCGGGTCGTCGGCACCTTCGCCTTTTATTATCGCGAACGCCGCGGGCCGACCGAGTTCGAACGCGAGATCGTTTCGAAATGCCTTCAGCTTTGCCAGATCGCGTTCGAACGCGACACGCGGCTGCGGCTCAACGAACGGCTTCTCTATACCGATACGCTGACCGGACTGCACAACCGCGCCTGTTTCGAACGCGCGCTGATCGAACCGAGCCAGGCGGGCGGTTCGGCCTTGCTGCTGATCGACATCGATGATCTCAAGATCGTTAACGACACGTTTGGCCACGGGACCGGCGACAGCCTGATCCGCATCATCGCCAACCGTCTGGCCGAAGCGTCGCTGCCGCATCGCGCCTTCCGCGTCGGCGGCGACGAGCTCGCCATCCTATCCGATACCAGCGATGTCGTGCCGCTCGCCGATCGGATCCTGGATTCGCTCCGCCAGCCCGCCGATTGCGGCGGCCATGTGCTCGTGCCTAGCATCACGATCGGGGCGGCGGTTCGTTCGATCGACGACAAGAGCGGGATGGTGATGCGGCAAAATGCCGATCTCGCCCTCTATCATGGCAAGGAAGATGGCGGGCGCGGCACGCTCGTCCTTTACACGCCTGAATTGCGCACGCGGATGAATCGGCGGCTGCGCGCGATCGACCAGCTGCGCTGCGCCATATCCGAAGGCCGGGTTGAGGCGCGCTATCAGCCGATCGCGCGGCTCGACACAGGGGAGGTGCTGAGCTTCGAGGCGCTTGCGCGCATCCGCGAGCGCGACGGCCGCGTCATTCCCGCCTACGAATTTCACGAGGCATTCGCCGACGCGCGCAACGCGGCCGAGGTGACGCGTGTCATGCTGCGCGCGGTCGCGGCGGATCTGCGGCTATGGATGGACGCGGGGGTCACCACCGGCCGCATCGCCGTCAATCTGGCGCCCGCCGACTTCGCCCACGGGCGCCTGGTCGAGGATGTGAAGACGATCTTCGCAGAGGCCAACGCGCCGCTCGACCGGCTCACGCTGGAAGTTACCGAGAGCGTGTATCTCGGCCGTCGCGACGTGTTGGTGCAGAAGCAGATGGACGCGCTGCGCAAGCTAGGGGTTAAGCTGGCGCTCGACGATTTCGGCACCGGCTACGCCTCGCTCACCCATCTGCTGTTCACGCCGGTCGATACGCTCAAGATCGACAAGAGCTTCGTGGACAACCTGACCGACGGCAGCGAAGCCGGCGGCGCGGCGGTCATCAACGGCCTGATGCGCATCGCCGAGAAGCTCGGCATGGAGGTCGTGGCGGAAGGGGTCGAGTCGGTCACCCAGCGCGAACGGCTGGTCGCGCTCGGCTGCAAGCTCGGCCAGGGTCATCTCTTCGCCGAGGCCCTCGATCGCGAGGCGGTGAGCCGGCTGCTACGGACCCACCCGACCTGCCTGCCGGAGACGCCGCTGCCGAGCTCGCTGCGCGCGCGCCGTATCCGGCGCTCGGATCGTCCCTCGCGCGCGGCCTGAGCTCGCTATCCGCCGGCCGGCGCCGGCGTTACCCGGTCAGATCGCTTTCTCGTAGATGCGATAGGTCTTGTTGATGTGGCTCTGGATCGTCGATGCGATCGAGTTCATCCCCTGATTGTCCTCCAGGATCCAGCCGATCTCGCCGCGCGTAGCGTGATAGTCCTTCACCGCCGAACGGCGGATATATTCGATCATCATGAAGGCCAATTGGCTCGCCAGCCGGCTCGCCTGCAGCCGCTTGACCACGCCCATCAGCGGCACGCGCATCGTCTTGACCTTGGGCTTGCCGGAAAGGCCGCCGTTGAGGCGCCACAGCAATTTGATGAAGCCGAACGGGAACAGCTCGCCATTCAGGTCGGCCTGCATCTCATTGAGGTCGGGCCAGGTCATCATGAACGCGACCGGCTCGCCGTCATATTCGGCGACGCGGACGAGGTCGTTGAAGATGATCGGCTTCATCTTCTTGCCCGCGAACGCAATCTCGCTCTCGGTGAAGGGCACGAAGCCCCAATTGTCGCTCCACGCATCGTTGAGGATCGACAGGATGATCGCCGCTTCCTCGTTGAACTTCTTCTTGTTCACCTTGCGGATGCGGATGCGCGGATTCTTCTCGCCGGATTCGACGATGCGCTGCACCAGCGGCGGGAAGGGTTTGACGATATCCAGGTCCCAGGTGTGGAGGTCCTTGGCCTTGGTATAGCCCCAGCTTTCGACCCAAGCCTCGTAACGCGGGTCGTCATAGCCCATCATTGTCGTCGGCGGATGGTCGTGCCCCTTGATCAGCAGGCCGGGCTCTTCCCAGATCGACATCGAGATGGGGCCCATCGAACGCGTCACGCCCTTTGCCTTGAGCCAGCCTTCCGCCGCCGCGATCAGGTCGTCGGCAATGGCTTTGTCCTCAGCGTCGAGATAGCCCCAATTGCCCATGTCGCTGCCGCCGCCCTGCTCGGCAGGCATCGGCGTCCACATATGGTCGATCGAGGCCGATATGCGGCCCACCACCTTGCCGTCGCGCTCGGCCAGGAAAAGCTGCGCGACGGCATGTTCGAAGAAGGGGTTCTTGCCGGGCGTGATCAGCCCCATCGCCTCGTCTTTCAGAGGCGGCACCCAATTGGGATTATCCTTGTAGAGCCGGAACGGGAGGTCGACGAACGCCTTGCGGTCCGCCTTGGTGATTACCGGGCGGATCGTGATCCCGTTGGCCATAAAGGTTTCAGCTCCGAATGCGGGTGGAAGGATGGCCGGTGGCGACGCCGCCGGAAAGCTTGGCTACCCACGGATACTTTTCGGCGACCTCGGGCGTGTAGCCGAGATTGAACACCGTGGGACTCTTCTTGCGGTCGCTGACCTTGGCATAGGTCGTGCCGAACAAATCGTCCCAGAGGAAATTGGTGATCCCGAAATTGCCGGTCTCGTTATGGAAGTGATGCGCCATGTGGCGCTGCTTCATCATCACCAGCTTGGGGTGCTTGGGCGTGTAGGCCAGATGCTGGATGCAGTGGCAGAATTCGTAGAAAGCGGTGGTCAGCAGGCCGGTCGCGAAGCCCGCAGCCGCGCCACCGATCCCGCCGAACGCATAGCCGATCGGCGCGGTCGCGAGCGCGATCGTCGGCAGCGTCGTGTGGAGCGCACCGAACAGCACCTCCAGATGGTTGGGATTCTGGTGATGGTCGTAATGGATTCGCTTCCAGGTCGCGGCGAGGAAGGGGATTTTGAACATCCAGTTGCTGTGCAGCACCCAGCGGTGCAGGCTGTACCAGACCAGCGGATAGAGCAGGATCGCCACCGCTATCGAGCCGATCGTCGGCAGCGCGCCGGCCGGGTGCCAGAACCAGACGCCGATCGAGGCCACCGCCAGCATCAGATAGGCGATCACCGCCGGATACTGGAAATAGGCAACCACGAGCTGCTTCAGGTTCATGCGGTCGAGATGATGCTCCCGACGCCAGAAACTGGGTTTGACCGATACACTGGACACGCTTTGGCTTCCTTCGGATGATGGGGCCGATTTACTGTGAGCCCATGTAACGCGCAATGCGGCGCTTTCGGGGCGAAATCGGGCAATGCCGGCGCAGTTGGGGCGAATGGAAGCCCCACCCGGCCGTCACGAAGGGGGCGGCCGGAGGCCGGGTGGGGGATGCGGGCCGGCGTCTCGCGCCAGGCCCGTCAACTCAATGCGCCTGCGACGTGTCCACCGCCTTGCGCGGTTTGGGCACGAGCCAGATCAGCAGCGCCGAGGCTAGCAAGGCCGCCGTCGCGATCTCGAACATATGGTCGAGCGAGATGATCAGGCTCTCCTGCGTCAGCATATTCTCGGCGAGCTGCCGCACCTGCGCGGGTGAAAAGCCGCTCGCTTCCAGGCCTTGAACCAGGCTCGTAGGCTCCTTGATCGATCCCGCCAGCGCGTCGTGCGCGCGCACGGCGCCATTGGCCCACAACGTCGTCGCGACCGACGTCCCGACCGCGCCCGACAGGGTGCGCACGAAGCTCGAAAGCCCCGCCGCGGACGCGGTCTCCTTCGGCTCGACCGAGGCCAGCGACAGGATCGTGAGAGGCACGAAGAAGAACGGCATGCCAAGTCCGGTCGCCAGGTGCGGCAGCGCCAGCGACCAATAATCGGTACCCGACGTCCAGTTCGACCGGACGAAGATCGAGGCCGCCATCCAGGTCATGCCGAACGACACGAGCGCTCGCGCGTCGACCCGCCCCGTGAGCCGTCCCACGATCTGCGAGAAGATCACCGCGAGCACGCCCTGCCAGGCGGTGACATAGCCGGACCATTGCGCGGTATAGCCCATCGCGCCCTGCAGCCATTGCGGCGTCACCACCACGGCGGAGAAGAAGGTCGAATAGGTCAGCGCCAGCGCGATCACGCTCGCGGAAAAGCCGCGATGACGGAACACACGCAGGTCGACCGCCGGATTCTCCTCCGTCAGCTCCCAGATCACGAACGCGATGAAGCCGACGAACGCGATCAGCGCGAGGCTGACGATGAAGCTGTTGTGGAACCAGTCGCGGTCGCGGCCCAGGTCGAGCATGATCTGGAGCGCGCCGACCCATATCACCAGCAGCACCATGCCCCAGCGATCGATGCGGGCGAACACCTTCTCGGTCTCGCACCGGCGGACCATCAGGTAGGATCCGACCACGCAGGTGATCGCGATCGGGATGTTGATGAAGAAGATCCAGTGCCACGACCAATTGTCGCTGATCAGGCCGCCCAGCACCGGGCCGGCGATCGGCGCGACGACGGTCGTCATCGCCCATAGCCCCATGGCCGGGCCGCGCTTGGATGGCGGGAAGACGCGCAACAGCAAGGTCTGCGTGAGCGGCATGATCGGGCCCCCGCAAATACCCTGGCCGACCCGGGCCGCCACCAGCATGCCGAGCGTTACCGACATGCCGCACAGGATCGAGAAGAGCGCGAAGCCCGTCATCGCGATCAGATAGGTCCTGACCGTGCCGAAGCGCGACGCTAGCCAGCCGGTCAACGGCACGCAGATCGCCTCCGCCACCGAATAGGAGGTGATCACCCACGTCCCTTGATCGGGCGAGATGGCGAGGCTGCCTGCGATGTGCGGCACCGACACGTTGGCGATCGACGTGTCGAGCACCACCATGAAGTTGCTGAGCGCAAGCACCGCGCCCGCAATCCACATCCGGCTGCCCGACAACGCGCAGCTGTCAGGCGCGGAGGGGGCGGCCCGCTTCGGACCCGCCATTGCCGCGGTCGCCATCGGATTAATTCCCTACGTCGATCGTCGCATCCATCGACAGGCCGACCCGCAGCGGATGCTCCTTGAGCTCTGCGGGATCGAGCATGATGCGCACCGGCAGGCGCTGCACCACCTTGATCCAGTTGCCGGTCGCATTCTGCGCCGGGATGATCGCGAAGGCAGATCCGGTTCCGCCGGCGATGCCGATCACCTTGCCGTGATATTCGACGCTTCCGCCATAGATGTCCGCCTTCAGCCGGGCGGTCTGGCCGATCCGCACCTTCTTGAGTTGGCCTTCCTTGAAGTTGGCGTCGACATACATGTTGTTGAGCGGCACCACGGTCATGATCGGCGTGCCCGCCGCGATCCGCTGGCCGACCTGCACGTTGCGTTGCGCGATCACGCCATCGAACGGCGCGCGGATGATCGTGCGGGCAAGATCGAGCTTGGCGCCGTCCAGCTTGGAGCGCGCGGCGGCGACATCGGGATTGTCCTGCTCGCTGCCCTGCACCAGCGCCTGGTTCGCGGCATAATTCTCGGTCGCGGCGACGCGGTTGGCGCGCGCCTGGGCGATGCCCGCCTTGGCGACCGCGAGCTGCGATCGCGCGGCGGCGAAGGCATTGGTCGCGGCGGTGAGCTCGTCGCCAGAAACCGCGCCCGACTTGGCCAGGCTCTGCCGCCGCTCCAAATCGACGCGCGCCTTGTCATAAGCCGATTGCGCCGCCGCCATTTCGGCCTGCGCGCGTTCGATGTCGCTGTCGCGCGCGCCGATCTGCGCCTGGAGGGCGCCGCCGGTCGCGCTCGTCTGGCGGAACTGGCGGCGTGCCTGGGCCAGATCGGCGGCAGCCTTCTCGACTGCGATCTGCGCATCGGCGGGATCGAGCGTGATCAGGATGTCGCCCTTATGGACGATCTGCGTGTTGGCGACGCGCACCGTCTGCACAGGCCCCGATACCAGGGGCGTGATCTGCGCCGTATCCGCGCCGACATAGGCATTGTCGGTCGAAACGTGCCGCACGCCGATCAGGAAATGATAGAGCGTCACGATCAGCGCGACGCCGATCACGACCGCTGCGAGGATACCCAGCCATTTCTTGCGCTGTTCGGCCATCGTACGCTGCGGTGCCTCATCGGCCTGGATTTGCGGATTGGGATTGTCGGCCATGGGGCTGCTCCTGGAAATCAAGCGCCGGTATAGCCGCCGCCGAGTGCGCGGATCAGCGCGACATCCAGCGTGAAGGCCCGGGCGGAAAGGTCGGCATCGCGGCGGCGGGCGACGATCAGCGCCTGCTCCGCGGTGAGCACGTCGAGATAGTTGGAAAGGCCCGCCTTGTAGCGCAGCCGCGCCACCTCATAGGCCTTCTGGCTGTCGGCCAGGCTCGCGCGCGCGTCGGTCGACTGGCTTCCCAGCGCGGTGCGGCTGGCGACCGCGTCGGCCACGTCGTGCAGCGCGTCGATCAGCGTCTTGTCGTAATTCGCGACCGCGGCGTCATAATCGGCGCGCGCGACGCGATAGTCGCCCGATCGCTTGCCCGTGTCGAACAGCGGCAGGCTGAGCGCGGGCCCGAAATTGCCATAGCTCGATCCCGACTTGAGCACATTGCCGAAGCCGAGCCCCTCAAGGCCGACGAGGCCGGTCAAGCTGATATCGGGATAGAAAGCGGCCTTGGCCGCCTTGATCCGCTGCGCCGCGGCTTCGACCCGCGTGCGCGCCGCGACGATGTCGGGACGGCGCCCGACCAGGTCGATCCCGGCGGACGGAGGCAGTGCCACGGTCGTCAGGCCATCGAGCTTGGGCCGCGCGATCGCCAGGCCCCGGTCGGGTCCGGCACCGATCAGGGCGGCAAGCTGGTTGCGGGTGAGCGAAATCTGCTCGTCGATCTGGCTCAGGTCGGCGCGCGCCGCGGGTACGGCCGCCTCCGCCTGATGCCGCTGGCCCTCATTGTCGAGCCCGCTGCGCACGCGGTTCCCGACCAGACCGGCCGTGTCCATCTGGATGCGCAGCGCCTCTTCCGCGACGTCGCGCTCGGCATAGAGCCGGGCGAGATCGGCATAGGAAGCCGCGATCGCGGAGGCGAGCGTCAGCCGCGCTTCGGCGACTTCGACGCGCGCGGCATCGCGTTCGCCCAGCGCGGCACGCAGCGTCGCGCGATTCTTGCCCCAGAGGTCGAGATCGAAACCGAACTTGAGGTTGAGGACGCCATAATCCTTCCAGCCCTTGGGCACGAAGTCCGCCGGAATGCCGAAATTATAGCTCTGCTTGGTCTTGCCGCCGGTCGCTTCCGCGCCGACCGAGGGCCCGAGCGCGGCGCCGGCGCCCTGCGCCCGACCCTGGGCCCGTGCCAGCCGCGCCGCGGCCGACGCGATATCGGGCGATCCGGCCAGGCCTTCGGCGATCAGCTGGTCGAGCTGCGGGTCGCGATAGGCCTTCCACCAGCCGTCGCCCGGCCATTGCCCGCCCTGATCCGGCAGGCTTTGCGTTGCAGCAAGGCTTGCCGCCGAACGCGGGGTGGGCTTGTCGCCCAGATTGGGCGCGCACGCGGCCAACGGGGCCAGTGCGCCCAGTGCGAGCAGCCTTGCGAACCGAATTTTCATGTGACCCTTGTTCCGTACCGTACGGTTGCGTACGCGAAGAAATGGCGACCGTACCGGCCCTTGTCAACAGGAAAATGTACTCTATAGTATTGTTATGGACCTGAGCCCTTCCCCAGGCCGGCGCGAGGCCCGCAAGGCTGACCGGCGCCGCGCCATTCTCGAAGTCGCGGAGCGATCGTTCCGGGAGCGGGGATTCGCGGATACGTCGATGTCCACAATCGCTGCGGAGCTCGGCGGTTCCAAAACGACCTTGTGGACCTATTTCCCATCCAAGGACGCTCTGTTCGCGGCGGTTATCGATTCCAAGATCGAGACCTTTCAGGCCAAGCTCGACAATGCCCTGATCCCCGCGGGCGGCACGGCTGCTGCCCTGACACGCTTCGGCATGCTTTTCTTGAACAAAATCATGGATCCGCAGTCCATGACGCTGAAGCGGCTGATCGTCGCCGAGACGGAACGTTTTCCCCAGTTGGGTGAGGCCTTCGCGGTGCGCGGCCCCGATCGCGTGCGCCAGCGCCTCTGCCGCTATATGGAGGAAGAGATGGCGGCGGGCCGGCTGCGCAAGGGTGATCCCCTCGTCGCCGCACGTCAGTTCATCGGCCTCTGCCAGGCGGGTTGCTATTTCGACCGGATCTGGCGCCCGACCCAGCCGTCGGCTGCCCGCATCGAAGGCGATGTGGTCGAGGCGGTCGACACGTTCATGCGTGCCTGGGGCCCCGAACAGGCGTGAATCGACCCGGTTGGACGGCGATATTGCTCGCGGGTCAGCGCCCCGGCGTGGATCCGCTGGCACAGGCCTTCGGCGAGCAGTGGAAAGCGCTGATCCGCGTCGATGGCGAAGCGATGCTCTCGCGCGTTGCGAAAACCCTGCTTGCAAGCTCTTCGATCGCCCGCGTCGTGGTGGTCGCGCAGCAGCCCGAGGCGCTGTTCGTGGACGATTGCGCCTGGCTGGCGGGCGAGCCTCGCATCCGCACCGCCATCTCGACCAGCGGCATCGCGGTCAGCGTGGGAGCACTTGCCGGGACCGACGTTGCGCCCTGGCCGGTCCTGGTCACCACGGCCGACCACCCCTTGCTCACCCCGGCGATGGTCGAGGCCGCGGTCGCGGGCGTCGGCGATGCGGATATCGGCGTCGGCGTCGTCTCCAGCCGCACCTTGCTCGCCGCTTATCCCGACAATCGCCGCACCTGGCTCAAGTTCGCGGGCGGCCACTGGACGGGCGCCAACCTGTTCGCGCTCGCCTCGGTCAAGGCCATGCCCGCGCTGATGGCGTGGAGCGAGGTCGAGCGCGACCGCAAGAAGGCGCTCAAGCTGATCTGGCATTTCGGGCCTTTGCTGGCGATCCGTGCGCTCACCCGGACGATCACGCTGGCCGGCGCGCTTGCGAAAGCCGGCCGCGGGCTCGGCGCGCGCGTGGTGCCGATCGATCTCCCCTTCGCGGAGGCGGGGATAGACGTCGACAAGCCCAGCGATCATATGTTGGCGGAACGGATATTGAGAGCACGGGGCGCCTCGATCGGAGCAGAGTGAGAACCCCGCGGGAGGATAGCGAATGAGTCCGTTCCAGCTCTATTTCTCGTTCTTCACGCTCATTATCGGCCTTGCGGTTGCAGCTGTGGCCCGAGGTTTCGGAACACTGTGGCAGAGCAGGCGAAGCGCGCGCGTCGGATATTTGACGCCCCTGTTGGCTGCCTTCCTGCTGCTCGACATGTCCCGCTTCTGGCTGGCGCTTTGGACCCGTCAGGAAATCCCGTCCCTGGGCTCGCTCGCGCTGGCCTCGGTGCTATGCGTCACGCTGCCCTATGTTTTCGTCACCACTATCATGTTTCCCGCGCAGCCGGCCGATTGGGAAAAGCTCGACGATTATTACCTAACGCATTCGCGGCCGATCTTTGTCGCCCTGCTCGCGTCGAAGCTCGCGGCCTACCTCTTCGATGCGCTGCTGTTCGGCTGGCGGCCGGCGCTCCATGACGTCCCGGGAATAACCCTGATCCTGGCGCCTTTCATGCTGCTGATCGCGCTCCGATCGCCGAAGGTGCATCGGATTTGCCTGATCCTTCTGGTTGCCTGGAGCCTGCTGATATTCTGCGCGGTCGGATGAGGCCGGCGTCCTTGCGGCGCGCGGCTTCTATACGGGCAGCTTGTCCTTCTCCGCCTTGTTGGCCGCCAGCCGCCGTCCGTAATGATGCCAGGTGAAGATCGCCGCCGCGCCGCGATGCGGGCTCCATTTGCGCGCAATCTCGCGCACCGCTTTCTCGGACGGGCGTTCGGGCAGGCCCATCAACTGGCCGACCTCTTCCTGCACCGCCAGGTCGCCCGCCGGCCAGATGTCGCCGCGTCCTTCGGCGAACAGCAAATAAATTTCCGCCGACCAGCGGCCGATTCCCTTGATCCGGGTCAGCGCCGCGATCGCTTCCTCGTCATCCTCGGGCAGGTCGAGCAGGTCGATCTCGCCGCCCGCGACCAGTTCGGACAGGCTCTTCACATAGCTGATCTTCTGCCGCGACAGGCCGCAGCCGCGCAGCATCTCGTCCGGGGCGCCCGCCAGCACGACCGGATCCAGCTCGGCGCCGACCGCCTCTTCCAGCCGCTTCCAGATCGCATTGGCCGACGCCACGCTCACCTGCTGGCCGATGATCGTGCGGAGCAGGGTCTGGTGGCCACGGTCGCGGATGCGCGGCGCGGGGTAGCCGTGGCGCTTCAGTCCGGCGGCGAAAGCCGGTTCGACCTTCGCCAGCGCATCCAGGCTGCGTTTCAATTGTTCTTCGCTCAGGCCCATCGCCGCTCTCCGGATTGCGCTTGAGCCGCGCTCCTTCCATAGGGCGCTGACTCATCCATTATGAAAGGTCGAATAATGCCCAAGCTGATCGTCGTCACCCGCGAAGGCGAGACGCGCACGATCGAGGGCGAGACCGGCCTCTCGGTGATGGAGGTGATCCGCGAGGCGGGCATCGACGAACTGCTCGCTTTGTGCGGTGGCTGCTGTTCCTGCGCGACCTGCCACGTCCATGTCGGCGCCGATTATGCCGACAAATTGCCGCCGATGAGCGACGACGAGAATGAGCTTCTCGCGATCTCGGACGATCGCAGCGGCGACTCGCGCCTGTCCTGCCAGATCCCTTTCACCGACGCGCTCGACGGCATGACCGTCACGATCGCGAAGGAAGATTAAGGCGCGATCAGCGTCCTGATCTCAGGATTGTCCTCCAGCGCGCGGCGCGCCCGCGCTTGCTCCGCCTCGGTCGATCCCTCTCCGCCGCGCGGATCGGATAGATAGCGCATCAGGTCGTCGCGCATCGCCGCGCGGATCGCGCCTTCATCCGGGCGCGGCAAATCCAGGCCGGAAAAGGCCCCGACCGCGTCGAGCAGCGCGTCGATCGGCACGATCGAGCAGGCAGTGCTCAATCTTGGCCGGTCGTTCGCCCGGTCCCAACCGAGCGAGCCCGCGACCCGCGCCTGCGCGAAGAAGCCGGTCTCGCGCGCGAGCGACCGCACCAGCGCCTCGAACTTGCGCCGCATCCCGTCGCGCCGCCCGATCACCATCACCCGCGCGTCGAGTGGCCCGGTCAGCTCCAGATTGTGGATCGCGCTGCCCTCGGCAAAGATGATTGTTTCCGCCCCGCGCAGCATGCCCGCGAAGTCCGCCAGCCGCATGTCCTGCGGGTGCACGATCGCGAAGCCCGCTTGCTCCAGCACGCGCTCCACCAGGCTTTCGCCCAGATAGATGCCGCTATGCGTGTAGCGCGACCGCGAGACATAAAGCCTTTTGGGTGCCGCCGTCGCCGGGATCGGCGCGAGCGGGAATAAAGAGAGATAGTCCGGCAACAGCAGCGCCCCGCCCAGCGCGCGCCCCTGCGCGGGGACATGCAGCTCCGCGTATCGCGCCACATGGTCAAGCAACAACACCCGGTCGGGCGCGATCCCGATCAGATCGAGCATCGCGTCGAACCAGGGCCGCCTTTGCGCCCTAGGCTGCATCTGAAAGACGATCCGCGCCGCTTCGAGTTCGGGGAAATGCCGCGCCGCCCATAAGCGATGGAGGCCTTCCGCCACGCCATGGCCGAAATGCGCGAAATAGGGCCCGGCATAGAGCGTGGGCCCCTCATAAACGGGAGCGTCCCCCACATTGTCCGGTGCACGCACTTCCAGCCGGTTGACCGGTCCCTCGGGCGTATCCGCGCGGATATGGCTGAGCGTGACGCCCGGCACGTCGGCGATGCAGCCGACGCCCGACGGGTGGTCCGCCGCGATCAGGGGGCCGAGCACGGCGCCCCGCGCCACCTCCGGCCGTGGAAAGCTCACCCCCGCGTCGCCACCGCGTAAAGCGCGATCGCCGCCGCGTTGGAGACGTTCAGGCTCTCGACCTTGTGGCTGATCGGCAGCTTGGCGAGTTCGTCGCAATGCGCCTCGGTATTCTGGCGCATGCCTTCGCCTTCGGCGCCCAGCACCAGCGCGACGCGCCCGCCGCCGATCGCCTGCGCCAGCGTACGGTCGGTATGGCCGGTAAGGCCGATCCGCCAGAAACCCGCTTCGCCGATCTCGTCGAGCGCACGCGCCAGATTGACCACGCGCACCCACGGCACCGTCTCGAGCGCGCCGGACGCCGATCGCGCGAGCGCGCCCGATTCGGGCGGGGCGTGACGGTCCTGCGTGACGATACCGATCGCGTCGAAAGCCGCTGCCGAACGCAGCACCGCGCCGACGTTATGCGGGTCGGTAACCTGGTCGAGCACGATCAGCGGCCGGTGCGGGCCTTCGTTCGCGCTTTCCTCCAGCAGGTCCGCCAGCCAGATATCGGGCAGCGGATCGACCTCGATCACCACGCCCTGATGCGGCGCGTCCTGTGGCACCAACCGGCCGAGATCGGCGACATCGGCATAAGTCACGGGCAAATCGGACGGAAAGCCGCCGAACGCCGCCAACGCCTCGCGCGTGCCCCATACGCGCCGCACGGTCCGCGCTGGGTTGGCGAGTGCCGCGCTCACCGGGTGGCGGCCCCAGAAACGGGGTCGGTTGGACGGGGCTTGGGATGGACGATGGCCTCTGCGCATGCGCGCTTCCTAGAGCCTGATCGTTTTTGGTGGAAGCGCCTTGCGCCGCCGCCGAAAGCGTGAATCAGGCTCTATTAGAACGTCTAGGGCCAGGCCCCAAAAGCGGCAATGGCCGCGCGGGACAAGGGCGCGTGGGACCGCAGCGGAGAGGGAGGTTGCGACCGGCGGTGGAAACTGGCCGTTACGCCGCCGATCGCAAACCCTCCTTAAGCGGAAAAAGATTAACGTCTCGTGACAGGAATCGCGCGAATTTCGCTGTCGCCCCCGCGCCGTCATTGCCCACGCGCCCGGTCCGGATCGCTTGACCCTGGCCGCCCGCCGCCTGAAAGTGCCGGTCGGGGAGGGGCCATGACCGCGAATGCCCGACAGACGGACCTGCCGACCGTGATCGCGATCGCCGCGATCGCGGGGCTCGCCGCCAACCAGCTGCACGAAGCGGGCGGGCACGGCGCCGCCTGTCTCGCGCTCGGCCTTGATGTGCGGGCATGGGGCGCTTTCTATCTTGATTGCGATCTGCGCGGCGCGCCGCTTTCCGTCGTCCGTTTGGTCGCGGCCGCGGGCAGCACGATGAATTTCGTCACCGCGATCGTCGCCGCCGCCTTGGCGCGGGCCACCCCGGCGTCGATGCCGCGCGCGCGTTTCTTCTGGTGGCTGTTGTTCGCGATCAGCGGCTTCGAATGGGCCGGCTATTATCTTTTTTCGGGCGCCAGCGGCATTGGCGATTGGGGGCAGGACGGCGTGTTCGCGGGCGTGCCCGGCTGGGGCATGTGGCGCTTCCTGCTCGCCGGCGGGGGCGGGCTGCTTTATTGGGCGCTGGTGATCGTCGCGATGCGCAGGCTGGGCCGGCTGACCGGCGCCGACGATGCCGGGCGCAGGCTCGCACGCAGGCTCGCATGGACATCCTATTTCACGATCGGCTGCATCGCGTTCGCGATCGGGCTGATGAACCCGGTCGGCCTGTTCATCCTGCTGGCCTCGGCGGTCGCCTCGTCCTTCGGCGGCCCTTCGGGCCTGTTGTGGGGGCCAGGCACCATCCGCGCGGGCGCGCCCGCGGAGGAGCCGATCGCGATTACGCGCAGCTGGAGCTGGGTGCTGGTGGCAGCGGCGCTGGTGCTGGCCGAGGGCTTTATCCTTGGGCCGACGCTGCGTTTCTAATAAGGAGAGCTGGCAACCGGAGCAGGGCAGCGTCGTTATCCCGCACCAGCAAGCAAAGAGGGTCGGATGCAATTACCGAACGGCAAGGAAGTCTCGGGGTGGTGGCTGATAATTGCCGTGATGGTGATGGTCCTGATCATCGGGTTCCTGCCGCACGCACCCGACCTCCAATATCGCGCCAAATAAGCGCGGTCCGGCGCCCGGGCCGCTGCGGACCAGTCGGGCGCTTTTGATTTTCGATCGGGAAACCCGCGCGGGGCGGATGGTGGACAGGGCTGGATTCGAACCAGCGTACGCTTGCACGGGCAGATTTACAGTCTGCTGCCTTTAACCACTCGGCCACCTGTCCACAGGTGCCACCAGGATGGGGAGGCGCGTCTTTGGCGAAGCGGGGGCAGGCTGTCAACGTGGCCCGTGCAGATCGGGCCGATACGCTTCCCAAATCCGCGTTTTTCGGGGAGACAGGCCGCCATGTCCTTGCCTGAAATGCGTGCCGGCCTGCCGATCCTGGCGTTCGCCGACGCGGATGCCTTCGCCGCTTGGCTCGCCCAGGCGCCCGCCGATTCACCCGGGCTGTGGCTCAAGCTGGCCAAGGACGGCTCGGGCCGCGCCAGCCTGTCCAAGGCGGAGGCGATCGATGCGGCGCTCTGCCATGGCTGGATCGATGGCCAGCTCAATCCCTATGACGACGACTGGTGGCTGATCCGCTTCACGCCGCGCAAGCCGCGGAGCAAATGGTCGCAGAAGAATCGTGAGCGCGCCGAACAGTTGATCGCGGCGGGCCGGATGACCGCCGCGGGGCAGGCGGCGATCGATGCGGCGCGTGAAGACGGCCGCTGGGACGCGGCTTACGCATCCGCCAGCAAGGCCGAAATCCCCGCCGATCTGCAGCAGGCGCTCGATGCCAATCCCGTGGCTGCCGCCTTCTTCGCGACGCTGACCGGGGCGAACCGTTATGCGGTGCTGTACCGGATCGGCGTGGTCAAACGGCCCGAAACCCGCGCACGCAAGATCGCCGAGTTTGTGGCCATGCTGGAGCGGCACGAAACGCTTCATTGAGTCTTTGTAGTGCGGCCCGGCATCCGCCGGCCCTCGGCGGCACCAGCCCGCTCCCCCACCCGACCTCCCAACAGCGTATTCTATGGGAGGTCGGGTCGGGGAGCGGGCTGGTGCCGCAAGCTTCGGCGGATGCCGAAGCGCACAACAAAAGACCCGGCCGCACAAAAAAAGGGGGCGGTTCCGAAGAACCGCCCCCTTCCAGGGACTGATCCGATAAGGGATCAGAACTTGAAGTTCGCGCCCGCCCGGAAGGTCCGGCCGATCAGCCCGGCATAATGCCAGGTGGTCAGGTAGTTCGGAGCGCTGGTGTAGGCACCCGGAGCGATCGGGGCCCGTGCGTTGAAGACGTTGCCGACGTTCACGTAGAAGTCGAACTTGTCGTTCACCGCATAGTCCAGGTTCATCGTCGTGTTGATGAAGCTCTTGATGTGGCAGAACTGGTTGCCGATCGCGGTGTTGCCGGTGGCATACTGGTTGCCGGTGGCACAGCTCACGTCGGTACGCTCGTCGGCAGCAACCGACTTGATCTTGCCGACATAATAAGCGGTGACCGTGCCGGAGAACTTGCCCACTTCGAGCGTGTTCTGCCAGTTGCCGCGCCACTTGGTGGTGCCGTTACCCGACGACAGCTCGTACGGCCCCAACGTGCCGGCATACTTCTGGATCACGCCGTTGTTGTTGAGGTTATACTTGAAGATCACCGTGGCTTCCGCCTTCGACGTGAACTTCACATTGTCGCCCAGCCTGAAGCTTCCGGTCGCCGACATGTCGAGACCGGAGGTCGTGGCCGAATTGGCGTTCACGAACGGCGCGTTGATGATCAGCACGCGCGGCAGGGCATTCGGGAACAACGGATCGACCGCGTCGATCAGGTTGCACGAATAGCCCGGGCCGACCGCTGCCACCGCCGCGCATGCGTCGGTCACGTTGGTCTTGCTATAGTAAGCCGTACGGGCATCGCCCGTATTCGGGCCCGCCACGATCAGGCGCGACTTCTTCACGTTGTAATAGTCGGCCGTGAAGCTGAACCAGTGCACCGGCTGGGCGATGACGCCCGCGGTGAAGCTGCGCGACAGTTCCGGCTTCAGGTTCGGGTTGCCGGCGAGGCCGCTACCCAGCGAATAGGACTGGGAATAAGGATTGCTGCCGCCGCCATGCGCCGCGATGAACGTGGCCGGCGGGGTGTAGGTCGAGAAGCCGGCATATTGCGACTTCGGACCCGATTCCGCGAAGGTCGGTGCGCGGAAGCCCTTCGAGAAGGTACCGCGGAACGCCAGCTGCTTCATCGGGGTGAACTTCACACCAATCTTCGGCGAGAAGTGGCTGAAGCCTTCCGAATAATGGTCGTAGCGGCCCGAAGCGTCGACTTCGAGCTGCTTCAGGATCGGCGCGTTCAGTTCGAAATAAGCCGCCGAAACCGTGTGATGGCCGAACGCGGACGAGGTCGTCAGCGTGTAGGTGTTCAGCGACGCGTTCTGGTTGTTATTCTCGAGCTTCTCCTTGCGGACCTGCCCGCCGACGCCCAGCATCAGGTCGCCGCCCGGAAGCGTCAACAAGGCATGCGTGGCCGATGCATCCAGCGAATACATCGACGAGAAGGACTTGGTCGTCACGTCGGGCGCAACCGCCTGACGCACCGCGGCGCTGTTCGCGCTCGGGTTGACGAAATTGTAGCTGCCCGTGTTGATCGCCTTCAGCAGGTTGGCGATGTTCGGATAGCCGTGCTGGACGATCTTCAGGTTGTCGCGCGCGCCGACACCCTCGACCTTCCAGTCCCAGCCGGCGATGCTGCCGGTGAAGCCGATCGTGCCGCGATAGACCTGGTTGGTGCGGTCGCTGCCGCCCTTGATGTCACCGAACAGGTAATAGATGCGGGCCGCGCCGTTTGCCGGATCGTTGGCGAAGGCGGCTGCGAACGGGTTGTTCGGGTTGAGCTGGCGGTCGGTCGCGGTCGAGCAGTTCACGCCCGCCGAGCAGATATAGACCGGAAGCACGATGCCCGGGTTCGACGACGACAGGGTCGGCGATCCACCAAACGGCTGCGTCGCGCGGATCGCGCGCGGCTGGTTGAGGATGCTGACATAGCTGTTCGAATAGCTGCCCGTCGCATAAGCCTCGAGCGTGTCGCTCAGGCGGATGCTCAGGCGGCCGTTGACCGACCAGCGGCGCTGCAGCGGCGAGATCTGGTTATAAGCGTCGACCAGATCCCATTTGCAGCCCGTGCCGCGTGCGCCGCCCGTGGTCACCGTGTAGGTGCCGTTGGCGCAGTTCAGGTTCAGCGACTGATACTGATTGGTCAGCGGCGAGCCGGCCATGCCCGACAGCGGGTTGTTGAGGTCGTTCTGGTGCACGCGCGTGACGACCGCGTTCGGGGTCGCCGTGGTCAGGCTGCTGTCGGCGGTATTCTGGTCGAGGCCGCCGATGCTGCTCAGGTCGAGCGTGTTGTAGGGGAAGCCGCGGCTGTGGTTGCTCACCCGGCCGTCATGCTCATATTCGCCGTTGATATAGGCGTTGAAGCCCAGCTCCTGATAGTCGCCATAGCCGAGCGTCAGGTGCGCGCGCTGGTGGCCCGCATCGCCCTTCTGGCTGACGCCGCCCTCGACGGTGCCGTCGACGCCCTTGACGTGCTTCTTCAGGATCATGTTGACCACGCCGCCGATCGCGTCGGCGCCGTAGGTCGAGGACGCGCCGTCCTTGAGCACTTCGACGCGCTCGATCAGGCTGAACGGGATCGACTGGAGATCGACATAGGCGTTGTGGCCGTCGTCGTTGATCGGGAAGTTGGTCGAACGCAGGCCGTCGACCAGGACGAGGGTCGAGCTGACGCCCAGGCCGCGCAGCGAGACCGCCGAACCGCCGGCCGAAAAGCCGCTCTGGAAGCCGATGCCGATCGAGCCGGCGCTGTCGGCCGAGACCGAACGGATCGCGTCGGACGCGGTCACGATGCCGGCCTTCACCAGGTTATCGCTGGTCAGCACGGTCACGGGCGACGGCGTTTCGGTGTTGGTGCGGCGGAAGATGGTGCCGGTGACGACCACTTCGTCGCTGGCGGCCGCGGGTGCCTCCGCGGCGGGTGCTGCGGTTTGCGCGTGCGACGGCGATGCAATTGCGACAAGCATGGCCGACAGCGCGGACCCGGCAAAAAGCCGGCCGGTGCGAATGTTCATGGAAATAATGCCCCTCTTTTAGGACATTGCGGGAGCAGGAGCCCGCAATGTCAGGACCAAACAACGATAAGTACCTGCCGGAACCCCGCCGGCTGATGGGTGGAGGGTAGCAATTGGGGCTTTGAGGGGAAGGGGGGGTGGGCCCGTTTCGGGATTAGCTGTTGGTTTAAGATCACACTATCGTTTGGTCAGGTGGGCGATCGGCGTCGCGTTCGAAGGCCATTGACGCAGGCGGACAGGGATGGCGCGCCCGGCCCCGGAGCGTGTAGGGCGCGCGATATGGCGACCGAAGACGAAGACTATATCTATGACGAGGCGAGCGGCGAGTGGGTGCCCGCCGGCACCGCCGCCGCTGCGACGGCGGACGATCAGGCTGTGGTCGTGCGCGACGCGGTCGGCAACGTTCTCGCCGACGGCGATCAGGTGACCTTGATCAAGGACCTTGTCGTCAAGGGCGCCGGCCAGACACTCAAGCGCGGCACGCTCATCAAATCCATCCGCCTGACCGGCGATGCGCAGGAAATCGACTGCAAATATGAAGGCATCAAGGGCCTCGTCCTGCGCGCGGAGTTCGTGAGGAAGCGATAGCGGCCGGCCAAGCCTCCGCGTTTTCCCGTCATGCCGGACCTGATCCGGCATCCCGCTTCTTCTCCTCGTCATGCCGAACTTGTTTCAGCATCCACCGGGCGGATGGACTTGACAAAGTGGAACAAACCGTGTACGCATGGTACGTTCGCTGGCTAAGGTCAGATGGACATGACCGGCGCGAAGCTCCTCGGCATGCATGAGAGTGTAACTTCGCCCAAAGAGTACAGATCTCAGCATGAGGCTTAT
>Ga0207705_10000083_pt1 | contig 117366 bp, 95 predicted proteins | sample KBSC13metaG_FD_184314 | JGI IMG/M metagenome (GOLD analysis project Ga0207705, IMG submission 184314) | Corn rhizosphere microbial communities from Kellogg Biological Station, Michigan, USA - KBS C1-3 metaG (SPAdes) (version 2) | ecosystem: Host-associated > Plants > Roots > Rhizosphere > Soil... | reverse complement strand
CTGCAACACGTTCGACGCAGGCGTGCCGCCCGATGCCATCGTGGCGTCGATCGCCTCGAAGCCGGTTTGCACGCGTCGCGCCGCCGAGGCCGATGCCGGATCGACGATACCCATCGCCGCCGCGGCCGCGGTGACGTTGGTCTGCGTCAGGTTCACGTTGACCTGCGTGGGCGTGTACGCCAGCGTTCCGGTGTAAAACACACCGGGAGCAAAAGTGAGATTGGCGAACGTACCCGTCACCAATCCTGCGGTGATCAGGTTCTCAGTGGAATTGACGATGTAGCCAGCCGGAGCGGGCAATATCTTCATCGTGCCCGCGATACTCGCCGTACCACCCACCTTTAACGGATTGCCTAAGGCGACCGCCGTCGTGCTGCCCGCGAAATTCTCGAAATCCCCGGCGATGGTAAGAACTTGCCCAGCCTGCGTTCCTTGACTGATGATGGTACCGCCATTGCTGACGCCTCCTTCGATGGTTCCGGTACCGTTGAGCGTACCGTTGGCGTTGGTTTCAACGGTCCAAGACATCGAAACCGATGGACCGTTCCCCACCGAGCCATCGACAGTCAACGTGCCGGCAGAAACTACGATTTTGTCCCGATAAGCATTATTACTGGGCAGAACCAGCGCGCCCCCACCGATTTTGAGCAGTACACCACTGCCGATTATCGGGTGCGCGACCGTCAGCATCGTGCCAGCATCGGTTTGTATGTCACTGCCAGAACTAAGAAACTTCAGCGTGTGTGCAAGCGTAAACGATGCAGTTGTTTCTAATGTACCCAGATTAAAATTGACATCACCACTGGTCGCACCAAGATTCGCGTCACTCGAAACCGCCAGAGTGCTGTTGATGCCTATGTTGACCCCTCCGGTAAAGGTGTTGGAACCTGCCAGCGTCAACGTACCGAAACCATCCTGCGTCACCGAGCCAATTCCAGAAATCATTCCACCGAAAGTCACCGCACCGCTCTGGTTGAACACCAGCGAGCCGTCGTCCACCACGTCGCCCGAAATCGAACCGCTGGTGCCACCATTCCCCAACTGCAGCACCCCCGCATTGATTGTGGTGTCACCGCGATAGCTGTTTTTTCCAGTCAGAACTAGCGTGCCTGGGCCTGTCTTGATCAGGCTGTCGGAGGCGCCTCCTACAATTCCATTTGCAACGGTCAGGGTTGCTCCGAAATCAACCCGCACCGTCGACGGCAACGGATTCGGTGCGGAAAGCAAAACAAGCGGGTGTGTGAGCGTAAACGATGTAGTGGCTTCCAACGTTCCTCCTTCCAGAGTCACTGCACCATCGGGCGCTCCCAGATTGGCGTCGCTCGATACGGCGAGCGTGCTGCCGCCCGCATCGCCAATCACGAACACTCCTCCAGTAAAGGTGTTGGCGCCGGTCAGCGTCAAGGTGCCCGTACCCTCCTTATCAAGGCCGCCATTCCCGGAAATCACGCCTTCGTAGGTCTGACTGGCATTGTCAAAGAAGAATGACAATGATCCATTGTTCAATATGTCGCCCGCGATCGATCCCGTGTAGATGGCTCCCAATTGCAGTTGCGCATCTTGATCGACCGTGGTGAGGCCGGTGTAGGTATTCGCGCCGACCAGTGTCAGGAAGCCGCTCGAAACCGTAAGGCCGCCCGAACCACTGATGACGCCCCCGAACGACGAGTAGCCATGGACCGTCAGATTCTTGTTCCCCAGCACAATCGATCCGCTTCCCCAGAAATTCCTTATCGCGGCTCCATTGGTCGTGCCGGAGATATCCAATGTACCGTTGTCATCGATTCCAACGCTGTAAGCACTGTTGGAGCTCGCGATGCTGCCATTGCCGATCAACGACAACGTGCCGCTTTTGATTTCCGTCGTGCCGCCAAGACCGTTCAAACCCGTCAGCACCAGCGTGCCTGCCCCCGTCTTTACCAGACCATCGCCGCCGAACAGGGCGTTGTTGATGACGGCCTCGTATCCGGCGCCGCCCGAGCCGCCGTCGCCCACCTCGATGAGGGGCGCGTCGCCGTCGCTGCCAACCAGATTCAATGCGCCACCACTCAACGTGTAACCATCGACCGCAAACTGCATTCCGGTGACGCTGATGGCGCCAGCGCTGTTGTCCACGGTCACTGTGCCGGGCGCGCCCTGAAAAATGGCATTGCCCGGTTGCGGCGACATCGCTGCACGAGCGTCGCCGTTGGCATCGGTCCAGGTTGCGGAAGTAAGCGACCAGGTACCACTGCCGCCGGGTGCGCTGGCCGAAAGCGGCGCCCAGATATTCCTTACAGGCCGCGGAACCGGTGGATGGTCAGGACGGAGATCGGGCTTGGGTGGCGACGACGCTGCAGCGGAAGCCGCGTGGGCGAACGATGCGACTACGCCGTTCGGGATGGGTGAAATTGAGGATCGCGTGCTATCCAGTACCGGAACGTTGGCCGAAATCAGCGGTGAGCCACTCAACAGGTCATGCGGCGGCGCCGACTCATTGTCGAGACACAAATCCGTAGCGGTAGATGGCAGTCCTGCGGCGAAGGCGGCGAGGGTGCACAACGTGGCGTCGGTGGCGTGAATCTCCGAAATGGCGAACCGGGTTTCATCGCCACCACGATTGACGGTCGCAGCGGGCGCCCAGATGTTCAATCCGTCAAGCGGTGGCGCAACTGCATTGTCAAGGCGCGAAAGCGGTATGGCGTCCGACGGCGCCGCCGCCAAAATCTCAGGTGCGTACACCGCTAGGGCGACAGCGACGGCCAACGCGAGCGAGCGTTTGCGACTCTGATGCATACACGACCCCCTGGGCAATTTTTCGTCCTTGCGATTCGGCCATCCGGCGCAAACAAATCGCAGTCGTCAATCGGCTTTCAAAAGTCACTCACCCTTGAATCAAGATCGGGGAAACCCTGTCCCCACCGTCGACGTCAACAGACGGAAACCCTTTCGGACAAATCCCGCGACGTACATCGTCGCCCTTTGGGCCTCATACCCGGTGCACGGCAATCAGTTGCACACCTGGAAATCCCCAGCCCACCCCGGCTCCGAGCATCATGCGTGCCGGATGATATTCTCGCCAATCCGCCGTTTCAATGAACTTCGAAGACACCAGATCGGGCCGGCGGTAGGCACCTATTCCCTTCCCACCGAACCCCGTTAACGCGATGGCGACACCGGCCATCAGAACATGTGCTTCTCGATCCCGAGGTGCGCCATGATCTTGCTGCCGATTTCCTCGATGGAGGTGTGGGTGGTGTTCAGGGAGGGGATGTTTTCGCGGCGGAAGATGCGGTCGGCGACCGCGAGTTCGTGGCCGCAGCGGTCGAGCTTGGCATAGGAGCTGCCGGGGCGCCGCGCCTCGCGCACCTGCGCGAGGCGGATCGGATCGATGGTCAACCCGTACAGGCGATTGCGGCAACCTTCCAGGCGCTTGGGCAGGCGGTCGCGCTCGAGATCCTCGTCGGTCAGCGGGTAGTTTGCCGCCCGGACGCCATAGTGCAACGCCATGTACAGGCAGGTCGGGGTTTTGCCGACCCGCGACACGCCCACCAGTACCACGTCCGCCTGGCTGTAATCGATGTCGATGCCGTCGTCATGCGCGAGCGCGTAATTGGTGGCGTCGATGCGCGCCTCGTATTGGTTGAAGTCGACCAGGCCGTGCGCGCGGTTGACCGCGCCGGAACGTCGCGCGCCGAGTTCCAGTTCCAGCGTGCCGATGAACGGCGCGAGCACGTCGATCACCAGCGCGCCGGATTCGGCGATGATCTCGCACAACTGCGGATCGACCACGGTGTTCACCACGATCGGACGCTCGTCGTGTTGCGCGTACACGGTCTTGATGCGCAACGCCGCCGCCCGCGCCTTGTCGGGTGTGTCCACGAACGCGATGCGGTGGCCGTCGAACTGCACGCCCTCGAACTGCGCAAGGATGGAATTGCCGATGGTCTCGGCGGTAATACCAGTGGAATCGGAAACGAAAAAAACCGTCCTGCGGCCATTGCCGTTCAAAGCCATCTCCTGACGCCAAGCATCGGCCGAGTGTATCCGCGCCGAACGCGTGGCGTGGCGCGGCTTGTGTCCGCTCCGGATGCCGGCGAAAATAGATTGTTTACGGGCCATCCGCCCGCCCATGGAGATCGTCGTGACCGAACTTGTCCTGTGGCTGGACCAATTGCGCATGACCGACCTTGCCAAGGTCGGTGGCAAGAACGCTTCGCTGGGCGAAATGATCGGCAATCTCGCCAAGCTCGGCGTGTCGGTGCCGGGCGGGTTCGCCACCACGGCCGAAGCGTTCCGCGAGTATCTGGAAAAGAGTGGTCTCGCCGACAGGATCCAGAAGCGGCTCGCGACGTTGAACGTCGAGGATGTCACCGCATTGGCCGCGGCCGGAAAGGAAATCCGCGGCTGGATCGTCGATACCAAGTTGCCTGACGAACTCGAACAAGCCATCCGCGATGCCTACGCGAAACTTTGCAAGGACGCGGGCGGCGACAGCATTCCCGTCGCCGTGCGTTCGTCCGCGACCGCGGAAGACTTGCCGGATGCATCATTCGCCGGCCAGCAGGAAACCTTCCTGAACGTCACCGGCATCGAGGACGTGCTGCACAAGGTCAAGGAAGTTTTCGCTTCGCTCTACAACGATCGCGCGATCGCCTACCGCGTGCACCAGGGTTTCAAGCACGAGGAAGTATTCCTCTCGGCCGGTGTGCAGTTGATGGTGCGTTCCGACATCGGCGCATCGGGCGTGCTGTTCACGCTCGACACCGAATCCGGTTTCCGCGGCGTGGTGTTCGTCACCGCGAGCTACGGACTTGGTGAAATGGTCGTGCAGGGCGCGGTGAATCCCGACGAGTTCTACGTCTTCAAGCCGACGCTGAAATCCGGCAAGCACGCGGTGCTGCGCCGCAACCTCGGCGCCAAGCAGCAGCGCATGGTGTATTCCGACAAACCGGGCGAACGCGTGCGGATCGAGGCGACGCCCGACGATCTGCGCCGCAAATTCTGCATCAGCGACGCCGACGTCGAATCACTGGCAAAGCAGGCGTTGATCATCGAGGAGCATTACAAGCGCCCGATGGACATCGAGTGGGCGAAGGATGGGGCCACCGGCAAGCTCTACATCGTGCAGGCGCGTCCGGAAACGGTGAAGTCGCGCGCGCATGCGACGCAACGCGAGCGCTTCCAGTTGAACGAAAAAGGCAAGGTGCTGGCCGAAGGCCGTTCGATCGGCCAGAAGATCGGCGCCGGCACTGCACGCGTGATCAAGTCGCTGGACAAGATGCACGAGTTCAAGCAAGGCGACGTGCTGGTCGCCGACATGACCGATCCCGACTGGGAGCCGATCATGAAAAAGGCCGCGGCCATCGTCACCAACCGTGGCGGCCGCACCTGCCACGCCGCGATCATCGCGCGCGAGCTGGGCGTGCCGGCGGTGGTCGGCACCGGCGACGCGCTGCAGAAGATTCCCGACGGCCGCGCGGTCACCGTGTCCTGTGCCGAGGGCGACACCGGGTTCATCTACGACGGCAAGCTGAAGTTCGAACGCATCACCGCGGATTTGGGCGACATGCCGCCCGCGCCACTCAAGATCATGATGAACGTCGCCAACCCCGAGCGCGCGTTCGATTTCGGGATGCTGCCGAACCAGGGCATCGGCCTGGCACGCCTCGAAATGATCATCGCCAGCCACATCGGCGTGCATCCGAAGGCGTTGCTGCAGTACGAGCAGCAGGACGCGGAAACCAAGGCAAAGATCGACGAGCGGGTCGCCGGCTACGCGGGCCCGGTCGAGTTCTATGTCGATCGCCTCGCCGAAGGCATCGCCACCATCGCGGCCTCGGTGTACCCGAAGACCGTGATCGTGCGCATGTCGGACTTCAAGTCCAACGAATACGCCAACCTGCTCGGCGGCGGCAAGTACGAGCCGCACGAGGAAAACCCGATGATCGGATTCCGGGGCGCCTCGCGCTACGTCGACGATTCCTTCGCCGAAGCGTTCGGACTGGAATGCAAGGCGGTGAAGAAGGTGCGCGAGGCGATGGGCCTCGACAACGTGTGGGTGATGATCCCGTTCGTCCGTACGCTGGACGAGGGCCGCAAGGTCGTCGATGTATTGAAGGCCAACGGCTTGAAGCAGGGTGAGAGCATCAACGGCAACGAAGCATTGAAAGTCATCATGATGTGCGAGGTGCCGTCCAACGCGCTGCTCGCGGAGGAATTTCTCGACATCTTCGACGGTTTCTCGATCGGCTCGAACGACCTCACCCAATTGACGCTGGGGCTGGATCGCGATTCGTCGATCGTGGCTTCGCTGTTCGACGAGCGCAATCCGGCGGTGAAGAAACTGCTGTCGATGGCCATCCAGACCGCGCGCGCCAAGGGCAAGTACGTCGGCATCTGTGGCCAGGGTCCGTCCGACCATGCCGACCTCGCCGAATGGCTGATGGACCAGGGCATCGAATCGGTGTCACTGAATCCCGACACGGTGGTCGACACCTGGCTGCGGCTTGCCAAACACAAGGGCTGACGCGGGTTTTCTGGCAGATTCAGTTCCCCTCTTCCTCCGGGAGAGGGTGCCCCGGCAGGAGCAGGCGAGGATCCAAGCTTGCAAGGGGTGCCCCCGGAGCGGACCGTACCTTCATCCGGCGCTGCGCGCAGGAGCAAGAGCAGCGCTTTGCGCCCTTCTACCGAAGGGAGACGTCGACGTTGGTAAACAGCGTCGATCAGTGTGCCATTGGTCATCGTGACCGCACAGCATTCGCATGGCATGCTTGGCGTTTGATCCGCGGCCGGATCCGGCCGCGCACATCCGCCCATTGCCGACGGAATTCCATGAAGACAGTCTGTTTATGCGCCCTCGCGCTGTGCCTCATTGCATCCCCTTCGTTCGCGTCGACGGCGCCAGCCGCAAGCAGGTCCGTTGCATCGAAATACGATCCACAGGCTCTGTTTGCGCCGTTCGACTACCAGCACCCCGTCAATCGCTACCGCAGCGCCGACGGACGGCCCGGCCCGGATTACTGGCAGAACCGCGCGGATTACGAAATCCACGCAACGCTGGACCCCAAAACAAAAACCCTCGCCGGCACCGAGACGATCACCTACACCAACAACAGCCCGCAAGCGCTGGATTACCTGTGGCTGCAACTCGACCAGAACCTGTACCGCACCGATGCGCGCGGCAATTTTTCGGGCGACAGCGCGCCGAAGTTCGATGAGCACACCGATGGCGACGTGGTCACATCGGTCGAAGTGGTCGGCGACCATGGCACGGTGAAAGCGGCGTACATCGTCAGTGACACCCGCATGCGCGTAGAACTGCCGCAGTCGGTCGCGGCGAACGGCGGCAAGGTGCGCGTCCGCATCGCGTGGCATTACACGATTCCGGGTGATTTCGGCGGACGCACCGACTGGTTCCACACGAAGAACGGCGACATCTTCGAAATCGCGCAGTGGTATCCGCGCATGTGTGTGTACGACGACCTGCGCGGCTGGCACACCGCGCCGTTCCTCAACAGCGAGTTCTATCTCGAATACGGCGATTTCGATTACTCGATCACCGTGCCGTCGAACATGCTCATTGTCGGCTCCGGCGAACTGGTGAACCCCGAAGATGTCCTCACCAAGACCGAATTGCAGCGGTACGAACAAGCGCGCCATTCCGACAAGACGGTGGTGATCCGATCCGCCAGCGAGGTGACCGATCCCGCCAGCCGTCCGAAGCAAGACGGCACCCTGACCTGGCGCTTCAAGATGCAGAACACCCGCGACGTCGCGTTCGGCGCGTCGGCCGCGTACGTGTGGGATGCCGCGCGCATCGACTTGCCAGGCGGCAAGCACGCGATGGCGCAATCGGCCTATCCGATTGAAAGCATCGGCAAGGACGGCTGGCAGAACTCCACGCAGCACGTGAAGTACACCGTGGAGTTTTTCTCGAAGTACACCGGTTTCGATTACCCGTGGCCGAACGCGATCGCGGAAGCCGGCATCGCCGGCGGCATGGAGTATCCGGGCATCGTGTTCGACTGGTGGAAGGCGAACGGCTACACCCTGTTCCTGCTGGCCGTGCACGAGGTCGGCCATTCGTGGTTCCCGATGATCGTCGGCAGCGACGAACGCCGCAACGCGTGGATGGATGAAGGCTTGAACACCTTCGTCGACGTGATTGCACACGACAACTGGGGCAAGGTCCGCGGCGGCGAATTCGCGCCCAAGAAGGACAGCGAATACGCGCCCCTGACCGGCGACCCGGCCAGAGACATCGTCAAGCAGGTATTCGATGCGCCGGATGCGCCGCCGATCCTGACGCGCGCGGATGCGATCCGCGAAAAGTTCCGCCACCCGATCACCTATTTCAAGGCCGCGTACGGCCTGACGCTGCTGCGCGAGCAGATCCTCGGGCCCGAACGTTTCGACGCCGCGTTCAAGCAGTACGTCCGGGACTGGGCATTCAAGCATCCCTCGCCGTCCGATTTCTTCCGCACCATGGACAGCGCCGCGGGCGAAGACCTGTCGTGGTTCTGGCGCGGCTGGTTCCAGCACAACTGGAAGCTCGACCTGGCCGTCGCCGGCGTGAAATACGTCGACGATGACCCTGCCAAGGGCGCGCTGGTGACGGTGGCGAATCTCGACAGGTTCGCGATGCCGGCGATGCTGCGCGTGACGTTCGACGATGGCAGCACGACCGACGTGCGCGTGCCGGTCGCGACGTGGATGCAGCACACGCAGTTCGACGTCGCGGTCGCCGGCGGCAAGCGCGTCAAGAGCGCCGCCATCGATCCTGACGCCGTGCTGCCGGATGTCGACCGCGCCAACAACACGTTCACGACTGGCGCTGCGCACGCGCGCTGATTGCTTCACGTGCCGGCGCCGACCCATGGCGCCGGCCGTGTCACAATGCGGCGGCCTTGATCACGTGCAGGGGACGAGGATGCGCGCACACTCGTGGGTTTCGCTCTTGCTGGTCTTGGTGACACCGCTGGCGTCGGCAGCGTCGCCGCAGCCTGCATCCATGCCGACAAACCTGCAGGGACCGGATGCCTACGTGCAAAAGGTCATGCAGGACTGGCATGTACCCGGCCTCGCGCTCACTGTGGTCAAGAACGGCAAGGTCCTGCTGGCGCGCGGCTACGGCGTGCGCGAACTCGGCAAACCCGGCAAGGTCGACGCGGACACGCTGTTCGACATCGGTTCCAATTCCAAGGCGTTCACGGTCGCGGCGCTGGGCACGCTGGTTTCCGCCGGCAAGCTCGAATGGAACACGCCGGTCACGGACGAGTTGAAAGATTTCAAGCTGGAAAGTCCTTACGTCGCGCAGAACGTCACGGTGCGCGACCTGCTGACGCATCGGACGGGCTACTGTGATCCGGGCGCCGCGTGGTACAGCAGCGACGCGTCCGACATTGTGCGGCGCATGCGATTCCAGAAACCGCAATACGGTTTCCGCACCACGTTCTGCTACAACAACGTCCAGTACCTCGCCGCCAGCCGCTTCATCCCGGCCATCACCGCCCAGAGCTGGAACGACTACGTCGCCACGCATCTGTTCGAGCCGCTCGGCATGGCGCGCACCGTCAGCACCGAAGCCGGCGTGGCATCGGCCAGCAACGTCGCCGCGCCGCACGGAATGATCGACGACAAGCCCGCGGTGATCCACCGCTATTGGCCGCACAACATGGACGTATTCGCAGCGGTCGGCGGCATCTGGTCCAGTGCGAACGACATGGGTCGTTGGATGCAGATGCTGCTGGCCAACGGCAAACACAACGGCAAGGCAGTGCTGGATCCGAAGGTCGTCGACGCCATGATGACGCCGGACATGCTGATCCGATCGGGCACCGGTGTCGGCGACGAAATCCGCGCGTGGATGCCGGGTGGCACGTTCTACACCTATGGCATGGGCATGTTCGTGCAGGACGATCGCGGTCACGAGGTCGTGTGGCACGCGGGCGACATCGACGGCATGGCGTCCGCCGTCGTGCTGGTACCCGATGCGCATCTCGGCATCGCGGTGATGGAAAACATGGACCACGCCGACGCGCGCTTCGCGATCGTCGCGCGCATGCTGCAGGCGATGCTCAATCTGCCGCAGCATGATCTCGAACCCGCGTTGCTGGCAGCTTCGCACAAGAACGAAGCCGAAGGCTCGGCGATGGAAAAGAAACTGGCGGACACCCGCGTGCCGGGAAGCAAGCCGCCGCTGCCGCTGGCCGATTACGTCGGGAACTATTCGGACAAGTTGGCTGGCAATGCTCGTGTCACGCTGGAACACGGCCATCTCGTGCTGCGCCTCGGCAATACCGATTTCACGGGCGACCTCGAGCCGTGGCACGACAACACGTTCCATGTGACGTGGCGCTACAAATTCTACGGCGACGATTACACGACCTTCGACGTCAACGCGCTGAAGCAGCCCACGCGCGTGACGCTGGCCGGGATGTCGCTGCATTTCGAACGGACGAAATCACCGGCATCGCCGTCCCACCCGGGCTCCGAATGAGCGGTGCGGCTCAGCATGCAACGATGCAAGAAGCCACGGATCGGCCGCACTGGAAGCGCACGCTCGCCGTGGTCGGGGTAATGTGGGCGGCTTCGCATTCCAGGAAACCGGCGTGCTGCCGGTCCTTCCGAACGTGCAGCGACAGTTGCCGGGCGCCGGCACCACCTCCAGCGCACCGTTGGTGAGCGGATTCCCGATCATGGCCGCCGTGACCGGCCGCTGTTCGGCGGCATTGGCGCGCAAATCGCGGCGGCCATCCTGAAATCGCGGAAAGCGGCCGGCAGCAACACGCCCCACCAACGTGGGTTCACGATTGCATTCGGCAGTTGCGCGCTGCTGGCCGCAATCGGCGCAGGGCTCGCCTTGAGCGTACCGGCGGACTACGAAGACGCCGGCTGAACAATCCGGTTCGGCGAACTCCGGTTTTGCATCACCTTCATGCCGCCGAAACGCGCGGAATGTTTTCATGAATCCACGTTTCCGCAACGTGCGAGGAGCACCCATGAACATCAAGGACGTCATGACATTGAATCCCATCTGCCGCCCGGCCAACGCCACGCTGCAGGACGTGGCGCAACTGATGCGCGACGAGGACATCGGTGAAGTGCCGATCGTGGAAGAGGACGGCACCAGGAAACTGTTGGGCGTGGTCACCGACCGTGACATCGTGGTGCGCGCGGTCGCCGCGGGGCGCGAAGCGCGCAGCGTGACGGCCGGCGATTGCATGACCGCGCCCGCGGTCACGTGCAACGAGAACGACACGCTGGAAGATTGCGCGCAGGCGATGGCGTCGCACCGCATTCGCCGCATGCCGATCGTCGACGAAAACGGTGAGTTGTGCGGCATCTTGGCGCAAGCCGACCTGCAGGCAACCGACGCGCGCTCGCTGAAGGAACAGGTGGCCGATCGGGTTTCTACGCCGCATTGACGAAAGCCCGGGGACGCGCGATTTCCGTCAGCCTCATTCATTCGCCCACGTCGAAGCGCTGCCGCAACTTTCCTCCGCCATCGCCACCCGCTACAGTGCCGCGATGGCCGATTTCCCCTCCATCGCGGACATCCGCGCCGCGCGCCAACGCCTGGGCGAACGCGTGCGCGAGACGCCGGCGTGGCGGTGGCGCGGCGACGCCGTCGAACGCGCGGTCGGTGCAGGCACGCAGGCATTCCTGAAACTCGAACTGTTGCAGTACACCGGAACGTTCAAGGCGCGCGGCGCATTGTTGAATGCGCTGGCGCTGTCGGACGACCAGAAGCAGCGCGGCGTCACCGCGGTCAGCGCCGGCAACCACGCCATCGCCGTCGCGTTCGCTGCGCGCAGCGTCGGCACCACCGCCAAAGTGGTGATGCCGAAAACCGCGAACCCCGCGCGGGTGGCGTTGTGCCGAACTTACGGTGCCGAGGTCGTGCTGGCCGATGACGTCTACGCGGCCTTCGCGGAAGTCGAGCGCATCCAGCAGGACGAAGGCCGCACCTTCATCCACCCCTTCGAAGGCGAACTGACGGTGCTCGGCACCGCTACGGTCGGTTATGAACTCTGCAACCAGGTGGATGACCTCGATGCCGTGATCGTGCCGGTCGGCGGCGGTGGCTTGATCGCGGGCGTCGCCTGCGCGGTCAAGCAGATGCAGCCGCGCTGCAAGGTATACGGCGTGGAACCCGCTGGCGCCGACAGCCTGTCGCGCAGCTTCGCGGCCGGCTCGCCACAAAAACTCGAACGCGTCGACACCATCGCCGACAGCCTTGCCGCGCCGTACGCCCTGCCCTACAGCTTCGGCGTGGCGCGGCGCTTCGTCGATGAAGTCGTCACCCTTTCCGACGATGCGATGCAAAGCGCGATGGGACTGCTGTTTGCGGAAATGAAATTGGCGGTGGAACCCGCCGGCGCCGCGGCGACGGCTGCGTTGTGCGGACCGCTGCGGGAACGTCTGGACGGGAAACGCGTCGGCTTGATCGTGTGCGGCACCAACATCGATCTGGCGACGTTCACGCGGCAGGCGGTCCCGTACTCCCGCTGATCCGGGCCACCGCTTGCCAAAAGACGTCCGTAGGCGGGAAGATCGGCTCGCGGCCCAAACGGCGGGCTCATACCGGCGAGGAAACGGAACATGCAAACCACCACCACGATGGCTCCGCTCCGATCCGTGATCCGGGTTTCGCTGGTGACGGCACTGCTGTTGCTGGTGCCGCTGCTGGCGATGCAATTCACCCGCGAGGTGAACTGGAGCCCGATGGATTTCGCCGTCGCCGGAGGAATGCTCTTCTTCGCCGGAATGGCGTGGACGCTGCTGTCGGCCAAGTCGGCCAACATAGCGTATCGGCTCGCCGCGGCCATCGCGGTGGCGACCGCGCTGCTGCTCGCCTGGGGCAATCTCGCGGTCGGCCTGATCGGTTCCGAACACAATCCCGCCAACCTGATGTATGCGGGCGTGATCGGCATCGCCGTCATCGGGGTACTCGCCGCGCGTGGCCGGGCGTTGGGCCTGTCGCGCGCGCTGTTCGCAACCGCGCTGGCGCAGGCACTGGTCGGCGTGATCGCGCTGGCGGGCGGCCTGGGCGCGGGCGAACCGCCGGGTCGGTGGGGCATCTTGATCCTCAATGGCGGCTTCGTCGCGCTGTTCGCGTTGTCCGGCTGGCTGTTCGCGCGCGCCGCGCGTGGTCAGGCCGGTTGACCGCACGACAGCCTGCCGTCATTGGTTGAATCGGTTCGCGACGCATCTTGCTTCTCTCGAGGGGTGCGCCGGATGCCGCGGAATGATCGAAGGTTCCTGCATTGCGGCGGGGTGCGTTGGCGTTACGACGGACGCCCCGACTCGTCGACCGCGTGCAATTGCACATGGTGCCGGCGCCACGATCGCGTCAGGAGTCCCGCACCGCCGAGCATCAAGGCATCGATGTGCCAGTGGTGAAATGGCGCGTTCTCACTGCAACCTGGTTGACCAAGTTGGAAGATGAGGGGCACGAATGGGGTCAGCGGCCTGCACATGGTGGATCCGAAGGCAAGCTCCGTTTAGGGCAACGAGCCGGCGCCATCGCAGCGATCAAGCCTCGCCGTCTGCAACCCCTGCGCGCGGCGGGTACGGCACGCCGCTCCGTTCGCCCCAGTAGTAGACGGCGACGGCGATGATGGCGACCAGCACGGAATCCCACGGCCCTTCGATGATCCGGCTGCCGCCGAACGTACCGAGCCATGATGCAATCAGCATCAGCGCATAGAAGCCCATCAGCCACACCGACGCGCGCACGTCGCGCGTCAGTTCGTCGCGTCGCGATCGGCGCCGCGCCACGTAGGCGACGTAAACCAGGTACAGGACGATCTGGAGTCCCAGCAGCCACGAAACCGTGCCCCAGCCGGACCAGTACACGATCAGTGCAGCGACGATGAACGACAACGGCCCCAGCACCGCGAAACCGCGCACGCGGAACGGACGCGGCATCCTGGGCGCGTTGCGGCGCAACGCCGCGGCGGTGACGGGCGCGACGGCGTAGCTCAGCACGAGTGCGGCAGACACCACGTTGATCATCGCCGACCAGGACGGAAACGGCAGCGTCCAGAAGATCGACAGCGCAAGCGTCAGCCACAATGCGGGGCGCGGAATACCCGATTTGGCATCGACGCTCGTGAACAGCTTGAAGAAGGTGCCGCCGCGCGCCCAGCCGTACACGACGCGCGGCGTCGCATTCATGTAGATGTTGCCGCAGCCGCTCGGCGAAATGACCGCGTCGCACACCACCAGAAATGACAGCCAGCCGATGCCGAGCGCCAATGCGATGTCATGGAACGGCAGCGCGAACAGCTTGTCGATGCCTTTCCAGCCGTGCGCCACCATCGCGGCCGGCACGCCGCCGAGAAACGCGATCTGCAGCAGCAGGTAGATGCCCGTCGACAACACCACCGAGAGGATCAACGCGATCGGGATCACGCGCTGCGGATCGCGCACCTCGCCGGCCACCGAGACGATCGGCGTCAATCCCAGGTAGGCGAAGATGATCCCGCCGGCCGACACCGCCCCGGCGACGCCCGCGAACCCGAACGGCGCGAGACCGTGCGCGCTGAAGTTGGCCGAGTGGAAGAACCACAGCAGCACCACGATCACCGTCATCGGCACCACGAACTTGAAGATGCTGACGAGGTTGTTCGCGCGCGCGAAAGTCCTGACGCTGTAGTAATTGAGCAGGAAGAAAACCACCAGCAACGCGAGTTGCACCAACCAGCCGAGCAGCGTGGGCGACTGCGAGCCCGCCTGCGTCAACTGCGGGAACCACGCCGAGGCGTACTGGCGGCAGGCCGTCACCTCGATCGCAATCAGACTGGAAAACGCGATCAGCGTGATCAGACCCATCAGGTAGCCGAGCAACGCGCCATGCGAATACACCGGGTAGCGCACCACCCCGCCCGAATGCGGCAACGCCGCGCCGAGTTCGCAATACACGAGACCCAGCAGCAGCACCGCGGCGCCGCCGATCAGCCACGACACAATACCGGCCGGTCCCGCAATGTCTGCCACATAGCTGGCCGAAAACAACCAGCCGGAACCGAACACCGCGCCGAGGCCGATGAAGGTGAGATCGATGAGGCCGAGTTGCTTCTTGAACCCGCCCTGCGCCGTTACACCACCGTCGCCCGCGACCGGCGGCAGGTCACGCGTGTCGTGACTCATGGCTGCTTGTAGACCACGCCGCCCTTCATCACGAACGGCACGTGCTCGATCGCGGTGATGTCTTTCGTCGGATCGCCCTGCACCGCAATGATGTCGGCATCGAGGCCCGGCTTCAGTTGGCCGAACTTGTCCTGCTGGCGCAGGATTTCCGCGTCCACCGCGGTGGCGGCGAGCAGCGCCTGCGCGGGGCGCATGCCGTCCTTCACCATCAGTTCGACTTCCTTGTAGTTGGTGCCGTGCTTGAACACGCCCACGTCGCTGCCGCAGCCGATGGTGACGCCGGCCTGCATCGCCAGTTTGAACGCGTTTTGCGAGGCCTTCATTTCGTCGGTCGGCGGATCGCCCGGTTTCCAACCCTTGAAGTATTCGGCATACGCGACCACCGCTTCCAGCGTCGGCAGATACGCGACGTGATGTTTGGCCATCATCTCGAATGCTTCACGCGTGCCGTAGAAGCCGTGTTCGATGGTGTCCACGCCGGCCAGGATCGAACGACGCATGCCTTCGGGCGTGGTCGAGTGCACCGACACCGGCAGGCCCAGCGAATGCGCGGCTTCCACGCCCGCGTTCAATTCTTCCTGCGTGAACGTCGGCACCGAACCGTGCGACTTGCCGCAGTGGTAGTCGGCGTAAATCTTGATCCAGTCCGCGCCGTGTCCGGCCTGGTCGCGCACCGCCGCGATCATTTCCGGCCCGCCTGCAACCGGAATGCCGCCCTGCGGAATCACCATGTCGGTGCGAAAGCCCATCGGGCCGGGGCCGTAGCAATCCTTCGCCACCGTCGCGCGCGTGGCGACGAACAGGTGCGGGCCGGGAATCAGACCGTCGTCGATCGCCTTCTGCACCTGCACATCGGCATAACCCGCACCCTCGGTGCCGAGGTCGCGCAACGCGGTGAAGCCCGCCATCAGCGTGTCGCGCACGTGGTCGACTGCTTCGATGGTGCGGTACGGCAACGGCTCCTTCAGCACCTGGTCGTTCCACAACGTCTCGTTGTAGGGGTGCAGGAAGATGTGCGAGTGCGCGTCGATCATGCCGGGCATCAGGGTGGTACCGGGCAGATTGATGGTTTGCGCGTCAGCGGGTACCTTGATCGAATCGCGCGGCCCGACCGCCGCGATCTCGTCGCCCTCCACCAGCACCGCCCAATCCGCGTGCGTGGCTTCGCTGCCCGCATCGAACACCCGGTCCGCGGTGAGCAGGAATACGCCAGTGGCTGACCTCGTGCCGGATGTTTGCGCGGGCGTCGCCGCGCAGGACAGCGTCGCGACGATCGACGCCACCAGCGCAATCAGGATTTTCCGCATGGACATGGCACCCCCTCCGGTCCGCACAAAGCGTGGAGCCTACACCGGACGCGGCACTTGTGCGCCCCGCCCGCGCGGCGAATACTCGGCCCACATCGCACCCCACACCACGCAACCCCAGGAGGGAAAGTCATGATCAGGGCATTACTGGCCATCGCGGTCGGCGTCTTGCTGGCTGCACCGGCCTTCGCGGGCGATACGCACGCGTCGAGCAAATCGATCAAGCACGGCGAGTTCCTGGTGAACTACGGCGGCTGCCAGGACTGCCACACACCCGGTTGGTCCGAGCACGGTGGACAGGCGCCGAAGGACATGCTGCTGACGGGCAGCGGCATGAATTTCCAGGGACCGTGGGGCACGACGTACGCGCCCAATCTGCGGCTGTACGTGCAGAAGCTGACAGCGAAGGAATGGATCGCAAAATTGCGTTCCCTGAAGGCGCGCCCGGCGATGCCGTATTGGACGTTCCGCTATCTGTCGGACAAGGATCTCACCGACATGTACGCGTACATCCATTCGCTGGGCCCCATGGGCAAACCCGCGCATGATTGGGTCGCGCCCGGACAGGATGCGCCTGCTCCGTATCTGAAACTGGTGCTGCCCGCACCGCCGGCAATTGCACACGAAGGGCATTGATGCCGCACCGGCCATGGATCGACGCTCTTGGTCGCCGACCAGACGTTGAGCGCCGGGCCTCTCCCCACTCAAGGAAGGGGCGGGGAAGGAAATGGGTGGGAAAAAGATGCAAGCCCTGGTTTTTAAGAACCTGACAGTGCTCAACCCGTCCCCACCCTGCCCTCCCCTTGAAGGGGAGGGTTGAACAGACGAGTCGATCGCGCATTCGCGCCGATTGTCTCATCCACGCTCACCGCCGATACTTGCAATCTTTCGCGCGAAGGGGCAAGCCATGATCGATGAATGGTATGCGGGTGTGCGCGTGCTACACATCCTGTTCGCAGCATTCTGGGTAGGCTCGGCGGTGTTCCTCACCTTGTACGTGACCCCCGCCATCCGGGCGACCGGACCGCATGGCGCGCCGGTGATGGCGGAATTGATGCGACGGCGGATGGGCGGGTTCATCGCCGCGGCGGCCACGCTTACGGTGCTGTCGGGCCTGTGGATGTACTGGATATTCACCAACGGCTTCGATGCCGCCATCTTAGGGCACGGAGCCGGACTGGCGCTGGGCATCGGCGGCTTGTGCGGAATCACCGCGGCGGTGATCGGCGGCGCCGTGATCAGCCGCGCGGCGGAGCGTGCCGGCGCACTGTCACAACAAGTGGCGCAACTGCCGGAAGGCCAGGAACGTGAGGCCACCATGCGATCGGTCGAAGCGTTGCAGCGCCGCGTCGCGAAGTTCAGCCGCCTCGCCGTGGTGCTGCTGGTGGCGGCGCTGGTGGCGATGGCGAGCGCGCACGCACTGTAGAGGCGGGCGCGTCAAATCCCCACAAGACCGGCGAGTTCGGCTTCGCCGAACCCCGCCGCGCGGCGCGCATCGAGGTTGAACGGCCCGCGCAAACCGGTCGGCACGTAGTCGCGCAGCAGTTCGGCGAAGACCGCATCGGGATCGCGGCCCTCGCGTTCGCAGCAATACCGGAACCAGCGCGTACCCGCCGCGACATGCGGCACTTCTTCGCGCAGGATCATTTCGAGAATGTCGGCGGTGGCGCCGTCGCCGGCCGCGCGCAGCCGCGCGATCATGCCGGGCGTCACGTCCAGTCCGCGCGCTTCCAGCACGCGCGGCACCAGCGCCATTCGCGCCAGACATGAATGCGCGGTCTTCAGCGCCATTTCCCACAAGCCGTTGTGGGCGTCGAAGTCGCCATAGGCGCGGCCGAGTTGCGCGAGGCGCGCCGACAACATCGTGAAGTGGCGGGACTCGTCATGCGCAACGGATACCCAATCGCGGTAATAACCGTCGGGCATGCCGCGGAAGCGATACACCGCATCCCAGGCGAGATTGATCGCGTTGAACTCGATGTGCGCGACCGCATGCACCAGTGCCGCGCGGCCTTCCTCGCTGCCGAGTCCGCGTTGCGGCACGTCGCGTGGCATCACGAGGCGCGGCTTCGCCGGACGTCCCGGCGCGCCGATCGGTGCGGGCGGCACGCCATCATCGCGCAGCGTCAAACGGCCTTCACGCAGCGCGTCGAAGGTTCCGCGCGTCAACGCGACTTTGGTTTCGGGTTCCGCGCAATCGATGCAGCGTCTGGCAGCTTCGAACAATCCGGTCATGCGATTTGCGTCGACCCCAGTTCGATGCGATCGGCGAGCATCGCCGTTTCGACAGACTGCGGGCGGTATTCGGATTGCGCGTACCACTTCAGCCACACCGACGAATCGACGGTTTCGTTGATGCCGCCGCCGATCACGCGCTGGAACGGCTGCTTGAAGACCCTGTAGATGCCGCCCATGAACCCACCATAGGAATCGTTGGGAACGTCGAGCTCGGCGCCTGCGGAGGGCACGTAATCCTGGCTAAAGGCGAGTCCCGCACCTTTCGCCTTGGCCTGCATCCAGGCCAGCGTGATCTCCGGCAGCGTATCCGGCTTGTGTCCCGCGCCATCGGTTTGTTCGCCACCACCGATGTCGGAGTGCGCGCCCACGAACCAGCGTTGTTCCACTTCGATCTGCTCCGGCTTCCAGGCAGAGGCCGATTCGCCGGGCTGCCGAGTCGCATCGGGTCGCGTCCACTTGGTGGGTTCGAAATCGGAGCGATGCTCGTCCAGCGCCAGTGCCTGGTAGGCGTATTGCACGATCTTGCTCAAGTCCGTGTCGTGGAATGCATAGCGGCTGCGCGCAAACGGGAACCACGACGCGACGCCCGGAATACCGAGCGCGCCAACGGTATCCCACACGCCGATGAAGCGGATCTGCACTTCGCGCGAATGCGCGGCGCGGAACGCCTGCATCGCCGGATCGTCCGGGTGCAGATCGTTGCGATAAAGCTTGTAGGCCGCGTCGACCTCGTCGGAAGTGATCTCGCCCTTTTCGTCGGGCCTCAACAGTCCGCATTTGCGGATCAGGCCACCGAGGCTGCGCGCGGTGTAGGCGCCGCGACTGAAACCCAGCAACCAGATTTCGTCACCCTCGCGCCACGTCTTCGACAGCCACTGGAAGCCCTCCTCGACGTTGCCGGAAAGCCCCAGTCCGAATGCGCCACCCAGCAGGTGCTCGATGCCGGGTTTCACGCCAACGCCGGCGACGTATTTGCAGATCTGTTCGTTGCAGGCGGCATCGGCGGGTGCGATCAGCCGCCAGAAGCGTTCCACGTTGGTGCGGGTCTGCACCTTGTTCCAGGTGCCATCGAACAATGCGATGAGGCGGCGCGGCATACAGACTCCCCAATCGTGGGGCGGGAGCAACGCTGAATCCCGCCGATCAATGCCGAAACGGAATCAACCCTTCTGCAATATTGGACGACCGTGATGGCGGGATGCGCTTCGCTGCTCCCGCCCTACGTTATTTTCTTACGCGCTTCTTCGCTGCGCCTTGGCCTCGTCCGAACGCATGAACTCCAGTTGGCGCAGGTACTCGGTGTCCACGCCCGTGACGTAGCGGCCGGAGAAGCATGAATCGTCGAAGTGCTTCAGGTTGTCGTTGCCCTCGGCGACGGCATCGATGAGGTCGTCGAGATCCTGATACACCAGCCAGTCGGCGCCGATGGTCTCGCGGATTTCCTCGACGGTGCGGCCGTGCGCGACCAGTTCCGCCGGCGCCGGCATGTCGATGCCGTACACGTTCGGATAGCGGACCGGCGGCGCGGCCGAGGCGAAGTACACCTTCCTGGCACCGGCTTCGCGCGCCATCTGCACGATCTGGCGCGAAGTGGTGCCGCGCACGATGGAATCGTCCACCAGCAGCACGTTCTTGTTGCGGAATTCCAGCGGAATCGGATTGAGCTTGCGGCGCACCGAACGCACGCGCTGGCCCTGCCCCGGCATGATGAAGGTGCGTCCAATGTAGCGGTTCTTGACGAAGCCCTCGCGGAACGGCACGCCGAGTGCCGCGGCCAGCGTGGACCCCGAGGTGCGCGAGGTGTCGGGAATCGGAATCACCGCATCGATGTCGTGGTCGGGCCGCTCGCGCAGGATTTTCGCGGCGAGTTTCTCGCCCATGCGCAGGCGCGCCTTGTACACCGAGACGTCCTCGATCATCGAATCGGGCCGTGCCAGGTACACGTATTCGAAGATGCATGGCGCGTGCACCGCGCCTTCCGCGCAACGGCGCGTGGACAGCTTGCCGTCGAGGCCGATGAACACCGCCTCGCCCGGCGCAATGTCGCGCACGCGCTTGAACCCCAAGATGTCGAACGCGACCGACTCGGACGCACACGCGTATTCCTTGCCTTCGGGCGTGTCGCGTTCGCCCAGCACCAGCGGGCGGATGCCGTGCGGATCGCGAAACGCCAGCAGGCCATAGCCGAGGATCAGCGCGACGCAGGCGTAACCGCCCTTGGCGCGGGCATGCACCGCGGCGACGGCCTTGAACAATTCATCCGCCGTCAGCGCGTGGCGTTCCTGGATCTGCAGTTCGTGCGCCAGGATGTTCAGCAGGATTTCGGAATCGGAATCGGTGTTGATGTGGCGGCGGTCGTTCTCGAACATCTCGCGCCGCAATTGTTCCGTGTTGATCAGGTTGCCGTTGTGCGCAAAGGCGATGCCGTACGGCGAGTTCACGTAGAACGGCTGCGCCTCTTCCGAATCCTCTGCGCCCGCGGTGGGATAACGGCAATGGCCGATGCCGGCGTGGCCCCGAAGTTCCTGCATGTCGCGCGTGTGGAACACATCGCGTACCAGCCCCGGTCCGCGCCGCATGTGCAGCTTGTGGCCATCATAGGTGGCGATGCCGGCGGCATCCTGTCCGCGATGCTGCAATACCGTCAGCGCGTCATACAACGCGGTGGCGACTTCGGTCTTGCCGACGATGCCGATGATTCCGCACATGGGAAACTATGCCTCGAAGAGCCCTGACGTTTGCGGTTCGCACGAACAGGGTCATGTTTCCACAACCCCATTGAACCCGCACGAAGCGCGGGTTCGATCGCCTCCTTGCCTCAAGGGGGCAGCATAAGCGTCTGACCGCATATTGCTGCAGACGGACGTTATTGTCCCACATCATCGCGCTACCGGCCGTGTCCGGGTGCACGACCCGACGCGCCTGAAGCGGGGGTGGCGGCCGATCCTGCCACGGCGGGATCGGCCACCTGCCGCGCCACGCGCTGCACCGCCGATATGGGGACATCCGACAGCGCGGGCAAGGAGTGACGGCCGATTTCGACGTAGCGATTCACCTCCGGCGGAAGCTGCCGGGCAAACCAGCCGGCGCCGTTCGAGAAGGCCGGCAACAACGCGGATTCACGCCACCAGGCGGCATCCCGTGGGGCGGTGGTGAAGCCGAGCATCAGCACCGCGAAGGTGACCAGCAGCAGGCCACGCGCCAACCCGAACAGCATCCCCAAAACGCGGTCGCCACCACTCAAGCCGCTGACCTTCACCAGCATGCGCAGCATCCAGCCGACCAGCGCCCCCACGATCAGCACGCCCGCGAAACAGGTGACGTAGCCGGCAACGATACGCGCGGTGGGATCGGCGAGCCAGCCGCCATAAAGCTGCGCGATCCCGGCGCCGAACGCCCACGCGACCCAGAACGCGGCGATCCAGCAGACCAGCGACAGCACTTCGCTGATGAAGCCGCGCATCAACCCGAACAGGGTCGAAAGCACGAGGACCGCAAGGATGACGATATCGGCGGTGTTCATGGTCTTCGCGCAACCAAGCGAGATCCCTCGTCAGGCCATGGAAGGCCGTTCCTGTTTGCAGGCTGGAATTGTCTCCACCCCATCGATCCGTCGTTGTCGTGCAGCGATCAGGACGATCGGGTCATTCAGCCACGATATTCCCGCTGATCTTCAGCTTGTCCGCGATCTGACCGCGGGTGCTTTCCGCCACGTTGCGCGAAGCGAACGGGCCGGCGCGCACGCGCCACAGTTTGCCCTTGGACGTTTTCACGCTGTCGACGTAGCCGTCGAAGCCCTGCCCGCGCAGCCGGTCGCGCAGCTTGTCGGCGGAAGACTCATCGCTGAACGCGGCAAGCTGCACCGCCCACGCGCCCGCCTGGGCGGCGGCGATCGCGGACGAAGGTGCATCGCCGGCCTGGTTGACCGTGCCGGATTCGACCGTCATCGAGACGTGTTCGATGTCCTTCAGTTTCAGGCGCGCGGCTTCAGCCTCGGCGCGGCTGCGGAACGGCCCCACGCGCACGCGCATCACCGGTTTCCCCTGCCAGGTTTCCGGCGTGGCCAGCGCGGTGAAACCGTTCCGTTTGGCCTTAGCGACCAGTGTGTTGGCGCTCCCATGGTTGGCGTAGACGCCCAGGTTCACTGTATAGATCACGCCGGCCGCCGCGCCGGCTCCGCCGGGAAGCGGCTCGGCGTTGGCCGAAGCCGCGGGCGGTGCCTTGGCCACCTCGGGCGCCGATCCGGTACTCGATGCAGTCTGGACCGGCGCGCCGGAAACAGGCGCCGAGGCCGACGCGGAAGCCACGGGCGCCGAAACGACCGGCGCGTTGGTCGCAGCGATCGGAAGGCTCGCCGTGCCCGCCGGCGCCGGCTGCGTCGTGCGATGGCCCAGATCGAGCGTCGCGACGCGATCGGGATCGACGAGGGTCGCGTTTGCACTGGAGCCGGCGCTGGCGGCATCCGGCCCGACCTGCAGGATGCGCGTCTGCAATTCACCACTCGGTTCCGGCGGGATTTTCATGCTGACCGACTGCGACCCCGAATCGGAATGGCCGGGCAACAGCATCGGCACGAAGATCACCGCCAGCGCGATCAACACCACCGCGCCGAGCAGACGTTTTTTCAAACCTGAATCCATATCTGCGACACCACTATGCGAGGCACCGGCGCTGAACTGCGCGCCGCAGGCGCGTGAGCGCGAACGCCCAAATCGCGGGCGGAGGAATTATACGCGGTGGCATTCACGCAACACTGGCGCGACCACGTGGAAGCTGCCGAACGCGATGATGCGATCTTCAGGCGAAGCCTCCGCGCGCGCCGCGGCCAACGCGGCGGGAATGCCCGGGTGGTCGCTCCAGACAGCCTTGGGCAACACGGCGCGCACGCGTTGCGCCAGTCGCGCGATCGTCTCGCCACGTGGCGATTCGTCATCGAGACCGGCGAGGTACCAATGATCGATGCGCGCCCCGAGCGCGACCACCACGCTTTCGATGTCCTTGTCGGCGAGCGCGCCAAACACCGCGCGGGTAACGCCCGCGACCGCATGGCGATCCAGCCAGCGCGCCAATTCGCGCGCCGCCTGAGGATTGTGGCCAACGTCGACCACGAGGTCGGGATGCTCCGCCAGATGCTGCAGACGGCCGGCGAGCAAGGGCGTGCTCGCGTCGCGCCCACTCAATTTTCCCAGCGCGCATGCATCCCAGCGGATGCGATCCCCCAACGCATGCAGCGCCGCGATCGCGGCCGCGGCGTTGCGATACTGGAACGCGCCCTCCAGCGCCAGTTCGCCGCGCAAGGCGATATCGCTTGTACCATCGGCCGGCGCGACATGGCGCGGCTGCGCGGGATCGCGATGCCACCACGCCAGCACATCCACTTGCGGTTCCCAGCCGAAGTCGCGCCCCAGCACCTCCACGTCGGCACCGATCGTGCGCGCGTGTTCCAGCAGCGACTGCGGCGGATCGGTTTCGCCGATGATCGCGGGCTTGCCGGCGCGAAAAATGCCCGCTTTTTCGCGCCCGATCGCCTCGCGGTCGGGACCCAGGTATTCCATATGGTCCAGGTCGACGGTGACGACCACCGCGCAGTCCGCGTCCACGATGTTCACCGCGTCCAGCCGCCCGCCCAATCCGACTTCCAGCAGCGCCACGTCGAGATTCGATCGCGCGAAAATATCGAAGGCAGCCAGCGTGCCGAATTCGAAATACGTCAACGTGGTCCCGCCACGCGCGGCTTCGACGCGCTCGAACGCATCGATCAATGCGGCGTCTTCGGCTTCGACGCCTTCCGCGCGCACGCGCTCGTTGTAGCGCAGGATGTGCGGTGAGGTGTAGGCACCCACGCGCATGCCGCCCGCGCGCAGCATCGACTCCAGAAATGCGACGGTGGAACCTTTGCCATTGGTACCGCCGATCGTGATCACCGTCGGCGCGAGCCGTGGTGCACCCATGTGTTTCCACACTTCACGCACCCGATCGAGACCCATGTCGATGCCGCGCGCGTGAATCTGCTGCTGATACGCCAGCCACTCTTCGAGATTGCGTCGCATGAACCGTCCGAATCCGCGTCGAACGCGTATTGTCGCATCGGGGCCGCCCGGCCCGCCCGTTTCCGCCCGCCAGACAAAATGGGCGCCCGAAGGCGCCCATTACGTGTCAGGATTTTCGCGGCGTGCGATCAGGCGCCCGCGACGACGTGCACCTTCACAGGCGTCTTCACGTCGGCGTGCAGCGACACTTCGACGTCGTAATCGCCGGTGTTGTGGATCGCGCCTTCCGGCATGATCACTTCGCTCTTTTCCAGCGCGAGACCCTGCGCGGTGAACGCTTCGGCAATGTCGCGCGGACCGATCGACCCGAACAATTTGCCTTCGGGGCTGGCGTTGGCGTTGATGGTGGTTTCGGCGTTCTCGAACTTGGCGGCACGCGCCTGCGCGTCGGCCAGCAGCTTGTCCGCCTTGGCCTGGTATTCGGCGCGCTTGGCCTCGAAGGACTCGAGGTTGGCCTTGGTGGCCGGCACGGCCTTGCCCTGGGGCACAAGGTAATTGCGGCCGTAGCCCGGCTTCACCTTGACCTTTTCGCCGAGGGCACCGAGGTTTTTCACTTTTTCAAGCAGGATGAGTTCCATGAGGTTCTCCGATTCGTTAGCGCCGCTTCACGGCGCAGCCAGTGGACGGGTGTCCGAAGGATGCAAGACAGGCGCTTCGTTCGAAGCGGCTTTTGATGAAAAGTCAGGGCAGGACGCCCCTTCCAGAGTCCCCAATCGCCGAATCTCTTCCGTACCTCGACGATTGGTTACGCAGCGATCAGGGATGATCGCTATACAAAATGGTTGTCGCTGTAGGGCAGCAACGCCAGGAACCGCGCCCGCTGCACCGCCGTGGACAACTGGCGCTGGTAACGCGCCTTGGTGCCGGTGATGCGGCTGGGGACGATCTTGCCGGTTTCGGTGACGTACTGCTTAAGGGTGGCGAGATCCTTGTAGTCGATGTGCTCGACGCCCTCTGCGGTGAAGCGGCAGAACTTGCGGCGGCGGAAAAACTTGGACATGTGCGTGTCTCCGGACTTCTTGTTTCTGGTCGGGCGAGGCATCAGGCGGCCTCACGGTCGTCGCGATCGTCGTTGTCGTCATCGCGGTGGCGGGACGGCTTGTCGTCCTTGCCGGCCTTCATGATCAGCGACGGCTCGGTTTCGGCCTGATGCCACGCCACGATCAGGTGGCGCAACACCGCATCGTTGAAACGGAAGCCCGCTTTCAGCTCGGCAACGGCCTTGGGCCCGCACTCGATGTTCATCAGAACATAGTGGGCCTTGGCGAGATGCTGGATCGGATAGGCGAGTGGGCGACGACCCCAGTCTTCGAGACGATGGATCTTGCCGCCTTCGGCTTCGACCAGCGCCTTGTAGCGCTCGATCATGCCGGGCACCTGCTCGCTCTGGTCCGGATGGACCAGGAACACGACTTCATAGTGACGCATTGTGGTTTTCCTCATGGGTGTCGCCAAGGCATGGTGCCGTGGCGGGGCAGCCTCCCGACCCGAACGATTCGGCGGTGAGGCGAGGGTCTTCGGCCGCGTAAACCGCTGACCGAAGAGCGGAAATGGTACGGGAAACGCCGTTATGGCGCAAGGAGGAACGGGAGGGGATCGTTTGCGGGACGCGCTTGCAGGGCCGCCGGCACGCGGCTAGGGAACGGCGAAGGACCAGAAACCCTGCCGCTAACCTATCCGGCCCCGATCCCCTGTTCTGCCACGGTGAAGCTTTCTCCGCAGCCGCACGCGCCGGTCGCGTTGGGATTGTGGAACACGAACGCGGCGTTCAGGCCCTCGCGCGCGTAGTCGATGCGCGTGCCTTCCACGAACGGCAGCGCCTTGGCATCCACCACCAGCTTGATGCCGTCGAGCTCGAACACCTTGTCATCGCCGGTCACTTCACGGGCCAGGTCGACGGTGTAGCCGAAACCCGAGCAGCCCGTGCGCTTGATGCCGAAGCGCACACCCGGCGCGGACGGATGCTTGCCGAGGAAATCGCGCATGCGCGCGGAAGCGGCGGGTGTCAGTTCGATGGCCATGGCGGATATCGGTTGCCTGTACGAGTCGGTTATTATCGCGCGTTCGTCTTTCCAATACATGGCCCAGCGAGGGCACGGATTCAAGCCATGGCAACCTTGAGCGTGAAACAGGCACTCGCCGGCGGCATGCCGGCCAGCGAAACCGTCGAAGTGCGCGGATGGGTGCGCACGCGCCGCGATTCGAAGGCTGGCTTGTCATTCGTGAATGTGTCCGACGGCTCCTGCTTCGCGCCGCTGCAGGTCGTGGCGCCCGCCGCGCTGCCGAACTACACGCGCGACGTGCAGAAACTCTCGGCCGGTTGCGCGATCATGGCGCGCGGCAAGCTGGTGCCGTCGCAGGGCAAGGGGCAGGCGTTCGAATTGCAGGCCGACGCCATCGAGGTACTCGGCTTCGTGGAAGATCCGGAAACCTACCCGATCCAGCCCAAGCAGCACTCGCCGGAATTCCTGCGCGAAGTCGCGCACCTGCGGCCCCGCACCAACCTGTTCGGCGCGATCTCGCGCGTGCGCCACACCATGATGACCGCGATCCACCGGCACCTGACGGCAGAAGGGTTTTACTGGGTCAACACGCCCATCATCACCACGTCCGACGCCGAGGGCGCAGGCGACATGTTCCGGGTATCGACGCTGGACTTCGCCAACCTGCCGCGCGACGACAAGGGCGCGATCGATTTCAAGCATGATTTCTTCGCGCGCGAGGCGTTCCTGACCGTCTCCGGGCAACTGAACGTCGAGGCTTATTGCCTGGCGCTCTCGAAGGTCTACACCTTCGGCCCAACTTTCCGCGCCGAAAACTCCAACACGCCGCGGCACCTCGCCGAGTTCTGGATGTGCGAACCCGAGATAGCATTCGCGGACCTCGCCGACAATGCCGACTGCGCCGAAAAATTCCTGAAGGCCATCTTCAAGGCGGTGCTGGAGGAGCGCGCAGACGACATGGCGTTCTTCGCCGAGCGCGTCCAGAAGGATGCCATAACCCGTCTCGAAAAATTCATCGCCGCGCCCTTCGAGCGTATCGATTACACCGATGCAATTGCGGCTTTGCAAAAGTCCGGACAGAAATTCGAATTCCCGGTCGAATGGGGCGTGGACCTGCAAACCGAGCACGAACGCTGGCTGGCCGAAACCCACATCGGCCGCCCGGTGGTGGTGATGAACTACCCCGAGAAGATCAAGGCGTTCTACATGCGCCTGAACGACGACGGCAAGACCGTCGCCGCGATGGACGTGCTGGCGCCCGGCATCGGCGAGATCATCGGCGGCTCCCAGCGCGAGGAACGGCTCGACTGCCTGGATCGCCGCATGCAGCAGTTCGGGCTCGACCCTGCCCACTACCAGTGGTATCGGGATCTGCGCCGCTACGGCACGGTGCCGCACGCCGGCTTCGGGCTGGGCTTCGAGCGCCTGCTGGTGTACGTGTGCGGGCTCTCGAATATCCGGGACGCGATCCCCTACCCGCGCGCGCCGGGCCACGCGGAATTCTGACGGGCAACGGGAAACTCCGCGGTCCCGCGCCGGTCCAATCCTCGACGACCGGCACGGGCGCCCCAGATCCCGAAAGCACGACTTTCGACCCGTTTTTGGCCGCGTCGCAGCCTGTACACTTCCTGAATCGCCATCCCCGGCGTCGCCGGGACGCGCGTCCCGCGTCGCTTCCGTACTCTGTTCCGAAACAATCGCCGTGATCCGTTTTCTCCGTCTCGCCGCCTTTGCGGGCATCGCCTTTCTGCTGACTGCGTGCAGCCACGCGGTCAGGTTGCCATTGCTCGGGGGACTCGACAGCAGCCCGCCGCCGTCGCGCGACGCGGCCCTGCAGGATCTCGAGGATGCGACGCCGTGCTGCCATGCGTGGGCGGACCTGCCCTACCACGATGCATTGCCCGACGAACCACGCGAATTCGCGCTCGACAAGTTCAGCCCGATCGCGGACATCGAGGGCGACCGCACGCATTTCCTCACCTTCGTGCTGCCCAAGTTCGAGAAGCCGTATCGGGTGGTGTTCCAGACCCAGCCCAGCGCGCGGCATCTCGGCAACAGTTTCCTGCTGGCGCCCACCGCGACGCTGTTGAACGCCAACTACCAGCCGCTCTCCAGCACCGACGTTTCGTTATGCGTGTACATCAACTGGCGACCCAGCATGTCGGGCGCGTTCGGTGCGGTGCAGGTCGACAACCCCAATGCCCAGTACCTGGTGGTGACCACGTCGCAAAAGCAACTCGCGTCGACCACCTACTGGGCGCAATCGCCGACCAGCTTCAGCAACATCAACGTGCCGTCGGCCTCGGCCTTCGCCAGCATCAAGTCCGCGGCGCCCGTTACCAGCGGCAGCTTCAACGTGCCGCACGGCCCCGAAGGCACGCTGACGCTGGGCAAGATGACGTCCGCGTACGCCAGTGCGGTCGACAACGGCTTGTGTGGCAAGCCCACCGCCGGTGCCGGGCTGTTGCCCGAGTTGCGCCAGGCGCTGGGGAATCGCTGAGTCTGGAGAGCTCGCGCTGACAGCGCGCAGTGACCTTCAGATTTCCCCTGCAGCTTTCGATGTTGTTCGTCATCTCGGAGTCACGCAGCGACATCCGGGACCAGTGACTTTGCACCAACGCTCGCACGGCCGCTGCTGCCGGCTTGCACCGGCATGACGAAACGGGTTCACTGCTCGCTTCAATCCCCCGCGTGGAGAACGAAATGGATCTCGATCTGACCGGCCGCCACGCCCTGGTTTGCGGCGCATCGCAAGGCATCGGCCGCGCGTGCGCGGTGGAACTGGCGCAACTTGGCGCAAACATCACCGCGCTCGCCCGCCGCGCGGACGTGCTGAAGCAACTCGTCGGGGAACTGCCGCGCACGCACGCATTGCAGACCCATGATTTCCTGGCGGCAGATTCAGGCGACACCGACGGTTTGCGCGTCGCGGTGAAAAAATTGGTGGACGCGAATCCCGTGCACATCCTCGTCAACAATTCCGGCGGGCCGCCGCCCGGCCCCGCGCACGGTGCGAAAGTGGATGCGTTCCTCGATGCCTACCGCAAGCACCTCATCGCCAACCACGTGCTCGCGGAAGCCGTGATCCCAGGCATGCGGGCGGCAGGGTACGGACGCATCGTCAACATCATCTCGACTTCGGTGAAGGAACCGATCCGGGGGCTCGGCGTGTCCAACACCACGCGCTGGGCGGTCGCGAGCTGGTCCAAGACACTGGCAACCGAACTCGCGCCGTTCCGCATCACCGTCAACAACGTGTTGCCGGGCTCGACCAAAACGCCGCGCATCGAACAGATCGTGCAGACGCGCGCGCAGAAAACGGGCGTCGATGTCGAATCCATGCAGCGCGAGATGGAATCGGAAATCCCGATGCGGCGTTTCGCCGATCCTTCCGAAATCGCCGCGGCGGTCGCGTTCCTCGCCTCGCCCGCCGCGGGCTACATCAGCGGCATCAACGTGCCGGTGGATGGGGGCCGCACGCGTTCGCTGTAATTGTCGACTTGCGCCACACGCTGTAAAGCCCGACACTTCGAGGCATCGGAGGCCGGCCTGTCGCCGGCGGGGACCATGACGTGGCGCCAGACAAGCCCGGTTTCCTCGAGGAACTGAAGCGTCGCCACGTGTGGCGCGTCGCGGTCGCCTACGCCGTTTCGGGCTGGCTGCTGGTGCAGATCGCCACCCAGGTTTTCCCGATCTTCCACATGCCGGACTGGACCGCGCAGCTCGTGGTGCTGCTGGTGGCGCTCGGATTTCCTATCGCGGTCGTCTTCGCTTGGGTGTACGAGATCACACCCGAGGGCGTGCGTCGCACCGCGCCCGCCGGTTCGCCACACGCGCGACCGGAATTTGCCAATCGCCAGATCGGACGCAAGCTCAACACCGTGATTACGGCTGTGCTGGTACTGGCTGTCGCGCTGCTCGGCTGGCGACTGCTGGCATTGCGGCATGCCGGCAGCGCACCGGCACCGAAGACCATCACGGAGGCGGAAGCGGGTAGCCCGGATGCAGCGCAGCGAAATCCGGGAAGGATTGCCCCGGATTCCACCGCTGGCGCGGTTCCATCCGGGCTACACAACTCTTCAGGGCCGGCGCAACCCGCCGCCTTCAACCCACCCGCCGACACGCTGGTGGTGCTGCCGTTCACCAACCTCGGCGGCGACCCGGAGCAGCAATACTTCAGCGACGGCATCACCGAGGAACTCACCAACGCGCTGGGCCAGAACACCGCCCTGCGGGTGATCGCGTGGGATACGGCGTCGAAGTATCGCGACAGCAAGCAATCGGCCGCCGAAATCGCCAAGGACTTGAATGTCGCCAGCGTGTTGACCGGCAAGATCCTGCGCCAGGGCAGCAAGGTGCGGGTGATCGTGGAACTGGTCAACGCCCGCACCGGGTACCAGACCTGGGCGTCGCACTACGACGATTCGCTGTCCAACATCTTCCAGGTGCAGGACAAGATTTCGGCCGCGATCTCGGGCGCGCTGAAGGTGAAATTCGCCGACGCACGCGCCGCGCAAACCGTGAATCCGGAAGCGCACGATCTGGTGTTGCAAGCGCGCGCCGCAATAGAGAACGGCCGCTCCGCCACACCGTACGAGCAGGCACGCAGTCTGCTGAAGCAAGCCATTGCGATTGCACCCGATTACGCAGCCGCCCATGCCCTGCTGGCGCGCGCGTTGAACGACCTGATCCAATTCTCCACACTGTCGCCGAAGAATGTCCTGCCCAAAGTTCGCGAAGAGGCCAACAAGGCGCTGCAACTCGATCCGAACAACGTGGATGCGATCCTGGCACTCGCCAGCGCCGACATGTCCGAAGGCAGAAACGCCGAGGCCCGCAAAGGCTTTCAACGCGCGATCGAACTCGACCCCAGCAACGCCACCGCGCATCTGGATTACGGGCTGTTGCTGCCCCCCAAGGCCACACTGGCGGAGACTCTGAAATCCGAACAACTCGACCCGGATAGCGCCATTACGCAGAACAACCTCGCCATCAGCTATTTGAACGTTGGCGAATACCCCGAAGCACTTGCTCCTTCACTGGCAGTGGCGAAACTGGCGCCGCACAGCGCCTCTACCGCCTTCGGACTCGCGCAGGCTTACTCGCTGCTACACCGCAATCAGGATGCCATCAACGCGTTCGATCTCGTGCATCCCGATACGCCGCTGGGCCGGCAACTCGTCGCCGCCGGCAAACTGACCTACCAATCCGTACTCGATCCCAAGCTGCGCCCGCAAGCGCTGGACGCCGCGGATGCGCTGCGGCAACGATCCGATCTCGACCCGGATTCGCTTTACAACCTTTTCATCGTCTATCTCGTGTTGGACAAGAAGGATATTGCGTTAAACCTGTTGGATCGCTCGTGCGCGCCGGCTCCATTTTCCTGCAGCGATTTCGCTGTCAATCCGACCTACATCCCACTGCGCGACGATCCGCGTTTCGAGGCCATGGAAAAAAAGTACGGCATCATCTCTCAGCCGCCTGCGTCCGCGGGATCCACGCCTCTGACGCCGTAACCGGTTTCCGTCGCCACCTCCCCACCCGTTGCAGACGGGGAAAGCCAACGGCATGCGCTAAGCTTGTGCAATGGAAGCCCTGACACTCGCCAACCTGATCGACGGCGAACTGCACAGTCCGGCCGGCGGCGCGTATCTCGATGTGTTCGAACCCGCGACCGGCGAGGTGTATGCGCGTTGTCCGGATTCCGATGCGCGCGACGTGGAAGCCGCGATCGCCGCGGCTGAACGCGCGCAACCGGCGTGGGCGGCGTTGGCGGCGGGTGAGCGCGCGCGCCACTTGCACCGCTTGGCCGACGCGGTGGAAGCACGACTCGACGAATTGGCCCGCGAGGAATCGCGCGACAGCGGCAAGCCGGTGAAACTCGCGCACAGCGTGGACATTCCGCGCGCAGTGGCCAATTTGCGATTCTTTGCCGAAGCGATCACCCAATGGCCGGGCGAATCGCACATCGATGCGCGCGCGATCAACATCACTTTGCGACAGCCGTTGGGCGTCGTGGGTTGTATCTCGCCGTGGAACCTGCCGCTTTATCTCTTCACCTGGAAAATCGCGCCGGCGCTCGCGGCCGGCAATACCGTGGTGGCGAAACCGTCGGAAGTCACGCCGTCCACCGCGTTTCGCTTGTCGGAACTTGCCATCGAGTGCGGCTTGCCGCCGGGCGTGCTGAACATCGTGCACGGCCTTGGCCCCAAGGTCGGGCAAGCGATCGTCGAACACCCGAAGGTCAAAGCCGTGTCGTTCACGGGTTCGACCCGCACCGGCGCGTCGATCGCCGAAGCCGCAGCCAGACAGTTCAAGAAGGTGTCGTTGGAAATGGGCGGCAAGAATCCGGCCTTCGTGTTTGCCGACGCGGATCTTTCCGACGCCAGCCTCGATACGATCGTGCGCTCCGGGTTTTCCAACCAGGGCGAAATCTGCCTGTGCGGGTCGCGGCTGCTGGTCGAGCGATCGATCTACGATGATTTCAAGCGGCGCTATCTGGAAAAGGTGAAGGCGCTCAAGGTCGGTGACCCGGACGACGAAGAAAGCGACCTCGGTGCGCTGGTGTCGAAGCCGCATTTCGACAAGGTGACGGCGTGCATCGCGCGTGCGCGACAGGAAGGCGGGAAAATATTGACCGGCGGCGAAACGGTGAAGCTGCCCGGACGCTGCGCGGATGGCTGGTTCGTAGCACCGACGGTGATCGAAGGACTGCCGCAGGATTGCGCCACCAATCGCGAGGAAATCTTCGGTCCGGTGGTGACGTTGATCCCGTTCGACGATGAAGACGAAGCGGTCGCGATCGCCAACGGCACGGACTATGGGCTCGCGGCATCGCTGTGGACGCGCGACCTTGCACGCGCGCACCGCGTCGCGGAACGCATCGACTTCGGCATCGTGTGGGTAAACTGCTGGATGGTGCGCGACCTGCGCACGCCGTTCGGCGGCGTCAAGCATTCCGGCATGGGCCGCGAAGGTGGCGTTGATGCGCTGCGGTTTTTCACCGAACCCAAGAACGTTTGCATAGCGCGGCCCCACACTTGAAAAAATAACGAAGGAATACGAAATGCCATCCCCGCAGGAACTGCTCGAAAACAATCGCCGCTGGTCGCAGTCGATCCGCGCGCAAGATCCCGGATTCTTCACGCGCCTGTCCAGGCAGCAGACACCGAAATACCTGTGGATCGGCTGCTCCGACTCGCGGGTGCCGGCCAACCAGATCCTGGGCATCGATCCGGGCGAAGTGTTCGTGCACCGGAATATCTCCAATCTCGTGCTGCACTCGGACATGAATTGCCTGTCGGTGATGCAGTTCGCGGTGGACGTGCTGAAGGTCGAGCACATCATGATCACCGGCCACTACGGTTGCGGTGGCGTGGGCGCGGCGCTGAAGGGCGACCGGCTGGGCCTGATCGACAACTGGCTGCGCTACATCGGCGACACGCTGGAGCGCCACCAAGCGCTGATCGACGCCGAACCGCCGGCGCAGCGCCACGATCGCCTATGCGAACTCAACGTGATCGAGCAGGTCGCGAACGCCTGCCACACCACCATCGTCCGCGACGCCTGGGACCACGGACAGCCGCTGACGGTGCACGGATGGTGTTATGGTTTGTCCGACGGCCACATCCATGACCTCGGGATGGATGTCGGGCGATTCGACGCGCTCGAGTCGGCCTACGGCCATGCACTCGCGGGATTGACCGCCACACCCGCATGAACGTTTTGATGCCCATCGAAGCTTCGAGGCTGCTGTCCACGTAACTTCATCGACATCCACGCGACGGTTGCCGGAATCATGGAACGCCTGCGCACGCTTTGCCTCGTCATGTCGCTGCTGGCCGGATTCGCGACCGTCGCGGTCGCGCAGGTGCCAACCACGTGGCGCGAGCAGCAGGTCGAGGCAATGGACAAGTCGGATGCGATCATGAAGCGCGCCCACGGCCGCAAGGATTTGCTGGCGCAGTACCAGGTGATGCGCCGCGCTTACGCGTCCGACGGCAAGCCTGCGTTCCGTGCGATCTTCGGCCAGTACCTGTCGTGGTACCAGAGCTTCATCGGCGACTACAAGGATGCGGAACTGGGCTTTTCGATCCAGCAGAAGCCGCTCGCCGACGATCTGCCTTCGCCGCTGGCACAGCCGGGCTGGCATGCGGTGCCCGCGCTGGATTACATCCCGCAACTCGCGAAAAATTACCGGGTGGTGTTCCTCAATGAAGCGCACAACATCGCGCTGACGCGCACGCTCACCGTGCGTCTGCTGAAGCCGCTGCGTGAACAAGGCTTCAACGTGTTCGCGGTGGAGACGCTTTATCACACCGACGTCGATGCGCTGAATAAGCGCGGCTACCCGGTCGCCACCAGCGGCTTCTACACCCGCGAACCGGTGTACGCGGAAATGGTGCGCACCGCGTTGAAGCTCGGCTACAAGGTGGTCGCCTACGAAGCCGACCCCGACCACACCGGCAACGCGCGCGAAGCGCAGCAGGCGGAAAACCTCTGGAAGATACTGAAGACCGATCCGAACGCGAAGATCGTGGTCAACGCCGGTTACGCGCACATCCAGAAAACCGGCCAGTTCCTCGGTGCGGAATCAATGGCCGAGCACTTCATGAAGGATTCCGGCATCACGCCGCTGTCGGTCGAGCAGACCATCCTGATCCCGCATCAGGACAGCGGCATGGATCATCCGGATTACGGCCCGATCGTCGGCAGCCTCCATCCGACGCAACCGATGGTATTCATCGACAAGCATGCCAAACCCTGGTCGCTGCGTCCTGGCTACGACGCCAGCGTGATTTTCCCGCAGGGGCATTTCGTCTACGACCGCCCGACCTGGCTGGAGCTGTGGGGCGCGCGCGTGCCGTTCGCCGTCAACGGCAACCTCTGCCAGCGGAACTGGCCGTGCATGGTCGCCGCGCGCTACACCGACGAAGGCGACGACGCGATTCCGGCCGACCGCATGGTGCTGGATCCGGTGCCGTTGACGACCATCAACGACATCAAGATCACCCAGGGCGACTACAGCATTCCGGTCGGGCAGCTTTACCTGCGGCCCGATCATCGTTATCGCCTCACGATCACCGACGAACGCGGCCAGCGGATCGGCAGCCAGACCATCGACGTGAAAACGGCCGGGCAGTCGCTGACCGACAATCCGCAAAGCCGATCGAACGCGAGCACCTGCAACGTCGCCGGGGTCGGACAGACCTTGGCCGGATCAGTCCTGTGCCCGAAACCATGAACGACAGCACCTCCACCGACGCTGCTCCCGCCCCGGTCGGCGCCTATCCCCACGCGCGGCGCGTCGGCGACCTGCTGTTCCTGTCCGGGATCGGTCCGCGCGTGCCCGGTAGCAACGCGATCCCGGGCAACGTCTTCAACCCGCGCGGCACCCTGGTGACCCATGACATCGCCACCCAGACCCGTCAGGTGTTCGCCAACGTGCGCGCGGTGCTGGAGGCCTCGGGCGCGCGCTGGGAAGACCTCGTCGATGTGACGGTGTTCCTCACCGACATGGCGCTGGATTTCGACGCCTACAACGCGGTCTGGACGGAATACTTTCCCGATCCGGCGGCGGCGCCCTGCCGCACCACGCTGGGCATCACCGCCCTGCCGACGCCGATCGCGATCGAGTTGAAGTGCATCGCGCGCGTGCGCTGATCCGGAAAGCCCGCGATCCCGATTTTTGACGCCCTCGCCGCCCATGTTGACGGCGCCATGCGTTAGCGTAAACTAACGGTTAGTGAAAACTAACCTTAAATTGCGCGTGCAGGCACTGGGTGATCCCACCCGGATGGCGATCTTCGAACGCCTCGAACGCGGACCGCTCGCGGTCGGCGAAATCGCGCGCGACCTGCCGGTCACGCGCTCGGCCGTGTCCCAGCATCTCAGGGTGCTGAAGGATGTCGGGCTGGTCACCTGCCAAAGCGCCGCCAACCGCCAGATCTACCGGATCGATGCCGATGGCGTGGCCGGGCTGCGCGATTACTTCGACCGGTTCTGGCAGGAATCCCTGCAGTCGTTCAAGCAAGCCGCGGAACGATCCGCGAAGGAGAAATCCCGATGAACGTTGTGGCCGACATTCCTTCCGTACGTCACACGATCACCGTCGAAGCGCCGCGTGAACATGCCTTCGAGGTGTTCACGCGGGGCATCGACACCTGGTGGTTCCGCGACCACTCCATCGGCACGGAACCGCTGAAGGAAGTGGTGATGGAACCGTGCAAAGGGGGGCGCGTGTTCGAGCGCGGCATCCACGGTGCGGAGTGCGACTGGGGCCGTGTGCTCGTCTGGGATCCGCCGTCGCGGCTGGTGGTCGCGTGGCAGATCGGCGGCGACTGGCAATTCGATCGCGATCCCGCCCACGCCAGCGAATACGAAGTGCGTTTCACCGAAGAAGCGCCCGCCCGCACGCGCGTGGAATTCGAGCACCGCCACTTCGATCGCCACGGCGAAGCGGGCCGCCACATCCGCGACAACGTCGAGAAAGGCTGGTCCAGGCTGCTGGCCGCCTACGCCAAATCGGCGAAGACCGCCTGAGCGCCGTCGTCCGACACGGGTTTCACTGCCACCCTTCGAAACGGAGAGCCGCCATGCTTCGCAAAATCGCTTCGATGTTGCTTGGCCTCAACGGATTGCTGATCGGCTTCGGGGCGTTCGGCCACAGCTTCATGGGCCGCAAGGCGCTCGATGCCGGTCTCGCACCGCTGCCGATCGATGTACACACCGATAAATTGATCTATCTCGTCTGGTACTTCTGCGGCGGGTGCATGCTGGTGTTCGGCCTGCTGGTGATGCGGGGCGCATGGAAGGCCATGCGTGGTGAACACGGCGCGCTCTTTGCGCCCTGCGCCATCGGCGTGTTCTATCTGGCGACCGGCGTCGTGGCGCTCTCAACCATGCGCGAACTGTTCTGGAGCGTGTTCGTGGTGCTGGGCGGGCTGGCGCTGGCGTTATCGGCCGTGCTCGGCTTCGTCCCCGCCACGCCGCGTATCGCGTCGCGGATGCGTCAGCCTGCGGCGTAATCGATGCAGGCGCGCAACAGCGCGCGAATCACGTCCTGCACCGGCGCGGCAAGTTCGGGCCGGTATTCGAAACTGTCCTCGTCCATGTAGGTGTACTGCGCGAGTTCCAGTTGCACGGCATCGACGCCGTCGCCGGGCCGGCCATAGTGGCGGGTAATGTAGCCACCCTTGAAGCGCCCGTTGGCGACGTGGCTGTACTGGCCGTCGCTGCCCACCGCACGCTCGCGCAATACGTCGGTCAAGCGCGCCTGCAATGCCGGCTTACAACTTGCGCCATTGGCCGTACCCAGGTTGAAGTCGGGCAACTGCCCCTCGAAGAACATCGGCACCCGGCTCTTGATGGAGTGCCCATCCCACAGCACGACCCGCGGGTGCCGCGATCGCAGCCTCGCCAGTTCGCCCGAGAGCGCATCGTGGTATGGCTGCCAATACGTCTCCTTGCGCAGTTCGATTTCCTTGTCGTCGGGCTCGTCGCCTGCGGCGTAGATCGGCTCGCCCCCGAACGTCGTGATCGGCACCAGCGCGGTTTCGGCGCGCCCCGGATACAACTTGTGCCCCTCGGGATCGCGATTGAGGTCGGCAACGTACCGCGACCAGCGCGGCGCGATCACCGATGCGCCCAGTTCGCGCGCGAATGCGTAGAGTTTTCCGACGTGCCAATCGGTATCCGCGACCCGCGTGCCCGCAGCGGTCATCCGAGCAGCCAGGGCCGCGGGAAGACCGGTGCCGTCGTGCGGCAGGCTGACCAGCAGCGGCGCCGTCCCCTGGTGTAATTCGAGGTCTTGCATACCCCTATTTTAGCCCCGCACCAAAGCCGGCTTTTGGTGAGAAGTCAGGCCATGGATGGCCGTTCTGATCTGCATGACTCCGAAGCACCCTGTGTCCGCGGCCGTTCCAGTGAGACCGCGATCAAGGATGATCGCATCGATTTGCAAAATCTTCAGGCATTCGCCCTTACCCTAGCGAGTTTTGGCGGTAGCGATTTCGAGCGGGAACACCTTGAACCGACCCTTGGCCATCGACGTGCGCCCGCGGCATGCGGGCGCCGTGGTTTCGGCGTTGCTGCTGGCCTTGCTGGTGGCGGCGTTGAACTTCGCGTTGTGGGCGGTGGCGGACCGGCCGACCCAGGTGGTGCCGTGGAATGGACAGGTCGCGGGTTTCGCCTACAGCCCTTTCCAGCGTTACCAGAGTCCCCTGGCGGGCAATTTTCCGAGCGATGCCGAGGTCGCCGGCGATCTGGCGCTGATGGCCAAACATACCCGACGCGTGCGGGTGTATTCGGTGCTGCAGTATCCCGAAATCCCCCGGCTGGCGATGAAGGACCATCTCGACGTGATGGCCGGCGCGTGGCTGGATCGGCGTGACGGCAACAACGAAAAGGAAATCGCCGCGCTGATCGCGCAGGCGCGGCGCTGGCCGGACATCAAGCGGGTCGAGGTCGGCAACGAGGTGCTGCTGCGCACCGACATGAAGCCGGAAAAACTGATGGCCTATATCGACCGCGTGCGCGCCGCGGTGCACCAGCCGGTGTCGACCGCCGAGCCGTGGCACGTCTGGGAAAAATACCCGGAGCTCGCGCAGCACGTGGACTTCATCACCGTGCACCTGCTGCCGTACTGGGAAGGCGTACCGCGCAAGGACGCGGTCGGTGACGTGCTGATGCGCTACCAGCGCCTGCAGCAACTATTCCCGAACAAGCACATCGTGATCGGCGAAGTCGGCTGGCCGTCGAACGGCGACCGCTTCGAATTCGCCAAACCGTCCACCGCGAACCAGGCGATCTTCCTGAAGGAATGGTTCCAGGTCGCGCGCGAGCGGCACATCGATTACTACATCATGGAGGCGATCGACCAGCCGTGGAAGGAAGGCCTGGGCGAGGGCCGCACCGGCGCGTACTGGGGCGTGTTCAACGCCGACCGGCAATTGAAATTCCCGCTGACCGGGCCGGTGCTGGAGGATGCGACGTGGCCGTGGAAGGCGCTGGCTGCCGGCCTGTTGGCGCTGATCCCGATGGTCTGGTTCGCGTGGAAGTTCGCGCGCTTCAAACTGGTCGGCCGCTTCGTGTACCTGTGCCTGATCCAGCTTGCCGCGGGGCTGATCGTCTGGTCCGCGACGGTGCCGTTCCAGTTCTATCTCGACGTCGTCGACTGGGGCATGCTGATCGTGCTGTTCCCGGCGCAGCTCGCGATCCTCGCGATCCTGCTGATCAACGGCTTCGAATTCGTCGAGGTGTTGTGGCGCAAGAAGTGGTTGCGCCATTTTGGTTTGCTGAAGCCCGACCCGCCGGAGGAACAGCCATTCGTCTCGATCCACCTCGCCTGCTACAACGAGCCGCCCGACATGGTGATCGCCACGCTCGATTCGCTGGCGGGGCTCGAGTACGCGAACTTCGAAGTGCTGGTGATCGATAACAACACCAAGGACGAAGCCGTCTGGAAACCCTTGGAAGCCCATTGCGGGAAACTCGGCGAACGCTTCCGCTTCTTCCACCTTGATCCGTGGCCCGGCTTCAAGGCCGGCGCGCTGAACTACGGCCTGAAACAAACCGATCCGCGCGCCGACATCATCGCGGTGGTCGATGCCGATTACGTGGTGCGCCGGGATTGGCTGTCCGCGCTGACGGGTTATTTCAATGATCGCAATGTCGCGGTGGTGCAGTGCCCGCAGGCGCACCGCGACTACATGGGCAACGCGTTCCGGCGCATGACCAATTGGGAGTTCGATGGCTTCTTCCGGATCGGCATGCACCACCGCAACGAGCGCAACGCGATCATCCAGCACGGGACCATGACGATGGTGCGGCGCGTGGCGCTGGAGGGCACCGGAAGCTGGTCGGAATGGACCATCTGCGAAGACGCCGAACTCGGCCTGCGCCTGATGCACGCGGGCTACGAGACGATCTATGTCGACGAACTGATGGGCCGGGGCCTCACGCCCGCCGATTTCCGCGCCTACAAGAGCCAGCGCTACCGCTGGGCATTCGGCGCGATGCAGATCTTGAAGGGGCGCTGGAACTGGATGGTGCACAAAGGCCCGCTCTCCGCCGGCCAGCGCTTCCACTTCCTCACCGGCTGGTTCTCGTGGTTCGCCGATGCACTGCACATGGTGTTCACGCTGATGGCGCTGGGCTGGACGGCGGGCATGCTGCTGGCGCCGACCATCTTCAGCCTGCCGATGCAGTTGTTCCTGATTCCGGTGATGGGTTTCTTCGTCACCAAGGCCGTGTTCGGCATCGTGCTGTACCGCGCGCGCGTGCCGTGCGGTTGGCGCGACGCGTTGATGGCATCGATCGCCAGCATGGGCCTGTCGCACGCGATCGCGCGCGGCATCTGGATGGGCCTGATCAAGCAGAAGACCGCGTTCATCCGTACCGCCAAGAGCCGCCGGCTCGGTGGCGGCGCGGCGGGCGCGCTCGGACCGGTGCGCGAGGAACTCCTGATGTCGATCGCACTGGTCCTCGCGATCGTCGGGATGGGAATCAATTTCGGCTCGCGCTACATCGAAGGCGAGTTGTGGATGGTGATCCTGTTCGCGCAGGCGATCCCCTATCTTTCCGCGCTGGTCGGCGCGCTGGTCGCGCACTACTCGCACGAACATCCGGTCGAGGCCACGCAGGCGCAACCGGAACCCTCGCATGCGGCACGCGTCGAAAGCGCCGAGCCGATCGAAGCGCGCACCGCAATCACGTAGCAAGGATGGACGTGCTCGTGCGACGAACACGCACAGGGATTTTGGCGCGACACGCGGTCCGGCCCGCCCTTGGGCTCCTCGAACAGTTTGGTTCGTCATTCCGGCGAAGGCCGGAACCCATTGTTTTCCTTCCCGCGTTTGCGGGGGAAGATGCCCATAGGGCGGATGGGAGCAACCTTGCGAAGATATTCCGGGTTTGGCTCGACATCCCTGTCGAACGTGACAGAGCGATGACGTTGGGCTTCCCACGGATGGAGCCCGTGCTCAGCCCAACCCACCCGCTTGGCAGATCCTGGGCGCAATGCGCGTGTGTACTTGCCGCGCTGATGGCGCTCGCCATCGCGCCCCTCGCGCGCGCCGACACCCTGAAGGTAACGATCAGCGGAATCGACAAGGACATGGCCGCTGCGGTGCGCGCCAACCTGACGGCGAGCCAGTATGCAAACCGCAACGACGTCAGCGCGACGCAGGCACGCGTGTTCGCGGACGATGCCGCGGCGCAGGCCGCCACGGCGCTGCAACCCTATGGCTATTACAACGCCGAGGTCGCGAGCGACCTGCAGCATCAGGGCAGCCAGTGGACGTTGAACCTGCGCGTGACGCCGGGGCCGCCGACCCGGGTCGCCAAACTCGATCTGCAAGTACCGGACATCGCGTTGAAACTGGCGCCGGTACGGTACGCGGTGCGCAGCTTTCATCCGAAAGCCGGCGAGCCGATGGTCGACGGCACGTACGAAGGTTCCAAGGGCGCGATCGCCAGCGCGCTGCTGGAAACCGGCTGGCTGGACGCCAAAGCCACCGAACACAAGGTCGCGGTGACGCGCGCCGACAATCGCGCGGACATTCATCTGCATTACGACGTCGGAGAACGCTACAAGCTCGGCGAAGTCAGTTTCACCGGTTCGCAGTTCGCGCCCGGCTTCCTGCAGCGCTATGTGCCGTGGGAAAGCGGCGACTGGTATTCGCAGTCGAACCTGCTGGCGCTGCAGCAGGCACTCACCGATGCGGATTATTTTTCGATCGTGGACGTTGAGCCCGAAGTCGCCAGAGCGAAAGACCACGTGGTGCCGGTGAAGGTCGAGGTCGCGCCGGCCAAGCGCACCGTCTACACCGCCGGCCTGTTCGTCGGCACCGATACCGGCCCCGGCGTGCGCGCCGGCCTCCGGCGGCGCTGGATCAACAGGCTAGGACACACGCTGGACAACGAAGTGCTGATCGCGCAGCGGTTGAAGACCGCGCAGATCGTGTACGGCATTCCGCGTCCCGGCAAGGATCACGCCAGTTTCAATCTCGGCATCGGTTATCGCGACGAAAACACCCGGACATCGAAATCGCGCACGTTCTCGATCGCCGCCAACGCAACCCGCGACTGGCACGGTTTCGTGCGGACGCTGGGCGTGCATCTCCTGAGCGGCACGTTCACGGTCGGCAACTCGCGCAGCAACGTGAACATCCCCGGCATCGAGCGCGGCAACAGCACGTTAATATATCCGGAGATCGGGCTCACGAAAAAAGTCGCGGACAACCCGCTGTTCGTGCGCAAGGGCTATTCGATCAACCTGATCGGACGCGCCGGGCCCGGCATCGACACGCGTTTCGCCCAGGCGCTGGCCAACGTCGTGTGGATCCATGCGCTCGGCCGCAGCGACCGGCTGATCCTGCGCGGCGATGCCGGCATCACCAGCGTGCAGGACTTCAGCAAGCTGCCGCCGCAATTGCGCTTCTTCGCGGGCGGCGACCGCTCGATCCGCGGCTACGCGTACCAGGCGATCGGCCCGCGCAACAGTTACGGCCTCGTGATCGGCGGCAAACGCCTGCTGGTTGGCAGCGCCACAGTCGAACACTACTTCACGCGCGACTGGGGCATTGCAGCGTTTGTCGATTCGGGCGACGCGTTCAACGGCAGCGATTTCCACGCGCGCACCGGCGCCGGCATCGGCCTGCGCTGGCGTTCGCCCGTCGGGATGGTGCGCGTCGACGTCGGCGTGCCGATCAACAACCCGTATTACCACGGCGCGCAGTTGCACATCGTGATCGGGCCCGACCTGTGACACGCCGGCGCAAATGGCTGACCGGTATTGGCGCCGCGATCGCCGCGCTGATCGTCGTGCTGGTGGCGCTGCTGTTCTGGGTGCTGTACACGCCATCCGGACTGCGGTTCGCGCTGGACCGCGGCGTCGCGATGATGCACGGTCAACTTGCCTACGCAAGCGCGAACGGCACCCTGGCGGGCACCACCACGATCGATGGCCTGCATTATCGCGACGAGAGCGGCACCACCGTCGCGATCGAACATGCTTCGGTGGATCTGCGTCCGTGGGCATTGCTGGGGCGCCGGTTGCAAATCGCCAAGGCCCGCATCGACGGCATTGTCGTCGACATCGCGCCTTCGCAACAAACGGAAAGCAAGCCGACCACCTTTTCGCTGGAACCGCCCTTGGCGATTTCGCTCGATGACACTCTGCTCACCCACATCGTCGTCAGGCAGAACGGCACGCAGGCCTTCGCCGCTGACAGCCTCGCGATCGCGGGAGTATGGAACAGTGAGCAGGTGGTGATCCGGCAACTGGCGCTGCGCGCGCCATCGGGGAGCGCCGAACTCGAAGGCACACTCGCGGTCGCCGCGGGCCACGCCGGCCACGGCATTGCAAGGTTTGACTGGTCGCAGGACGGCACCCGTTACACCGGCACCGTTACTTCGCGGTCCGACGGCAAGACCGCGCAGCTGCACGCGCAGGTCTCGGCGCCGACACGCCTCGATGCGAACGTTTCGTTGAGCCTGGACGCTTCGCACGCATGGACACTGGTGCTGGATGCGCCGAAGTTCGATGCCCGCGCACTGCCCATGCTGCCGTCGTCGTTGAACACGCTCGCGCTGAACTTGCGCGGCGCCGGCAACGCGAACAGCGGCAGATTGGAAGGCAGCGTCGTCGTCAACGACACCACACTGCTGCTCGATCCCGCGCAATTCCGCTACGACGGGAAGACTGTAACGCTCGATCCGCTGCGCCTGCGTTCGCCGCAGATCGCGGGCAACGCCGTCGCGACCGGCGTGGTGCATCTCGACACCGCGCCGCTGTCGTTCGCGCTCGATGCGAAGTGGAGCGACGTGCGGGTGCCGGCCGACATTGCCGGCCAGGCGCTCGCGACGCATGGCGACGTCAAGCTCGAGGGCAGCCTCGAGCATTACACGATGAACGGGGCGCTCGCGATCGGGCCGCCCGATCAGCTCGCCGAGCTCACCGTCGACCTCGCTGGTACGCCGCAGGCCATCGACCTGCGCGCGCTGAAACTGGTGCAGAGGAACGGCGGGCTCGACGCCAGCGGAACCATTGGCCTGCAACCGCAAGTGTCGTGGAAGCTGGATGCGATGGCGAAACGATTCGATCCCGGCGCGATGTTCGCCGGATGGAACGGCGCGATGGACTTCACGCTGACCACCGAAGGCCGCATTACCCCGCGAGGTCCCGAGGCCGCGCTGAAGCTCGACAAGGTGGCGGGCACGTTGCGCCAGCGCAGCATCGCGGGCAGCAAGGCCGATCTCGCGATCACGCCAGGCAACCTGTTGCAGGGTTCGCTGTTGCTGGTGGCCGGTCAGAGCCGCATCCGCGCCGTCGGCGAACACGGCAAGCGGACCAACGCCACCGTCATGTTGGATGTCGCTTCGCTCGGCGACTGGATGCCGGATGCTTCGGGCACATTGCAGGGGCAATTCACTATCAAGGACGCGTGGCCGAAGCTGGCGATCGCGGGACAACTGCACGGCAGCGATTTGCGTAATGGCGTCCAGAGCATCGACGCGCTGCAACTTACCGCGTCGATTCCCGACGTGTCGAAGCCTGGTGGCGATCTCGACCTGACACTGCATGGCGTGCACGCCTCGGCGCTCGATTTCGAAACGGTCGAGGTGAAAGGCAACGGCAACGCCGCCTCGCACGATCTGCATCTCGACGCACGCGGCCCGCAGTTGAGCACCGCGCTCGCGCTGCACGGCAAGTGGGATGAGAAGGCGAAGCGCTGGACGGGCACACTGAGCGGGGTGCGGCTGGTGCCGCAAGGCCTGCCCGCGTGGCAGCAGCAGGAACCAAGCACGATCGTGTGGCAGCGCGGCGCGATGACGCTGTCGCAACTTTGCCTGACTTCCGGCGCGCCGCACTTTTGCGCATCCGCCGATCGCAACGCAAAGGGTGCGACCACCGCCCGCTACGATCTGCAGGCACTGCCCTTGCAGTTGCTCGCGACCCTGGCGCCCGGCGCCAATTCGATGCAAGCCAGCGGCGAGTTGTCGGGCACGGGACAGTTCACCATCAACGCGGCGAACGCCATCAACGGGCATGGCAGGCTGGAAGCCAGCGCCGGCAACATCGCATACGTATCCAACCCCGGCCACCCGCTGCTGGCCTGGTCGAGCCTCGTCATCGGCATCGACGCGAATGGCGCGAACCAGCACGTGCGATTGCAAAGCACGTTGAACGACGGTGGCCACGTCCGCGGCGACGTCACGGTGAGCGGCGCCACGCGCGCACTGCAAGGCACGCTGGACGCGGACATCCGCAACCTCGCGTTCCTCGAAGCGCTGTCGCCGGAAATTGCCAACGTGCACGGGACGCTGGGCGGCAGCCTCGCGCTTTCGGGTACCCTCGCCGCGCCGCAATTCCAGGGGCGCATCCAGACACAAAGTTTCTCGGCGGAACTGCCGCGCGCCGGGTTGAAAATGCACGACGGCACCTTCGCCGTTACCGGCAATGCGCAGGGCGAACTCGCCATCACGGGTCAGGTCGCTTCCGGCCGCGGCGTGTTGCACGTCGACGGCAGCGTCGGCCTAGCGGCGAATGCACCGCTGGGTCTGGACATCAAGGGCGACAACGTGTTGGTGGCGAACATTCCGGCCGCGCACGTGGTGGCGTCGCCGGACCTGCACATCACGCGCGCGAACGGCGTGTTCGCGCTCACGGGCAGCGTCGCGATTCCGAATGCGAATGTCGCGGTCCAGAAACTGCCGGGCGGCGGCCCCGCCAAGGCTTCGCCGGACGTGGTGATCGTCGACCAGCCGCAGGCAGCCGAGGTCGCACCGCTGGCGATGGATGCCGACATCGAAGTGAAACTCGGCAACAGCGTGAAGGTGCAAGGTTACGGACTGGACGGTACCGTGCACGGGCAACTTGCGGTGCGCGTGCGCCCGGGTGAAACGGCCACGGGTCGCGGCGAGATCCGCGTCGATGGCAAATACCAGGCATATGGGCAGGACCTGTCGATCGAACGCGGACGCCTGCTGTTCGCCGGCACGCGCCTCGACAATCCGGGGCTCGACATCCGTGCGGTGCGCAACATCCGCAGCGAGGACGTGACCGTGGGCTTGAGCATCCGCGGCACCGCCCAGAGGCCGATCCTCACGATCTTCTCCGATCCGGCGATGGAACAGGCCGAGGCGCTGTCGTACCTCGTCACCGGCCGGCCGTTGAACGCGCTGAAGAGCGGCGAGAGCGACACGCTCAACACCGCGGCGCAGGCGCTGGGCGGTTTGGCTGGCGATCGCCTGGCGAAGTCGATCGGATCGCGGCTCGGCCTGGAAGCCGGCGTATCCAGCAGCGAAGCGCTGGGCGGTTCCGCGTTCACCGCGGGCAAGTATCTTTCGCCGCGCCTGTTTCTGAGCTACGGCGTCGGCCTGTTCACGCCGGGCCAGGTGATCACGCTGCGTTACACCCTGAACCGCTTCCTGCAGTTCGAAGCGGAAAACGCGACCACCGGCAATCGTGCCAGCTTCAACTACAAGATCGAAAAATAGTCGGCGCGCCGCGGGCGAGGCATCGAAGCGGGAGACCATCCGGCACGCGGCACACACCATGCGCACTGCTAGAGTGCGGACTGGTTGGCTCGACCGGAACGCGCGCGAATGGATCTACTTACAGGGGACAAGGCGCCCGGGCCGCACGATGATGCGCCCGCCGGCGACATGACGATCGCCGTGCCGCCAACCAAACGTCCGCGCGTGTGGAGCGGCCTCGGTATCGTCGCGCTGTACTTCCTGCTGCAGTTCGGGCTCAGCATCCTGGTCGGCGGGATGATCGCCTTCGCGCTGGCGCTGAAGGCCGGCTTCAACGCAGGGCTGCATCATCAGCGACCGGACATGAGGGCGATCGTGCAGATGATGCGCAGCAACCCCGACCTGCCGATCGTGATCACCGTGATCACGATCGCGGCGGCCGCCGTAATCATGACCTTGCTGGTTCGCCAGTTCTGGCCCGCGCAATGGTCGCGCGCCGACCTGCCCGGTTTCGGCTTGGCAAAGCCCGCAAACGTGGCCGTCTATCCCACCACGATCATCCTAGGATTCATCGTGCTGCTGCTGGGCGGCGCGATCACGCATCTGCTGGCCGGCCAGCATCCGGTGCATCAGGACGTCGCGGTGATGGCCGGCAAGGTGTCGCTGGACATGCGCATCCTGCTGGCGGTGCTGGTGGTGTGCGTGGCGCCATTCGTCGAGGAACTTGTGTTCCGCGGCGTGTTGCTGTCGGGCCTCGCCAGCCGCATGCACATCGGCTGGGCCATGCTGGCGAGCGCGATCGTGTTCGGCTGCGTGCACCTGCCCGATTTCAAGTTCGCGTGGTACCCGGTGCCGGCGCTGATCCTGCTGGGTCTGGTGCTGGCGTGGCTGCGCGTTCGCACGCGTTCGCTGTGGCCGTCAATCACGCTGCACGCGGCCAATAATTTCTTCGCGGTGCTGGGGTGGTTTCTCGTCAGCCACCATTAGTCTCGTCCGCAACAAGTTGTTAGAACGCAAGAAATTCGTTGGGTGCGACCCGCGGGGCCAGCAATCACGGAGCCATCTGGCCACCGACGACAAAGGCATCGATTTCCTGCATGACAATGGTCTTGTTGAGGACTGGATGCATGGGGCTGGGTAAATCCGGCAATTATTCAATCCGGGCCGCTTTGCGGTCTGATTACTTCCGGCCTTCACCAGGTGCAGATATGCAAGACAGACCCACGACAGTACATGGCAGTTGCCATTGTGGTGGTGTGCAAGTCGAATTCAGCACGAGCAAGGAGCTTGCACGTACGACACCTCGGGCATGCGATTGCAGTTTCTGCCAAAAGCACGGTGCTGCATACGTTTCGGATCCATCAGGCCGCCTTCGCATCACCGTCGCAGAGCCCGACGCCCTCCATTCCTACCGTCAAGGTTCGAAAACGGCGCGCTTCCAGCTATGCGGCCGGTGCGGCGTACTGGTTGCCGTGGTCTTCGAGCACCAAGGCAACATTTACGGTGCGGTCAATGTCGGCTGCCTCGATGAGCGTTCGCTCTTCGGCACTCCCGTTCCCGCATCGCCGCAGCAATTGACCCCGGAGGAAAAAGTATCGAGGTGGCTGCAAGTGTGGGTGCCGGATGTGCAAGTCATGGGCGTTGGCGCGCAGCATCAGGTTTGAAGCGCGCGGTTGATCATTTCGCGAAAGCCTTCGCTCTGCCTTGTGAAATCAATACCCCGCCGCGGAACCCGCGGGATAACGTGGGTCGTTGACGCTTTCCAGCATGCCGGTTTTCGGGTCCACCACGATCGCGGCGATGTCGCCCATCGAATGCACGTCGCGGATCTTGTAGCCCATCGCTTCGAGCGCCGACTGCACGGTCGGGGTGAACGCGCCGGGTTCGGCGAAGATCTCGTCGGGCCACCACTGCATGTGGATGCGTGGCGCATCGATCGCCTGCTTCACGTTCATGCCGTGCTCGACCACATTGAGGATGCTTTCCATCGTGGTGGAGATGATGGTGGAACCGCCGGGGCTGCCGGTGACCATCCGGAGCTTGCCGTCCTTCAGCACGATGGTCGGGCTCATCGAACTCAGCGGCCGCTTGCCGGGCTCGATCTGGTTGGCCTGGCCCTGCACCAAGCCGAACTGGTTGGGCACGCCGGGCTTGGACGTGAAATCGTCCATCTCGTTGTTGAGGAAGAAGCCGGTGTCGCCCGCGATCTGCTTGATGCCGAAGTAACTGTTGACGGTGTAGGTGACCGCCACCGCGTTGCCCTTGTCGTCCACTACCGAATAATGGGTGGTGTTGGTGGCCTGGTACGGCCCGAGGCTGCCCTGCACTTCCGGGGACGGCGTGGCCTTGTCCGGATCGATGCTGGCGCGCAGTTCGGCGGCGTGTTCGGCCGACAGCAATCGCGTAACTGGATTGTCGACGAACGCCGGGTCGCCGAGATAGGTATTGCGATCGGCGAACGCGCGCCGCTCGGCCTCGACGAAATAATGCGTGCTCTTCGTGGAACGGAAACCCCACTCCGCGAACGGATACGGTGCGATGATCTGCAGCGTTTCGCAAATCGTGGTGCCGCCCGAACTCGGCGGCGGCGCCGAGTAGATCGTGTAGCCGTGGTAGCCGCACACGATGGGCCTTTCCCATTGCACGGTGTACGCCTTGAAGTCCTGCAGGGTCAGCAAGCCGCCGTTGGCCTGGCTTGCCTTCACCACCGCGGCTGCGATCGGCCCTTCGTAGAACGCGCGGGTGCCAACCTTCGCGATCGACTCCAGCGTGGCCGCGAGTTGCGGCTGCTTCAGCACTTCTCCCGCTTTCCAGGGCTGCCCGTGGTCGAGGAATGTCGCGGCCACGTTCGGAAATTGCTTGAAGTAATCGGTGGAGGTGTCGAGGATGCGCACATCGCCCGGCTGCAGCACATAGCCATCCTTCGCCAGCTTGATCGCTGGCGCGATCACCTGCTGCAGCTTCATCGTGCCGTACTTCTTCAACGCCTCGTCGAAACCCATCACCGTGCCGGGCACACCGACGCCGAGGTATGTTTTCGTGCTGCGGCCTTTCACGACCTTGCCGGCGGCGCTCTGCATCATGTCGGGCGTCGCGGCCAGCGGCGCCTTTTCGCGAAAATCCAGGAACAGGTTCTTGCCATCGGCGAGGTGGATGGTCATGAACCCGCCACCGCCAATGTTGCCGCAGCACGGATGCACCACCGCCAGTGCATAACCGACCGCGACCGCCGCATCGACCGCATTGCCGCCCTGCTTCAGGATGTCGACGCCGGCCTTCGTCGCAAGGTGCTGCGCGCTCACCACCATGCCGCGTTTCGCGGTGATCAGCGGCTCGTCCGGTAAATTGCGTTCGGCGTTGCTCTGCAGCCGCGGCTGGATCGGACCGTCCTGGGCGACCGGCGCGCTCGACGCGCTGGGGGGTTGGGACTGGTCTGCGAATGCGCAGGACGCGCAACCTCCACCCACCAGCAAGATGATGGTGGCAGCCAGCAGGAACTTGCGCATGTTTGCTCCCCGAAACCGACGTGGCAAGCCGTGAACCTTGCGTGCCGTCGCCCGGCTTGTCAACGCGCCGCGTTCAATGCGTCGATGACGGGCCGCACTTGCGCCGCGCGCCCGAGCGTATCGCCGAGTCGTTGCAATCGCTGCGCCAGCGTCGCCGCATCCGGCGCACACACGGTCGCGTGGCCGACCTTGCGGCCGGGGCGCGGCGACTTGCCGTAGTCGTGCCAATGCACACCGGGAATCGCGAGCGCGGCGTCGCGATCGGGCATCTCGCCGATCCAATTGAGCATGCACGACGGAAAGCGCGCGGAGGTGTCACCCAGCGGCATGCCCAGCACCGCGCGCACGTGGTTTTCGAACTGCGACGTCACCGCGCCTTCGATGGTCCAGTGCCCGGAATTGTGCACGCGCGGCGCCATCTCGTTGCCGAGCAGCTCGCCGTTTTTGACGAACAACTCCAGTGCGAACACGCCCACGTAATCGAGTTTCTCCGCGATCGCGCGCGCATGCGCGAACGCCGCCTTGTCGATGCTGGCGCCACGCGGCGTCGGCGCAAGGCTGGCGGACAGAATGCCGTCGACGTGCCAGTTGCGCGTAACCGGCCAGGCGCGGAATTCGCCGTCGGTCGCACGCACGGCCACGACCGAGGCTTCGAAATCGAACGCCACGAAACTTTCCAGGATCAGCCCACGCGCCTTGGCCTGCGCGCCCAGCGCTTGCCACGCGGCGTCGGCGTCCGCCAGCTTCTTGATCCGGAATTGACCCTTGCCGTCGTAGCCCTCGCGCCGCGTCTTCAGGATCGCCGGCGCGCCGACGCGCGCGAGCGCCGCATCCAGGTCGGCGCGCGTCACGATGTCGGCGAACTCCGCCGTCGGCAAGCCGCATTCGCGGAACAGGGTCTTCTCCAGCACGCGATCCTGGGCGGTCGCCAGCGACAACGGATTGGGCGCGACGCGCGTCCGCGCGGTCAGCCATTCGGCGGTCGCCGCGGGAACGTTCTCGAAATCGAACGTGGCCGCATCGATCTCGCGCGCGAATCCTTCCAGTTTTTCGACATCATCCCACCCGACCGCCGACAGCGGCGCCAACTGGCCGGCGCACGCGTCCGCGGCCTTGTCGACGATCCGAAAACGCACGCCCAGCGGCGCGCCGGCCAGCACTAGCATGCGCGCCAATTGACCGCCCCCCAGGATGCCGAGCGTTTTCATCAAGCGCTGGCTTTGTGGCTGCGGGAACTTGGCGCACTCACCGGCGCTGGCCGCGGCGGCGTCAGTCGTGGATCGGCATGACGCAGCACTTCCTCGGTCTGGTCATCGCGGAAACGATCCAGCGCGCGCGCAACCTTGTCGTCGTGCAGCGCCACGATCGCGGCAGCGAGCAGGCCTGCGTTCTTGGCGCCGGCTTCGCCGATCGCCAGCGTGCCCACCGGCACGCCGGCCGGCATCTGCGCGATCGACAGCAATGAATCCAGCCCCTTCAGCGCGCGCGACTGCACCGGCACGCCGAGGATCGGCAAACGCGTCTTGGCGGCCAGCATGCCCGGCAGGTGCGCGGCGCCACCGGCACCCGCGATGATCACCTCGATGCCGCGCTGGGCGGCGCCCTCGGCGTAGGCGAACAGCTTGTCCGGCGTGCGGTGCGCCGAGACCACCTCGACCTCGTGCTCGACGCCCAGCGACGCCAGCATCTCGGCGGCGTGCCGCATCGTCTCCCAGTCCGAACGCGAACCCATCACCACCCCGACCCGGGGCGCGACTGACGTTTTCCGCATGGTCTCACCGGCGCAAAACGGGTATTGTACGGGCATGGACAAGCGATTGCTGGACATCCTCTGCGACCCGGTCACCAAGACCCCGGTGCGCCCCCTGCGCCGCGACGAACTGGACGCGTTGAACCGCGCCATCGCGGCCGGCAATCTCGACACCGTGGCCGGCCAGAAGGTGGCGGCCCCGCTTTCTTCCGGACTGATCACTACTGACCGGAAAGTCGTGTACCGGATCGAAGACGACATTCCCGTGATGCTGGCCGAGGAGGGCATCGGCACGTTGCAACTGGCCGATTTTCCGGGCTGACCGAAGCCGCCGGCCGACGTCACGCGGCGCCTTTTCGGGGCCCGCTCCACAAAAGCCGAGGGCCGCACCCGTGCCGGCGGTAGCGCTGTGAACGGCTTCACGTTCCCGTCTCGTTGAAACGGCATACTAGCCTGCCCCTGTTCCTGCACTGGAATCCAGGTTTTCCGTCATGATGCCGAACCCGTCCGAGCCGCACGCCGACGCCGACAAGAAGGTCGTGGACATCGCCTCGCGGGTGCCTGACACGAGCCACGATCACGTCGGCGGCCTGCTGGTCGCGGTGCGCGAAATGACCTTGAAGGCCACCGCCAATCTGGTGGCCGAGCTGCTGGACAACGTCGACGATACCCTGTTCGACCTCGCCGAAAAGGCCGAGAGCAATGCCAGCCAGACCGAATACTTCGACGGCATGCGCGAGACCCGCAAGATGCGTCCGCGGATCGAGCGTCTGTTCGGCGAGCGCGTCACGCGCGGCTTCGCCGATTTCGCCGCGGGCCGGCAGCCCAAGGGCAGCGACGCGCAGCGCGCGTTCTCCGCCAGCGGTGAATTGAGTCTCGTCGACGATCGAGAACTGGAAGAATCGCTGGCGGTGTCCAGCATGGTCGCCAAAGCCGACGGCCGGCTCTCATCCGCACTGGTGGCACTGAACCAGCGCCTGTCGGTGCTGAGCGGCGGCCGTTCCACCACCAACACCAACAATCCGCTGGGACCCGGTGCACTCACCGAAGCCTTCCGCGAAGCGCTCGGCGAACTCTCCGAAGTCAACATCCGCGTGCGCCTGATCATCCTGAAGATGTTCGAGCGCTACGTGCTGAAGGCGCTCGATACGCTCTATCACGATGTGAATGTTCGGCTGGTGCAAGCCGGCGTACTGCCGCAATTGCGGCATCCGAACGTGGTGCGGCGACATGCTTCCGCAGGGCTTGCCCCGCGCGTCGCGGGCGGTGCCGCCGAAGCCGCTGCCATGGGCGGCGCGACCGACTATCTCGCCGATCCCGCCGACGAACTGCACAGCGAATTGATGCAACGCCTCACTTCGCTGCTCGCCTCGCGCCGCCAGCATGTGTATGGCGACGGCGGTTTGCCCGCGCAGGGCGGCAGCGGCCTTGCTTCGCTGACTCCGGCCGAACTCCTGGGCGCGTTGACCCTGCTGCAGGGCGAATCCCGCCCGCTGCCCATGCTGCCCGCGGCCACCGACACCACGGCCGCAATCGACATGGTGCAGCGCCTCAAGGACGAGCTGATGCTGCAGATCCAGCGCCTGTCCGGCCAGGCCAAGGCGCACGTGTCCGGCAGCGACGAGGACACCATCGACCTCGTCGGCATGCTGTTCGAATACATCCTGCAGGACCACACCATCCCGGCGCCGATGCAGGTGCTGTTGGCGCGCCTGCAGATTCCGTACCTGAAAGTCGCGATCCTCGATCGTCGGATGTTCGCGCACGCGACGCACCCCGCGCGCAAGCTGCTCGACCAGTTGGCCGACGCCGCCAAGGGCTGGTCGGAAGAATCCGACCGCGACCATCGCCTGTTCGCCAAGGTCAAGAGCGTGGTCGAAACCCTGCTGCAGGATTTCGACGACGACATCGGCGTGTTCGAGCGCCAGCTTGCCGAATTCACCCAGTTCGTCGAGCAGAACCGCAAACGCGCCGAACTGGCCGAAAGCCGCGCTACCGAAGCCGCGCGCGGGCGCGAACGCTTGCAGGATGCGCGCCGCCGTGCCGCGCAGGAAATCCTCTCCCGCATCAGCGGACGCAACCTCCCCACCCTGCTGCGCGGCGTGCTGACGCGGCCATGGGCGAACTATCTGGTGCTGATCGTGCTGCGCCAGGGCGTCGAGTCGCCGGAGTTCCGCGCGGCCGTGCACTTCGTGGACGACTTCGTCGCCACCATCGATCCGCCGCGCGGCGACGCCGAGCGCACCCAATACAAGAACGCATTGGTGTCCATCGAAAAACACCTGCGCGGAGGACTCACCACCGTCGCGTTCCAGGAACCCGACATCGATCGCCTGCTCGCGGAACTGTGGAAGTTCTGGCGCCAGCAACTCGGCGAACCCGCGCCTGTCGCACCGGCCGAAGAACCCGCGCTGGATCCCGCGGCTGTGCTCGGCGTCAACGCCGACGCGCAACCGGCGATCACCGACGCGGCGCCCGACGCCGATGACGATCTCGATTCCGACGAAATGTCGGTGGATGTCGATGCCGATACCTTGCAAGCCGTGCGCGACCTCAAGGTCGGCAGCTGGGTGGAATTCGTCGACGACACCGGCACCCGCGAGCGCGCCAAGCTGTCGTGGATCAGCCCGATCAGCGGCAAGTACCTGTTCGTGAACCGCCGCGGCCTGAAAGTCGCCGACCGCACCGCGGTGCAACTCGCCTCGGAACTCCTGAGCGGACGCGCGATGATCCTGGAAGAAGTGCCGCTGTTCGACCGGGCGCTCGACGCCATCGTCGACCGCCTGCGCAACGCGCAGCCGGCGCCACAAGCCGGCGCATGAGCGCCGCCGACGCGCGGCCTGCACCGCCGCCGCTTGAAAACATCCGCAAAGATGTTGCGCGCGCGCTTGCCGAAGACATCGGCACGGGCGATGTCACCGCTGCGTTGATCGATCCCGGGGCGCAGGCCCGTGCACGCATCATTTGTCGCGAGGATGCGGTGCTTGCCGGCGCGCCGTGGGCGGAAGAATGTTTTCGTCAACTCGATCCCGCGGTGCAAATCCGTTGGCACCACCACGACGGCGATCGCGTCGCGGCCGATGCCGTGTTGTGCGAAATCAAGGGCAACGCGCGCGCGCTGGTCGCGGGCGAACGCAACGCGCTCAACTTCCTGCAAACCATCTCCGGCACCGCCACCGTGACGCGTACCTACGTCGACGCCGTGGTCGGCACCCGCGCCAGGATCCTCGACACCCGCAAGACCATTCCGGGTTTGCGCCTCGCCCAGAAATACGGCGTGCGCTGCGGCGGCGGCCACAACCACCGCATCGGCCTTTACGATGCCATCCTGATCAAGGAAAACCACGTCGCCGCGGCGGGTGGCGTCGCCAATGCGATCCGCGCCGCGCGCGCCGCGAGCCCCGGCGTGTTCCTCGATTGCGAAGTCGAATCGCTCGACGAACTGCGCGACGCGATCGAAGCCGGCGCCGACCGCGTGCTGCTGGACGAATTCTCGGACGTGATGCTGCGCGAAGCTGTCGCCCTCGCCGCCGGCCGCGTGCCGCTGGAAGTCTCGGGCAGCGTCAACCTCGAACGCGTCCGCACCATCGCTGAAACCGGCGTCGACTGTATCTCCATCGGCGCGCTCACCAAACACGTTCGCGCCGTCGACCTGTCGATGCGCTTTGACGTGCGCTGACATCAAATCGCGTCGGTGGAATACCTGCTGTCGCCTTTGCAGGTTGGGCTCAGCACAGCGAAGCCCAACGACGGCGGCCATCATCGTCTCTTCTGTAGGGCGGGTGACAACCCGCCGTCTTGCAACGGCGGGATTCACTTCGTTCCTCCCGCCCTACGGGATGCGCAAGCGCATGGATTGGGCTGACGCCGGCTTCATCGGCGGAAGCCCAACATGGGCGAGCAATAGGATCAGGTTGGGCTTCACCCGGAGCACGCTCCGGGTTCAGCCCAACCTACAGCAGCGTTCGGGGAAGCGGCATCAATGCTGTTTGATCGCGCTCAGCGCCTGCGCCATTCGTTTTCCGGACACCGGTTCGGCGGTCTTTAGTTCCTGGGCGAACACGGACACGCGCCATTCCTCGACCAGCCAGCGCAAGGTGTCCAGCGCTTCGGAATCGTCGTCTGACGCGCGCGCGTCCAGTACCGCACGCCAATACGGCTGCACCTGCTGCATGCGGGAGTGGTCGCGGGCAGGGTCGCTGCGCAGCTTTTCGGCACGCAGGCGCATGGCTTTGAGGTAACGCGGCAGGTGCGCGAGCCGATCACCGGGCAGTTCGCGCAGCAAGCCCGGCGCGAGCAGTGCATCGAGTTGTCCGCGCAGGTCGGCATAGCTCGCCTGCGCCTGCCCCTTGATCGCGGGCCTGAGCAATGGCTGCAGATCCGCCAGTGCGGCGAGAATCGGTTCGGCCAGTTTCAGGCGCTCCATCGCAGCGCCGAACAGCGTGCGCGAAACGGCGTCGCGCAATGAATTCCACGCCGCCCGATCGCGCACGTCGAGGTCCTGCTCGCGCAGCACGTCGACGAACGCACCTTCCACGATGTCCTCGCGCAGTGCGTCGGCGCGGCCGTGCGGTGCAAACGCCACCGCGAGCTTCGGCTTCAGCGGCAACTGCTTGCGCGCGCGCTTGAACTCGGCCGCCAGTGCGATGCGCAACAGTCGTTCGATGCCGGCGTGGTGTGCTGCCATGGCCTCCACGGCGTTCTCGAACACCCGCAGCGCCACCACCTCGCCCAAATCGACCAACGCCGGGTAGGCGGTCATGCCATCGCGCGCCCGCGTGGTTTCGGGAATCGCATCGAAATCCCAGTCGCGCACATCTTCCCGCGTGACCGCCGCATCCGCGCGGTGCGAAAACGCTTCGCGGGCGCGCGAGCCGAATCGTGCGCGCAGCGCTTCGAGGTCGCGGCCTTGCACCAACGAGTGACCGCGTTCGTCGCGCAAATCGAAACGCATCTTCAGGTGCGGCGGCAACGCATCCACGTCGAACGCCGCGGCCGCGATATCGACCCCGGTCACGCGCTTGAGAAAACTCGCAAGTGTATCCACCAGCGTTTCATCACGCGGCGCTTCCGCTTGGACGAATGCGCGCGCGAACTCAGGCGCAGGCACGAAATTGCGCCGCTGCACCTTGGGCAGGCTGCGGATCAGGGCCGCGACCTTGTCCTGCAGCAGGCCCGGCACCAGCCATTCGCAGCGCGTCGCGGGAATCGCATTCAACAACGACAGCGGCACGCGCAGCGTAACGCCATCGGCTTCATCGCCGGGGACGAACCGATAGTCGAATGCAAGCCGCCGGTTGCCGACCTCCATTGCGTCGGGAAACGCGCCAGCATCGCCATGGGCGCCGGGCTCCAGCACGTCGCGCAGCGACCAGCGCAATGCGGCGCATTCGGTGGGGGACGCGCGCTTGTACCAGGCGTCCAGCGCCGCGGACGAGGCTATGTCCCGCGGCAACTTGCTGGCGAAAAACGCGGCCAGATCCTCGTCGGATTTCAGCAAGCCTTCGCGGCGTTGCTGCGCCTCGATTTCCCGGGCCTCGTCCAGCACGCGTGCGTTGGCGCGTACGAAATCAGCGCGGCTGTCGATGTCGCAGCGCGCAAGCGCTTCGCGCAAGAAAATCGCGTGCGCGAGCGCCGGGTCCTGCTTCGCGAAAGTCACCGCGCGACGCTCGACCAGGATCAATCCGTACAGCGATACCTGTTCGAACGCCTGCACCGCGCCACGCGCACGCGACCAGTGGGGATCGCTGCACGTGTGTTTCAGCAAATGCGCCGCCTGCCGTTCGATCCACGCGGGCTCGATGCGCGCGCATTGCATGCCCCACACCTTGCCGCCGAGGTCGAGTATCTGCGCGACGAACAACCATGCGGGTGGCTTCTTCGCCAGCGCGGAACCTGGAAATACCTTGAACTTGCGCTCGCGCGTGCCGCGATACAGGCCCTGCTCGTCCTTGCGCGCGACATTGGTGGGCAGGCCGGAGAGGAGGGCAAGGTGGAGGGGTTCAAAAACGGTGGAATCGAGAGTCGGGGATGGGGAATTGAAAGAACTGCGGTCACCGTTTTCACGCGATTTCACGCGACCGCCCCGCTTGCCTACCTGATGCGCCACGAGCCCCGTCTTGTCGATTCCCGATTCCCGATTCCCGATTCCCTGCCGATCAAGCAACAGCTGCCGATGCAACTCGCGCCACTCGCGCATCCGCATGAACGACAGGAAATGCTTCGCGCACCAGTCGCGCAGTTTCGATTGCGTCAATTCCTCGTGCGCGGCGCGGTAGGCGTTCCAAAGATTCAACACGCCGACGAAATCGGATTGCGGATCGGTGAATTCCGCATGTGCGGCGTCGGCCTGCTGCTGCTTGTCCGCCGGGCGCTCGCGCGGGTCCTGGATGCCGAGGAAGGCGACGATCGGCAATACCGTGCCGACTACGCCGAGCGTCTGCGCCTCGACCAGCATGCGCGCGAGCTGCGCGTCGATCGGAATGCGCGCGAGCTGCTTGCCCATCGGCGTCAGCCGGCGTGCATCGTCCACCGCGCCGATCTCTGCCAGCCGTCGCCAGCCATCGTTCACCGCGCGCGGGTCGGGCGGATCGATGAAAGGAAACGCTTCGACATCGCCGAGGCCGAGATCGAGCATCCGCAGGATCACGTCGGACAGCGCGCTGCGCAGGATTTCCGGGTCGCTGTACGGCGCGCGCGACAGGAAATCGGCTTCGTCGTAGAGCCGCACGCAAATGCCCGGACCGACGCGCCCGCAGCGGCCGGCGCGCTGGTTGGCCGCGGCCTGCGACACCGATTCGATGTGCAGGCGCTCGATCTGGCTGCGGCGCGAATAGCGTTTGACGCGCGCATCGCCGGAGTCGACCACCCAACGGATGCGCGGCACCGTCAACGAGGTTTCGGCGACGTTGGTGGTCAGCACGATGCGGCGCCGCGGACCCGGCTTGAACACGCGATCCTGTTCCTTCACCGACAGGCGCGCATACAGAGGCAATACTTCGGTGTGGCGATATTGCCGACGCGCCAGCGCGAGATGCGCGTCGCGAATCTCGCGTTCGCCTGGCAGAAACACCAGCACGTCGCCCTTCGGATCTTCGCGGGTGATGTCGTCGAGGGCCGCCACGATGCGATCGGTGAGCGATTCCTCGCGCACGCGCCCCCCATCAGGCCTTCGGCGAGAAGAGCCGGCGCCTTCCGCCGCTTCCCCCGCAAGCGGGGTAAGGAAATCATGGCCGAATGGGCGGTAACGAATTTCGACCGGATACGCGCGGCCTTCCACCGTCACCACGGGCGTGTCGCCGAAATGCTCGGCGAAGCGCGCCGTGTCGATGGTGGCGGAGGTGACGATCAGTTTGAGATCACGCCGCTTGCGCAGAAGTTGCTTCAGATAGCCCAGCAGGAAATCGATGTTGAGGCTGCGTTCGTGCGCTTCGTCGATGATCAGGGTGTCGTACGCCGACAACCAGCGGTCGTGCGCCATCTCGGCCAGCAGGATGCCGTCGGTCATGAACTTGACCAGGGTGTTTTCGCCGAGCTGTTTCGCGAAGCGCACCTCGTAACCGACCACGCCACCCGTCTCACTGCCGAGTTCGCTGGCAACGCGACGCGCCATCGCGCGCGCGGCGAGTCGCCGCGGCTGGGTGCAGCCGATCATGCCGGCGACACCGCGCCCGGCCGCGAGGCACAGCTTGGGCAATTGCGTGGTCTTGCCGGAACCGGTCTCGCCCGCGATTACCAGCACTGGGTGCTCGCGAATCAGGCGCGTGATTTCGTCCGCGCGTCGCGTGATCGGCAAGGCTTCGTCCAGCGTGATCGGCGGCACCAGCGCGGCCCGCGCTTCACGCTGCGCGACGGAGGTCGCAGTTTCCTGCGCCAGTTTGCGCAACACGTCGGGCGACGATGGCCGCTTTCGCTCCATCCCGCGCAGGCGCGCGCGCAGCCGACCGGCATCACGCGTCAGGGCGCGATCCAGCAGGCGTTCCAGTTCGCGCGGCGTCGGTACATAGTTGCCGCGCGGGTCGGGCTTCGATTCCATCGCGACATGTTATTCGACGCGGCCAGTCATCTCCTTCAACAAAGCGCGGAAACCGTCCGGGAAACCGTTTGCGCTGAATGTGGTGGCCGTCAGGCCGCGAATTCGAAGCGCCATCGTCCTTCGACTTCGACGCTCGCGGCCTGCGGGGTCGGTCCGGAAAGCCAACGCCCGGCACTTCCGGCACCTGAAACTCGGCCCTATTTGGTGCATCATTCGGGCTTTGCCCACCGGAATTACCCATGCCCCGCACCACGCTGATCCTCGCCGCCGCCGTCGCCTGCGCCTGCACGGCCTGCTCGCAGCAATCGCCCAATGCCTCCGCGCCCGCACCGGCCGGCACCGCAGCCAAGGCCACGACCGCCGCGTCGCCCGCACCGGCCAGCACCGCGCCCGACATCGGCATCAACCTGGCATACATCGACCGATCGGTGGAACCCGGCGACAACTTTTTCGATTACGCCAATGGCGCATGGCTGAAGACCGCCGAGATCCCGTCCGACCGTTCCAGTACGGGTGCGTTCTACGACATCTTCGAGATCACCGAAAAGCACACCGCGGACTTGATCAGGAATGCGGGCGCCGGCAACCCGGCCGCCGGCAGCAATGCGCGCAAGATCGCCGATTACTACGCCGCCTACATGGACACCGCCGCGATCGACAAGGCGGGCCTGACGCCGATCAGGCCGGAACTCGACGCGATCGATGCGATCAAGACCCGCGAAGACCTCGCACGCGTGCTCGGCAGCCGCCTTCGCGCCGATGTCGACCCCATCAATGCCACGAATTTCCACACCTCGAACCTGTTCGGTCTGTTCGTGACCAAGGGGCTGGAAGAAACCTCCATCCAGATTCCGTATTTGCTGCAGGGCGGCCTCGCGATGCCCAGCCGCGATTACTACCTCTCGAAAGACGCGCACATGGCCGAGGCGCGCGACAAGTACAAGACTTACGTCGCCGCGCTGCTGAAGCAAGCCGGCATCGCCAATGCGGACACCAAGGCCGCTGCCGTGATCGCGCTGGAAACGAAGATCGCCGAAACGCAGGAAAGCCTGGTCGACAGTGAGGACATTCACAAGGCGAATACAGTGTGGAGTATCGCCGAATTCTCGAAAAAGGCACCGGGCCTCGACTGGAACGCGTACTTCAAGGCGGCCGGCCTGGATGGCGTGAAACGGATCGACCTGTGGCAACCGTCCGCGATCACCGGCGAATCGAAACTGGTCGTCAGCCAGCCGGTCGACGCGTGGAAGGCCTTGCTGACGTTCCACACCTTGAACGCCGCGGCGTCGCTGCTGCCGAAGCCTTACGAGAAATTGAGCTTCGATTTCTTCGGCAAGACCCTGCAGGGCACGCCCGCGCAGCGCGAGCGCTGGAAGCGCGCGGTCAGCGCGACCAGCGCCGCCCTTGGCGATGCGGTCGGCGAGTTGTACGTCAAGGAATACTTCCCGGCCTCGTCGAAGGTCGCGGCCGAAGCGATGGTGACAAACCTGATCGCCGCATTCCGCACCGGCATCCAGAAACTCGCGTGGATGTCGCCCGAGACCAAACAGAAGGCCGAAGCGAAACTCGACACGCTGAAGGTGAGTGTCGGCTATCCCGATCACTGGCGCAACTATTCGTCGCTCGACATCGAGCCAGATGACGCGCTCGGCAACCACCTGCGCGCGGTGAAGTTCGAGTACGAACTCGCCAAGGCCAAGATCGGAAAAGCCATCGACGACAACGAATGGTGGATGACGCCGCAGACGGTGAACGCGGTCAACCTGCCGCTGCAGAATGCGCTGAACTTCCCGGCCGCGATCCTGCAGCCGCCGTTCTTCGACCCGAAGGCCGATACCGCCGCCAACTACGGCGCGATCGGTGCAGTCATCGGTCACGAGATCAGCCACAGCTTCGACAACACCGGCGCGGATTTCGATGCGCAGGGCCGGCTGAAGAACTGGTGGACGCCGGCGGACCTGAAACACTTCGAAGCCGCGACCGACGCGCTCGCAAAGCAGTACGACGCGTACGAAGCGTTGCCGGGCCTGCACGTGAATGGCAGGCAGACGCTCGGCGAGAACATCGCCGACGTGTCGGGCCTGACCGCCGCCTATCGCGCGTATCACCTGTCGCTGGAGGGCAAACCCGCACCGGAAATCGACGGGCTTTCCGGCGACCAGCGCTTCTTCATCGCGTTCGGGCAGGCATGGCGCAGCAAGACACGCGATGCCGCGTTGCGCCAGCAAGTGGTCACCAACGTGCACGCCCCCGGACAGTTCCGCGCCGAAACCGTGCGCAACCTCGACCCGTGGTACCAGACGTTCAACGTCCAACCCGATGCGAAGCTGTACCTGAAGCCGGACCAGCGGGTGAAGATCTGGTAGCGATGCACGGCATGCCGCCGCGCCAACACGCGCGCGGCGGCATTCGATGGCTTGTCAACGCGCTGGGAGAACGTGATGCAACCTCGTCACCAGATCGCTTTCGCATGCCGGTAATCCGGGCTTCCGTGGCCGGGAAACCGTACAGTTTCCTGCTCGACACCGGCGGCCAGTACTGCATGATTTCAGACGCCGAACTCGGCTTGTGGCGCAAGCAGTATCCAGACTGGTCGCACGTCGATGGGGTTTATGGGTCCCGCCAACATGCAGATCGGGCAATTCGAAACAAGGCTGACCATGCTGCGCGAACATCGATCGATCCGGCATGTTCAAGCTCGGCTCGCGCATGAGGCACCTCACGGCGACATCCTGCACATGAACGCCACTGCAATGGACACGCTCGTGTTCATCTTCGAGCCTGCTTTCATCCGTTAGGGTCCGGTACGCAGCGCGACATTTTCCCTGCGTCGTTCCGCGCGCTGTCTTGCGGTGCGACCGATCCGAGAGGAGAAGACTGCATGTCCAGCAAGGTCTATCGCACGCTGTGCCTTGCCGTCGGCCTGACGGCCACGGTCGCGTTCGCCGGCTGCACCAACTACGTCAAGCGCAGCGATTTCGACGCTGCCATCACCAAACTCCAGAGTACCGACCAGAGCCTGCAGCAGCAGATCAATTCGCTGCAACAGGACATGCAAAGCCACTTCGCGAAGTACGACACCCAGATCACGGCGATGCAGGGGCGCATCCGCGTCGACACCGTCGCGCATTTCGCGTTCAACGAGGCCACCTTGCAGGACAACGACAAGGCCATGCTGGATGAATTCGCGAAGGTGATGCGCACGCACCATTCCGATGCGCTGGTCACCGTGGAAGGCTTCGCCGACCCGGCAGGTTCCTTCGCCTACAACAGGCGACTCGGCAAGCAGCGCGCGAATGCCGTTCGCGATTACCTCGTCAACAACGACGGCATGGCCGCCAGCCAGGTGCGCGCCGTGAGCTACGGTGAAGCGCACGATCGCCAGGTGAAGCCTGGCGCCACGCGGGCCGAGGGCGAACCCAATCGCCGCGCATCGCTGGTGATCGATTTTGCCGGCACGGCAAGTTGAGCCAACGGTTCGAAGACTGCGCGACGCGCCCGGATTTTCCGGGCGCGTTTTTGTGTGCGCACCGTCAATCAATCCCGCAACCCATCAACCTTTGCCAACAATCATGAAGATCGAACGACTGGATCATTGGGTGCTGACCGTGCGCGACGTGGACGCGACGGTGGCGTTCTACGAACGGGTACTCGGGATGCAACCGGTCACCTTCGGCAGCGGGCGCCGCGCGCTGGCTTTCGGCGGACAAAAGATCAACCTGCATCCGGCGACGGCGCCGCTCCGTCCGCATGCCGCGCAGCCCACGCCTGGCTCGGGCGACCTGTGCCTGATTACCCGCACGCCGATCAAAGAAGTGATCGCCGGGCTCGAAAATGCCGGCGTCGCCATCGAGGAGGGACCCGTGCCGCGAACCGGCGCGCTTGGGCCCATCACCTCGGTGTATTTCCGTGATCCAGACGGAAACCTTATCGAGGTTTCGCGCTACGACGCGGAAGCGCAGCATGCCGGAACACGCCCTTGACGGCGCGCAGCCGGCCGCTTGGCGGATACCACCGCGCGTGCCAGCCTCACTCGTTTCCCGCACCGATGGAGTGAGTCCCTGATTGCCCGCCTATCCGTTTGTGCCTTGTTGATTGGCGCCGGGCGGAAAGCTGCTCGCGGAAATACATCAAGTGAACTTCGCGACCCGGTTCGGCAACGATGCTCAGGCGATGCCAAGGCCGGTAATTTCCCCGATTGCATCGCCATCGAAACCCGCGAGCCGAGCGAACGTGCGGCCGCGTTCGGCGTAGTCGCGGAACTGGTCGAAGCTGGGCGCACCGGGCGACAGCAGCACCACGCCACCCGGTTGTGTGGCAACCTTGGCGCGAGCGACCGCATCGACAAGGTCGCTGGCCTGCTCGACGGTGCACTCGACATGGGCATTCCGCAAGGTGTCCGCGATGCGCGTGCCGGCTGCGCCCTGCACCACCACCGCGTGCACGGGCCGCACGCGCAGTGTTTGCGCGAAACCGGTCCAGTCGAGACCGCGATCGTGTCCGCCCAATATCAAGGTCACCGGCCGGCCACGCAGGCTTTCCAGCGCCGCCAGCGCGGCATCGGGCGTGGTGCTGATGGAGTCGTCGATCCATTCCACGCCGTCGCGTACGCCAAGTGACGTCAGCCGATGCGGCAACGGCTTGAACGCGGCCAGCGAGTGTGACGCGGCGCAGGCGTCCAGCCCGAGCAAATCGATCGCGGCCAATGCCGCGCAGGCGTTGTGCGCATTGTGCGCGCCGTGCAGCGGCAGTTCGCTCACCTTGAAAATCTCGTCGTCACCGTGACGAATGAAACCGTTCGCAACGTGCCAGCCGCGCGGATCGTCGAACGTTCGGCGCTGCACGTGGCCGGCGGTGCGCTGCATCAGCAGCGGTGACTCGGCATCCACCAGCAGCGTGCGCGAAACGCCAGCGAGTTTAAGTTTGTCCACGACATAGCGCTCGCGCGTGCCGTGCCAGTCGAGGTGTTCCTCGCCGAGGCTCACGATGACGCCCAGGTCGACCGGCCCGGACTCGCCGGTCTGGAAGCTGGAAAGTTCGATCGCCCACAAATCCGCGCGCTGGCCGTCCAGCTCCAGCAGCGGCAACCCGATATTGCCGGCCAAGGCGGTGCGCACGCCCAGCGTCCGCGCGCAATGCGCGATCAAGGCCGTGGTGGTGCTCTTGCCCTTGGTGCCGGTGACGGCAACGACGCGGCTTTGCGGATTCGCGCCGAACCACAGCGCGGTGCCCGACGTGAAGCGTGCGCCGCGCGCTTGTGCCGCGATGATTTCGGACTTGTAGGCGCTGATGCCGGGCGACTTGATTACGACGTCATGCAAGGACAGCACGGCAGCATCCGGCGGCACGTCAACCACGCGCAGATTTTCGTCGTCCCGCTTGCGCGCGACTTCGGCCTCGTCGGGCTTGCAATACAGCGTCAGCGCCTGTTGCGGAAAGCGGCGGCGGATCGCCGCGAGCACGCTGCGTCCTTCGCGACCGTAGCCCCAGATCGCGACATCGGCATTGGTGAGGTCTTCGAAGCGCATGGGAGGACGCATTATCGCGCCGTCACGGCTGCGGCATCAGCCGGCAATCCAGCCCAGCGCGGTCTCGAACCGCGCGGGCACGCCGTGCTCGCCGGAAGCACGGAGCCAGGGCTCCAGTGCAAGTTGCGACACCTCGAGTTGCGGCGCGATTTCCCGGCGGAACCGCGCCACCAGCGCATCCTCCGACCACTCGGGGCGCGCCGCCAGCGCCGCGAAGGCGGCACGTGCTTCGGACGCCTCGCCCACGCATTCGAACGGCTTGTGGTTGCGGTATTCGATCAGCGCGTCGAACCCCGGGGCCTGCAATTCGTCATCCAGGAGATTGCCGCCGAAGATCTGCAACAGGCGCGGCTTGGGCAGGAACGGCGCCAGCGCCAGGAACACGAAGTGGCACTTCGGGCACTGCCCGCACCAGCGGTCCGCCGGCTTCGGACCCGTGATCCGGAAATTGCGGTTGCAACTCGAAAACGCATCGAAATAGGGGGCGCCGGATTTCGCGAATGCGCGCGTGACCGCGAGTTCGGAAAAAGGCCGCAGCAACGAAAAGTAATCCAGATCACCGGCGACATGGGTGTGCAACCACATCGCGAACGCCTGCTCGAATGCCCACCCTTTGCTCCATTGGTGGTTGACCTGCCCGCCCGCATACTCCAGCGTCGCGGCCGAGGCGGAACGCTCGTTGGCGAACGCGATGCTGTCCAACCCGTGCAGGACCGCCGCGCACGCGAGGATCGCCGAGTTGATCGCGGTGACCGGGATGTGGCCGTTCCACGCGCCCATCCGGTTGTAATCGAACAGCACGGGCGACAGTTCGCGGCCGATGTGGAGCATCGGCAACCCGGTACGTGCGGCGACCGCCGCGATCAAAGGCGACGCGCCTACCCACACGGCGGTGGCGTCGGCACCGATCGCCTTGAGCGCCTCCACCACCACCAGCGAATCCTTGCCGCCGCCGATCGGCACCAGCACGCGCGATGCACTTTTTCTCTCCATCACGCGCAAAGTGGAAGCACGGAGCGCCTGCGCACCTAAACGCGGAAACGCGATCTTCCCGCGCAAGTCCACCCCGTTGCGATACGCGAACTCGCCGAGCCCGTGCAGATACAAGGCGTCGAGCAGATCGGCGGTCGCGCCGTCCAGCGCGCCCGTTTCGACCTCGATGCGCGGCGGAAGCCCGGCCTTGTAATAGCTGACGCCGGCGATCAGATGCAGCATCCGAAGCGCGGCATGGAATGCGGCCTTGCGCGCCGCGTCGAGTTCGGGCGGCTCGGAAAAACGGATGCGCTCGATCAGTTCGGGACCATCATCGAACGCGTACACGAGTTCGGCCACGCCGCCGGCGTAGCCGCAACGCACGAAGCGAAAAGCCTGCGCCGATCGAGGATCTGCAAGTGGAGTCATTCGAGGATCGCCGGTTCGGCAAGCGCGCGCAGGTTGTAGCGCGATGACATCGATTCGCCGTAGGCGCCGGTTTGCGCAATCAACAACACGTCGCCTTCCTCGCTGCGTGGCAGGTGACGGTCGACGCCCAGCACGTCGCCGGATTCGCAGATCGGACCCACCACTTGATAGACGATATCGGCCGGCGCACCCAGGCGCGAAAGGTTCACGATCTCGTGCCACGCATCATACAGGGCGGGCCGGATCAGCACGTGCATGCCGGCGTCGCAACCGAGATAGTCGATCGTGCCCTTGCGCTTGGTCTGGGTGACGTGCGCCAGCAGCACGCCCGCGTCCGCGACCAGCCAGCGGCCCGGTTCGAGCCACAACTCGTACTGCGGATACGTACGTTTCACCTCGGCCAACGCCGCATCGACCGCTGCGATATCCAGTTCCGCCTCGCCTGGATGCGAAGGCACCCCGAGGCCACCGCCGAGGTTCAGCGTGCGGACGCTGCCGACACGTTCGGCGATGCTGGCGAGTTGTCCACACACGGTCGGCCAGTGCGAGGCGTCCATGATTCCGGATCCGAGATGCGCATGCAGACCCGTGATGCGGACGTCGTGCCGGCGCGCGAGTTCCATGAAGGCGTCGAGGTGTTCCAACGGCAGCCCGAACTTGCTGTCGGCGCCGCCCGTACGCACCTTGTCGTGATGGCCGAGCCCGCGGCCCAGATCCACCCGCAGCATGATTTCGCGCCCGGCGAACAGATCAGGCCAGTGCTGCAACGGGTGCAGCGCGTCCAGCGTCACCGGCACGCCGCGCTGCAACGCGCGTTCGTAGTCGACATGGGGCGCGAAATTGGGCGTGAACAGGCGCGGTGATGCGTTCGCTTCGGCGATCGCGTCCACCGCATCCAGTTCGCCGGGCGACACGCATTCGAAACCCAGCCCCTCTTGCGCCAGCGCGCGAAGGATCGCGGGATGCGCGTTGGCCTTGACCGCGTAATACACGCGGTCGACCGACTGCAGCGCGCGCAATGCACGCGCGCGTTCGCGAATCGTCGGCAGGTTATAAACATACCGCGGAGTCGTCCGCGCAAGGTCCAGCAACCCGCCGCGCGCCGCGCGCCACCACGGCGCACGCACGTACGTTCCACTTTTGCCGTACAGCGATTGCCAACTCGGTCCGAACAACGTCGTGTCGTCGGTACGCAGTGCGCCCGCGCGGATCAGCAATTCGTGCAGGCGCGGCAACAAGCCATCCAGCGTGCCCTCGTCCACCACGAACGTCAGGTTGAGATTGTTGGACGATTGCGAAATCAGGTGCACGCGCATCCGGCCGAACTCGGCCAGCACACCGGACAGGCGATGCAGCATTGAACGCATGCCGCGCCCGACCAGCGTCACCGCCGCGCAAGGCGCAATCACCTTGACGCGGCAGACTTTGGCGAGATCGGCCGCCAGCGCCGCCACCACGTCGGAATCCAGCAGGTTTTCGGTGGGGTCCAGGGACACGGTGACGTTGGTCTCGGCCGAGCCGATCAGGTCCACGGACAGCCCATGCTTCTTGAAAAGCGCGAACACGTCGGCGAGGAAGCCGACCTGTTGCCACATGCCCGAGGTCTCCATCGACACCAGCGTGATGCCGCGACGCGAACTGATGGCCTTGATGCTGGGCGCGATTTCGGCGGGCTGCGGCGCCACCACCGTGCCGTCGAGGTCCGGGTGTTGGGTGTCTTTGATCCACAGCGGCACGCGCGCGCGCCGGCACGGCGACAGGCAGCGTGCGTGCAGCACCTTGGCGCCGGTCGTCGCGATCTCCTGCGCTTCGTCATAGTCGAGGTGCTGCAACAGGCGCGCGCCCGGCACCTGGCGCGGATCGGCGGTGAACATGCCGGCGACGTCGGTCCAGATTTCCACCCGCGCCGCGCGCAGCAACGCGCCCATGTACGCGGCCGAAGTGTCCGAACCCCCGCGGCCCAGCAACACGGTTTCGCCCTCGGCGTTGCGCGCGATGAAACCTTGCGAAATGAAGACCTCGCCGCGCGCCGCCATTTGCGCCGCGAACGCGACATCGGGCTCGGCCTGCACCTGCGCCGACAACACCCGCGCACGTTCGTTGAGGAACGGCAGTTCGCGCGCAAGCAACACATCGCGCGCATCCAGCCATTCGGTGGGCAACCCGTTTGCGGTCATGAACGCGGCGCCGATGGCGCTGGACAGCAATTCGCCGTGGGCCTGGACCGCTGCGTGCCACCAGTGGCCCCTCTCTCCTCGGGAGAGGCGGCGCGAAGCGCCGGGCGCAGCGCGCCGGGGTGAGGGTTCGGAATTCGCCAATTCTGCTTGAACGTCCAAATCCTCACCCGCCCTTGCTCGCGCCATCCAAGGCGCTCGCCCTTCGGTCCGGCTAATGCTGTTCACGGCCGATCCCGTCGGCCGTAGTCGGGCACCCTCTCCCGGGGGGAGAGGGAAAACCAAAGCCCGCAAGGAAGCCAGCCAGTGCTCCACCCGCGCGACGTCGGCAAGCTGCATCTGCACGGCCAGCTCGCGATGGCGAGCGACCACGCTCGCACATGCAGCCTCGCGTCCCGACGGCGCACACCTGCACAGCGCCTTCAACGCATCGGTGATACCCGAAAGCGCGGACACCACCACCAGCACGCGCATGCCTGCGGCACGACGCGCCGCCGCGAGATCCAGGATCGTGCGCCAGCGTTCGGCGGTCGCGACGCTGGTGCCGCCGAACTTCAGCACGACCCAGGGCGCGTCGGTAGCAAGCGGCGTGGCGGCGGTCGCGGGCATGGATCGGCGGAGATGAAAGCGCGGCAGCGCGGATACGGGCCCGCAAGTGTTGCGGGCAGCCGTCGAAAACGCAATCGCGCGTGGCAAGCTGATGACCCCATCATCAAGCGTCCGCTCACGTAACGGTCGATCGGTGGCACACCCCGGCAACATGCGGGCTGAACGCGCCACGCACGACGTGCGCCCCCGCGCGTGAGCGAAGCGGGGCTACCCAATACAATCGCCGCATGATGCCCCAAGTCTCGCAGACCCCACCCGCCGAAATCGTGCCACAGCCGGTCCGTGAAGGCACCGACGTCACGATCAACGGCAAGTATTTCCGCCACACGGGCGATCCCGACCTGCCGCTGCTCTGGTACCTGCGCGACGTGTTGCGCCTGACCGGCTGCAAGTACGGCTGCGACGATGCCAGTTGCGGCGCATGCAGCGTGCTGGTCGATGGGAAGTTGAAACGCGCCTGCACGCTGTCGATGCAGGGTCTCGCCGGCAAAGCCATCACCACCGTCGAAGGCCTGGCCAAACCGGATGGTTCCCTGCATCCCGTGCAGCAGGCGTGGATCGACGAGGACGCGATCCTGTGCGGCTACTGCCAGTCCGGCCAGATCATGGCGGCGGTGGCGCTGCTTGCTCGAAAACCGAAACCGAGCGACGCCGACATCGACGCCATCGGCAACCTGTGCCGGTGCGGCAGCCATCCGCGCATCCGCCGCGCGATCCACCGTGCCGCGGATACCCTGCGGGGCAAGGCGAAGTGAATCGCCCGCACGATGCCAGTCGCCGACGCTTCCTGAAAGTGTTCGGCACCGCCACCGGCGCGCTCGTGGTCGGCCTGCCCGCCTTCGCGTGGACGCCGGACCAACTACTGGGCCAGAACCTGTTCCGGCTCAGCCCTTACGTTCGGATCGAACCCGACGGCACCACCGTGATCGGCGCACGCGATCCCGAAATCGGCCAAGGCATCCGCACTGCCGAAACGCGCATCCTTGCCGAAGAACTGGACGCCGACTGGCCGCGCGTGGTCGTCGAGCCGCTGGAGCTGGGTGCCACCAGCGCCGGCGGCGAACCGCACTGGACCTACGGGCACCAGATGGCATCGGGCAGCACCAGCGTGCCGGCCGCGTGGAACGACCTGCGCAACGTCGGCGCGGCGGCGCGCGAACTGCTGCTGCGCGCAGCGGCCGCGCAATGGAAAACCGACGTCGCCAACCTGCGCACTTCACGTGGCGTGGTGATCGCGGCGGATGGCCGGAAACTCGGCTACGGCGAACTCGCCGAAGCCGCGTCGAAACTCAAGCCCGCGAACGCGCCGCCCAGACCGAAGACACCGGCGCAATACGTGTTGATCGGACAGGATGCGGGCGACGTCGACGCGCGCGATATCGTCACCGGGCGCCAGCATTACGCGATCGACGACTGGTTCGGCGATGCACTGGTCGCGGTGATCGCCCATTGCCCCTTCCCCGGCGGCAAACTCGCACATCTCGACGACACTGAATCGCTGAAGCTGAAGGGCGTCGAGAAGATCATGACGATTCCCACGCCCGATCCCGCGCACGCGCTCGGCACCCAGCAACTGGTCGCCGGCATCGCGGTGCTGGCCTCCGACACATGGACTGCAATGCAGGCGCTTGCGAAAGTGGATGTGCGCTGGCGACCGGGCGCGCAGACGGCCCAGGGAGACGAGGCGCTCACCGAAGCGGCTGCCGCCGCATTCGCGGCCGATCCCGCCAAGGCAGTGCGCACCGATGGCGATTTCACGGAAGCCGCCAAACGCGTGCCGCACAAATTCAAGACCGAGTACCGCTGCGCCACCATCGCGCACGCCGACCTCGAACCACCCAACGCGCTGGTGCGCGTGGACAACCAGCAGGCGTTGATCGTCGCGCCGGTGCAGAATCCGCGCGCGACTTTCGATACGGTGCGACGACTCACCGGGCTGGCCCCGGACAAGATCACCATCCAGTTGCCGCGCGCCGGCGGCGGCTTCGGACGCTTCCTCGAAACCGATTACGTGGCCGAAGCGGTGATGCTGGCCAAGGCCGCCGGCAAGCCAATCAAGTTGATGTGGACGCGCGCGGAAGCATTCGCGCACGATACCTATCGTCCCTTCTCCGTGCACAGGCTGGAGGCCTGCGCCGATCGCAAGCGCGCTCTGACCGGCTGGACGCATCGCATCGCCAGCACGTCGCGCCTCGCCGGCCGCGAACCGCGTGCGCGCTGGTGGCTGTCGGAAATGCACCCGGACGACCTGCCAGCCGGCTTGGTTGGCAACCTGCAATACGCCTGGTACGCGCTGGATTCGGCGCTGCCGCGCGGCAGCTATCGCGCCAGTTCCCACGCGGTCAACGCATTCGCTACCGAGTGTTTCCTCGACGAGATTGCGCACCAGCTCAAGCTGGATGCGCTCAAGTTCAGACTCGCGCTGCTGGGCGAACCGCGCAAATTGCCGTATCGCGGACACGGCGGTCCCGTGCTTGATACCGGGCGGCTTGCATGGGTACTGCAGCTTGCCGCCGACGCGATCGGCTGGAACAAGCCGCACCTGCAAGGCCACGGCTTCGGGCTGGCCTGCCACTTCACCTTCGGCGGCTACGTTGCCCACGCAGTGGAGGTGTCGATGGAAGGCACGCGCCTGGTGATCCACAACGTGGTGTGCGCGGCGGATCTGGGCCGCGTCGTGAATCCGCTCGGGGCGCGCGCGGCATTGGTCGGCGCGACGCTGGACGGATTCTCCACGGCGCTGCGCGAACGCATCACGCTCAAGGAGGGCCGAGTCGTGCAGCAAGGCTTCAAGGATTACCCGCTCGCGACGATGGCGCAGATCCCGCACGACGTGCAGGTGATCCTGGTGCCGTCGCAGGAAAATCCGACCGGAGCGTTCGACATGGGATTTCCCTCCGCCGCGCCCGCACTGGCGAACGCGATCTTCGCGGGCACCACCGTGCGCGTGCGGCAATTGCCGTTATGGTCGGAATTGATGCGGTTGCTGTGATCGCGACCGTCAGGTCGTAAAGCCCCGAAGCACCTTGAACGTGCCGGCCGCGTCCACCTCGCCGATCGCGAGCAGGCGGTCGCCCCGCGCATGCGCCCGATAACGGCCCGGCGCGGCGGTGACGTGGAGCGCGCGGCCATGCGCGACATCGTCGGCGCCGCGTTCGTCGAGCGGCAACACGGCCCAATCGGCAAGACCGGTTTCGATGGGCAGAAGCGCATCGCGCAGGCACGCGGCGTCGCGTTCGCGCATTTGCGCGAGTTCATCCAACGTGAACATGCGCGGTTCCCGAAACGGTTCCACCCACAACCGCCGCAATGCTGTCAGGTGCGCGCCGCAACCCAGCGCTTCGCCGAGATCGCGTGCGAGGCTGCGCACGTAAGTGCCGGAGCCGCATTCGACGTACATCCGCAACGTATCGCCGGCGCGTTCCATCAAGTCGAAACGGAGCACCTCGACCTCGCGCGGCGGCGCTTCCACCGCTTCGCCGCGACGTGCACGCTTGTAAAGCGGTACGCCGCCCTGCTTCAGCGCCGAATACACCGGCGGAATCTGAATGATGCGACCCGTCAATTTCGCGAGTTCGGTGCGGATCGCATCGTCATCCAGCGCGGGCACGGCGCGCTCGACCAATACCGAACCTTCGCTGTCGCAGGTATCGGTGGTGACGCCAAGCCGGCATTCCGCGGCATAAGCCTTGCGCGCGCCGAGCAGGTGGCCCGCGATCTTGGTCGCCTCGCCGAAACAGATCGGCAGCAATCCGGTCGCAAGCGGGTCGAGGCTGCCGGTGTGACCGGCCTTGTTGGCGCCGAACAGGCGCTTGGCCTGCTGCAGCGCACGGTTGCTGGAGATGCCTTGCGGCTTGTCGAGGAGGAGGATGCCGTTCAAGGGCCGGGAGCCGGGAATCGGGAGACGGGAATCGGAAAGAGCCACGGGCATTCCGGTGAATCGGTCTTACGATTCACCATCGTCCAATCCCGATTCCCGCAAAAGCCGTTCGATCCGCTCGCCCTTGTCCACCGATTCGTCGTACTTGAAGCGCAGTTCCGGCACGCGGCGCATGCGCATCGTGCGGGCGAGCTGGTGACGGAATTCCCTGGCGAGCGATTTCAGCGCCTTCACGACTTCGGCGGAAAGCTCCGGCTGCAGCGCAGTAACCCACACCGTCGCGACATCGAGTTCGCGGCTGGTTTCGACGTCCACCACGCTGGCCTGCGGCAACGCGTGATCGCGCACCGCCGCATGCACCAGCGCGCCGACCTCGCGGCGGAGCTCGGCATTGACGCGATCGGTGCGGTGGTAGGAGCGTTGAGGCATGAGAGCTGCAGGATGCGATGTAGGAGCCGGCCTGCCGGCGATCGGGTCGCGCGCAGGCGCGCTCCTACAGCGTCCTCGCCACCTCGATGCGTTCGAAGCATTCGATGCGGTCGCCGGGCTTGACGTCGTTGTACTGCTTGACGCCGATGCCGCATTCGCTGCCGCTCTTCACTTCTTCCACGTTTTCCTTGTAGTGGCGCAGCGATTCCAGTTCGCCTTCGAAGACCACCACGTCGTTGCGCAGCACGCGGATCGGCTTGTTGCGCTTGACCGAGCCTTCAACCACCTGGCAACCCGCGATCGCACCGAACTTGGACGAACGGAACACGTCCTTGACCTCGGCGACGCCGATGATTTCCTCGCGCACTTCCATCCCCATCAAACCGGAAGCCGCCTGCTTCACCTGGTCGATCACGTCGTAGATGATCGAGAAGTAACGAAGATCCACGCCGCCCGATTCGATCACCCGGCGCGCCGACGCATCCGCGCGCACGTTGAAGCCGATCAGCAGGGCCTTGGAGGCCGCCGCCAACGTGGCATCGGATTCGGTGATGCCACCGACGCCGGACGCGATCACGTTGACCTTCACGAGATCATTGCTGATCGCGGTGAGCGACTCGCGCAACGCCTCGGCCGAGCCCTGCACGTCGGCCTTGATCAGGATGTTGAGGCTCTGCTGGCCTTCGCCCTTGCCCATCATCGCCATCACGTCTTCGAGCGTGTTGGTGCGCGTGACCAGGCGCTTCTCGCGGCGTTTTGCTTCGCGTTCGGACACCACGTTGCGCGCCAGTTTTTCATCGGCCGCGACCACGAACTCGTCGCCCGCTTCCGGCACGCCGGACAGACCCAGCATCTGCACCGGAATCGACGGACCCGCGCTTTCGACCTGCTTGCCCGTTTCGTCGAACAGCGCGCGCACGCGGCCGTATTCGACGCCGCACACCACGTAGTCGCCGCGCTTCAACAAGCCTTGCTGCACCAATACCGTGGCGACCGGGCCGCGGCCCTTGTCGAGGCTGGATTCAATCACCACGCCCGAGGCGCGGCCATCCGGCACCGCCTGCAATTCCATCACCTCGGCCTGCAGGCCGATCGCTTCCAGCAGCGCTTCGACGCCGTCGCCGGTCCTGGCCGACACCGGCACGAACTGTGTGTCGCCGCCCCAGTCTTCCGGGATGACTTCGTGCTGGGCCAGGCCCTGGCGCACGTTGTCGGGATTGGCTTCCGGTTTGTCCATCTTGTTGACCGCGACGATCAGCGGCACCTTGGCCGCGCGCGCGTGCTGGATGGCTTCCACGGTCTGCGGCATTACGCCGTCGTCGGCCGCGACCACCAGCACCACGATGTCGGTGGACTGCGCGCCGCGCGCGCGCATCGAGGTGAACGCCGCGTGGCCGGGCGTGTCGAGGAAGGTGACTACGCCTTTCGGCGTTTCGACGTGGTATGCGCCGATGTGTTGGGTGATGCCGCCGGCTTCGCCCGCGGCGACTTTCGTGCGGCGGATGTAGTCCAGCAGCGAGGTCTTGCCGTGATCGACGTGGCCCATGATGGTGACCACCGGCGGACGCGGCGCCTTGTCGCCCTCGGCCGTTTCGGTGACCACGTGCGCGGCCAGCACGGTTTCGGCCGTTTTCTCTTCCGCGTCGACGGGCTTGTGGCCGAGCTCTTCCACCACCAGCGCGGCGGTGTCGTGGTCGATGGTCTGGTTGATGGTCACCATGGTGCCCATCTTGAACAGCGCCTTGACCACTTCCGAACCCTTCACGGCCATCTTCTGCGCAAGGTCCGACACGACGACGGTTTCGCCGATCGGAATCTCGCGCATCTGCGGCGCGACCGGCTTGGAGAAGCCGTGCTGGCCCGTGATCTGGGACAGGTCCACCCTGGGCCGCGCGCGCTTGCGGGTGGAGCGGCGTGCGCGTTCGGCGTCGGTAAGGTGCAACTCGCCGCCCGAGTAGCGCGCGGCGCCCTCGTCTTCGTCGTCGCGCATGCGGTGCGAGCCGCGTGAACGCTTGGCCTTGTGCGCCGCGGCGTCTTTGCTGTCGCGCGCCGGCTTCGGCGTTTCGTGGCGGCGCGCGGGTGCCGTGGTAGTCGTTTCGTTCTTCCCCGCCGTGTCCTCGACCGCGCGGGCGGCGGCCGCTTCGGCCTCGGCGCGCGCATGCTCTTCCGCGACGCGCTTGCGTTCGGCCTCGGCCGCCTCGAGCTTCTGCTGCTCTTCCCTGCGGCGGCGATCCTGCTCGGCCAGCTCGGCCAGCTCGCGCTCGTGCTGTTCCTGCGATTCCTTCAGCTTGCGCAGCGCTTCTTCGCGCTCGCTGTCCACGACTCCGTCGGTCGGCACCGCGCCACGCTTGACGTAGGTGCGCCGGGCGCGCACTTCCACGTTGACGGTCTTGGCGCTGGCGCCGCGCCCACCCGCCACGGTGATCTCGCTGACCTTGCGGCGTTTCAGCGTGATCTGGCGCGGCGTGACGGCAGCCTCGGCCGACTGCTTGCCATGGTTGCTGCGCAGGAAATCAAGCAGCTTGGTTTTTTCGCGATTGCTGATGACCTGGTCCGGACCTTGGAACTGCATGCCGGCTTCGGCAAGCTGCGCCAGCAGCTTGTCCTCGGGCGTGCCCACCATGCTCGCGAGTTGCTTGATCGTGATATCTGACATCGTGTCCAACCTCTTGTGTCTTCGGCGCCCCACGCACGTTCACCGTGCGATCGAGACGCGCCTCGACGGTGCCGAAACCCCCGGGATCAGGGGTTTCCCGCTTCTTGTTCCATCCTTGCCAGCATCGGCGCCCGCGCGGCCATGATCAGCGCGCCGGCGCGTTCCTCGTCCATGCCTTCGATGTCGATCAGGTCGTCCACGGCCTGGTCGGCCAGGTCGTCCGGCGTCAGGATTGCGCGCTCGGCCAGCGCGTAAGCGGTTTCCTCGTCCATGCCTTCCAGCGCCAGCAATTCCTCGCTGGGCTGGTGTTCATCCAGATCCTCTTCCACCGCCAGCGCCTCGGTCAGCAATGCATCCTTGGCGCGCGAACGCAGTTCCTCGACGATGTCCTCGTCGAAACCCTCCACCGCCAGCAACTCGCCGGACGGCACGTAGGCGATTTCCTCGACCGTCGAGAAACCTTCCTGCACCAGGATGTTGGCGATTTCCTGGTCCACCTCGAGCTTGGCCATGAACAACTGGCGCGCGGCTTCCTGCTCAGCCTCGCTCTTGGCGGCGACCTGGTCCTGGGTCATCACCTTCAAGTCCCAGCCGGTCAGCTTGCTGGCAAGGCGCACGTTCTGGCCGCCACGGCCAATCGCCTGCGACAGCTTGTCTTCGGCAACCGCGATGTCCATCGAATGCTTGTCTTCATCGACGATGATGGACTGCACTTCCGCAGGCGCCATCGCGTTGATCACGAATTGTGCGGGCGCGTCGTTCCACAACACGATGTCGATGCGCTCGCCGTTCAGTTCATTGGACACTGCCTGCACGCGCGAACCGCGCATGCCGATGCAGGCGCCGATCGGATCGGTACGCTTGTCGTGCGCCTCGACGGCGATCTTGGCGCGGTCGCCGGCGTCACGCGCGCAGGCGCGAATCTCGACGATGCCCTGGCCGACTTCCGGCACTTCCAGCTTGAACAGCTCCATCATGAATTCCGGCGCGGTGCGCGACACGAACAACTGCGGGCCGCGCGGCTCGGAACGCACCTCGAACAGATAGCCGCGCACGCGGTCGCCCACGCGCACCGCTTCGCGCGGAATCGCCTTGTCGCGCGGGATGAAGGCCTCGGCGTTGCCGCCGAGGTCGAGGTAGATGTTGCCGCGCTCGACGCGCTTGGCGACGCCGTTGATCAATTCGCCCACGCGATCCTTGTAGGCATCGACCACCTGCGCGCGCTCGGCCTCGCGGATGCGCTGCACGATCACCTGCTTGGCGGCCTGCGCGGTGATGCGCCCGAATTCCGGGTTTTCGATCTGCTGTTCAATGTATTCGCCGACCTCGGCACCCGGGCGCTCGTCGACGGCGTCCATCAGGCGCAACTGCCAGTCGGGTGATTCCATCTCGCCGTCGTCGGCGATCACTTCCCAGCGGCGGAAGGTCTCGTAGTCTCCGGATTCCTGATCGATGGCGACGCGGATCTCGGGTTCCTCTTCCGGATAGCGCTTCTTCGCGGCGGTCGCCAGCGCGGCTTCCAGCGCACCGAAAATCACGTCGCGCGGCACCGCCTTCTCGGCGGCCACGGTGTCCACGATCATCAACAAGTCGCGATTCATCTCATTTGCTCCGTCGAAGCCACGCTCAGCGCGCTTCGGTGTTCCTCGATCTCGTCATCCGGCGAAAGCCGGGACCCAGTGATTTCCAATCCATCAATGCTTGCGTTTGGGCTTCCCACCCTTGCTGCCATCCGCGCCCTTGCCCGGTTTGGCCTTGGGCGTGTAACCCAGCGCATCCCAATCCGGCACCAGATGCGCGCTTTCGATCTCGTCCTCGGTGACCTCGATGCGCGTGCCATCCACGTCCATGCCGATGCGCTTGCCCTCTACTGCGGCGATCCTGCCGCGCATCCGCCGGCGGCCCTCGCGCGGCAGCTTCAACGTCACCTTGGCTTCTTCACCAACGAAACGCGCGAACTGCGCGGCATTGAACAACGGCCGCTCGATGCCCGGCGAGGAAACTTCCAGCACGTAATGGCCGGGGATCGGATCCTCCACGTCCAGCAGCGCGGAAATTTCGCGGCTGGCTGCCTCGCAATCGTCCACGCTCACCGCATTCGCGGCGTCACCGTCGTGCTGCAGTGAATCGATGTACACGCGCAGCAAGCCACCGCCATGGCCGGCATTCCATTCCACGCCAAGGCATTCCAGGCCCAGTTCCGCCAGGGCCGGCGCCACGCGCACCGCGATTGCTTCGGTCTCCATGTCGGCTCGCAACTCCGGAAATAAAAAATGGGCACGAGGCCCATTCCTTAAGTTCGCCGGTTTTGGTCCTGAACCCGGCGTCCCGCATCCGTGCGGTGTGCCACCTGCGCATCGTCCGTGACTGCAACACGAAAGGATCCGTCCTTTCGACAAAGCCTGGCAGCGGGGACGGCAATGCCAATGCCTTCCAACCACTCCACGCGAGCCGCGCAGTATAGACCGTTTACCTCAAGCGTTCAAGGACTTGGATTGCCGACGGGACTGGCCGCCCGGCCATGTTTTCGACCGGGTGTCCGCGGCTTCATTCGGGCGCAATGGGCCATGGTCCTCGATGGCATCGATATCCAATGCCGCGTGGGGAAGCGGCAGCGCCTCCACGCTTCCGGGGTGGCGGCGGATCACCGCGCGCGCACCGGCGATCCCCGGCCAGCGCGGCGGCAGCGCACCATCGGCACGCCGTCGATACCCAGCGTCTGTTTCGGCGCGCCATAGCGACTCGCCTCGCCCGCGGCCAGCACGGTCGCGGCGATGCTCGGGGCGTTCACGCCGTCACCGCTTCGCGCGCGCTGGTGCGAGGCTCGCCATGCCGCGCAGGCTCGCACAACGGCTGGATCGTTCTACCGTGATTCATCTTGACCGCCGCCGATTCGATGCGCATTCATCGGCCACGGCTCAAGATGCCAAATGACAGGTACGTCGGCACAGGGGGCCCGCGCACCCTTCGTCGAACCCAGACAAGGAGTCACACCATGAAAACCCGTATCGCAGTCGCGATCGCATCCCTGTTCGCCGTTTCGCTGGGCACCGCTTACGCGCAGACACCGCAACAGGCAACGCCCCAAACCCCACCCCAGCAGACCATGCCGCAGCAGCAGCCCGCGTCGCCCATGACGTCGGCCAACATGACCAGCAACGGTCAGATGAACGGCAACGCGTCAGACACCCAGATCGAGCAGAAGGTGAAGCGCGAGTTGACGTCGCACGGTGTCACCGCCACCGGCGTCACGGTGTCGTTCAATGACGGCACCGCCACGCTCAGCGGAACCGTTTACAACCAACGCGACATCGCCAAGGCCAAGAGCGCCGCGATGCGCGTGCGCGGCGTGAAACACGTCGATACCTCCAACCTACACGCGCGCAAGAGCGCCAGCAAACATGGCCAGGGCTGAGTCGATCTTGCGCGGATGAACCGCCGCGGGCGTGTCGCACGCCCGCCGTCATGAAGGGCATTGCGCGGCGCTCGGCGTCACGCGATCTGGGCTGAGAGGTCGCGTTTGCGGTTGCAAAAAAAAACCGCCTTCGCAATAATGGTCGTTCCCGTTGCGGGGTGGAGCAGTCTGGCAGCTCGTCGGGCTCATAACCCGAAGGTCGCAGGTTCAAATCCTGCCCCCGCTACCACCGATACCGAATCGACGGCGCGATCCCGATGGGATCACGCCGTTTTTGTTCGCGTGCAGTGGGAACCCGCAGGTGGTTCTATTGCGGCCGCGCGAGATTCGTTGTCGCACGGATGCCCGCCCACGCGCGGAAATGGACTCGCGAAATTCCGGTAGCCGACCCCAAGCAACCCAGCGACGCAGGGTTCGCGGCGGGGCTGATACAATCGCCGCGCCGCGTCACCGGGAATGCGCCGTGCTCCATCTACGCCAACGCGCGGCGTCGTCGGTTCCATTCGATGCCCACGGTCTTGCTACCACGATCGCGTGGGGGCGCCCGTGCGCGGCACTGGGCCAGCTGCTGGCGATCATCGTCGCGGTCGACTGGCTGCAGGTCGCCTTGCCCGTGGCGCCGTTGCTGGCTGGCGTCTTGGTATTGGCGCTGGCAACCCCATTCGCATTCTGGCGCCTGCGCCACGGCCGGCCGGTGGGTGAAGTCGAGGCGGTTGGCCACGTCGCGTTCGACCTGTTGCTGCTCGGCTGGGCCCTGTATTTCACGGGCGGCGCCAGCAACCCGTTCATCACGCTGCTGCTGGTGCCGGTGGCGCTGTCGGCCGCGGCGCTGTCCGCGCGCGGCACCGCCACGGTGGTCGCGCTGGCCGCAGCCGTTTACGCGACGCTGATCGTCCGATACGTGCCCCTCCCGGACATGCCGATGCACGGCGGCAACGGATTCCGGCTGCACCTGACCGGCATGGCAATCAACTTTTCGATCGCGGTGCTGCTGCTGGCCGTGTTCATCAACCGGATGACCGGCTCGCTGCGCGCGCAGCGCGACGCGACGCAGCGCCTGCGCGAGCGCCTGTTGCGCGACGAGGGCATTCTCGCCATCGCGACGCAAGCCGCCGAGGCCGCGCACGAACTCAACACCCCGCTCTCGACATTGCGGACGCTGTTGCCCGAACTCCAATCCGGCCGCGACGACGACACGGCGTTGCACGACGACGTCCGGCTCATGGTGGGCGAAGTCGAGCGTTGCCGCGACATCCTGCGCAACATGGTCGACTACGGCCGGCAGCAGCTCTCGAACGTCGCGCGGACCAGCACCCTGGGTGAATACGTCGACGCCAATGTCGAGCGCTTCCGTCTGTTGTGCCCCGAAGCCGAAGTGATGGTTCGCGTCGCCACGCCCGAACAGGCCGTCGAAGTCCAGCCGGGGCTGGAACACGCACTGCTCAACCTGATGCAGAACGCCTTCGATGCCTCCGCACGCAACGCCTCGCGGTCGGTGACACTGGAGGTCGACGTGCGCGAAGGCCACGTCGAGTTCGTGATCGGCGACCGTGGTGATGGATTCGATGAACACGCCGATGGCATGCCGGTCGCCAGCAGCAAGGCGCATGGGCTCGGGATGGGGCTCGCGCTGGCGCGGTCGACCATCGAGCGCCTGCGCGGCGATCTCGAAACGCACCGCGCGGCCGACGGTACCCGGATCACTGTGCGCTTGCCGCTCTCGGACGGGATCGCCGGATGAAAGCGCCGGAATCGCGCGGCGGTTTGCTGCTGGTGGAGGACGATGCGGTGTTCGCGGGCGTGCTGGCACGCGCGCTGCAACGGCGCGGTTTCGAAGTCGTATGGGCCGAAACCGCGGCGGACTCGTTGCAACGCGCCCGCGAGGTGCAGCCACGCCATGCCGTGGTCGACCTCAAGCTCGGCGAGGACAGCGGCCTTGCACTGATTCCCGCCTTGCTGGCCGAAGTGCCGACCATGCGCGTGCTGCTGCTCACCGGTTACGCTTCCATCGCGACCGCGGTGGAGGCGATCAAGCGCGGTGCGCATGACTACCTCGCCAAACCGGTGGATGCGGACACCGTGGTGCGTGCGTTGCTCGCCGACGACACGGCGACACCGGAACCGGTCGACGCACCGGAAACCATGCTGCCGTTGCGCCGTCTGGAATGGGAACACATCCAGCGCACCCTGCAAGAGTGCCACGGCAACATCTCGGAAGCCGCGCGCCGGCTGGGCATGCACCGGCGCACCCTGCAGCGCAAGCTGGAGAAACATCCGGTGCGCGAGCGGCCCTGTCACTGATTGCTGCGACAATTTGCCGCGTTGCCGTGCGCGGCGTTCCGCCTATCCTGAGCACATCTTTTTCCTCGGGAGCCCGCGTTGGCACGCGTGACGCCGTTGTTGCTGTGCGCGCTTGTCATGCCAGGCGCGCCTGCTTTCGCCGCACCTGCATCATTCCGCCAACCCGTCCAGGCCGTGGTTGTCGCACCACAACGAAGTGACGACGCAGTCGCCAAGGCCCTGCCCGGCCCGACACCCGCGACGCCGCAGAGTCACAGCACCACGCTGGGAACCATCGAGGTGCGCGGCACGCGAGCCGAGTCGATCCTCGCGGCACAGGCACGGGTGCCTGGCAGCGTCTACGCCTTGGATGGGCAGACCTTGCGCGAACGCGCAGTCAACAACCTGGCCGACGCGCTGCGTTACGTGCCGGGAGTGATGGCCGGCAGCAACGCGGGCGGCGACGACATGGTGCTTTCCATTCGCGGGTCCAACCTCAACTCGCTGTCGTACGACAACAGCGGCGTCGCGCTGTTCCAGGACGGCCTGCCGGTCACCACGGCCGACGGCAACAACCACAACCGGATGATCGATCCGCTGATGGCCCGCGACATCATCGTCGCCAACGGCATCAACGCCTTGACCTATGGCGCGAGCGATCTCGGCGGCGCCATCGACTTCATTTCGCGCAGCGCGCGCAACGCCGATCCGCGCGAAATGTTTTTGAGCGGCGGCAGCCACGGCCAATCCGAAGCCGGCCTCAGCACGGGCGGCGTCTCGGGCGCCTTCGACGGCATGGTCACGCTGGACGCCAAGCACTTCGACGGCTATCGCGACCACAGCCAACAGAATCGCGACAGCCTCCATGCGAACGGCGGTTGGCAGCCATCCGACGATTTTGCCCTGCGCGTTTTTGCCACCCACATCGACAACCGCCAGCAATTGCCAGGCGCACTCACCCGCGCCCAGTTCGACGCCGACCCGTGGCAGCCAGAAGCCTCCTACGCCACCGGCAACCACCAGTTGAACGTGCGCACCGATCGCGTTGCCGCGAAGGGAACCTGGAACATCGATGCCGAGAGCCAGCTCGAATTCGGCGCATCTTACGAACGCCAGCGACTCTTTCACCCCATCGTGGACGTGTACGTGCCGGCCGGCCCCGATCCCGATGCACCGCTGCTGGATGTCTTCAGCCTGCTGGTGAATACCGATCAGCACACCTCCGGCGGCATGCTCCGCTACCACCTCCACACCGGACAGCACGACCTGCTCGCCGGTCTCGACGTCGCCTCCACCACGGATCGCGGCGGCAACTACGCCAATGACGCGGGCCGCCGGGGCGAACTGCGGGACCGCGTCGACAAGCTGGCCCGCAGCACCCGTGTCTTCGTGATGGATCGCTGGCAGTTCGCCCGCGATTGGCGGCTGGTGTATGGCGCGCAAGGTGTGAGCACCCACCTCGATGATCGCCAGATCGATGGCGTGAACGATGGCAATCTGCAACCGCGCAACCAGAAGAACCGGTTTTCCTCGTTCAATCCACGCATCGGCCTGATCCATGCACTCACCCCAGCCAGCGAGGCCTATGCGAGCATCGGCAGGCTGTATCAATCACCCAGCAATTTCGATCTGGACAACGTGCGGAACGAACTGGGACCACACGCCGATCTCGAAGCCATGTACGGCACCGCGTACGAGGCGGGACTGCGTGGAACCAGTGCAGCATCTGCGGGAATTTCGCGCTGGCATTGGAACCTGTCGGCCTATTACGAGCGGATCCGGAACGAGATCTTTTCGGTGGACGATCCGAATGCGCCAGGCATCAGCCTTACTTCCAACATCCCGCGCACAATCCACGCAGGCATCGAGGCACTGCTGCGCGCGAACTTTCCGCTGGGCGCCGGCCGCATCGAGCCCCTGGTCTCGTTCACATGGAACGACTTCCATTTCGATCGCGATCTCGCTTACGTCGGCAATCGCCTGCCCTCCGCACCACGTTACGCCGTGCACGCCGAGGTGATGGTTCGCGAAGCCAACGGCTTTTACGCCGGCCCGACGTTCGATGTAGTGGGATCGCGCTACGCCGACTTCGCCAACACCTATCGCGTCGGCGGATATGCGCTTGCGGGACTGCGCGCCGGCTTCCGGGATGGCCGTTGGGAATGGTTCGCCGAGATCGACAACCTGTTCGACCGACACTATCCGGTGACAGTGGAAGCGCTCAACCGGGCCGGCGCCGATGCTGCCGTGCTGAATCCGGGCGCGCCGCGTTCGCTGTACGCCGGCGTGCGTTTGCACTACTGACCGCGCGCCCCGGCTACAACGTTCGCCCATGTTACGGGCGCTATCATCTGAAAATCGCGGAGCGTTCCATATGACCTACCCATCGCCCATCGCATTGCATCGCCTCGTGCCGCTGCTGTGCCTCGCGTTGTTTCCGCTGGTCGCGACGGCACACGGCGGGCACATGGACATGGCGGACGAACCCGCGCTCGGCGCCGGCGCGGCGTTCGATGCATCCGGACGGCTGTGGCTCGCCAGCGTGCGCGACGGCCACGTCGTGGTGCAGCATTCCGACGATCTCGGGCGAAGTTTCAGCGATCCGGTGCAGGTCAATCCCGTTGCAGAAACCATCTATGCCACGGGCGAGAACCGGCCGAAGATCGCGACGGGACCGGCGGGGCAAATCGACGTGCAATGGACGGAACAACCCGCGCCGGAATGGACGGGATACATACGCTTCGCCCATTCGACCGACGGCGGCCGGCACTTTTCCGCGCCGATCACCGTCAACCACGATCCCGCGAAAGTCACCCGCGGCTTCGACTCGCTGGCCATCGCCGGCAACGGCGACATCGTGGTTGCGTGGATCGACGGCCGCGACGCGGCGCAAGTGAAATCGGCCGGCAAGCCTTATGGGGGCTTTGCGTTCTACCACACGTGGTCCACGAATGGCGGCAAGACCTTCGCACCCGAACGCAAGCTGATGGACCACAGTTGCGAGTGCTGCCGCACTGCGCTGGCGCGCGGACCGGATGGCAAGGTCGCCGCGTTTTTTCGCGGGGTCTACGGCGACAACATCCGCGACCACGCGCTTGCCGTGCTGCACACCGACGGCCAGGCCAATCATCCGGAGCGCGCCACGTTCAGCAACTGGCGCGTCGCGGCTTGTCCCGACCAGGGTCCCGGCCTCGCGATCGACGCCGATGGCGTGCGCCACGCGGTGTGGTACGAAGCGTCGCACGGACCGGCAATCTGGTACGGCCAGCTCGATCCCGGCCACCCACCACGCCACGCGTTGAAGCTCGGCGGCCCCGGCGCCAGCCACGCCGATGTGGCGGTGGACGGCAGGAACGTCTGGATTGCATGGAACCAGGTCAGCGCCGAGGGTTATTCGCTGATGCTGCGCGTCTCGCACGACGGCGGCACGCACTTCGACGCGGCGCGTGCGATCGCAAGTTCCAAGGTCGCCGTCGGTTCGCCGCAATGGCTGACGCGCGGCGCACACGCCTACGTGGCGTGGAATACCGCCGACGGTTTCCGTCTCGTTGCTGCGGGAGAGCCGTGATGCGCCACCTGCTGACGATCCTGCTGCTGACTGTTGCCGCCACCGCGTTCGCGGGCGGATTTGCCATCGAGCCGCTCGGCGCCAATGATGTCGCGGCCTTGCTGAAGCCGCCCGCACGCGGCGAGCGAATCGTGATGTTGTGGTCGCTGGATTGCGTATATTGCGAACCCAACATGCAGGCATTGGCGAAATTGCAGCGGGCCCATCCGCGACACATCCGGTTGGTGACCGTCGCTACCGACAGCATCGCGCAACGCGCGCGCATCGCGGGCCGGCTCGAAGCCGCGGGCATGCAGGGCTATCCCGCACGCGCCTACACCGAATCTTCGCCCGCGCGCATCAACTTCCTGATCGATCCGACTTGGGGCGGCGAACTGCCGCGCACCATCGTGATCCGCGCCGACGGTTCCCGCACCGCGATCAGCGGCGAACTGACGGAAAAGCAGATGGCGCAGATCGCGCCGTAGCACCCACGCGCCGGGCTACGCGCCAAACGCGTGCTGGCACCACGCGAACAGCACGCCCGAGAAGCCGATCATCGCGATCAGGCCCAGCGCATTGATCGACAGCAGCCAGCGCATCGCAAGGTCGGACTTGGGCGCCAGCGGCTCGACGCCTTCGGCCGGCGCGTCGAAGTACATCACCTTGACCACGCGCAGGTAGTAGAACAACCCGATGATGGAGCAGATGATCGCGACGATCGCGAGCCACAGCATGCCGCCGTCGATCGCGGACTTCAGCACCAACACCTTGGCGGCGAAACCCCACAGCGGCGGAATGCCGGCCAGCGAGAACATCGAGATCGCCATCATACCGGCGAACCAGGGCGAACGCCGGTTCAGCCCTTTCAGGTCATCGATCATCTCGCACTCGAAACCCTTGCGCGCCAGCGCCAGGATCACGCCGAACGCCACGGTTTCCATCAACGCGAAGCACACCGCATAGAACAACGCCGACGAGTAGCCTTCCGGCGTGGGGTTGGCCAGCCCCAGGAACACGAAGCCCATGTGCGAAATGGTGGAATACGCCAGCATGCGCTTCAGGTTGGCCTGCGCGATCGCGACCACGTTGCCGATCACCAGCGACAGCGCCGCCATGATCGCCAGCATCATCGTCCAGTCGCCCGCCAGCGGGCCCATGCCCACTTCGAGCAGGCGATAAGCCAACCCGACTGCGGCAAGCTTCGGCACCGCACTGATGTACATCGCGATCGGCGTGGGCGCGCCCTCGTACACGTCGGGCAGCCACATGTGGAACGGCACGGCGCCGAATTCGAAACCGATGCCGACCACCAGGAACACCAGCCCGAGCTGCAGCAGGTGCGGGTGCGGGGTGGTGCCGATCGAGGCAAAGATGGTGTGCAGGTCGAGGCTGCCGGTGGCGCCGTAAATCAGCGACATCCCGAACAGCAGCAGACCCGAGGCCAGCGCGCCCAGCACGAAGAACTTGATCGCGGCTTCCGACGCCAGCTTTGAATCGCGGTTCAACGCGACCAGCGCGAAGGCAGGCAACGAAAAGAGTTCGAGGCCGAGATACACCGTGATCAGGTTGCCGGCCGACACCAGCAGCATCACGCCCAATACCGAGAACATCGAAAGCGAATAGAACTCGCCCATGAAAAGCTTGCGGTCCTTCAGCCACGGCCGCGCCATCACGAACATCAGGATCGTGGCGATCAGCACGGTCACCTTCAGGATCTCGGCCATGTGATCGCGCACGAACATGCCGCCGAACGCGGTGACGGTTTGCGGCGGCTGGCCATGGATCACCGTGAAGATCGTGACCAGCATGATCAGGATCGCCATCCAGTGGGTGGCGTCGCGCTGGTCGTCCTTGATGAACACGTCGAACAACAGCACCAGGCACGCCGCGGCCGTCAGGAACAGCTCGGGCACTATCACCAACAAGTCGTTGAGCGAAATCATCTGTCTGTTTCCTTTGCGATCATCCCTGATCGCGAAAGTCAAAAGTCGGCATCCATGCCTGCACTTTGGAGAAAGCTTAGATCTTGCTGGTCATCAAGTGGGTCACGAGTTGCGACACCGAGGAATCCATCAGGTGCATCAGTGGCCACGGGTACACGCCCATCGCCAGCACCGCGACCGCGAAAGCAGTCAGCACCCAGGCTTCGCGCGCGTTCATCCTCGGCATCGCGGCGGCTTCCGGCGTGGGCGCGGTGCCCCACACGATGCGCTTGACCAGCCACAACGTGTAGCCGGCGCCGATGATCAATGAATACGCCGCGAAGAACGCGATCCACGGATTCGCGGTGAAGCTGGACAGGATCACCATGAATTCGCCCACGAAACCCGACGTGCCCGGCAGGCCGCAATTGGCCATCGCGAACAGCACCCAGAACGCGGCGAACCACGGCATCACCTTGGCCAGCCCGCCGTAGGCGGCGATCTCGCGCGTGTGCAGGCGGTCGTACATCACGCCGATGCAGGTGAACAACGCGCCCGACACGAAGCCGTGCGAAATCATCTGCACCACCGCGCCTTGCACGCCCAGTTCGGCCATCTGGGTATCGTTCTGGCCGCGCGCCAGCATGTACACGATGAACAGGCCAAGCGTCACGAAGCCCATGTGCGCGATCGACGAATACGCGACCAGCTTCTTCATGTCCGGCTGCACCAGCGCGACATAACCGATGTAGATGATCGCGACAAGGCTGAGCACGATGATCAGCCATGCGAAGTGCTGCGAAGCATCGGGCGTGATCGGCAATGAGAAGCGGATGAAGCCGTAGGTGCCGACCTTCAACATGATCGCGGCCAGGATCACCGAGCCGCCGGTCGGCGCCTCGACGTGCGCGTCCGGCAACCAGGTGTGCACCGGCACCATCGGCGTCTTCACCGCGAACGCGATCAGGAACGAGAAAAACAGCCACGCCTGTTCCTTGAAAGTCAGCGGCAGCGCCCACAGCGCCGGCAGATCGAAGGTGCCCGCGCGGTGGTACAGGTACAACAAACCGATCAGGAAGAAGATCGACCCGAAGAACGTGTAGATGAAGAACTTCAGCGTCGCGTACACGCGGCGCGGGCCGCCCCAGATGCCGATCAGGAAGAACATCGGGATCAGGATGGCCTCGAAGAACAGATAGAACAGCAGCGCGTCCATCGCGCAGAACACGCCGATCAGCAGGCCTTCCAGCACCAGCATCGCGGCCATGTACTGGTGCACCTTGTCCTTGACCACCTGCCACGCGCCGCCGATCACCAGGATCGAGGTGAACGTGGTCAGCACGATCAGCGCGACCGCGATGCCGTCCACGCCAAGGTGGTAGCTGGTGTTGATGCCGGGAATCCAGCGCAGGTTCTCCTGCAGCTGGAAGCCACCGGGACCGATCTGGTACTGCGCCAGCATCACCAGGCTCAACGCGAAGGTGACGACGGTGAACGCCAGCGTCAACCAGCGCGCCACGTGCGGACGCGCGTTGCCCGCCAGCAGCACGAAGATCGCCCCGAGGCACGGAAACCAGATCAGGACGCTGAGGATGGGCCAGGTGGTCATGCGAAGTCCTTGATGATGGACCGGCAATCGCCGAGCGCGAAGCGGTTTCCGACGTCAGCACGCAAGTTCATCGCAACCCCCAAAACCACAGCCCGCCCAGCAGCAGGATCAAACCCACGATCATCGCGAACGCGTAGTGATACAGGAATCCGGTCTGCAATCGGCGGAACACGCGCGAGCTGCGCTCCACCACCGAGGCCGAACCGTCGATCATTACCCCATCCAGCACCGCGCGATCGCCGCCCTTCCAGAACGCGCGGCCCAGCTTCACGCCGCCGCGCGCGAAAAGGTTGTAGTAAATCTCGTCCACCCAGTACTTGCGGGTGAGCATCTTGAAGATCGGCAGGAACATCCGCGCGGCGCGATCGGCCACCGCGGGATTGAACAGGTACACGTAGGTCGCCACCAGGAATCCCGCCACCGCGATCCAGAACGGCGCGCTCAGGAACGCGTGCCAGAACATCGGCACGGTGCCGTGGAATTCCTCGGCCATGTGCGCCAGCACGTCGTGGCCGGGCAGCACCTTGATCGCGCTACCGAACCAGCCGCCGTAGAGCAGCGGCCCGATCGCGACCCAGCCGATCATCACCGACGGGATCGCCAGCAACACCAGCGGCACGGTGATCACCCACGGCGATTCCTTCGGGGTGTGCGCCAGCAAGCCCTGGTGATGATCGTGCGAGTCGTGCGCCCCGTGATCGACCTTGAAGCGCTCCTTGCCGTGGAAGGTCATGTACAAGAGGCGGAAGCTGTACAGCGCCGTCACGAATACGCCCAGCAGTACGCACCAGTACGCGTAGGTCGCGCCGATGATGTGCGACTCACCGACCGCTTCGATGATCTGGTCCTTCGAGAAGAACCCCGAGAACCCAGGTGTGGCCACCAGCGCCAGCGAGCCGATCCACATCGTGATCCAGGTGATCGGCATGTATTTGCGCAGGCCGCCCATGTACCGCATGTCCTGCTCGTGGTGCATCGCCACGATCACCGAGCCCGCGCCGAGGAACAGCAGCGCCTTGAAGAACGCGTGGGTCATCAGGTGGAAGATGCCAGCGGCGTATGCCGACACGCCCAGCGCCACGACCATGTAGCCAAGCTGCGACAACGTCGAATAGGCGATCACGCGCTTGATGTCGTTCTGCACGATGCCGACCAGGCCCATGAAGAACGCGGTGGTCGCACCGACGATCAACACCACCGACAACGCGGTCGTGGACATTTCGTACAGCGGCGACATCCGCGCCACCATGAAGATGCCCGCGGTGACCATGGTCGCCGCATGGATCAGCGCCGAGATAGGGGTCGGACCTTCCATCGAATCCGGCAACCACACGTGCAACGGCACTTGCGCCGACTTGCCGCAGGCACCCACGAACAGCAGCAGGCAGATCACGGTGGCCAGCGACCACGGATGCCCACCGACGACTTCGATGGTGCGGCCGGTCAGCGAATCTGCGTTCGCGAACACCGTGCCGTAGTCGAGCGTGTGGAACGCGTACAGCACGCAGGCGATGCCGAGGATGAAACCGAAATCGCCGACGCGATTCACGAGGAATGCCTTCAGCGCGGCGAAGCTGGCGCTCGGACGCTCGAACCAGAATCCGATCAGGAGATACGAGACCAGGCCCACCAGTTCCCAGCCGATGAACAACTGCAGGAAGTTGTTGGCCAGCACCAGCATCAGCATCGAGAACGTGAACAGCGCGATGTAGGCGAAGAAACGCTGGAAGCCCGGGTCGTCGCGCATGTAGCCGATCGTGTAGATGTGCACCATCAGCGACACGAAGGTGACGACGACCAGCATCAACGCGGTCAGCCGATCGACCAGGAAGCCGATACCGATCGTGAGCTTGCCGACTTCGAGCCAGGTGTAGACATCGGCGTTGAACACCGGCGCCCCGCCCCATACCAATTGATAGAACACCACGCACGACAGCGCGAACGAAATCGCCACCGACACGATCGCGATGCCCGCCGCACCCGCGCGGCCGATCTGGTTGCGCAGCAAACCCGCGACCAGCGCACCGACCAGCGGCGCGATGGCAAGCACTATCAGGAGGTTCTGGCTGATCACCCTTGCACCTCATGGATCACGGCACTGTCCTGCCGGTTGGCCGCGTCGAGGGAGGCGCGGCGTCGCATGCAACGATGTGGCATCCGGCGTCTCCCTAGTAACGCAGCGAATCGATTTCGTCGACGTTGATCGTGCGACGGTTGCGGAACATCAATACGACGATGGCCAGCCCGATGGCCGATTCGGCCGCCGCCACCGTCAGGATGAAAAACACGAACACCTGTCCCGACGGATTGCCGAGGAAGCGCGAGAAGGCGACGAAGTTGGTGTTGACGGCGAGCAGCATCAGCTCGATGCACATCAGCAGCACGATCACGTTCTTGCGATTGATGAAGATGCCCGCGATCGAGATGCAGAACAGCACCGTCGCGAACACGATGTACCAGGAAAGGGGGATGCTCATGCCTGCGGCTCCTCCCTGGGCTGCGCGGGCTCGGCCGCGACCACCGCTCTCATCTTGACCATGCGCACGCGGCCCGGTGCCCGCACCGCCGATTGCGCGGCCGGATTCTGGCGCTTGGAGAACGTGCGCACGCGCAGCGCCAGCACCACCGCCGCGACCAGGCCGACGGTCAGGATCAACGCCGCCATCTCGAACGGCAGCAGGAAGTGCGTGAACAGCGCCGTGCCCAGCCACTCGATGTTGGAGACGCCCGCGGGGTTCGGGCCGGCGGGAACATCGAATGCCTTGATCCCGATGATGCCCAGCATCTCGACCAGCATGATCACCGCGGCGCCAATGCCGATCGGAAGGTACTTGATGAAACCCTCGCGGATCGGCTCGAACTCGATGTCGAGCATCATCACCACGAACAGGAACAACACCATCACCGCGCCGACGTACACCACCACCAGCGCGAGCGCGAGGAATTCGGCTTCGGCCAGCATCCACATGCAGGCGGCCGAGAAGAACGTCAGCACCAGCGCCAGCACGCCGTGCACGGTGTTCTTCACCGACACCACCGCCAGCGCGGCACCCACCGCGACCGCGGCGAAGGCGATGAAGCAGACCATCTGGAAGATCGAATGGTTCATGGCGTTACCTGTACGCTGCGTCTTGCGCGCGATTGGCCGCGATGGACTTCTCGAAACGGTCGCCCATCGCGAGCAGTTGCGGCTTGGTGATGATGTTTTCGCCGCGGCGTTCCATGTGGTACTCCAGGATGTCGGTCAGCACGATCGAATCGACCGGGCAGCTTTCCTCGCAGAAGCCGCAATAAATGCACTTGAACAGGTCGATGTCGTAGCGCGTGGTGCGGCGCTGGCCATCCGACGCGCGCGGCGCGGAATCGATGGTGATCGCGAGCGCCGGGCACACCGCCTCGCACAGCTTGCACGCGATGCAGCGTTCCTCGCCGTTCGGATAGCGGCGCAGCGCGTGCAGGCCACGGAAGCGCACCGACCGCGGGATGGTTTCCATCGGAAACAGCACTGTGTACTTCGGCTTGAAGAGGTACTTCAAGGTCACCCACAATCCGGCTGCGAGTTCCAGCAGCATCAGGCTCTTGAGATAGTCAATCACTCGTTTCATCTCAATGCCCTATCGTCACCACGCCGAAGAAACGGAAAATGCCCGCCACGAAAATCCATGCGATCGAAATCGGAATGAACACCTTCCAGCCCAGCCGCATGATCTGGTCGTAGCGGTAGCGCGGGAAGGTCGCGCGCAGCCACAGCAGCGACGTCGCGAACACGAAGAACTTCAGGAACAGCCACCACCAGCCCGGCTGCGAGAACCAGCCGAAGTGCCAGCCCTGGAACGGACTGAGCCAGCCGCCCATGAACAGGATCGAGACCAGGAACGACATCAGGATCATGTTCGCGTATTCGGCCAGGAAGAACAGCGCGAACGCCGACCCCGAATACTCCACGTGGAAGCCCGCCACGATTTCCGATTCGCCCTCGGCCACGTCGAACGGCAGTCGGTTGGTTTCGGCCACGCCGGAAATGTAGAACACCAAGAACATCGGCAGCAGTGGCAGCCAGAACCAGTCGAACAAACCCTTGCCACCGGCCTGCGCCTCGACGATCGCGGTGAAGTTGAGGCTGCCCGCCAGCACCAGCACGGTCACCAGTGCCATGCCGATGCAGATTTCGTAGGAGATCATCTGCGCGGCCGAACGCATCGAACCGAGCAGCGCGTAGCGCGAGTTCGATGCCCAGCCCGCAAGGATGATGCCGTACACGCCCAGCGAACTCATCGCCAGCACGTACAGCACGCCCGCGTTGACGTTCGCCAGCACGAAGCCGCCACCGTTGAACGGGATCACCGCCCACACCGCCAGCGCCGGGATCACTGACAGCAGCGGTGCGGTGAAATACAGGAAGCGATTGGCATTGGTGGGGACGATCACTTCCTTGATCAGCAGCTTCACCACGTCCGCGAACGCCTGCAGCAGGCCGAACGGACCGATCTTGTTCGGCCCCATGCGCACGTGCATCCAGCCGATCACCTTGCGTTCCCACCACACGTACATCGCCACGGCGATGATCACGGGTACCGCAATCGCGATGATCTTGCCGAGCGTCCACCCGAAGATGAGTGCGTCGTTCATGCGGATACCGCCTTGATGGTGAGCACCGCGCCGTGCGGCGGCAGCGAACCGGTCGCGGCATGCCCGGCTTCGATCCAGGCGCAGCCTTTCGGTACCGCGGCATCGACGACCACCGGCAACGTTACGCCATCTACATCGGCCTTGACGCCTTCCAGCAACCCGAGCACCCGCGCGTCATCGGCGCAGATCCGCAATGCCGGCGCACGGTTCAGCGGATGCGCCTGCAAAGCCTTGGCGCGGCGCACCACGGCATCGGTGCGATAGATGCCGACGGTGGCGACACGCGTGAAGCGCCCTTCGATTGGCGTCGGCCTCGGGGCAAGCGCGCTCGCCGCCGTGACCACCGTCGGCTTGCCCACGCGATCGGCCACGCCCGCATGCGCGCCGGCAAAGTCCGCGAAATCGAAATCGGCGATACCCAACTCGCCACCCAGCGCACGCAGCACTTTCCAGCCCGGCCGCGCTTCGCCAGCGAGCGTCGAACCCGCCGTAACGGTTTGCACGCTGCCGTCGACGTTCACGTAGGTGCCGTCGATTTCGGGCGGCAGGCCGATCGGCAATACCGCATCGGCCGTACGACGCACCCCTTCACAAACAAACGCGCCGGCATACACGTAGAACTCCGCGGCTTCGCGCGCCTTGTCATAGGCCGCGGGTGCGAACACGTCCTGCGACCCGGCCTGCCAGGTAACCAGTGCTTTCGGTGCACGCTCCAGGATTCCCTTGGCGCCGCCGTTCGACTGGGCACCGACGCGCGCGAGACCGACGGCATTCGCGCCCGACGGCAATTCATTGAACGCGCTGCCGGTGGCGTTCGCGATGCCGCGCGCCAACGCGCGCAGCCAGGACGCCTGCGGATGCTGCGTGGCGGCGTCGCCCAGGATCACCACCGAGGACGCCGCGTCGCGCAATGCCGCGATCCACTTGTGGGCTTCTTCGTGGTCGTCGGCGCCAGCGATCGCGGCGGCCAGCGCGCGGTCGTCGCTCTGCACGCCCGCGGCCTTCGCGGTGCACAGCATCGCGTCGACGAAATCCTGCGGCGCGAACACCTTTTCGCCCGCGAGCGGGAAGTTGTAGTCGAAGTGCACGGGGTTGATCGCGTAGATCTTTGCGCCATGCACCTCGGAAATGTCGTAGTGCGCCGGATTCGATGCCGGATGCCTCGATGCGTCGTGGCGGCTGGCGTGGCGCAGCCGGTGGGCGAGGAGCGGCATTTCGTGGCGCGGATTGCTGCCGATGATCAGCGCCGCCGACACGTTGGCGACATCCGCGACCGGCATCTCGAACGTCGTGCCGGATGGACCACCGTCGCTGAAATCCTGCACGCGCAGGCGGTGGTCGATGCGATCGCTGCCCAGGCCGCGCAACAGTTGCGCCAGCAGGGCGCCTTCTTCGCACGACGTCATCGGGGCAACCAGCGCACCGACATCGCCGCCGGCCTTCTTCAAGCCATCCGCGACAAAAGCAATCGCTTCGTCCCAATCGACCTGGACCAGTTCCCCACCCTTGCGGATCATCGGACGCTGCGCACGGTCTTCCGCGTACAGGCCCTGGTGGCTGTAGCGGTCGCGATCGGCCAGCCAGCATTCGTTGATGGCCTCGTTATCGCGCGGCACCGCACGCAGCACCTGGCCGCGCTTGGTGTGCAGCCACAGGTTGGAACCGAGCGCGTCGTGGTAACCGATCGACGGCTTGGCGATCAATTCCCACGCGCGCGCCTTGAACTGGAACACCTTGTCGGTGAGCGCGCCAACCGGGCACACGTCGATCACGTTGCCGGAAAGTTCGGATTCGATGGTACGGCCGATGTAGGTGCCGATCACGTGGCGGTCGCCGCGGCTCATGTCGCCGAGTTCGTACGTGCCGGCGATCTCGCCCACGAAACGCACGCAGCGCGTGCAATGGATGCAGCGGGTCATCTCGGTCGCGACCAGCGGCCCGATGTTCTCGTCGGTGACGGTACGCTTGCGCTCGGTGAAGCGCGTCACCGAACGGCCGTAGCCCATCGACACGTCCTGCAATTCGCATTCGCCGCCCTGGTCGCAGATCGGGCAATCCAGCGGATGGTTGATCAGCAGGAATTCCATGGTGTTGCGCTGCCACTTCATCGCGTTGGGCGAGCGCGTGAACACCTTCATGCCCGCCGCGACCGGCGTGGCGCACGCGGGCTGCGGCTTCGGAATCAGCTTGCCGCCCATCTCGACTTCCACCATGCACTGGCGGCAGTTGGCCGCGATCGGCAATTTCTCGTGGTAGCAGAAGCGCGGCACCGGAATCTTCGCGGCGTCGGTGGCCTGGATGATCGTCGAACCCTTCGGCGCGCTGACCGGATGGCCGTCGACTTCGAACTCCACCATCTCGACCGGCGGCTTGGTGTCTTTCGGTTGCGCGCTCATGCGGCCACCTTGATTTGGTCATCCACCATCGATCGGCCGTTCTTGCAGTAATACTCGAACTCATCCCAGAAATTCGCGAGGAAGGCTTGCACGGGCCACGCGGCGGCTTCGCCGAACGCGCAGATGGTGTGGCCTTCGATCTGGCCAGCGATGGCCTTCAGGCGATGCAGGTCTTCCGGCGTGCCGCCGCCCGCGACGATGCGGGAAAGCACGCGGTGCATCCAGCCCGTGCCTTCGCGGCATGGGGTGCACTGGCCACACGATTCCATGTGGTAGAAACGCGAAATGCGCTCGCACGCGCGCACCATGCAGGTGGTTTCGTCCATCACGATCACCGCGCCCGAACCCAGGCCCGAACCCGCGCTGCGGATCGAGTCGTAGTCCATGGTGCATTCCATCATCTTGTCGGCCTTCAGGATCTTCATCGAAGAGCCGCCCGGGATCACGGCCTTCAGCTTGTGGCCGTTGCGCACGCCGCCCGCCAATTGGAGCAACTCCGCGAACGGTGTCCCGAGGCGGATTTCATAATTGCCCGGTTTGTTGACGTGGCCCGACACGGAAAAGATTTTCGGGCCGCCGTTGTTGGGCTTGCCGAGATTCAGGAACCAGTCGGCGCCCTGCCGCAGGATCGCCGGCACCGACGCGTAGGTTTCGGTGTTGTTGATGGTGCTGGGCCGGCCGTACAAGCCAAAGTTCGCGGGGAACGGTGGCTTGTAGCGCGGCCAGCCTTTCTTGCCTTCCAGTGATTCCATCAGCGCGGTTTCTTCGCCGCAGATGTAGGCGCCCGCGCCGAGTGCGTTGTGGATCGTGACGTCGATGCCGGTGCCGCGGATGTTCGTTCCCAGCAACCCGGCCGCTTCCGCTTCGTGCAGCGCCTGTTCGATGTGTTCGAAAGGTTCGTGGTGGAATTCACCACGCAGATAGTTGTACGCGACCGTCGAACCCGTCGCGTAGCAGGCGATCGCCATGCCTTCAAGCACCGCGTGCGGATTGAAGCGCAGGATGTCGCGGTCCTTGCAGGTGCCGGGCTCGGATTCGTCCGAATTGCACAGGATGTATTTCTGTCCCGGCGCGTTGCGCGGCATGAACGACCATTTCATGCCGGTCGGGAAGCCCGCGCCACCACGGCCGCGCAGCGAGCTTTTCTTCAGCTCGTCCACGATCGCGGCCGGATCGGTCTTTTCGGCCAGTATCTTCTCCCACGCCTGCCAGCCACCCATCTGGCGGTAGCTGTCGATGGACCACGGCGTGTCGAAATGCAGCGTGGTGTAGACGACCTGGTGTTCCTTGGGTGCGGGACCGTATGCCATATCTGTTCGCTTTTGTTTTTGTAGGAGCGCCCTGCGCGCGATGGATCGCCGGCAGGCCGGCTCCTACAACGTCATTTCAACCCATCCAGAATTTCATCGAGCTTCTCGGGCGTGAGTTTCTCGTGGTAATGGCCGTCGACCACCATCACCGGCGCCCCGCAACACGCGGCCAAGCACTCCTCTTCCTTCTTGAGGTAGACGCGGCCGTCGGCGGTGCTCTCGCCCAGCTTCACGCCCAACTTCTTTTCGCAGTGCTGCACGATGCCGTCGGCGCCATTGAGCCAGCAGGAAATGTTGGTACACACCGCGACGTTGTGGCGCCCGACCGGTTCGGTCTCGAACATCGAATAGAACGTCGCCACCTCGTAGGCCCACACCGGCTGCAACTCGAGGTACTTCGCGGTCGCCGCGATCAGTTCGTCCGTCAGGTGGCCCTGGTTCTGCTCCTGCGCCGCCATCAGCCCCTGGATCAGGGCCGAGCGTTTGCGGTCGGGCGGAAACTTCGCGGCCCAATGGTCGATGTGCGCGCGCGTTTCGGCGGCCAGCACCTGCATCGGGTCGACATCCTTGACCTTGTCGAAATTGCCGGTGGCCTTCATCGATCGATCTCCCCGAACACCAGGTCGTAGGTGCCGATCATCGCCACCACGTCCGGCAACATATGCCCGGCGGTGACCTCGTTGATCGACGACAGGTGCGCGAAACCGGGCGCGCGCAGGTGCACGCGGAACGGTTTGTTGGCGCCATCGGAAACGAGATAGCAGCCGAACTCGCCCTTGGGCGCCTCGACCGCCGCGTAGGTTTCGCCGGCCGGCACGCTGTAGCCTTCGGTGAACAACTTGAACCAGTGGATCAACGCTTCCATCGATTCCTTCATGTCCTCGCGCTTGGGCGGCGCGACCTTGTAGTTTTCGATGATCACCGGGCCTGGATTCTTCTTCAGCCAGTCCACGCACTGGCGGATGATCAAAGCTGACTGGCGCATCTCGGCCACGCGCACGAGGTAGCGGTCGTAGCAATCGCCGCGGGTGCCGACCGGAATGTCGAAATCGACCTCGGCGTATTTCGCGTAGGGCTGCTTCTTGCGCAAGTCCCATTCGATGCCGGACGCGCGCAGCATCGGCCCGGTCATGCCGAGCGCGTACGCCCGCTCGGGGCTGACGATGCCGATGTCGACGGTGCGCTGCTTCCAGATGCGATTGTCGGTGAGCAGTTCCTCGTACTCATCGACCTTGTGCGGGAAGTCGGCGCTGAAGGCATCCAGGAAATCCAGCACCGAACCTTCGCGCCATGCATTCATGCGCTTGAGGTCCTTGCCTTTGTGCCACGGCGATTCCTTGTACTGGATCATCTTGCCGGGCAGGTCGCGGTACACGCCGCCGGGACGGTAGTAGGTGGCGTGCATGCGTGTGCCCGACACCGCCTCGTACACATCCATCAGTTCCTCGCGTTCGCGGAACGCGTACAGCATCACCGCCATCGCGCCGAGGTCGAGCGCGTTGGAACCGATCCACATCAGGTGATTGAGGATGCGGGTGACCTCGTCGAACATCGTGCGGATCCACAGCGCGCGCTCGGGCGGCTGGACGCCCAGCAACTGTTCGATCGCGCGCACGTAGGCGTGCTCGTTGCACATCATCGACACGTAGTCGAGGCGATCCATGTAGCCGATCGAATGGTTGAACGGCTTGGATTCGGCCAGTTTTTCGGTGGCGCGATGCAGCAGCCCGATGTGCGGATCGATCCGGATGATGGTTTCGCCTTCCATTTCCATCACCAGACGCAGCACGCCGTGCGCGGCTGGATGCTGCGGGCCGAAGTTCATCGTGTAGCTGCGGATTTCGCCGGCTTCGTCGCCGATGGTTTCGGCCATCTCAGTTGTCCTTCCAGTCGTCGGCGGCTTCACCACGCGATGTCGGCCAGCGCGAATCCTCGCGTACCACGCGTGCCACGGTCACCCGCGGCGTCACCGAGGTGACCGGTTCGTACACCACGCGCCGTGATTCGGGGTCGTAGCGCACTTCGACATTGCCGATCAGCGGAAAATCCTTGCGGAAGGGATGGCCGACGAAACCGTAGTCGCTGAGGATGCGGCGAAGATCCGGGTGGCCTTCGTAGACGATCCCGTACAGGTCGAACGATTCGCGTTCGTACCAGTTGGCGGACGACCAGATTCCGGTGAGCGTCGGCACCACCGGCAACGTGTCTTCGGACGCGAAGCTGCGCACGCGCAGGCGGATGTTGTGTTCGTACGAAAGCAGGTGCACCACCGAAGCGAAGCGACGCAGGAATTGCGGATTCCGCGGCCGGTTGTCCCAGTCGAAGCGGCCTTGCACGTTGTCGCCCTGCACGCCTCGGCCGAAGCCCTGCCTCGTTGCAGTCTGCGACGTTACCCACTCGTCCTCGCCGAACGAAAGGAAATCGACGCCGCACAGGTCGGTCAACTGCACGAAGCGGAAATCCGCCTCGTCGCGCAGCGCGGTGCAGACTTCGACCAGATGCGCGGGCGGCACCTCGATCGTCGCCTGCCCGACCGAAACCGCGGCATTGTCGATGCGGTCGCCGAAACGCGCATGCAGGCGTTCAACCAGTTGTTCGGGTGTGGTCTGGGCCATGGCGGTCAACGCGCGATGGTGTTGGTGCGACGGATCTTCTTCTGCAATTGCAGAATCCCGTAAATCAACGCCTCGGCGGTGGGCGGACAACCCGGCACGTACACGTCCACCGGCACGATGCGGTCGCAGCCGCGCACTACCGAATACGAATAGTGGTAATAGCCGCCGCCGTTGGCGCAACTGCCCATCGAGATCACCCATTTCGGATCGGGCATCTGGTCGTAGACCTTGCGCAGTGCCGGCGCCATCTTGTTGACCAGCGTGCCGGCGACGATCATCACGTCGCTCTGGCGCGGTGACGGGCGGAAGATCACGCCGTAACGATCGAGGTCCAGCCGCGACATGCCCGCGTGCATCATCTCGACCGCGCAACAGGCAAGCCCGAACGTCATCGGCCACATCGAACCGGTGCGCGCCCAGTTGAACAGCGCGTCCACCGTGGTGACGCCGAAACCACGCTGCACGACCGGGTTGTCGGCCTCCGGGCGCAGGATGTCGTCCACCTTCCCGATCGGCACCGGGTTGTGCATCGACTTGTCGATGGCTTGGATCAGTCCCATTCCAATGCACCCTTTTTCCAGACGTAGACGTACCCGACCACCAGCAGCAGCAGGAACGTGAACATTTCGATCAGCGCAACGATGCCGATCTTCGAAAACACCGTCGCCCAGGGAAACAGGAACGCGATTTCGAGATCGAACAGGATGAACAGGATCGCGATGAGGTAATAGCGCACGTCGAACTTCATGCGCGTGCCCTCGAACGCTTCGAAGCCGCACTCGTAGGGCGAGTACTTCTCGGCGCTCGGGCGGCGCGGCCCGGCCAGCCAGCCGACCACGATCAGGGCGACGCCGATGCCGCCGGCGACGATCAGGAACAGCAGGATGGGCCAGTACCCGTTGAGCATTCGATTCCGTCCGCGTTAGCTACGGGATTTTCGCATGCACCGGCGCGTGTAGCAATCCGCACGCAGACAATCGCGAATGGATCGCATCGCGCAACGCGCCCCGATCATCGCGCTCCACAAACGAAAAACGCGCGATGCGAATGTTCGCTTGTCGCGCGTTTGTCGATTGGTGCCCAAGGGGGGACTCGAACCCCCACGCCTTTCGGCGCCACCACCTCAAGGTGGTGCGTCTACCAATTCCGCCACCTGGGCCGGGAGACTCGTCCCTGAGAAACACCGGGACGAAGACTCATCCCTGAGAAACACTCGGCACATCCTTGTGCCGAACTTTTCACCAAAGCAAAAACCCTCGATCAATGCGAACCGGCGGGTGCACTGCTCGCCGGCGCAGAAGTTTTCGGTGCCGTCGGAACTTCGGAGCCTGCCGCGTTGCCGGACGCCGGCGCCGCCGGCACCTCCGAATGCTGGACCGGCACGCTGGACGGTGCGGCGCTGCTTGCGGGCGCGCTGCCCAGCGGTGGAGCGGCCAGCGGGTTGACGTTCGGCGAGGTGCGTGCCGCCGCCGAGGACGAAGCCGCGGGCGCCGAACTGCCCGCTCCCGCCATCACGCCAAGCGCCTGCTGCGGATTGGGTCGGACGCCGTTGTTGCTCAGATAAATGCCCATGCCGAGACTCAGCACGAAAAACAATCCCGCCAGCACCGCGGTGGTACGGGTGAGAAAGCTGGCCGAACCGCGCGCACCGAAAACCGTGCCGGATGCGCCGCCGCCGAAGCTTGCGCCCGCGTTGGCACCGTCGCCACGCTGCATCAGGATCAGCACGATCATCGCCGCCGCGATGAGCACATAGAACACGCTGAAAATCGTGAACAGCATCTGGATGTCCCGTGCGGACGCCGGCGTCAGCCCGCCGCCGCACAAATCGAAAGGAAGTCGGTGGCCTGCAATGCTGCGCCACCGATCAGGCCGCCATCGATATCGGCTTGGGCGAACAACTCGGCGGCGTTGCCGGGTTTGACGCTGCCGCCGTAAACGATGCGGGTCGAACCGGCAATTCTAGCATCGTCCCGGGCAAGCTGGCTACGCAGCATTGCATGAACTTGCTGGGCCTGGGCGGGGCTGGCGCAGAGTCCGGTGCCGATGGCCCAGACCGGCTCGTAGGCGACCACGATGCGTCCGAACGCCTCGATCCCGCAGTGCGCCACGACCGCACCGAGCTGGCGCGATACCACTTCGGCGGTCTGGCCGGCTTGGTGCTGCTCGAGCGTTTCGCCCACGCACAGCACCGGTACGAGATCATGTTCCAGCGCCTTGGCAACCTTGGCCGCGACCTGTCCGTCGCTTTCGCGGTGGTACTGGCGGCGCTCGGAATGGCCGGCCAGCGCCAGCGTGCAGCCGACGTCGCGCATCATCGCCGCCGACACTTCGCCGGTGAACGCGCCGGATTCATGTTCGCTGACATCCTGTCCGCCGATGGCGACGCGCGATCCGGCGGCGGCCGCGCAGGCTTCGCGCAGGTAGGGAAACGGCGGAAACACCGCGACATCGACGCCGTCGGTGTTCGCTTCCGCAATCGCGCCGACCAGCGCCGAAGCCATGGCGCGCGAGCCGTGCATCTTCCAGTTGCCACCCACCCATTTGCGGCGCATGGCGTGCTCCTTTTCATTGATGCCCGCGAGGATAGCCAAGGCCGCGGCATGGAATCAAACCCTGCGTTCGCAAGTAATGTTCTAATTCACCGTTCGCGTCGAGCGTAGCGGCCGAAAACCGCGAAGTCGAAGCGCCGCGCTGCTGTCTTTCGACTTCGGTGCTGCGCGGCTGCGATCGGGATGAACGGAAATATCGAACGCCTTTCTTTCACCTTCCGGAAAATGTCAATGACCAAACCGCACCGCCAGCGCGCGCTGGTTACCGGCGCCTCCGCCGGTATCGGCGCCGAATTCGCGCGGCAGCTTGCCGCGCGCGGCTGCGACCTGATGCTGACCGCGCGCCGCGAGGATCGCTTGCAGGCGCTGGCTTCCGAATTGCACGACGCGTATGGCATCGACGCGGACGTGATCGCCGACGATCTCGCCGATCCCGCGGCACCCGAACGCATCGCCGCGGCCGCCATGCGCGATGGGCGTGCCATCGACATCCTGATCAACAACGCGGGCTATGGCGTACCAGGCCGCTACGACACGGTGGCTTGGGAAACCCACGCGCGCTTCATGCAGGTGCTGGTGAGATCGCCGCTGCAACTTTGCCATCTGCTGCTGCCCGCGATGCGCGAACGCGGCCATGGGCGCATCGTCAACGTGGCTTCTTTGGCGGGGCTGGTGCCATCGACGCCAGGCAATACGCTTTACGGGCCGGCCAAGGCATTCCTGATGCGCGTCTCGCAGGCACTGGCGATGGAGAATCGCGCGCACGGCATCCACGTCTGCGCGCTGTGTCCCGGTTTCACCCGTTCGGAATTCCACGACGTCAGTCAAGCGCGAAAGCTGGTTTCGAAACTGCCGGGCTGGCTGTGGTCCGAGGCCGACGAAGTTGTGCGGCAAGGGCTTGATGCTGTCGAACGCGGCCGGGTGGTATGCGTGCCCGGGCGCGCCAACCGCATCATCAAGACATTGATGGACGTGCTGCCGGACCGCGTCGCGCTCGGTTTGGTCGCGCGCCGCGCCAAGCACTTCCGCCTGCGCGATTGAACCACGCAGGGCGAGTCGCCACCCGCCGCTGTGGAACAAAACCGCCGGCGAGACCCCCTACGAGGCCAGAAGCTTCACCACCCGCGCCGCGGAATCTGCAGCGGATTCCTGATCCGAGTGCAGATGGATTTCAGCCGACTCCGGCGCTTCGTAGGGCGAACCGATGCCGGTGAAGTTCTCGATCTTGCCGGCGCGCGCCTTCGCGTACAGACCCTTGACGTCGCGTTCCTCGCACACCGCCAGCGGCGCGTCCACGAACACTTCCATGAACCCGGTTTCGCCGATCAGTTCGCGCGCCAGTTGCCGTTCCGCGCGGAAGGGGCTGATGAACGACACCAGCACGATCAGGCCGGCGTCCATCATCAGTTTCGCCACTTCGGCGACGCGTCGGATGTTCTCGACGCGGTCGGCGTCGGTGAAGCCGAGGTCGCGGTTCAAGCCATGGCGCACGTTGTCGCCGTCCAGCAGGATCGTATGGAAACCATCGGCCAGCAAACGCCGTTCCACCAGATTCGCGATGGTGGATTTGCCTGCACCCGAGAGGCCCGTGAACCACAGGCAGCGCGGCGTCTGGCCCTTGATGCGGGCGCGCGCGAGGCGATCGACATCCAGTTGCTGCCAGTGCACGTTGCGGTCGCGGCGCAAGCCGAAATCCAGCGTGCCGCAGCCGACCGTCGCGTTGCTTTCCCGGTCGACCAGGATGAAGCCGCCGAGGCGGCGATCGTCCTTGTACGGCCGGTAGGCGATGTCGGAATCGAGCGACAGGTTGCAGACGCCGATTTCATTCGCAGTGAGGCGCGTCGCGGCGAGGTGGGCCTGGGTATCCGGATCGATGCGGTGCTTGATCTCGGTGACCTGCGCGCCGATGGTGCCGCTCGCGCGCTTCATCAGATAACGCCGGCCCGGCAGCAGCGCGGCATCGTCCAGCCACAGCAGATGGCAGGCGAACTGCGCTGCGACTTCCGGGGGCAGCGTGGGGTCGGCGATCACGTCGCCGCGCGAGACATCGATCTGGTCGGTCAGCGTGAGGGTGACGGCCTGCCCTGCCTCGGCAACATCGAGGTCACCATCGCCGCCGACCACGCGCTGCACGCGCGACAGGCGGCCCGACGGCAACACCACCACTTCGTCGCCCGGGGTGACACGCCCGCCCACGACCGTGCCGACGTAACCGCGGAAACTGTGGTCGGGGCGGTTCACCCATTGCACCGGCAGCGCGAACGCGGCGTCCGTCTGACGATCCACCTGAACGGTTTCCAGGTATTCCAGCAACGGTTTGCCTGTGTACCAAGGCGTCTTGGGCGAGGCAGTGACCAAGTTGTCCGCGTTGATCGCCGAAACCGGGATCGCGTGCGCGTGTTCGATGCCGAGGTCGTGCGCAAGCTTCACGCATTCCTGTTCGATCGCGTGATAGCGCGCGTGGTTGTAGTCGATGAGGTCCAGCTTGTTGACCGCGAACAGCACCTGCTGCACGCCGAACATCGCGAGGATCGCGGTGTGCCGGCGGGTCTGGGTCTGCACGCCCGCGCGCGCATCGACCAGCACGATGCCGAGTTCCGCGCTCGAAGCGCCGCTGGCCATGTTGCGGGTGTACTGCGCGTGGCCGGGGCAATCGGCGACGATGAAGGCACGCTTGTCGGTGCCGAAATAACGCCACGCCACGTCGATGGTGATGCCCTGCTCGCGCTCGGCTTCGAGTCCGTCGAGCAGCAACGAATAGTCCGGCTTGCCGCCCTGGGTGCCGTGGGTCTTGCTGTCGCGGATCATCTGCGCCAGACGATCGTCCGGCACCATCCCGGCTTCGGCCAGCAGCCGTCCGAGCAGCGTGCTCTTGCCGTCGTCCACGCTGCCGCACATCGCCAGACGCAACGTGTCGCGGCTTTCGAGCGCGGCCAGGCGCTTCGTCAACGCGGGCGCCGCGACGGCCGCACTCGCGGCTTCATCAGAAATAGCCTTCACGCTTCTTGCGCTCCATGGAATCGGAAGGATCGAGATCGATGATGCGGCCCGCGCGTTCGGATTCGCGGGTGTCCAGCATCTCGCCGATGATGCCGTCGAGGTCGGCGGCATCGGATTCGACCGCAGCGGTCAGGGGCCAGCAACCGAGCGTGCGGAAACGCACCATCTTCGGCACCAGTTTTTCGCCGGGTTCCAGCGGGACGCGATCGTCGTCGCGCACCAGCAGCGCGCCGTTGCGCACGAACGTCGGACGTTCCCTGGCGAAATACAGCGGCACCACTTCGATGTTCTCGCGGCGGATGTACAACCACACGTCGAGTTCGGTCCAGTCCGACAGCGGAAACACGCGCAGCGTTTCGTCGGGCGCGAGTCGGGTGTTGTACAAGCCCCAGGGTTCCGGGCGCTGCTTGCGCGGCTCCCAGCGCTGGCCGGCGCCACGCAGCGAGAACACGCGCTCCTTGGCACGCGCGGGATCCTCGTCGCGGCGCGCGCCGCCAATCGCGGCGTCGAAACCATGCTCGGCCAGCGCCGCGCGCAACGCCTGCGTCTTCATGACGTAGGTATGCCGGGACGGATCGCCGACCGGGTCGGTATGGCCCACGCCTTCCTGATTGATGTACTCGATCAGGTGGACGTTCTTCTCGCGCGCAACGCGGTCGCGAAACTCGATCATCTCGCGGAATTTCCACGTCGTGTTGACGTGCAGCATCGGCAGCGGCGGCCTGGCCGGATAGAACGCCTTCAGCAGCAGGTGCAGCAGGACCGAGGAATCCTTGCCGATCGAATACAGCAGCACCGGTTTCCTGCATTCCGCCACCGTCTCGCGCAGGATGCGCATGGAATCGGCTTCGAGTCGATCGAGGTGGGTGTGCAGGCGGGCGACGTTCATGTCCTGATGATCCGCGGATTCGTGGCCAGCAAGTGTACAAGGGTACCGGACTGGACCTGAAGCGATGGTGCGCCGCCGCGATCGGCACATGCGCGGCTCCCACGTCGCGGACTTCTCATTGATGGCCCAACAAATCCCGCAAAAACGGGATCGTGATTCGCCGCTGTGCCGCCAGCGATGCGCGATCCGCGCGCTGCAGCAGCGCGACCAGCGAAGCGGGATCGCGTGGCTGGCGCGCAAACCACCAGTCCAGCACCTCGTCATCCAGGCGCAAGCCGAGGCGGCCGGCCAGCACGCGCAGCATCGCACGGCGACCGGCGTCGTCCAGGGGCCGCAGCGCGCATTGCGTGCACATCGCGAGACGCGAAACGAGGTCGGGAAGCGCGACGCCAAGTTCCGCGGGCGAGGCACTGGCCGCAAACAGCATCCGCCCGTCCGCGGCATTCGCGCGGTTGTAGAGATCGAACAGCGCGCGTTCGGCCCCGCGCTCGCCGGCGATCGCCTGCACGTCATCGATCGCGAGCAATCCTTCCGCGTCGATGGCCGCGATCGCGTCGGCGCGCGGTACCGGCAACTGCGTCAGCGATACATAACGCGCCGGACGGTTCGCGTCGATCACGGCGCGGCACGCGCCGATCAGCAAATGGCTCTTGCCGGTGCCGGCGGGACCATGCAGGTACAGCCACGCATCACCGCCGTTCGCGACGGCGGTGACGCCCTGCAGCGCGGACACGTTGGCGCCGGGCCAGAACGCGTCGAGCCGCTGGTGGGGCGGCCAGCGCAGGTCGAGCGGAAACTGCCGGATCATGCGGGTGGCGGCTCTTCCGGAGGCACGGACGGCGGCGCCTTCGCATCCTGCGCGGGCGTGCCCGACGCCGACACGATCTTCGGTGGCTCGCGTCCGGCGAACAGCGTGCTTGCCTCGTAACGGTCACGCAGGAAGCGCAGCAATACCATTGCGATCGAAGCCATCGGCAACGCCAGCAACACGCCGATAAACCCGAACAGCTCGCCGAACGCCAGCACCGCGAAGATCACCGCCACCGGATGCAGCCCGATGCGGTCGCCGACCAGCTTCGGCACCAGCACGTAACTTTCCAGCAGGTTGCCGACGCCGAACACCACCAGCACCAGGATCAGGTGGTACGCGTCGTGGAATTGCACCAGCACCGCGATGAGGCTGGCGACGATGCCGATGATGAACCCGAGATACGGCACGAAACTCACCAGTCCCGCGATCATGCCGATCAGCGGCCCGACGTCCAGCCCGACCAGCTTCAACGTGATCGCGTAGTAGATCGCAAGGCCGAGCATCACCAGCAACTGGCCGCGCACGAACGCGCCGAGCACGCTGTCGGTTTCGCGTGCGAGCTGGCGGATCGTCGGTTGCGCCTCGCGCGGCAGCAAGGCATCGACATGCGCGACCAGCTTGTCCCAATCGCGCAACAGATAAAACGTCACCACCGGCACCAGCACCACCGCGACGCCGAAGCCGATCAGCGCCAGCCCGGAACGCGTTGCGTAACCCAGCGCGGCCGCAGCGATGCCGCCGACCGTGCCGAGGTGTTCGCGTACGCGCACGATCAAGGTGGAAGGATCGAACTCGCTGGCCGGCAGGTTGAGCTTTTGCTCCAGCCAAGGCACGGCTTCGTGCGTGAACCACGCCGCGTACGCGGGTAGCGCCGCGATGAAACGCGCGATCTGCCGCTGGACCAGGGGCACCAGCAACACCAATGCCAGCGCCACGACCAGCAACATCACCAGGAACACGATGGCGGCTGCCAGCCCGCGTCCGAGCCGCAACCGTTCCAGCCGGTCGACCAGCGGATCGCCAAGGTAGGCGAACACTCCTGCCAGCATGAACGGCATCAGGATCGGCGACAGCAGCCAGACCAGCCAGCCGATCACCGCCACGATCAGCAACCACTGCCAGCGTTGCGCGTTGCTCATGTTGATGTGCCCCTGCCCTTCAGCTCGCGCCGGGCCAGCAGGCTCCAGCGCACCACGTAATCGACACCGCTCGCGAGGGTGAGGATCGCCACGATCCACACCGGAACACCCATCGGCACCTGCCAGCCGAATGCCTGCGCGGCCAGCACCAGCAATACGAACCCGATCTGCGCCACCGTGGTGGCCTTCGACAACCAGCTCGGGCGCGCCTGGAAATTGCGCAGCAACCGATACCACGCCAGCGCACCCAGCGTGATCACCGCATCACGCACCACCACCAGTGCCACCATCCAGCGCGGCGCCTCATGCAACCAGCCGAGCGCCACCAGGCAGCCGACCAGCATCACCTTGTCCGCGACCGGATCGAGGATCGAACCCAGCCGGCTTTGCCAATGGAACCGCCGCGCCAGCCAACCGTCCACGCCGTCGGAGACCCCCGCGATGCCCGCGACCACCAATGCGAATTCGTAACGGCCCGCCAAAATCATCACGATCAATGGCACCACCAGTGCGATCCGCAAGCAGGAAATCAGATTCGGGAGGTGCCGCAACGGATGTTCACTTGCAGCGCCGGCCGCTGGCGATCGTCCGCTCACGACGCCGGCGCGTTCACGGCATCCAGCGCAGTGAAGCGTCGGTGCCCGGGTGCGGCTGCTGTTCCATCGCAAGATGGCCGTTCGGAGCCGTGAGACCCGCCAGCACCGTCGCCAGCGGCTGGTCGAAGCCAAGCTGCAGCAACACACCGTCGCCCTCTGCGGCTACCGGTATGACGTCATGCAAGGCGGTATCGGCGCGCAGCGTGGACAGGAGACTCGCAAACGCGTGGCTGTTGTCAATGCCGTCCACCCACAGCGTGCCGCTGCCGCCCTGCGCGGCTGCCGCGGCCGAGGAGCCACTTGCCGGTCCTGCGCCCGCGACGGCAGCACCGCCGGGATTGGCGGCGATCAGACGGCCGACCGCACCCGGATCGAAATCCACCTGCAACTGCAAGCCATTGCCGGAGGCCGCGCGGCTGTAACGAAAATCGCGCACGTAGCCCGACGCCTGCGCCAGCGCATCGGGACTCGCCGCGAACCCGGGCGATACCTGCTGCAGCACCTCGGTCAGGGCGGTGGCGATCGCGGCATTGCGTTGGGCATCGCTGGTACCGGCCACCGGCACGGTCGCCGAATAAGGATTGGCGGGCGCGGCCGGCTGCGGCACTTCGGTTGCGGGCGGCGGCGTTTGCGCGAAGGCGGCCGCGACCATGCCCAGCGCCAGCAGCAGGGACAGGGAAATTCGCAACATGGCCACGCACCTCGGACGGATTGGATGCAAGTCTGCCCAATCATGGCGCCAACGTCTATCATTGCGCATTCAGCCATTCCGGCCAGCCAACGAAACGCCCGACTGCCGTGACTTCCGACAACGAAGCCCTCTCCTACCGCGCCGCGGGCGTGGACATCGATGCCGGCAACGCGGTGGTTGAACGCATCAAGCCGCTGGTCGGGAAAACCTTCCGTCCCGAGGTGATGGGCGGCCTCGGCGGTTTCGGCGCGCTGTTCGATTTGTCGAACAGGTATCGCGAGCCGGTGCTGGTGTCGGGCACCGACGGCGTCGGCACCAAGCTGAAACTGGCGCAGCAGTTGAACCGCCACGACACCATCGGCATCGACCTCGTCGGCATGTGCGTGAACGACGTGCTGGTGCAGGGCGCCGAGCCGCTGTTCTTCCTCGATTACTTCGCGACCGGCAAGCTTGACGTCGACACCACCGTCGCGGTGGTGGGCGGCATTGCCAAGGGCTGCGAACTCGCCGGCTGCGCGCTGATCGGCGGCGAAACGGCCGAGATGCCCGACATGTATCCGCCGGGCGAATACGATCTCGCCGGCTTCAACGTCGGCGCGGTGGAGAAATCGGAAATCATCGACGGCAGCGCGATCCGCGCGGGCGACGTGATCCTGGGCGTCGCATCGAGCGGGCCGCACTCCAACGGTTACTCGTTGATCCGCAAGATCGTCGAACGTGCAGGCAATCCCTTCGACCAGAAGCTCGGCGAGGGCACGCTGGCCGATGCCTTGATGGCGCCCACCACCATCTACGTGAAGCCGATCCTCGCATTGCTGCGCGCACGACGCGGCGCGATCCATGGGATGGCGCACGTCACCGGCGGCGGCCTGCAAGAAAACATCATCCGCGTGGTGCCGGACGGACTCGGGCTCGCGATCTACTCGTCGGCATGGAAGATGCCCCCGGTGTTCGAGTGGCTGCAGCGCGAAGGCAAGGTCGCGCGCGAGGAAATGTGGCGCACCTTCAACTGCGGGATCGGTTTCACGCTGATCCTCGCGCCCGGCGACGTGGCCGGCGTGCAAGCGGCGCTGGCGCAATGCGGCCTGCAAAGCTGGACCATCGGCGAAGTGGTTGCGGCAACCGGCGACTCGCGCGTCCACATCGCATGAGCTTCCCCATCGCTGTACTCGCCTCCGGCCGCGGCAGCAACCTCGCGGCGCTGATCGACGCACGCGAAACCGGCAGGTTGCCGATCGACATCGTGCTGGTTGCTGGCGACAAGGCCGATGCACCGGCGTTGCGCAACGCGGAAGCGCACGCAATTCCCACGCTCGCGCTCGATCCGAAATCATTTGCATCGCGCCGCGAATTCGACGAGGCGCTGTTCGCGAACGTCGCGGCCAGCGGTGCGCAACTGGTGGTGCTTGCCGGCTACATGCGCATCATCGATGCCGGCGTCACCGCGCAATGGCCGGGCCGGATGATCAACATCCATCCGTCGCTGCTGCCGAAATACCGCGGCCTGCACACCCACCGGCGCGCGCTGAAGGCCGGCGACCTCGAACACGGCGCCAGCGTGCACTTCGTCAGCGCGGAGCTTGACGGCGGCCCGGTGATCGCACAGGCGCGCATCGATATTCGGCCCGGCGATACCGAAGACGCGCTCGCCGAACGGCTGCTGTCGCAGGAGCATCGCTTGCTCGTCGCCTGCGTGGAGGCCATCGCGCGCGGCAAGGTGCGCGAACGTGAAGGCAGCGTGCTGTTCGATGAGACACCCCTGTCGACGCCACTGCGGCTGGATGCCTCGGGACACCTGACCGCCGCGTGAGCGTGCGTTCAGGCGTGGCGCGTCAGGCTGCGCGGCAATTGCTTTTCATCATGTCGAACACCATGCGCCGCCACCATCTTTTCAGGTTGTTCTTCGCCGTCGTGCTCACGGTGGTATTGGGCTCCGCGATTGCCGCGGCGCCACCGCTGCTTGCGTTCACCGCGCACTACCGCGTGCTCCAAAACGGCTCGCCCATCGGCGAGGCGACGCTCACACTGGCGCCGGGCGCCGACGGCAGCTGGAACTTCACCACGCAAAGTGAGGGCACCGCCGGCCTGGCTTCCCTGCTCGCCGCCGGCACCCGCGAAGTTTCCACGTTCAAATGGGTCGGCGATACGCCGCAAGGCATCAGCTACGACTACACGATGAAGTCCGCGTTGAAACAGAAACATCGCAGCGTGCGCTTCGACTGGTCCCGCCACACCATCGAAGTGAACGACAACGGCACGTTCAATTTCGCGACCCAACCGGGCACGGTCGAACGCCACACGGTGCCGCTGGCGCTCGCGGCTGGCTTGGCCGCCGGTAAAACCACATTCACGTTGCCGGTGGCGGTGCGCGACCGTATTGAAACCCAGCACTTCACCGCGCAAGGCAAGCAGAACGTGAGCGTGCCCGCCGGCACCTTCGACGCCACCCGCGTCAGCCGTACCGACGACGGCGATTTCGAAGCGTGGTTCGCGCCCGGAAAGCTGCCGGTTCCGGTCAAGATCAATCAGCGCGGCAAGAATGATTTTTCGCTGGAACTGGAACGCTGGTCGGCGCGTTGATCAGAAGCGGCGGGATGCGCTTTGCTGCTCCCGCCCTACATGGCGCTGCCATCATGGCCTGCGCGGGCAGGGCGGGTGCCAACCCGCCTTTCGTGGCGCTCTGCTCACGGAGCCACTCTTGCGGGAATGACGATTGATCGGGTGTTTCCCGCATGCGAATCGACGGAAACGGTAGCTCGCGTTCTGGCGAAGGGAAAAATGGATTCCGGCCTGCGCCGGGATGACGAGCAAAACCCATGCCGCGCGCGTCAATCGGAAGCCGCCGGGGAACAAGAGCGCCGCTCCGCCGATCGACGGATTCGGGAAGCACGCGTCAGTTCGGCAACCGCCGGATGTGTGCGCCCAGCCCCCCGAGTTTTTCCTCGATGTTTTCGTAGCCGCGATCGATGTGGTAGATGCGATCGACGGTGGTCTCGCCTTCGGCCACCAGGCCTGCCAGGACCAGCGAGGCGGATGCGCGCAGATCGGTCGCCATCAGTTGTGCGCCGGACATCTGCGGCACGCCGCGCACGATCGCGGTGTTGCCTTCGACCTTGATGTCGGCGCCGAGGCGGTGCAGTTCCTGCACGTGCATGAAGCGGTTCTCGAACACGGTTTCGGTGATGATGCCGGTGCCCTCGGCCACGCAATTGAGCGCGGTGAACTGCGCCTGCATGTCGGTCGGGAACGCGGGATATGGCGCAGTGGTAACGTCGACCGCGCGCGGGCGATTGCCGCGCATGTCGATTTCGATGGAATCGTCGTCGCAATTGATGTGCGCGCCGGCATCTTCCAGTTTCGACAGCACCGATTTCAGGATGTCGGGGCGGGTGCGTTTGGCGCGCACCTTGCCGCCGGTGATCGCGCCGGCCACCAGGAACGTGCCGGTTTCGATGCGGTCGGGCAGCACTGCGTAATGGGCGCCGTGCAGGCGCTCGACCCCATCGATCACCAGCGTGGTGGTGCCGATGCCGCCGATCTTCGCGCCCATCGCGTTGAGGCAGTACGCGAGATCGGAAACTTCGGGCTCCTCGGCGGCGTTCTCGATCACGGTGGTGCCTTCGGCCAGCGCCGCCGCCATCATGATGTTCTCAGTCCCGGTGACGGTGACCATGTCCATCGTGACGCGCGCGCCCTTCAAACGCTTCGCGCGCGCCTTGATGTAGCCGTTCTCGACGGAGATGTCCGCGCCCAGTGCGCGCAGACCCTTGATGTGCTGGTCCACGGGACGCGAACCGATCGCGCAGCCACCCGGCAGCGACACGTCGGCCTGCCCGTATTTCGCGATCAGCGGGCCCAGTACCACGATCGCCGCACGCATGGTCTTGACCAGTTCGTACGGCGCGGAGAAGCGGTCGGTCGAACGTGGATCGATGCGGATGCGCATGTGCTCGTCCACCGCCAGTTCGGCGCCCATCTGGCCCAGCAGTTCCATGGTGGTGGTGACGTCGTGCAGGTGCGGCACGTTGCCGATCGTCACCGGCTCGTCGGCCAAAAGGCAGGCGGCGAGGATCGGCAGCACCGCGTTCTTGGCGCCGGAAATCCACACATCGCCGTTGAGCGGTTTGCCACCGGAAATGACGATGCGCGCCATCAATTCGCCTCGACTTCCTGGGGTGTCAAGGTGCGCAGCGACAGCGCGTGGACCTCGCCGCCCATGCGCTCGCCCAGCACCGCGTACACCATGCGATGGCGCGCAAGCGTGGGCTTGCCGACGAAGGCTTCGGCCACGATCTGCGCCTGGAAATGCACGTCGTCGGGGCTGGCGACCTGCACCCGGGCACCGGGGAACGCCGCTTCCAGCAGGGATTTCAATTCGTTGGATTGCATGAACCGTACTCGAACACAGGGGCCGGCCCGCCGCCGCGCATCCGCTGCCGGGTGCGTGGAAGACACGGCTGCCGCCTGTACAATGCGAAACGGCGATGTTACTGGAAATCGTCTTTCGGCTCAGGAGCACACCCGCATGAACGCGCGTACCGTTGAAGCTCCGCCCAAGCCTTTCCACGACGACCAGCTTGCCGCGCTGGTCGAGAGCGCACGCAAGGTCATTCGGATCGAAACCGGGGCCATTGCCGACATCGAAGCGCGCATCGACGGTGATTTCAGCAAGGCCTGCCGCCTGATCCTGGCCAGTTCCGGGCGCGTGGTGGTATCGGGCATGGGCAAGTCCGGCCACATCGCGCGCAAGATCGCCGCCACGCTCGCTTCCACCGGCACGCCTTCGTTCTTCGTGCATCCCGGCGAAGCCAGCCACGGCGATATCGGCATGATCACCCGGCACGACGTGGTGCTGCTGCTTTCCAACTCCGGCGAGACCGAAGAAGTCCTGACCATCGTGCCGTTCCTGAAACGGCAAGGCAACGCGTTGATCGCGATGACCGGCAATCCGCGTTCCTCGCTGGCGCGCGACGCCGACGCGCACCTCGATGCCAGCGTCACCAACGAAGCCTGTCCGCTTGGCCTCGCGCCGACCGCCAGCACCACCGCCGCGCTGGTGTTGGGTGATGCGCTGGCCATAGCGCTGCTGGAAGCGCGCGGCTTCACCGCCGACGATTTTGCACGCTCGCACCCAGCCGGCGCGCTCGGCCGCCGCCTGCTCAAGATTTCGGACGTGATGCATACCGGCGCCGCGATCCCGATGGTGCGCACCGACGCAACACTCACCGAGGCGCTGATCGAAATGTCGCGCAAAGGCCTCGGCATGACCGCGATCGTCGAAGGCGATGCGCACCTGCTGGGCGTATTCACCGACGGCGACCTGCGCCGCATGCTGGACGACCATGGCGTCGATCTGCGCACCACGCCGGTCGGCGACGCCATGAGCCACAATCCCAAGGTGATCGGTCCGGACAAGCTGGCCGCCGAAGCCGCGCAGTTGATGGAAACCTACAAGATCCATGCGCTGCTGGTGGTCGATGATGCGCGACGCGTGGTCGGGGCGTTGAACATCCACGACCTGCTGCGCGCGCGGGTGGTTTGAGCGCCCGGGCTTCGGGCTCGGGAGTCCGGACGCACAATCCAAACGTCGTTCCGGGACGATTGCCGGCTTCACCGGCGATTGAACCGCTGCGCGGCGTTCGGATGGCGAAGCTTGTTATGCTCCGCGTCTCGCATCCACCGAACGCCATGGCCACCCACACCGACATCCCCGCCGACATCCGCGCCCGCGCCGCGAAGATCAAGCTGGTCGCGTTCGACGTCGACGGCACGTTGACCGACGGGCGCCTGTGGTTCACCGAGGACGGCCGCGAGATCAAGTCTTTCCACGTGCACGACGGGCTCGGCATCAAGCGGCTGCGCGCCCACGGCATCGACGTGGCGCTGATCAGTGCGCGCGTCAGCCACGCCGTGGAACTGCGCGCGGAGCAACTCGGCATCGACCATGTCTACCAAGGCAAGTCCGACAAGCTGGGTTGCCTCCAGGACATCCTGCACGCCTCCGGTTTGAACAACGATCAGGCCTGCTACGTGGGCGACGACGAACCCGATCTCGCGCCGATGTCGATCTGCGGGCTTGCGATCGCGGTGGCCGATGCACAACCTGAAGTGCTGCGCGCGGCACACTGGCGCACCCGCGCTGAAGGCGGCCGCGGCGCCGCGCGCGAGGTGTGCGACCTGATCCTGGCGGCGCAGGCCGGATGAGGGATCGCCGCACCGTTTTCTGGCTTGTGGTACTGGTGGTCGCGGCCGCGATCACCCAGTTGCTGGTATGGTGGCTGAAGCCGCCGCCCAAGCCGGTCGCGATCGTGGGGCCGCCGCGTTCCAGCTACGAACTCGACCACTTCACGCTGCATGCCTTCGGGCAGGACGGCAAGCTGGCCTTCACGATGACGGCGCCGCACCTCGCGCGCCGCGGGGGCAACGATTCGCTGTACGTCAACGCGCCGCAGTATTACTTTGTCGCGAGCGACGGCTCCGAGTGGAACGGCAGCTCGCAATACGCATGGGTCAGCGCCGACAACAACACCGTCAAGTTGATCGGCGAGGTGGACATGCGTCGGCCGCCAACACCAAAAATTTCGGAAGCCGAAATCCACACCGCGGATGCGACGGTGTGGACCCAGGACAAGCGCATGGCCACCGCCGCGCCCAGCGTAATTCAGGAGCCGGGCTCTATACTGCGCGGCGTCGGCATGAAGGCCGACTTCGATACTCGTTCACTGGAGTTGCTCTCCGATGTCCACGCCACGCTCGCGCCGCATTCGCGCACGCATT